>Ga0153994_1000012_pt1 | contig 330930 bp, 266 predicted proteins | sample TSNC078MetaG_FD_104735 | JGI IMG/M metagenome (GOLD analysis project Ga0153994, IMG submission 104735) | Attine ant fungus gardens microbial communities from North Carolina, USA - TSNC078 MetaG | ecosystem: Host-associated > Fungi > Mycelium > Unclassified | place: USA: North Carolina, Lumber...
CAGAAAGCCCGTCACGATGCCCGGCTTGACCGTGAACGACAAATCGTCCACCGCTTTCGTCGGTCCGTAAACCTTGGTCAATCCCCTCAGTTCAATCATGAGGAGAACTCTGCCCTACCGGCACTGACCAGCACATCCGTCCGGAGGATGACATGAACCCTGAGATGCGGAGACGGCAGTTCAGGGAAAACCCTGTCCTCGACCGGAAGTCGGAACTGCCGCGGCATGAGGGTAGGGCGCATCGAAGTCGCCGTCGAACAATCGCCAGTAGAAGTCGTTCATCCTCGCAGCGGCGGGCGCGTGCCGGGTCAAGATCGCGGCCACCTCCGGTGCCACATCACCTGGGATATGACCTGTGGCGCATCGTCGTACGTACTGGTTGCGGGTGACTGGTCCGCCGTGTTTCGGTCTCGGTACGCCGCAGACCTCGGTCACCAACCAGTTGACCAGAAGCATGGCGGCATAGTCGGCGTCATGAGTGGCATGGCGCCGGGCGAAGTCGTGCTCGACAGTCGACAGGTCGAAGTGTGGGGATGTGGCCAGTCCGAAGTCGGTGAGATAGATCCGCTCCAAATCGGTGCGCATGTTGCCGAAATGTCCGTCCATGTGCAGCAACTGTCGATCTCGCAAGAACGCCGCGATCTCCGAAAACTGTCGCTCGAGGTCGGCAGCTTTGGCGGCCGGGTTGTCTTGCAACCAATCCGAGATCGGGTGTGCGATGTACTCGCAGAACAGTACGAGGCTGCACGGTGCAGCGGCGAGCGCTTCGAGGCGGACTCGCACTTGACTACTGGCGCGGGCGGTGTGAACGGAATCGACGTCGGCGTGTTCAGGCGCAACCGGCGATCGGCCGGGCAGCACTCGCCAGTGGTAAAGCATTGGGAACGACTGTGTTTCGCCGGCCAGGACGGCCTCGGTGACCATGATGTTCGCGGCCAGCTCTCGCCAGGCGTTGAAGCTTGGGCCGCCAATGCCGTACTGGCAGAACATCGGCAAGTCGAAATGATTGGAGGTGCAGCCGACGTCGGCGAGTTCCCGATTGCTGAGTGGGATGCGTTTGGTGAATATCGGAACGCCGTTGAGCCTGTGGTCACAGATATTGACCACTCCTGCGGCGCCGCCCACGCCGACGCTCGAGACTCGAGCGGTGTCGGTCAGTCGGGCCAGTTCGACATCGCTCTGGGAAGACAGGAATGTCGACAGTTTTCGGTGGCGGTCAATCCTGACGTGTGTCACTCCACGACTGTGCCACAGGATCGTCCGGCTTCGATCTCGCGGAGTCGCCTGTCGAAGTCACCGATTCTGGCGGTGTCCTCGTAGTAGTCCTCCTGCGCGATGATCTTGCCCCACTTGGTTCGAACGAGAAGCACTGTTCGATTGTGGTAGATGACGGAGCCGTCGGGGCCAAGGGCTCGGTCGTCGAAACGGGCGAGCAGAGTCATCCGCCATGGTGGACCGCCGAAATACGCTTCGGTGACTTCGCCTTGAAGTCCGGCAGCGACAAATTCCTGGAGAAAGTTCTCGATTCGGTCCCGCCCGGCGTGCTCCCCGGCCCACCGATGATCGCCATCTGCGAATCTCAGAACTGCGTCGCGGTGATAGGACCCCAACAATGGGCGGTAGTTCCCGGAGTTGAGCGCCCGGACGTCGCGCCCGAACTTGAAGATCAAGGCTTTGTGGAGCAGCGACCGCGAGACGATCGCCGTTGCGAGGCCTGCCGCGAACCAACTTTTCATCTTCGAAGCTTGTCGTGGCACCGAATGCCCTGTCAACGAAACGCCGAGGTCTGCTGATACCTGACAGAGAATTGGATATTGACAGTGACTGTCACAATAGGTGAGACTCGCACTATCGAGGAAGGTCGGATTTCGGCCGAGGTGAAAGGACGTTGCTGATGTCACTACGAGAGAGACAGCGGTTGCAGGTGCGAGCAGACATTCAACGTGCGGCATTCGATCTGTTCGCGCGTGACGGATTCGAGGACGTGACCACCGAGCAGATTGCGGCGGCGGCGGGAGTGTCGGCAAGTACGTACTTCCGGCACGTTCGCAACAAGGAGGATCTGCTGTTGGATCCGGTCAGGCAGGGCGGCGCCGGAATCGTGACGTTGCTCGAGGATCGCCCGGCATCCGAGTCGGCTGATCTTGCGATCTCGCGGGCGATCCTCGAACGCTCCAATGCATTCGAGTCCTCGGAGATCGATCAGTGGCGGGCAGCGTTTCGTACCGCGCCGCATTTGATGGATCGAGTCGCGCTCATCGCGCCCGAGCATCGTGATCGGTTGGTCGAGTTGGTGGCGCACCGGATGCACCTCGATCCGGAAAATGACAGCCGCCCCGGACTTCTCGTTCATCTGATGTTGGCGGCGGCGGAGTTCGGTTATCGCCAATGGATACGCAACCCCCAAAAGCGCGGCGCATCACTTCCCGTGTGCGTCGAGGGGGCGCTCGACGCGGTCCGGGGATCCCGGTGGCGCACGCAGGACGTAGACGACACGAAAGGTAGTGACCAGTGATGACCGAGAACCCTCAGGACACCGTGCCACCGGTAGCGGATCTGCCCGCGGTGGATGTGGTTGTTGTCGGTTCGGGGGCTGCCGGTATGTCCGCGGCAATCACCGCCGCCCGAAACGGACTCTCGACGATTCTCGTGGAGAAGTCCGAATACTGGGGCGGTTCGTCGTCCCGGTCCGGGGGTGGAGTGTGGATTCCAGGAAACTCGATACTTCGCCGCGAGGCGCCGGCGGATGATATTGACTCTGCGCGAACATATCTGAAGAGCATTGTCGGAGAGGATGCAGACACCGACCGTATCGACACGTATATCGATCGAGGCCCGGAAGCCCTCGATTTCCTGATTCGGCACTCTGCACTCGAGCTCGAATGGGTGAAGGGTTACTCCGACTACTTTCCCGAGGCACCCGGCGGACTTGCAAGCGGCCGCTCGTGCGAGCCGCGCCCGTTCGACGCACGAGCACTGGGCGACGATCTTGCGACACTTCATCCGCCGTACATGAAGGTTCCGCTCAACATGGTTGTCCAACAATCTGATTACCGTTGGCTGAGCACGGGGATTCGGCATTGGCGCGGGCCGGTGCGAATGCTGCGGGTGGGTATGCGCTCGCTGGCCGCGAAGGCCAGGAAGAAGAAGTTGATCGGGCTCGGCCCAGCGCTCATGGCGGAACTGATGCTCGGAGTTCGGGGAGCTGGAGTGCCGGTGAAGCTCGGAACGAAGCTTGTGGATTTGATTACCGACAGTGGTCGTGTCGTGGGCGTGCGACTCGAGTCCGGGGGAGTGCAGACAACACTGCACACTCGATGCGGCGTCATTCTCGCGTGCGGTGGGTTCGACAACAACGACGACATGCGAGGCGAGTACCAGCGTCGGCCGAGCAGTGCACAGTGGACCCTCGGGGCACCGACCAATACCGGGGACGGGATACGGGCGGCACTGCGGGTCGGCGCGGCAATTTCGTACATGGACGACGCGTGGTGGGCTCCGTCGATCCCGCTGCCCAAGGGACCGTGGTTCGCCTTGGCGGAACGCTCGTTGCCGCGCAGTCTGATGGTCAACGCCGGCGGCAATCGCTTCATGAACGAGTCGCTTCCCTATGTCGAAGCGGCGCACGCGATGTTCGGCGGAAAGTACGGCCGAGGTGAAGGACCCGCTGAGAACATCCCGGCTTGGCTGATCTTCGATCAGACGTACCGTGACCGTTACCTGTTCGCGGGAGTTCCGGCGCGCAGGCCGATTCCTCGGTCCTGGATCGAATCGGGCGCGATCGTACGAGCTGGATCGATTGCCGAACTCGCTGCCGAGATCGGCGTGCCAGGTGACGCGTTGTCAGCGACGATCACACGATTCAACAGTTATGCCCGCGAAGGCGTCGATTGCGACTTCGGCCGTGGGACAAGCAGATACGACCATTACTACGGCGACTGCACCAACAAGCCCAACCCCAGCCTCGGAGAACTTACGAAGGGTCCGTTCTATGCCGCGAAAATGGTGCCGGGAGACCTCGGGACCAAGGGCGGCATCGATACGGACGCTTGCGCGCGGGCGTTGCGCGCGGACGGTTCGGTCATCGACGGGCTCTACGCAGCAGGTAACACCAGCTCGCCGGTGATGGGTCATACCTATGCCGGTCCAGGTGCAACTATCGGTCCCGCAATGGTTTTCGGCTATCTGGCGGCGCTCGATGCGGCCGGGCGCTTGCCCGAGGGCAGAGGCCAACAGGCCGAGGGTAGAGGCCAAGAGGCCGTGGACCGCAATAATGGTTTGGCAGAACGCCGTGGGTAGGGTTCTCTTGAGAGCGTGACCCACCTCAACATCGCCGACGTCGACTACTTCCTCCCTGATGGTCGACAACTGCTCAGCGGTGTCAGCTTCCGGGTCGGAAACGGTGCAAAAACTGCACTGATCGGCCCCAACGGCACTGGTAAGACGACGTTGCTTCGCATTATCGCCGGAGACGCCGTCGCCGACGAGGGCGCAGTCACTCGATCCGGCACACTGGGCGTGATGCGGCAATTCGTCGGCCAGGTTCGCGACGAGTCCACCGTGCGAGATCTGCTGTTGTCCGTGTCTCCGGCACCGATCCGCGACGCAGCGCTGGCGCTCGATACAGCCGAAAACGCGATGATCGAGCGCGACGAAGAATCAACTCAGATGAAATATTCACACGCACTGGCCGATTGGGCTGACGTCGGAGGCTACGAGACGGAAGACTTCTGGGACAAGGTCACCACCGCGGCTCTCGGTGTCCCGTACGACCGTGCGAAGTGGCGAGCGGCCAACTCGCTGAGCGGGGGCGAGCAGAAGCGGTTGGTCCTCGAAGCACTGTTCGCTGGGCCCGACGACGCACTTCTGCTGGACGAGCCGGACAACTACCTCGATGTTCCGGGTAAGCGGTGGCTCGAGAAGACCATCTCGGAATCGTCGAAAGTCGTCTTGTTCGTCAGCCACGACCGCGAACTGATCGCCAATGCAGCTACCCACATCGTGACGCTCGAACCCGGAATCAGCGGCGCGACGTCGTGGACCCACGGCGCTGGGTTGGCCAGCTACCACCAGGCCCGCGAAGATCGCAACGCTCGATTCGAAGAACTGCGTCGGCGCTGGGACGAGGAGCACGCGAAACTTCGTGCCCTTGTTCTGCGATTACGTGAGAAGGCCAAGTTCAACGACGGCGTCGCGGCGCGGTATCACGCTTCGCAAACCCGGTTGGCGAAGTTCGAGGAGGCCGGACCGCCCGAGGCGATCCCCCTCCAGCAGAAGGTGACAGTACGGCTGGAGGGTGGGCGAACCGCCAAGCGGGCCTTGGTATGTCAGGATCTCGAGCTGACGGGGCTGATGAAGCCGTTCGACACCGAGATCTGGTACGGCGACCGCGTTGCCGTGCTGGGCTCCAACGGTTCCGGAAAGTCGCATTTCCTCCGTCTGTTGGCGGGTGGTGGGACCGACCCGGGGACGGAGCATCTACCCGTCGAGGCGCTCGACATCGCGCCGGTCGAGCACGGTGGTACCGCGACGCTCGGTGCCCGGGTACGTCCCGGATTGTTTGCGCAGACCCACTCCAGGCCTGATCTGACCGGAAATACGCTGCTAGAGATCCTGCACATGGGCGACGAACACCGAAACGGAATGGGACGTGAAGCGGCGAGCCGGGCTCTTGATCGTTACGGACTGTCCCGAGCAGCCGAGCAGAAGTACGACGACCTGTCCGGCGGACAGCAGGCGCGTCTGCAGATTCTGCTCCTCGAACTCTCCGGCGCGACGATGTTGTTGCTCGACGAGCCGACCGACAACCTCGACCTCCATTCGGCGGACGCGCTCGAGCAGGGCATCGCACAATTTGCCGGGACCGTCATCTCGGTCACCCACGATCGTTGGTTCGCGCGCGGGTTCGACAGGTTCCTCGTCTTCGGATCGGACGGGAACGTGTACGAGAGCGAGTCGCCGGTGTGGGACGAGGCCAGGGTCGAACGAGCACGCTGACGCTGTGTCTCGGTGACGCTGTGTCTCGCTGACCGAGTGCGCATCTGCTGGCTATTTGGGAAGAGGCGGCAACTCGTTGATCACTGCGTCAAGGAGACTCAGATCGCTGCGATCCGATCGAGGCGGTGGACACTGCGAAAGATCGAGCTGTGTCGGGAAGTGCCACAGAACGCGACCTGGATCTACTCGGTCGATCGCCGCGTACCAGTGGGTGAGTGGCCCAGCGAGCGCTGCATGAAGCTCGAAGTGCCGTCGTCGGCGGCTGTGGTCTCTTTCGCGTTGCAGCCGAAGTTGTTCCGGTGACGGCATCGAAATGACGGTCAGGTCTGCGAAACCCAGTTTCAGCTGTTCAAAAGCGCTTTCCACTGCCGAAAGCTCGCGCTCGAATCGCTCCGCTGGTGCCGCACCCACTGCGGCGAGGCACCAGCTGTAGTGCAGTTTCAACGGGTCGCTGTCGCAGATCGCGATGCCGGATCTCACTTCGAGTTCTTTCGCTTGCGACCATCGGTTCGAATTGACCGTTGCCCAGTAACTTGCCTGCACTTCGAGGTTGGTTCCATCCGGTTCGAACCCGGTGGGCTGATATTCGGCCCCGAATTCCTCGACGACCGATTCATTCGTCATCTGGGCTCGGCACCAAGTGGTCTTGCCGGCGGCGCTGGGTCCTTCCACTGCGATGATCACCAGTTGATTCTCCATAACGATTGGGGCGGTTGGTTTTTGCCCGTTGCCAGGAATCTCTTAACATCCGAAGGGGGCTCCTTCGTGGTCCGACACGGCCTTTTTCGGTGCGGTGGGTCACAAAATCGCGGTGACGGTTGCCACATAACGGACGGATAACGATCGGTATGGTTGAACCGCGAATTAATCGGTTGACCTGTGGCTATTGCTTGAATTACGAAAGAATCTGGTACATCAGTACCGGAAAAATGCCCCGTGACCAATCCGTGACCATCGCCTACGGTCGTTGACAGCCCGAAACTACCGGGCAAACACCGACCCGCAACTGCGTGCTTCTGCCCCGCGGGTCCGGTACTCCCGAAACCTTCGCGGGGCAGGAGTGAAACAGACGAGTCGATCGACGAGACGTGCAAGCGTCCGGACCGACCTCGTCCGCGGTAGCGGAGAGGATCTACCCAATGACCAGCATTACCTTCAAGCGCGCCCTCGGCGCAGTTGCAACCGCAGGCGCAGTCGTCGCGATCCCGCTCGCCATGAGCACCGGTACCGCTTCGGCAGCCGGCCACGACTGGTCCGGAGTCGCGAACTGCGAGTCCTCCGGTAACTGGGCCGCCAACACCGGCAACGGCTTCTACGGCGGTCTCCAGTTCACTCAGAGCACCTGGAACGCATTCGGTGGATCGGGCAACGCTGCCAACGCCAGCCAGGCTGAGCAGATCCGTGTCGCCGAGAACGTTCTCGCAGGCCAGGGCGTCGGCGCATGGCCTGTGTGCGGTCAGTACCTGACCACCGGCACCACCGCAGGCAACTACGAGGCCGCAGCAGCTCCCATTACCGCTGAGGCTTCCGTCGAGTCGGCTCCGGCAGCAAGCACCGGAAGCGGCAACTACGTGGTCAAGGCAGGCGACACCCTGTCGAAGATCGCTGCTGCACACGGCATCTCGCTCGAGAACCTCGCCAGCCAGGTCCCGAACATCAACCTGATCTTCCCGGGACAGTCCCTCTCGGTCTAGTCTCGTGGCCGTTCAGGTCTTCATTGCGTCGACATTGTCCGGAGCTGCATCAGCTCCGGACGATGTCGACGTTTCTGCGTTCGCAATGAGCTCTGCTGCTTCCGTGTGGATGGGATCAAGATCCTGGCGCCACCCCAGAATGCGCAGTGCGGACCCGGCGATCACCGCGGCGTCGGGGATCGGTGTTCCTTCGAGTGCGTCGGCTCTTGCGCTGATCACGCTTTCGACCAGACGAAACGGCAACTCGGCCAGTCGTGTCGACGCAGGATCGCCCAGCGCGTCGAGAACTGTCTGGGCGAGTGCCCGGTACTGCTCGCGAAGCCGATCGCGATCAGCCCGGAACGACATGAATCTGTCGCTTCTCAGTTCCGGCAAGAGGTAAAGGACGCCCAGGTTCCACCGACCGGTGATCAGTTGCGCCGCGTCGAGGTACGACAGTGCATACAGCTTCACCTCGGGAGAGGCGTCGAGAGGCCTGAGATTCTCGGCGAAGTCGAGCGCCGGAGTCACTGTGTCGGCGAGTAGCGCAACGAGGATGTCGTCCTTGGTGGCGAAATGGTTGTACAACGACGCCTGACGCATCCCGACAGCTTCGGCAATGTGGCGCGTCGACGTCGCGGCAAAGCCTCGGGTGGTGAACAGTTCTGCAGCAGCATCCAAGATCTCCGCCCGGGCGGTCCCACCCGGGCGTCGGCGAGCGGTCAGGCGGGGTCGTCCGGGGCCGGCGTTGGTCACGCCTTCCATAGTGGCAGGCGGAGGCCTTACGTGCGGGGTGGACGGCCCTGTGAGCATTCGGTCACGTGCTCGAAACGTACTCAACGAGCCTGTTACAGAATCGGGCGAATCGTATACGCGGGCGTCACCTGCGACGAGTTGATTTCGCGAAAACTGTCAATCGACAGTTATTCGCCTCTGAATCGCCTCGCCGAAGGAGTACGCCGTTGAGTGCAACAACCCCGGCTGCGCAGCCCACCACCGCATCCGCACTCGCCTCGTCACCTCACGACGACGGCGACTTAGCGGAGTTCGGTTACGAGCAGCAGCTGCATCGATCGCTGGGAAAGTTCGCGTCGTTTGCTGCGGGCTTCTCCTTCGTCTCCATTCTGACGACGATCTTCCAATTGTTCGGCCTCGGTTTCGGTTTCGCGGGTCCGGCGTTCTTCTGGACGTGGCCGGTCGTCTTCGTCGGCCAGTTCATGGTCGCGCTCAACTTCGCGGAACTCGCTGCCAGGTATCCGATTTCGGGAGCCATCTACCAGTGGTCGCGACGGATGGGCGGTGAGATAGTCGGCTGGTTCGCCGGGTGGTTCATGATTCTCGCTCAGATCGTCACTGCATCGGCTGCTGCCATCGCCTTGCAGGTCGTGCTTCCCAATGTGTGGAGTGGGTTCCAGATCATCGGCGAGGACAGTGCGCTCACCTCCTCGAGCGGCGCTGCCAATGCCGTGCTGCTCGGTTCGGTGCTTCTGGTTCTGACCACCTTCATCAACTGCATCGGCGTCAACTGGATGTCGCGTATCAACAATATCGGTGTGACCTGCGAAATCGTCGGTGTCATCGCAGTGATCGGGATGTTCTTCACCCACGCTCAGCGCCGACCGGACGTCGTCTTCGACACCGGCAGTGCCGGCGGTCAGCCCGGATACGCCTGGGCGTGGATCATGTCCGGACTGATGGCCGCTTACGTCATGGTCGGCTTCGGTTCGGCAGGGGAGTTGGCCGAGGAGACCCGCAACCCCCGACGCGTCGCACCTCGTACGATCCGCCTTGCACTGTCCGCTTCCGCACTCGGCGGTGGCTTGATGATCCTCGGCGCGTTGATGGCAGCCCCCTCACTCACCGACGGACGCCTGGCCACGGAAGGTTTGCCGTACGTACTGACATCGATTCTGAGTTCGCCGTGGGGCACGGTCCTGTTGATCGACGTCTCGATCGCAGTGTTCGTGTGCACCTTGGCCATTCAGACTGCTGCTTCACGGCTGATGTTCTCCATGGCCCGCGACGGCCGGCTGCCTGCCTCGCAGATACTGGCAAAGGTCAACCCCCGCACCGGAACACCTATCGCACCGTCCGTCCTCATCGGCCTGATCTGCATAGCCGTTCTGGCCGTCAACGTGGGCAACTCGGCAATTTTCGCGACCCTGTCCAGCGTATGCATCATCTTGATCTACTTGGCCTACCTCATGGTGACCGTGCCGCTGCTGGTTCAGCGTCTCAAGGGTTGGCCGCGCACCGCTGTCGGCCCCAAGTTCGACGCCGAAGGCAAAAAGCTTTTCTCCCTGGGCATCTGGGGAGTCCCGGTCAACATCGCCGCGGTTGTGTACGGCGCGCTGATGGTGATCAACCTGTCCTGGCCACGAGCCGAGATCTTCAACCCCACAGGGGAGTACCCCATTCTGCAGTGGGCCGCGCCCATCACGATAGCGCTGGTGGTGGGGCTGGGAGTCGCCTGCTTCCCGCGCGGCCGCGCCACCCCGAATCCCGTCACGATCGGAGCCTGACCATGAGTACTCAGACCACCGCCGGAGCGCGCGAGCATGCCCGGTCCCAAGCTGGAACGATCACCGATTCCATGCCCGTATTGCCTGCAACGCATTGGCCGAACCCACCCGAGGACGTCGCTCCCGAACGTCTGACCTGGGCTGAAACCGTGCCGGGTGGGCGGTACACGACCAAGGTTCTCGCCCGTGGAACCCGATTGCGACTTCGCGACATCGCCGGCAGCGCCTGCGCAAACATCTTGCTCTATCGCGCCGACGCCCCCTGGGAGCGTCTCAACGTCGCCGATACCGTCAAGGTGCCATGGCAGGCCTATCTCGGCGTCGGACACCCGTTGCTCTCCGATCAGGGGCGAGTACTTGCGACCGTGGTCGCAGACACGTCGGGTCACCACGATGCGTTCTGCGGAACGACGTCACGTGCCACCAACGAGGCGAAGTACGGGCAGGGTTCGTTGCACAGCGCCGCACCCGCCGGACGCGAACTGTTCACCGTCGCTGCCGCGAAGAACGGACTCGGGCCGCAGGACATTGCGCCTCCGTTGTCCTTCTTCCACGGTGTCCGCGTCGAGGCGGACGGCGCTCTCACCAGTACCGGATCCGCCGGCGCAGGCGCAACGGTCGATCTTCTCATCCACCTGCCGGTCATCGTGATGATCGCCAACACCGCGCACCCACTCGATCCGGCGCTGGAGTTTCCCACCACGTCCCTCGAAGTGCTCGCGTGGAATGCGGCCGACGAACTCGGCAGCCTTGCCGGCGGCGGGCCGGAATACCAACGCGCAGTGCTCAATACCGAAGATGCCTGGACGGCTTCGAACCTGGAGGAGATCGTATGACCACCACCTTGGATGTGCCCGCCCTCGTTCCCGGAACGGTGATCCTCGACGAGATTGCCGATGCATTCGGGCCGTGGTCCGCAGTTGTCCGCGCCGGTGACGTCCTGACCGTCGTCGATCTGCACGGAAACCAAGCCGTCGACACACTCGTCTACGCCAGTGACGATCACAGCGTTCGGTACTCGGCAGCAGCGACGGTCGCAGCCCAGAAGAACCTGTTTCTGTCCGCAGGCTCCGTGCTTCGCAGTGACGACGGAACTCCACTCATGACCCTGGTCGCGGACGAGGTCGGAAACCACGACACCGTGGGCGGCGCGTGCTCACAGGAATCGAACACCCTGCGGTACGGCCACCACACCAAACATCAGCACGCGTGCGTCGAGAACTTCCTCGTCGAGGGCGCCAGATGGGGGCTCGGTAAGCGGGACCTTGTGTCCAACATCAACTTCTTCATGAACGTCCCGGTCGACCCCGACGGCACGCTCGGGATCGTCGACGGGCTTTCAGCGCCAGGCAAGCGGCTCGCGTTGCGTGCCGAACGCGACGTGCTCGTCCTCGTGTCCAACTGCCCGCAGATCAACAACCCGTGCAACGGCTTCGATCCGACTGCCGTCCGCATGATCGTCACACGGCCGGAGGCAGACGAATGAACGCAAAACTGACCATCGTGCGTCCCGGAATGTTGACGACGGTTCAGGACTATCCAGGACGCGTCGGGTACTGGCAGATCGGAGTCCCACCGTCGGGCCCGATGGACGACCTGTCGTTTCGGTTGGGAAACACCGCAGTCGGAAACCCCGAAGGTGCCCCCGGCATCGAATGCGCGATGGCCGGACCTGCGATGACGTTCGACGAGGACACCACGGTATGCGTCACGGGCGCCCCGGTGTCGGTGACGGTCGACGGCGTTGCACACGGTCAGTGGCGTCCCGTTTTCGTCCCCGCTGGAGCGGTGCTCGATGTCGGAACGGTCAGCGGCCCGGGACTGCGCATCTACGTACTCGTCCAGGGCGGAATCGAGACCGACGACTATCTCGGCAGCGCGTCGACCTTCACCCTCGGCAGGTTCGGTGGACACGAAGGGAGGACCCTGCGGGCGGGGGACGTTCTCAAACTCGGACAGGCGACCGGCGCAGTGGGAGCTGTTCCCGCCGAGCATGTTCCGGCGATACACACGTGCTGGGAACTTGCGGTGACCGAGGGCCCGCACGGGGCGCCGGAGTTCTTCACCCGCTCCGACATCGACACGCTGTACGCGACCGAGTACGAGGTCCACTTCAACTCCGACCGCACCGGAGTCCGGTTGATCGGTCCGAAACCTGACTGGGCCAGAACCACCGGCGGCGAAGCGGGACTTCACCCTTCGAATATCCACGACAACGCGTATTCGATCGGTGCACTCGACTTCACCGGTGACACGCCCATCCTCCTCGGACCCGACGGACCGAGCCTCGGCGGCTTCGTCTGCCCGATCACGGTCGTGTCCGCTGATCGCTGGAAGCTCGGACAGTTGGCACCCGGGAACAAGATTCGCTTCGTACCGATCCGCGCCGAACTCGCAGCCTCCCGCCGTGACCTCGGAGTATCGCGTCGAGCGTCCAATTCGGTTGTGCATTCCTCCGGTGGTGACGGCGACGACGGCGTCATAGCCCGCCGTGACGGCGACACCGCGGTCACGTACCGGCGCTCAGGCGATGACAACGTGTTGGTCGAATACGGCGACATGAACCTCGACCTGGCCCTCCGTGCGCGTGCACATGCACTGCATCAGCGACTCGAAGCCGAGAAGCCGGCCGGACTACTCGATCTCACACCGGGAATCCGCAGCCTGCAGGTTCGCGTCGACCCGGACGTCCTGCCCGTCCGCAAGCTGATGGGAATGCTCGCCGAGGCGGAGGACACCTTGCCTGCTGCCAACGAACTCGTGGTGCCCAGTCGGACTGTGCGGATGCCACTGTCGTGGGACGACCCGGCTACGCGCGAAGCGATCCAGCGGTACATGCACGGCGTGCGTGCCGACGCGCCGTGGTGCCCGTGGAACATCGAGTTCATCCGCCGGATGAACGGTCTCGAATCCGTGAACGACGTGTTCGACACCGTCTTCGGCGCCGAATACATGGTGCTCGGACTCGGCGACGTCTACCTCGGGGCTCCGGTCGCGACGCCGCTCGACCCACGTCATCGTCTTGTCACGACCAAGTACAACCCGGCCCGCACCTGGACCCCGGAAAACGCCGTCGGGATCGGCGGGGCTTACCTCTGCATCTACGGCATGGAAGGCCCAGGTGGATACCAGTTCGTCGGACGTACGACGCAGGTGTGGAATCACCGTCATCCCGCGAAGTCCGGGCCGTTCGAGGAGGGCACTCCGTGGTTGCTGCGATTCTTCGACCGGATCTCCTGGTACCCCGTCGAGCCGGACGAGTTGATGGATCTGCGCGCGGACACCGCCGCCGGCCGCGGCGGGGGCGTCGAGATCGAGGACGGCAGCTTCTCGCTGGCCGAGCATCAAGAGTTCCTCGCGTCGAACTCGCGCTCGATCGAGGAGTTCCGCGCGATGCAGTCCGTCGCATTCGGGGCCGAGCGTCAACGCTGGTCCGACGCAGGGGAGTTCGCGCTGCCCGGTTGATGGTCGATCCCAGTGCGGACCACCGGCAGTCGTGTGCGTCAGCGAGTCAGAGCGCGATTGAACAGATCGATGAACGGGCGAGGCGACGGGGTTCCGCTGGGCCGGAAAGGCGCAGAGTCCCTCGACGCCGATACCCACTCGATTCTGCTCACCCGCGACAAGTCGAGCTGATGGCGGGTGTCGGCGGAGAGTCGGTGCAGGAAGAGGGTTCCGGTTCGCCCGTTTCCTTCCCGAAACGGGTGGGCATGATTGAGTGTCGAGTACACCGATGCGAGCGCGAACGACGCAGCGCCGTGATCGAGCGCTACCCAATCGACGGCGGCGATGATCTCTTCCACCTCGGACAGATAGTTCCGAATCGCCGAGACCGGCGCAAACGTCGCCGCACCTTTCCTGATGTCGACCGTTCTGATGTGGCCGGCCCACTGATACAGGTCTTGGAAAACGTGCTGGTGAAGCAGGAGTAGTTCGGCTGTGTCTCGCGTGTGCGGTACGAGGTCGCTGCCGAGGTGCGCCTCACCCAGGCGGAGCGCGGTCGCCGCGAACTCGAGTGATTGCAGGGCAGCGGGATCCCGCACGTCGAAGTTGTTCTCGAGTACCGACGTACCGCGATAGACGTACGGCGCTGATCTTCGCCAGCGGATCCGCGGGGGAATCGGTGACGACAGGCCGACAGCCCGCGCCAATTCCTGCTCGAAATATTCACGCCGAGAGAGTGTTCCGACGAGGACGGCTTCGAGTTCCGCGATCTGCTCATCGCTCGGATCCCAGCCTTCGAGGCGCTCTGCCGCCAGAACCTGTTCGAGCGCAGTGCGATTCACGGGTCGATGTCGGGTAGCGCCGACGCGGACGCGGCATATTCGAGTCGTCGTTGCACACCCGCGACTTCGCGCACCGCATTGCTCAGCAAGCTACGCGAGAGGGGAGTGAGTTCGGCGATCACGACTTCGTCGGTCGGTGGCCTACCCGCGGAGAATTGGTCGGTCTGGTGGCGGACACGAATCTGCTGCAGCACCTCGAAAGATTCGATCAGTACCTGGGCGTCGTCGTCGAGTAGGAAACCACTTCCCGCTGCGGCTTTGAGGCGTTCGAGGGTCGAACTCGTGCGGGCGCCCACGGAAATCCCCGCCCATCGAGCGATGTTCACGATCGGTTGGACGGCGCTGGCTTTGAGGTCGACGGTTCCGGTCCGACGCGTCATCACGTCCTTGAACGAATGGAGCTTTGCCTTGTCGCCGACCGCTTCGCGAAGGAGCAGGCGCATCACTGCCGGGTGCAGTCGCAGTTGATCCAACGCCGCAGGACGAGGATCCAACGCAGGATCGCCCGCGACGACGCGGGCATCCGCGAGCATCGACAACATGACCAGGGCTTGGTCCTGATACGGATTGGACACCCATTTCCGCAGCGCAGTGCGCCATTGTGGGAGCGTCCGAGCAAACCTGGCCTGGGTCGCGACGGCGTTCTTGGTGTCGCGAGGGAACCCGCAGAGATCGAGGATGTCGTGGATGGTCTTCGCGGCGTCGGCTCCCTCGTGATGTGATTCGCCGCCCCACACCAGCGCACTGTCGATATCCGAAGAGGGGAGCGCTTCACGTCTGGCGACGCTGCCGAGCGACAGCCACGCGAAATCCGGTCGCTCGTCTCCGCCCACGACCAATTCGATCGCTCGCCTGACCGTCACGTCGATCAGCACCGCCAGCGTCGCACCGATGTCGAGCGGTGAGACCCGTGACGCCACCAATTCCGTCACCAGAACAGGGACCGCGCGGGCTGTTTCGACGAGGTGGGAGTCGTCCTGTGCCGTGGCGAGCGCTGCGCGCAGTTCGAAACCCTGATTGGTGGCCGAAGTCAGGAGGTCGCTGAGTTCGAGCACACCCATCAGTGCGCCTGCCTCGGTCACGACCGGGAGATGGCGCAATCCGTACTCGAGCATGTCGGTCACGGCGTCGGCGCCCAGTCGATCCGGATCGACTGTCACTGCTGACGGCGTCATCACCGTTGATACCGGCTGGTTGCTGTCGATACCACCGACTACCACGCGAGCACGTAGGTCACCTTCGGTGAAGATTCCGAAACCGGTTGTCTCCGTCGGGATCACAACAGCGCGGCGGCCCGCATCGGTCATCAACTTGGCGGCATCGCGGATGGTTGCCCGGCCGTCGCAGACAATTGCGGGCCCGCGCAACAGGTCTCGCACCCGGCGCATGGCGGGACTCTGCATGCCTTGCCTCGCCGAGTGCCCCGTCATGGGGTCATTGTCGCAGGTGTGTCCGTTTCAGGCAGCGGAGGGGGAGATGTCAGAGACCACCGAGTCGCGAGAGTACGTCGAGAGCGGAATCTGTAGTACGCCAGAGCGCGTCGATCTCCTGTTCTGCGCCGGGACGTGTCTGCGGATTCTGGAGGGCGAACCCGTTGGCCAGTGTGATGGTGTTGTATCCGCTGTCGGCGGCGCGGAGCAGTAGTTCCGAGGGCTGCGAGTTTCCGGCCAATCGGTCGAGTCCTTCGCCGACGAAGTAGAACCGCCAGAGCGGCCCGAGATCGGCGTCGTACTCGGCCTTGGTGAGGGTCACGATCGAACCACCCTTGACGGCAATGGAATCGACGATCTTGTAGAAATCGGGGACATCCTCCGCCGTGGTTCCGGATGTGGCGACGGCGTGAGCGAGGTCGACGGTGAGATGGGCGTTGTAGCCGGCCATGGCGACTCGTGCCGGACTGGCGTCGCACTGACGCGTCAGGGCGAAGTAGTTGCTCCACGCCGGATCGGTGGGAGTGCCGGTGAACTCCGCATGGACGTTCACCAGGTACCTGCGCAGCAATTCGTAGCTGACCGAATGGGCCCACTCGTCATCGTCGAAGGCCGCAGGGTCTCGCTGCAGCGGCATCACCGCCTCGTGCTCCACAGCGTCGAGGCCGACGGAGAACAAGCCTCGCCAATCATGGTGTGAGACGAGGATCGACGTGATCTCCCGATGACGTTCGACAGCGGTCTCGAGACGCGATAGTCCAGCGCCGGTCAGCGTCGTGACGTCACTGAGTTCGGCAACCCGATCCACCTCGGCATTGCTCAGCGGGCTGCCACAGGCCGTCGAAAGACTCTCGCCCGGATCTGCGAGTGCAGAGCCGGGCGAGAGGAAGGTGGACGCGAGGAAAGTGATGGTGATGCCGAGCGCGAGCGTCAACGGATACAGCCGCATCGGTGTCATCGGCTCAGACTAGGCGCCCACTTTCGCAAATGTCCGGATTGGCGATCAGCTGATAACCGCGTCGGCCTCGATCTCGATGAGCAGAGCGGGGTCGATCAGCGAGCTGACCTCGAGGATCGTGGTGGCGGGACGAATTTCGCCGAACACTTCGCCGTGGGCGAGAGCGGCCTGCTCCCACTGCGTCATGTCGCGAAGGTACATGCGAGTGCGGATGACGTCGCCGAGGGTGGCGCCTGCCTCGGTCAGTGCTGCCTTGATGGTTTCGAGCGCTGCGCGGGTCTGATCGGTGAGGGTCTCACCAGGAGCGGTGGTGTCGGAGACTGCGATCTGGTTACCGATGCGCACGGCGCGGGAGTAACCGATCTTCGGTTCCCATTCGGAACCGGACGAAATGTTGATTCTGTTCGGCGTGCTTGTGTTCGACATGCGGGGAATTGTGCCAACAACTCACCGGCCGTGGTGAGGCACGGTCGGCTATTCGCTTCATCTTGACATAGCTTAGAACAAGTGTTCGACTTGGGGCCATGAGGTGGTCGGGTCAGGCATTGGATGCAGATGACGGAGCGCTACCCGGACTCGAACGGGCCGGGTTGGTGCGCTCCGTGCAGACTCCCGAGTTCGAGGGAATCACGTTTCACGAGGTGCTCTGCAAGAGCGCGCTCAACAAGATGCCCGAAGAGTCGACGTTGCCGTTCAGCTTCACCGTCAACGCTTTTCGTGGTTGCTCGCACGCATGCCGATATTGCTTCGCGAGACCGAGTCACGAGTATCTCGACCTCGACGCCGGCGCGGATTTCGACTCCCAAGTGGTCGTGAAGACGAACATCGCCGCGGTGCTCCGTAAGGAGTTGGCGCGAAAGTCCTGGAAACGGGAGGCGGTGGCACTGGGCACCAACACAGATCCCTATCAGCGAGCCGAGGGCCGATACCGCTTGATGCCCGGGATCATTCGCGCGTTGACCGAATCGGGAACTCCCTTCTCGATCTTGACGAAGGGAACTCTGCTCCGACGGGATCTGCCGCTGTTGAAAATGGCGGCGGCGCAGGTCGACGTCGGAATCGGAGTGTCGTTGGCGATCAACGACGCAGCCCTTCAGAAGCAGATCGAGCCTGGTACCCCGTCGCCGCGGGCGCGTCTCGAGATGATCCGCGCCATCACCGATGCCGGATTCTCGTGCAATGTCATGGTGGCGCCGGTCATTCCGTTCCTCACCGATTCCACCAGTCACCTCGACGGTCTGTTCGAGGCACTGTCGGAGGCAGGCGCGAGCAGCGTGACGGTCTTTCCGATGCACCTGCGCGGGAGTACTCGGGGTTGGTTCATGAATTGGCTTGCTCAGGAACACCCGGCGCTCATCCGTCGCTACCGCGAGCTGTACGGGCGGGGTGCGTATGTCACGCCCGAATACAAGCGTTGGCTTGCAAGCCGTGTCGAGCCACTGGTCGAGCGTCATGGGTTGGGTGGTCGCTCGGAGCATCGAGACGTCAGTGCAGCCGGCATCGAATCGCGCGAGGCGCCTCGGGAACTGGTGGGTGCGGGAGCAGCTCTTACCTTGTTCTGACGGCCGTGGGCGCGTAAATCGGAGGCGCCCCGGACGTTTGCCGGGCTACATTCGCCTGGTGCTACTCACACTGACGTCCACCCCGACCTCGCAGACTCCTGATGCGACCGCGTTGAGCTACCTGCTGCACAAACATCCCGACCGCGTGCAAAGCTTCGACTTGGCGATCGGCACCGCCACGGTTCTGTACCCGGAGTCCTCGGCCGAGAAGACAACTGTGGCAGTGATTGTGGACGTCGACCCCATCGAACTTGTGCAGAGTAGGTATCGACGAGGCAAGAGTGGCGACAACTTTTCGCTGGGGGAGTACGTCAACGATCGGCCGTATGCGGCGTCGTCCATCCTCTCGGTTGCCCTGTCGAAGCTGTTTCGCACCGCGTTGACGGGAACGTGCAAGTCGCACCCGGAACTCGTCGGAGCCGAACTAGCGTTGACCGTCTCGATTCCGGTGGTTCCGTGTGGCGGCGATGCGGATTTGCCTCGCCGGCTGTTCGAGCCGCTGGGCTGGGATGTAACCGCGATACCGGTGCAGCTTGATCCGCACCTGCCGACGTGGGGAAACTCCGACTTCGTATCGCTGACGCTCACCGGGGAACACACGGTGCAGAGCGCCCTACGGCACCTCTACGTGCTGTTGCCGGTCCTCGACGACGTGAAGCACTACTGGGTGGGACCCGACGAGGCAGACAAATTGATCCGCGTCGCTGGAGAGTGGTTGGCGTCGCATCCGGATTCCGCGCTGATCATGTCCCGCTACCTGGCTCGTCGACGCGACCTGGTCGAATCGGTGGTCGATCGACTGATTCCCGAACAAGCCGAGGCGCAGATCGAAGTACCGCGACTGGATCCGCCGCTGGCGAGGCTTCGCGTCGACGCAGTGTCGGCGACGCTTCAGCGACTGCCCGTGCGAACGATCGTCGACATCGGTTGCGGCGAAGGCAAACTGATCGAGGCACTGATGCCGCACGCTCGATTCGACAAACTTGTCGGGGTCGACGTGAGCGCGCGCGAACTGACGCGTGCGCAGCGGAGATTGAAGTTCACCGAAATGTCCGACGTCCAGCGTGAACGGGTGTCTTTGATGCAGTCGTCGGCGACTTACCGCGATGCACGGATGAAAGGCTTCGACGCAGCCGTGCTCATGGAAGTGATCGAGCACGTCGATGCTGCGCGGTTGCCTGCCCTGGTCAGATCGGTCTTCGTGGACGCAGCACCGCAGTACGTGCTGATGACAACTCCGAATGCCGACTACAACGTGCTGTATCCGGCGTTGGCGGAGGGAGAGTTCAGGCACCCGGACCACAGGTTCGAGTTCTCCCGAACCCAGTTCGGCGACTGGGCAACCGAAACGGCCCGAGCCCACGGGTATTCCGTGGAGTTCGAATTCGTCGGAGCCATCGATCCGGCCCTCGGCGGGCCGACGCAGATGGCGATCTTCACGAAGGAGGCACGAACGTCATGACGGTGTACGAGATTCCAGACCTCGCTCTTGTAGTACTCATCGGTGTCAGTGGCTCGGGAAAGTCGACCTTCGCGGCGCGTCACTTCGGTGACTTCGAAACTCTCTCGAGTGACACCTTCCGCGGGTGGGTCAGTGACGATCCGAACTCACAGGAATCGACGTCCGACGCGTTCGAAGTGCTGGAGTTCGTCGCAGCCAAGCGTCTGCGACGCGGACGTCTCACGGTTGTCGACGCGACCAACGTCCAGCCCGCTGCGCGCAAGCGGCTCGTTGCGTTGGCACGCGAGCACGACATACTGCCGGTGGCAGTCGTGCTCGATGTTCCGGAATCGGTGTGTTCGGCACGAAACGACGCTCGCTCTGATCGGACGTTCGGACGCGACGTCATTCGCCGCCAGCACCAACAGTTGACTCGCTCGCTCCGAGGTTTGGGTAAGGAAGGTTTCCGTTCGGTTCACATCCTCAGAGGTGAGGACGCGGTTTCCGAAGCCACATTCTCGCGCCACCCTCTGCGCAGCGATCTGCGTGTCGAGCATGGCCCGTTCGACGCCATCGGCGACGTCCACGGATGTCGAAGTGAGCTCGAGTCGCTCCTCGTGAAACTCGGCTACACCCTCGACTACGGGACGGATGGCCGCGCTGTCGATGCCGTGCCGCCGGACGGGCGAACTGCCGTCTTCCTCGGGGACTACGTGGATCGGGGACCGGACTCGGTCGGTGTGCTGCGTCTGGTCATGGGGATGGTCGCGGCGGGTCATGCGATAGCAGTTCCGGGTAACCACGAAAACAAACTCGTCAAAGCGCTTCGGGGTAAGAAGGTCACGGCCAGTCACGGACTGGCCGAGACGCTCGAGCAGCTTGCCGCCGAGTCGGCGGAGTTCCGCGAAAGCGTCGTCGACTTCTGCGACGGCCTCGTGGCGCACCTCGTCCTGGACGACGGCAAACTCGTCGTCGCACACGCCGGTCTCAAGGAGGACTACCACAACAGGGCGTCCGGCCGGGTGCGAAGCTTTGCGCTCTACGGTGAAACCACCGGTGAGACTGACGAATTCGGCTTGCCTGTTCGATACCCGTGGGCGCAGGACTACCGAGGATCAGCCATGGTCCTCTACGGTCACACGCCGGTGCTCGAGGTGGAATGGATCAACAACACCGCGTGCCTCGATACCGGGTGCGTCTTCGGTGGATCCCTCACCGCTCTTCGATACCCGGAACGAGAGATCGTGTCGGTTCCGGCGGAGCGGGTTTGGTACGAACCGGTGGTGCCGCTGGCTGCGCCGACTCGCGATCCGGATGTGCTCGATCTCGCCGACGTCCTCGAAACGACCGGCGTCGACACCGAACTGCGCGGGCGAGTGTCCGTTCGCACCGACAACGCCGCCGGCGCCTTGGAAGTGATGAGCCGATTCGCGGTCGCCCCGCAATGGCTGCGGTACCTACCGCCGACCATGGCGCCCTGCGCGACGGCCCAATCCGACGACTATCTGGAACACCCGTCGACCGCGTTCGACGCATACCGGGCCGGCGGAATCGGAACAGTGATCTGCGAAGAGAAGCACATGGGTTCGCGGGCAGTTGTGCTCGTGTGCCGTGATCGATCGGTTGCTCAGTCCCGCTTCGACGCACCGGATTCGCTCACCGGGATGGTGCACACCCGCACCGGCCGTCAGTTCTTCGGCGACGGCCTGACTCAGCAGTTGATCGACGACATCGCCGCCGCAGTCACCGCAGCGGGGTTGTGGGAAGAGTTGGGCACCGACTGGCTGCTCCTCGACTGCGAACTGTTGCCGTGGAACGTCAAAGCGGAGGGTCTGCTGCGCTCGCAGTACGCGTCGGTCGCGGCGGCAGGGCGATCAGACCTCGCCGCCCGCGAGGCCGTGTTGGCGCAGGCAGGTTCGCGGGGCCTGGACGTGGCGGAAATGTTCGAACAGACAACTGTTCGGGCTGCCAGTATCGACCGCTTCGGTGAGGCCTACCGACGGTACGTGTGGCCGACGAACGGACTGGACGGCGTCACCATCGCGCCCTTCCAGATTCTTGCGACCGAGGGCCAGTCGTACGGGGAACGGGATCACGAATGGCACCTCGGTATTTCGGACCGCCTGGCCGCGGCCGACCCGAATCGATTTACCACCACGCGTCGACTGGTAGTCGATCTCGGTTCCGAGGACTCGGTGTCCGAAGCGACGAAGTGGTGGGAGTCGCTGACCGCTGACGGTGGTGAGGGGATGGTGGTCAAACCTCTGGCGAATCAGATCCACGGACCGCGGGGGTACAACGCGAAGGTACAACCGGGCATCAAGGTTCGCGGCCGGGAGTACCTGCGATTGATCTACGGTGCCGACTACCTCGAACCGTCGACGCTTGCTCGGCTACGCAATCGCAACCTCGGGCACAAGCAGTCGATGGCGCTGCGCGAGTACGCGCTCGGCATGGAGGCAGTCTCCAGGCTCGTCGACCGTGAACCCTTGTGGCGAGCGCACCAGGCCGTGTTCGCGGTGTTGGCTCTCGAATCGGAGCCGGTCGACCCGCGGTTGTGACGGACGGTGCCGGGGCTCGGATTGATACCGTCGGGTATGGGTGTGATCGCTCGCTTGGACGGTTTCAACCGACGCCATCCCTGGAGTCACAACGATCACTACGGCCGATGGATTCTACGTAATCTGCGCGGGGTCAGGTCCGCTCGTGCTCTCGACGTGGGGTGCGGGACGGGCAATCTGATCGAACTCTTGCGTCGGCGGTTCGACGTGGTGGTCGGCGTGGAACCCGACCCCACGACCTCGGCCGACGTGCGGGCAAGGTTTGTCCACGACGAGAACGTGATCATCGAAGCACGGCGGATCGAGGACTTTGCATCCGAGGCGAAGTACGACGCGATCACGGTCGTCGCGGCGCTGCACCATCTTCCACTCGACGAATCGATGAAGCGGCTGCGCGGCCTGCTTGAACCGGGCGGCCGGCTCGTCGTGGTCGGGTGTTATCGATCGACCACAGCCACCGACGGGCTCCTGTCGGTGTTGGCGACCGTCTGCAATCCCGTCGTCGGCGTCGTCAAGCATCGACGGGTTGCCTCCGAGTCGCTGAAGGCGATGACGGCTCCCACCGCTGACCCGGTTGAGTCGATGGCTGACGTCCGGTGCGCGGCCGCGTCGTGTTTGCCAGGGAGCAGGATCAGGAGGCGACTGTTCTGGCGATACACCCTGATCTACGACGCGAGGCCCGCGGGCGCGTCGGTGGGGGAGTGAGTAGACCGTTCCGGTTCCTGGGGAAACGCGCGTCGCCCGAACCCGACTATCACCAAGGAACCGATCATCAAGGCGACCCCGATGCCCGCCAGATGTGAGAGCCCACCACTGTCTACGACGGCCGCACCGAGCAGCGCGCCTGTTGCAATCGCGATCTGGAACACGACGACGTAGATGGCGGACGCGCGGTCGGTCCCGATCGGGACGGCGCGCAGAACCGAGGACTGGAGGCAGATCGGAACGGTGGTGAACGCCGCGCCCCACAAGATCGTGGCGACGACGGCGAACGCTCCCATCGACGGCGCCAGGAGCCAGAAAATGGCCAGCGCGCCGGCCACCGTCGCGATCGAGATGAGCGTGAAAAGGCGCGGTCGGCGGTCGTAGTACTTGCCGGCGACCCACACTCCGACGGCACCCGCTGCGCCGTACACCAGAAGCATCGCGGTACGGATGCCACCGGACGAGCCGAGGCTTTCCTCCACGAGAAGCGTGAAGAACGTGTACGACGCAAACTGTCCCAGGGCGGCGAACAGCGTTGCCGCGCAGATGACGGCGAGTGCCCGTCGCATCTCCGGTGTCGGTTTCGGTTTGTCTCGCTTGTTCCGATGGCGCTGGTCGACCGGCATCTCAGGCAGCGCACGATGCAGCGAGAAAGCGATGATCACCGCCACCACACCGATTGCCGCCGACGCAGTTCGCCAACCCCAGGATTGGCCGATCGCCGAGGAAAGTGGACCCCCGAGAACAAAAGCGAGAGACGTTCCGGCATACACCATCGCGATTGCCTTGCCCTGTTGTCCGCGCGGAACCAGGGTGGCTGCGACCGGGGCAACGACAGCCCAGAACACTCCGTGCGTCGCAGCGCAGAGCAATCGTCCGATCACCAGCATCGGATAGTTGACGGCGCACGCTGCGACCAGTTGCGACACCGCGAGGGTGGCCACCGTCAGCACGACGACGCGTCGGCGCGGCCAGGTTTTGACCGCTCCGATCAGCGGAAGAGTCAAGGCCGCGACACCGTATGCGTAGAAGGTCAGCAGTAGGCCGACACGCCCTTCGGTGACGTCGAGGTCCGTCGAGATTTCGCTGAGCAGTCCGACGGGGAGCATTTCGGCCGTCACGTAGGCGAAGGCTGCTCCGGCCAGGGTCATCAGCCGGAGCGTGGTTGCCTTGGGCAGTCGAGCGGTCATGTTGTGTAACGATACATGTATCGATACACACCTGCGCAATGGATATTTTGCACTCGCTATGCTGATGCTCATGGCCACACGTGCGCAGCGTTCGAGTCGACCGACGATGGCCGACGTCGCCAAGGCCGCAGGGGTGTCGGTGATGTCGGTGTCGTACTCCTTCGCACAGCCCGAGCGCGTGTCGGAATCAACGCGGGCCAAGGTGTTCGCGGCTGCTGAAGAACTCGAGTACGCGGGCCCCAACCGGGCGGCGCAGTCCTTGCGTAGCGGGAAATTCAACAACATTGCGGTCGTCTTCAGCGAGAAGCTGACTTACGCCTTCGAAGACGCAGTAGCCCGGCGGTTTCTCTCGGGAGTCGCCGAAGCGTGCCTGGATGCGAACGCCGGATTGATGATGCTGCCGAACTCGGGGAAACCTGGAGACGTCGACAGAGTTCGCGACGCAGCAGTAGACGGCTTTGTCGTCTGGACCACCGTCTTCGACGATCCCATCCTCGACGCGATCGTCGGCACCGGAAAACCCGCATGCATCCAGGGTGGGCCCCTGCACGAGGGTGTGGATCTCGTCGGGATGGACGATGTTGCCGGCGCCGTTGCGATCGCGGCGGTCGGGTTGTCGGGGGCGCAGCGGCCTGTGGTGATCAGCCTTCCGTGGGATCGTGAGCGTCGGTCCGAGATTCGGATGGACGTGGATCCAGGTGAAGCGTTGTTTCCGGTGTCCCGCCATCGGCTCGAGGGCTACGAACGCGGCGTCCGCAACGCCGGCCTCGAGTGGTCCTCGGTGCGGGTGGGGGTCGTCACCGTCAACGAGCGGAGCGAAGGGGCTCGGATGGCTCGGTCCCTACTCGACGTTCCTGTGAGCCGAAAGCCCGATGCCATCCTGGCGATGAGCGACGAACTTGCTCTGGGGGCTCTGGACGCGATCCGTGAACTCGGCCTCGCGCTGCCCGACGATGTGGCAGTCGTCGGATGGGACGACACAACAGCTGCATCGGACGCCGGCTTGACCACAGTTCGCCAGTCCCTCTTCGATCAGGGACGTAACGCAGCTCGCGTGGTTCTCGGGCTGGACGATGCGGTCGAGCCGGTCGAATGGTCGGTGCGTCGGCGAACTTCGACATGATGATCACGCCGGTAGTGGTCGACGCTCTGCGTCTTAGGTGGTTTGTTCCTCCCGAAGTGGGGGAGACCGTCCGGTGGGGACTCTCGTGGAATGTCGACAGCCCGCGCAGGTGGGCGGTAGTCGAGCCGGCGTGGGTCTCGACGGCGGAAGTGCGCACGAGTTCGAAACCGTTGATGTGGAGACTGCCTCGCGACGGGTCAGGCATCCGGGAGCCGGTCCAGCCGGCAATCGGTCGCGTCGGTGCGCTGCAATTCATGCTCGACGCCGAACCACCGGTGCCGTCCCGGATCGATGCCGCGGGCGCTTTGCAACTATGTGCCGGAACTCCTCGTGACGGCACAAACGCCCGTCAGGCGTGGATCGATTTCGACGAGAATGCCTCCACCACCGGAGTGGTTCGCCGTCTTCGGCTCATGTCGTTGGAGTCCGACATGCTGCCCGACCCGAAGTTTCCGCACGGCCCGAGCTGGGGTTGGGCTACGAGGCAATTCGTGCCCGGGTCCGAGCGGTTCTACGAGTTGGCCCGTGCGCCTCGCGCGTTGCGCTCGTATCAGCTGACCGATCGTGAATGGGGGCCGCGCCGCGAGGACTTCTTGCTCGTCGACCTCGAGACGGCTTCTTGATCGCTGGACCTGGCACCGTTGTCATCCAGTGAGCACAGGCTCCAGCTGACCGGAAACAATCTCTGCTCGATTAAACCGGTGCCAGCTGCTGTGGCTAGCCCGCTCTGCCGACCACGTTCCGTGCGTACCTGCCGGGCGGCGCCCCGACGTGTTTCACGAAGTGCCGCGACAAGTGGGATTGATCGTGGAACCCGACGTCGACGGCCACGTCCGCCAATTCGCGCCCGGCGAGGATTGCGCGTCGTGCCAGATCGATTCGGCGTCCCGTCACGTACTTGTGAGGCGGAAGCCCGAAATGCTTCGCGAAGTTCTTGATCAGATACGTGGAGTTCCGCTGCAGGATGTTCGACGCTTCGTGCATCGTGATTCCCGTTGTGAGTCGCGCATCGAGCAGGTCTCGCAGTTGATCGGCAACGCGTTCGTCAACGGTGGGCGTGTGACGGGCTCGGCCTGTCGCCGGTGTGAGGATCTCGTTCAATCTTTCAGCGAGGAACCCCAGGCGACTTTCGGCCTCGAGTGATTCGCCGTCTGGGCCGAGTGCAGAGTGCAGTTGATCGATGCGGTGGCGCAGCAGAGGGTCTCGAATCTCGGGACTGTCCACTGCCGGGCCTATGAGGAGCTCGCCGAGAACTGACGTGTCGAGGTAAAGGATTCGTTGACGAAATCCGGCCTCGGTGACGGGAACTCCGTCGTGTGCGATGCCTGGCGGCAACAGAGTCACGATCTCGGGTGCTGCGCCATGAGCGCGATGAGCGAGGTCGTATGCAATCGTGCCGCGGTCGACGAGCATCAGAGACCACTGATCGTGCGTGTGTTTGGGATAGGCGTGTCCGACGAAATCGGCATGGAAGACCTCGGTGATTCCCGCGAGGCCCGGTGCCCACGCGGTGATCTGTGCGCCGTGGGGATCCATGTCAGAAACGTACAAGACGCAGCTGCCGCGGGTGACGAAGAGTGGCGGGGTCGTCATCGCGGTGGTGGCGCGCCCGAGGGAGGAACAACATGAACAGTTCGGCAACAGCGGTATCGCTTCGCGAGAAGTTCGGTCAGTTCACCGAGCACTGGTCGCCCAAGAAGATTGCGGCGCTCAATGACTACGAGATCAAGATCGTCAAGATCAAAGGTGAATTCGTCTGGCACTCCCACGCCGACACCGACGAGATGTTCCTGGTGACGAAGGGGCAGATTCGAATCCAACTGCGAAACGGAGATGTTGCACTGGGGCCCGGTGAACTGTTCGTGGTACCTCGCGGCGTCGAACATTGCCCGATCGCCGAGGAGGAAGCGGAGGTGATGTTGATCGAACCCGTCGGCGTGGTGAATACCGGGAACATGGGAGGTCCGCGAACCGCAGTGCTCGAGGACTTTTCGTAGTTACCGGCTCTTCCAGTCCAGGGGATTGGTACGCAACGGCAGGGCCATTCCCGATCTCCAGAGCGTCGCCGCGCGGGAGTGCGGACGGAGCTCGACCTCGCGCCGCATCGACTGCGCGAACTCGTCGGTGAATCCTGTTCGGGGGTACTCCGCGATTGCTGCATCAACAGTTGCTCGCGGAATTTCGGCCGCACGCCGACCTGCAACATCGAAATGCGCTGCGGCGTGCAGGAGATAGGCGTCAGCGCCCGCGCTGCGGTCGACGGTCAGATCCATGTGCAGACGGATCGCTGCGCCGATTCGCTCTACCGACTTCTCCGAAGTTCCCACTCGGGTCGCGAGTTCTTCCGCGTCTGCGGCACTGATGTAGGTGAAACACCCATGCTCGGCCGATCCTTCTGCGCCCAGTCCGACATCGTGAAGGGCGCACGCAGTGAAGAGATCTTCGGGGTCGTACTCGATCGCGTCGATCTGTGCGAAGGTGTCGGCCCAGATCCAGCAGCGGAGACTGTGGTTCAAGACCGCGGGGGAGAGGGTTCCTCTGGCGTGATCGAGCGCTTCCCTGCACAGTCTGGTGTCGGGGAGTGGGCATTTGCGCAGGTCGGGCGTGTGAGTGGGGTAGCGGCCGAGCCGCAGTCGAAGCATCGACGGGGTACTCATGGCCTGCGCAGCTGCCGCGCGGGCCATGAGTTGCATCTGCTCGAGGGTGGTCAGCTCACCAGGGCGCATCGAATTCCTGTCTGAGGTAGGGGACAGCTGAATACGAATCTAGTTGGCGAGGACAATTCTTCACGCTTGCATAATATCTGTCGACGACGGAAACACGGTATTATCCGAATGTTGGTTGATAGCAAGTGCCATCCAACGGCAACGACAAATCAGCAACCTCACCTCTGCACTTCGCACTATCTCGACAAGCAACGACGGTGGGGTTCGGCTCAGATGACGCCGAACCCGACTATTCCCGGAACTTCCGAGGGCTTTATGCGATGAAGCATGACTTTGTTGTTCTCGTTGCCGCCGACGGTCGTCAGAGTGCCGGCGTCATTGACCAGAACGACGTTGACGTGTTGACCGAATGGGCTCGAGTCGCCGTACAGGATCGTGTCGCCGACCTTGGGTTGGTAGTCCTGACCGTAGGGGACAAACGCGTCGACCGACTCGTAATACTCCTGCAGCGTGTACACCCCGGGGATGCGCCACGAGCCTGAGTTGGGGTTCGAGAACGGCGTGCCGATCTGGTTCATCGACCAGCTCACGAAATCGGCACACCACGATTCCTCGACACCTTCGGCGTACTTGGTGCCGGGGCTCCCTGACTCCCATTCCTGCTCGAGGACGGTGAGCAGCGCACTCTGCTGAGCGGTCAGTGCGCTGTGGTCGACAGCCGGGAACGAATCCAGGTTCTCGCCGGCAAGGGCGTCGTCGCTGCGGGCGAACCACCAGAAAATGCCGGCGACTGCTACAACCACTACAACGCCGAATACGCCCAGAACAGCGAGAGTGCGTCTGGACGTATTCGGTGGGTGCGACATCACGCCACGATAGTCAAATTACTCGAGCGGGGGCGCGGAGCGGTCGATCGTCGTCGCGAGGGGCTTCTCCTTGACGAAGAGCAACAAGACGACCGCCGCGATTACCAGCGGTACGAGATAGAGGAAGATCGGCGCAAGCGCATCGTTGTATGCGCCGACGATGATCTCGCGAACCTGGCTCGGCAACTTCCAGAGAATTCCCGGCGTCAAAGAGTTCTCGTCCCCACCAGCTGCGCCTCCGTTTGCCGGTAGTCGTTCGGACAGCAGATTGGTCAGGCGCGAGGCGAACAGGCTGCCCACGATAGCGCTGCCCAACGAAGCGCCGATCTGACGGAAGAAGTTGTTCGACGCGGTGGCCGTTCCCACTTCGGCCGCAGGGAAAGTGTTCTGCACGATCAGGATCAAGATCTGCATGACGAGGCCGAGGCCGATACCCATGAGGGCGATGTAACAACCGAAGACCAGCAGCGAGGTCGACGGCGTCAGACGTGAGAGCAGGACCAGAGCAACGGCGACGATGGATGTTCCGACGATGGGGAAGATCTTGTAGCGACCGGTTTTGCTGACCAGCTGACCGGATCCGATGGAGGCGACAAGTAGGCCCGCCATCATCGGAATCATCATCAGTCCTGCTTCGGTGGCGTTCTTTCCGGTCACCATCTGGATGTAGGTCGGCAGGTAGGCGAGCGCACCGAACATCGCGATTCCGATGATCAGACCCGCGACGGTGGTCAACACGAAGTTTCGCTGAGCGAACAGGTGCATCGGAATTACTGGTTCGTCGGCACGCTTCTCGACGAAGACGAACGCCACGGCGGTCACGATGCAGCCGGCGATCAACCCGATGATGATTCCGGAACCCCAGGCATAAGTGTTTCCGCCCCAGGTGGTGAACAGGATCAGGCACGTCGCTGCCGTCGCGACCAGGATCATTCCGAGGTAGTCGATGCGAGGCTTGCCGAGATTCGGTTTCCGCAAGTGAAGGAATGCCATCGCACTCGCGATGGCGAGTAGGCCGAGGGGGATGTTGATCCAGAAAGCCCAACGCCAACCGATGCCTTCGGTGAACCAGCCGCCGAGTAGGGGGCCGGCAACCGAAGCCAAGGCGAACACACCGCCCATCGCGCCCATGTACCGGCCGCGTTGCCGGGCCGGAACGACGTCGGCGATGATCGCCTGGGACAGCAAGATCAACCCGCCGCCGCCGAGTCCTTGAACAGCGCGCCCCGCGATGAGTGTGGTCATGTCGTGGGACAGGCCGCCGATCACAGAACCGACGATGAAAATGCTGATGGCGCCGATGAACAGGCCCTTGCGGCCGATCAGATCACCGAGTTTCCCGTACACCGGCATCATGACGGTCGAGGCGAGGATGTACGCCGTCGTCACCCAGACCATGTGGTTGACGCCGTTCAATTCGCCGACGATGGTGGGCAAGGCGGTGCTGAAGATCATCTGATCGAGCGATGCCAGAAGCATGGTGATCATCAACCCGACAAAAACGAGGATGATCGACCGCTTGTCTGGCGTGGATTCGGTGTCTGTGCGCGTGTCGTCTGGGCCGACGGTCGCAGCTTCTCGAGTGGACATGGAATTCCTTAGTTGAGTGACAGCTGGTGAAATCAGTTCGCGGAGCGGAGAATTCGAGCCATCAGAAGTAGTGCAGGATCGAGCAGTTCGGTTCTGGGGCTTGCCCGTTCGCTGTTCTGCCACTTTCGGAAGACGTAACGCATCGCTGCGCCCGCTGTGATGACCGTCGCGGTGGCCTCGTCTTCCGCGGCGGTGTCTGCCGGAAGCTGTCGATACTCGGGGCGACCGCGCAACTCACGCGTCAAGAGCCTGGTGAGTGTGTCCTCCAGATCGTGAAACGTGGCCAGGTGCTGCTGCAAGAGTGTGGGATGCCGTTCGAACAATTCGCGGCGGTACGCCAGCAGGTCGGGCCGCTCGTCGACGATCTGCATCGCCTCTTCGAAGACCGCCAGAGCCCCTCGGAGAGGGTCATCGGGGTGCTCGTTGATCAGCGTGATCATGGTCGTCTCATTCGGTACGACGAGCATGAGTCCACCGATGGCTGCGTCCTTGGTGGGGAAGTAGTTGAAGAACGTGCGGGTCGACAGATTGCAGGCTTCGCAGATCTTCTCGACGGTCACTTCGTCGTATCCGAGGTCGAGGACGAGTTCGACCGCGGTGTGCTCGATCAGCTGCCTCGTAGCGATTCGCTTTCGTTCGCGCAATCCGAGTGTTTCGGTTCCCATTTCATCCATAATTGCACAGAGTGCAAAGTTTCATCGAATGCAATTGCTGTCCCAAGAATGACCTATGAAGTGCAAAAATGGGGATCCGACACCCGCTGGATAGGATGATCCACGTGGAAGACACCTTGCCTCCTTGTCCTGAATGCGCCGGCGAATACACCTACGAAATGGGTGCCTTGATGGTGTGTCCGTCCTGTGCACACGAGTGGGCGCCAGTCGAGGGCACAGGGGATGCTCTGGGAGTGGTGAAAGATTCGGTAGGAAACGTCCTTGCGGACGGAGACACTGTGACGGTCGTCAAGACGCTCAAGGTGAAGGGCAGTCCGACCGGTATCAAGTCGGGCACGAAAGTGCGCAACATCCGCCTTGTTCAGGGCGTTGGGGACCACGACATCGACTGCAAGGTCGACGGCATCGGGCCGATGCAATTGAAGTCGAGCGTCGTCAAGAAGGTCTGACCGGATAGCAATAGAAGTCGGCTCGAGATCCTGTTCAGTTTCGACGGTTCGACAGCCACAATCGAGGAGATTCTCGACCTCTCGAACGAATGGACCGAACTGTGTCGCACTCGATCTGCCTTGACCCTGCTCCCGATAGCACCGCACTCGATACAGACGAGCAGTGGAGCCTCATCGTCGATGCGCTGACGCGCAGGGGATTCCTCGGCGCCGGGCTCGGTGTCGCGGCCGCGACCTTGCTGGCAGCGTGCAGCAGTGACGAAAACGGCGTGGAGTCAGGCAGTCTCGTCACGGTGCAGGACGAGACGGGCAGTGTCGAGATTCCTTCGGATCCGCAGCGAATGGTCATCGCCCATGTCAGCGCCATGGCGACGGTGCTCGACCTCGGTGTGCCGCCGGAGAAGATCGTCGGCGGCTTCTTCGGTCTCGAGGGTGTGAGCGGTGACGCGGTGTTGCGCACGATGCCGGAGGCTGCGAACATCCCGAACCTCGGCACGGCGGGAACGTGGAACAAGGAAGCTATCATCGGCGCATCGCCCGACCTGATCGTCATGCTTCTGACGGCCGGAAATGCCTATGCCGCAAAATCTTACGACGAACTCTCAGCGACCGGAGTGCCGGTGTTCGCCGGCTTCAACGGATTCCTCACGTGGGACGAGATGAAGAAACTGGTCACCTCGATGGGCGTCGCGGTCCGACGCGAAGAAGCGGCAGCCGAATTGAACGCGAGAACGGAAGAGCGCCTCCTCGCAATCAAGGATCGACTCTCGGCCCTCGGCTCGCTACCGTCGGTGACGCTGCTGCGTACCGGTGAGAACGGTGTCGTCTACAACCAGGTCGACGCACTTCTCGACGCCCTCGAGTTCCCCGGCGATCGAGCCACGTCGGAGGAGTTCACGCGCACACTGACCGCGGAGCAACTCGACCAGGTCACCAGCGACGTGATCATCGTGGGCGCCTTCCAGGATCAGCAGGACGTCCGCGCACAGTTGGCGACGAACCCGCTCTGGGAGCGCCTTCCCGCTGTCCGCTCGGGAAACGTCCATTACGTCGACGACAGCCTGTGGGGCTCGGGCTATTCCCCTCGCGCGACTCAGCTGCGGCTCGACGACATCGAGCGGATCTTCAGCTGACTCCGTCGTGTCACCTCGACTTATCGGTGCATTACCTCGAGAATCATGACCATGGACAAAATCAGGTTCTTCGAGCTTGTCACCGAATGGTTCGAAGTGCTCGGTGTTGTCGCCATGGTTCTCGGGTTCGTGTTCGCATTCGTGATCGCGGGGCGGGCGTGGACTCGAACACGCGACGGTAGTTCGGCGTTTCGCACGCTGCGCGAGACCATGGGCGCGGTCATCCTTCTCGGACTCGAGATCCTCGTCGCCGCTGATCTGGTGAAGACTGTGACGTCTTCTCCGTCACTGACCGACGCCGCAGTTCTGGGCATGATCGTGCTGATTCGAACTGTGCTGAGCCTGTCGATTCAGATCGAGATCGACGGGGTACTTCCGTGGCGCAAGGCGTTGGTGTCCAGTCCGGAACTCCTGGTACGCGCGGCGCGCGGATCAGGAGGCCGAGCGATGCCCGACGCGTCGAGTTCGTAGCGATAGCCGTTGCGAGTGAAAGGTCGGGCAGATGACAGCAGTGCGCACCGAACATCTCTCTGTCGACGAGCGGCGGGCGCGCGGCCGCCAAGCGCGTAGAGACACCCCGCTGGCAGCGCTCGCGGATCTCGCGGACAGCGACCGCGACCCGATTTCGCTGCTGGAAGTACAGGCGAAATCCCGGGTGCAGGACCTGGTACCCATTCGCTACGGGCGGATGTCGGCGTCACGGTTCTCGTTCTTCCGTGGTGCCGCATTGGTGATGGCGGACGACTTGTCTCGCAGCCCGGATTCGGGCCTCGGCAGTCAACTTTGCGGTGACGCACATCTGAGCAATTTCGGCATCTATGCGACGCCGGAGCGGAAGTTGGCGTTCGACATCAACGATTTCGACGAGACATACCCGGGCCCGTTCGAGTGGGACGTCAAGCGGCTGGCCGCGAGTTTGGTGATCGCCGCGAAGGACAACGGGTTTTCGGGCAAGGAGCGAAAGAAGATCGTTCGCGGATGCGCGGCCGAGTACCGGGAAACCATGATCACCCAGGCAGGGTTGGGAAATCTTGCGGTCTGGTACTCGCACATCGCACCCGAGGACGGGCTCGAGGATCTCCAAATCGACCTGAAGAAGCGAATGGTCGCGCGCACGCAAGCGACGCTCGACAAGGCCCGTCGCCGCGACAGTGTGCAGGCCGCCGGCAAGTTCACCGAAATCGTCGACGGCCGTCGGCGATTCATCAGTGATCCGCCTTTGATCGTTCCGGCAGACGAGTTGTTCGCGGGCACCGATCTCACGCAGATCGAGGACTTGTTGCGTCAGCGTGTCCGGTCGTACCGCAACACTCTGCAGTGGGATCGGCGCGTTCTCCTCGACGCCTTCGAGATGACGCACATCGCCCGGAAGGTGGTGGGCGTCGGAAGCGTCGGAACCCGCGCGTGGATGATCCTGATGAAGGGCGTCGACGATGGCGACCCGCTGATTTTGCAGGTCAAGGAGGCGCAGCCTTCGGTGCTGTCCGGCTACGTCGACGGTCCGACCTTCAAGAACGAAGGTGAGCGCGTCGTCAACGGGCAGCGTTTGATGCAGGCTACGAGCGACATCTTCCTCGGCTGGGAACGCGGGCCGGGACTGGACGAGGGTGAGCACGATTTCTACATTCGTCAACTGCGTGACGGTAAGGGATCGGCAGTCATCGAGGAGATGGTTCCGGAGGGTCTGGAACTCTACGGGCGCTTGTGTGCGAGGGTCCTCGCCTATGCGCACGCTCGCTCCTCCGACCGGATTGCGATCGCTGAATACCTTGGTGAGGGAACCGAATTCGATTTCGCGATCGGAGAGTTCGCGGCTGCCTACACCAAGCGCAACGCACGCGATCACTCCGCTCTGCTGACCGCGATCGACGACGGTCGCGTGTCAGCAGAGCGGGGAGTGTGACGGCTCAGGCGAACACGCCGGAGAGCCAGGCCTGCCATGCCGCCGTCGCTGCGTCTCCGTCCGCATCCGCGGCGAAGAGGTGATGGGCTGCATCGACGTTGCCGCCGAAGGCATTTCGGCCGTAGAACCGCAGCAATGCGTTCTCGGTGCGCAGGCCGACGAACCAGTCGTCGATGTAGTCGATGATTGCTTCGACGGTTCCGATTCCGGGGACATCCACCGTCACCGTGTCTCCGGCGGTGGCGCCCGAGGCGATTCCGAGGGCGCCGCGAAGTGCTCCCATGGCCTCCGGTGCGGAAGAGGCTTCCGGCCCTTCGACTGAGACGTAGGTGACGGGTCTGCCGGCGAAGTACTGAACGTACTGGCCGAGACTGTGCAGGTAGAAGTCTGTGTGCTTGCTCGCGCCGTCGTACTGGTTGTCCCAGTCCTCGGCAAATACTCCGGCGTGGACGTAACGGACGACAGCGGTGCTCTCGTCGCGGGCCTCGACGACGTACTCGAGGTTGTTGAACCAGCCGTCGGGGCCCTGCATGTGGATGGCTAGTTCGCGGGGCGGTTCCCAGTCCGCGATGATCGGGCTGTCCGGGCGACTGCCGTCGGCGGGGATCTCGAGAGCGGACGGGAACATCCAGCCGGCCGTCTCTGCCGAGATCGCGGCCCAGATCTGTTCGGGAGTTCCGGGGACGACCACCTCGCGGCGGATTTCGAATTTCTCGGACATTGCTACTGCTCCGTTTCGGGTGTGGTGACGTGCGGTGTGGTGAGGCTGGGATGCAGGGCGACAACCAGGCGGTGTTTGCGTCCACCTTCGGAATTGCCGTCGTGGTACTTGGCCACGAGTGAGTTGATCGACTCGCCGAGTTCGCCGGCGAATGCGGCTCGGTCGGAAGCAGTGGCGAAGGTGATGTCACTGTCGATGGCAAAGGAGGCCAATGGTTTTCCGGCCGCAGTTGCTCCGGCGATCAGCTCACCGACCTCTCGAACGATCCGTGCCGCGAGAGTGACGAGCCAACGTGCCGAGAGCTGATCCGGAAACCGACTCGGATCCGGGGCGAGTGCGGACATCGCGGCGGGGGAGATGACGTACGACGCGGCGCTCGCTTGCATGATGCGCTCGGTCATGTTGCCCCGCTTGCGTTCCTCGACCAGCTCTACGAGTCCGTGTTCTTCCAGAGTGCGCAGGTGGTAATTCACCTTCTGGCGTGTCAGTCCGATCCGGGGTGCCAGCGAGGATGCTGATCCTGGAACTGCCAGTTCAGCCAGAATCCGTTGCCGGATCGGATCGAGAGAGACCTCGGCAGCTGCGGGGCGGTCGATGACTGCTACTTCCAACATGAGAAAACCATCCCACCGACAACTTGATCTGTCAAGAAAGAAAAAATTGTCGGTGGGATGGTTTCGTGGTTTCTCTACCGCTTCAGATCGGGCGGGTTGTTCAAATCCCTCGCCGAGTAGGTGTCGCACGAGGAGACCTGGCCCGTTTGGTACCCGGTGGCGAACCACGCCTGGCGTTGCGCGGAGGAACCGTGTGTCCATCCTTCGGGGTTGACTCGACCCGTCGTCGACTTCTGGATACGGTCGTCGCCCACCGACGATGCTGCTGACAGAGCGTCGCGAATATCGTTCTTCGACAGTGGCTTCAAAAATGGCTGACCGGTTGCCTCGTCGGGAATCGTGTCGGCAAAATGAGCCCAGACGCCGGCATAGCAATCGGCCTGGAGTTCGGTGCGAACCGCGCCGGACTCCTCACCCTGCGGGTCGGCCTGCGCGCGGCCGATGTCGCCGAGCTGATTCTGGATGTGATGTCCGAACTCGTGAGCGACCACGTATTCCTGTGCGAGCGGTCCGGCACTGGAACCGAAACGGTCGACGAGCAATTGGAAGAAACTCGTGTCGAAGTACGCCGTCTGATCGGCCGGGCAGTAGAACGGGCCGACATCACTCGACGCCTGGCCACACCCGGTGTTGACCGAACCGCTGAACAAGACAACTTCGGGGCGCACGTACGCCGTGCCGGTTTGCTTGACCAACTGCTGTTCCCAGACGTCGTCGAGGCTTCCGACGGTCAGTGTGACGCGGCAGTTCACATCGGCGTTTGCCTGAGCGCCGGTGCACTCGTCGACCGACGACAGTCCGGTCGACGAACTTGAAGTCTCGGTAGACGTGCCCAGGAGTGAGCCGGGGTCACCGCCGAACAACAGCGCCAGGATCAGAACGATGATGCCACCCGCGCCACCGCCGATCGCGATTTTGCCGCCGCGGCCGCCGCCGCCCCCGCCGCCTTGAACCTGAACGCGTCCCGCTTCGCCGCGGGCCCCCTCGTTGAAGGTCATCTATGTCCGCTTTCTGCTGTCGTGAACAAGTGCTTGCCGTCACTTCTTGAGATAGCTTCGCATGCGATGCGGGTCCGCGTTTCCGCTCTGCGCAGTTCGCTCCGTAGGATCGCAGGCAAAGTAGTCGGTCGTCGGTTATTGGAAGTAGTTCGAAAGGAATCCCGTGCTGCGCACACATCTCGCCGGTTCATTGCGACCCGAGCAGGCAGAGCAGACCGTAACGCTCACCGGTTGGGTAGCCAGGCGTCGTGATCACGGCGGAGTGATCTTCATCGATCTCCGTGATGCATCCGGAGTTGCGCAGGTAGTTTTCCGGGCAGGTGACGTGGCCGAGCAGGCCCACCGTCTGCGCGCGGAATACTGCGTCCGCGTGACCGGAACGGTCGAGGTTCGCCCCGAGGGCAACCAGAACTTCGAGATCCCCACGGGAGCGATCGAGGTCAACGCCACAGAACTCGAGGTTCTCAACGAGAGCGCACCGCTGCCGTTCCAGCTCGACGATCAGGTCGGCGAAGAAGCGCGCCTCAAGTACCGATACCTGGACCTGCGTCGTGAAGGTCCCGGCTCCGCAATTCGCTTGCGCTCCAAGGTGAGTGCTGCTGCGCGCGGCGTTCTCGCGCACCACGAGTTCGTCGAGGTCGAGACTCCGACGCTCACGCGCTCGACGCCCGAGGGTGCCCGCGATTTCCTCGTGCCGTCACGCCTGCAGCCCGGTAGCTTCTACGCACTGCCGCAGAGCCCGCAGCTGTTCAAGCAGCTCCTCATGGTCGGCGGCATCGAGCGCTACTACCAGATCGCGCGTTGCTACCGCGACGAGGATTTCCGCGCCGATCGCCAGCCGGAGTTCACCCAGCTCGACATCGAGATGGCCTTCGTCAACCAGGACGACATCATCCTGCTCGCCGAGGAAATTCTGACGGCGCTCTGGAAGCTCGTCGGCCACGAGATCAAGACGCCGATCGACCGCATGACCTACAACGAGGCAATGCGTCGTTACGGCAGCGACAAGCCGGACCTGCGTTTCGGTATCGAACTCGTCGAGTGCGCGGAGTTCTTCAAGGACACGACCTTCCGTGTGTTCCAGGCCGAGTACGTCGGCGCCGTCGTGATGCCCGGTGGTGCAAGCCAGCCGCGCAAGCAGCTCGATGCCTGGCAGGAGTGGGCGAAGCAGCGCGGGGCCAAGGGCCTGGCGTACGTGTTGGTCGGTGAAGACGGCACTCTCGGTGGTCCGGTTGCCAAGAACCTGACCGACGCCGAGCGTGAGGGCCTTGCTGCACACGTCGGGGCTCAGCCGGGTGACTGCATCTTCTTCGGAGCGGGCGCGACCAAGTCGACGCGTGCTCTCCTCGGCGCGGCCCGTGGTGAGATCGCCCGCAAGAAGGATCTCATCGATCCCGACGCGTGGGCCTTCGTGTGGATCGTCGACGCTCCGATGTTCGAGCCGACCGCAGACGCCACTGCGTCCGGTGACGTCGCGCTCGGCCACTCCGCATGGACGGCGGTGCACCACGCCTTCACGTCGCCGAAGCCGGAGTTCTTCGACACATTCGACACCGATCCGGATTCCGCTCTCGCCTACGCCTACGACATCGTCTGCAACGGCAACGAGATCGGCGGCGGCAGTATTCGTATCCACCGCAAGGACATTCAGGAACGAGTGTTCAAGGTGATGGGCATCTCCGAGGAAGAGGCGCAGGAGCAGTTCGGCTTCCTCCTCGACGCCTTCGCCTTCGGTGCGCCGCCGCACGGCGGAATCGCATTCGGCTGGGACCGCATCACCGCGCTCCTCGCCGGTATGGATTCCATCCGTGAGGTCATCGCGTTCCCGAAGTCCGGCGGCGGCGTCGACCCGCTGACGGATGCTCCGGCACCGATCTCGGCTCAGCAGCGCAAGGAATCGGGTATCGACGCGAAGCCCGAGAAGAAGTCAGAGGACAAGAAGTCCGAAGGCGACACCGGCGAAGCCAAGTAGAGCCGACACCGGATCGCCATGCTGCATTTGCGGGTGATCTGCCCGACCGAGCGCACCGAGCAAGTTCTCGGTGCGCTCGCGTCGCAGCGGGGCGCGACACACATCGTCGTGATGCGCGATGTCGCGGTTCATCCTGCCGGAGACATGGTGGAGGCCGACGTCGCCCGTGAGGCCGCAAACGACGTCGTCGACGCCCTGAACGAACTCGGCGTCGCCGAGGACGGCGGAATGACGCTCGTACCGGTCGAGACTGTCTTGTCGGCGGCGGCCCGCAAAGCCGAACACGACGTGCCGGGTGATCCCGCGGACTCCGTCGTGTGGGAGGAATTACTGTCCCGCACTCGCGAAGAGTCGACTCTCAACGGATTGTTCGTCGCGTTCCTGACGATCGCGTGTCTGCTGGCCGCGATCGGCGTCGTCACCGACTCTCAGATCACGATCGTGGGCGCCATGGTCGTCGGCCCGGAGTTCGGTCCGCTGGCTGCTTTGGCAGTCGCACTCGTACGGCGGGATCGACGGTTGCGCCGACGCTCGATTCTCGCCCTTGCCGTCGGATTCCCCATCGCGATGGGAGTGACCCTTGCCGCCACGTTCGTGGTGAAGTTCTTCGGGTGGATGGACGTCGTCAGTCTCGAATCACTCCACGAGGTCGATTTCGTCTACAAGGTCGGGCCCATTTCGTTTGTCGTCGCGCTTCTTGCCGGTGCGGCTGGGATGCTGGCACTCGTCTCGTCGAAGTCCGCTGCCTTGGTCGGGGTGTTCATCTCGGTCACTACCGTTCCTGCCGCCGGTTTCGCAGTGGTGGCAGCAGCAAACGGGGAGTGGCGGATCGCCGGGTTGTCGTCTCTGCAACTGGCTGTCAACCTGCTCGGGATCGTCATTGCCTGCGTGCTTGTTCTCTGGGTCAGAACGCGAGCCGACGAGGAGTTCGAAGCAGCGTTGAAGGGTATTTCCCGCTTTGTCGACGAGGACAAGACTCCGTGAATTCGCCGGTCCGGAGTTCTGCTCGTCGACAGCAATATTCTCGCGAGAATTGTAAACCGGTGTGGCGATTAGGGACTTTTGTCATCACCGCAGGTAGACGGCAACTTCTGTCGCTGCGATTACCTGAATTCTCCGCTGTGAGCGGATGAGCCGGGCATGATCGGAGTCACTAACGGGTAAGTTGGTCGGTGATGACCGCATTACTGGCAGACCCCGTTTCCGAAGTCGTCGCAGCTGCTGAGCAGTTGCTGACACGCCGCACAGGGGCACCCGTAACCCTGGTGGATCCAGTCGATCTCGGGGGGAGTGGCCGCACCGTCGTGCTGCGCGTACGTGTCGCCGAGAACCCGTTCTCCCTGCCTCGGACGCTGGTGATCAAGCAGGTCCGCGACAACTTCCAGGGAGCTACCAAAACAGCGATTGCGCTCCCGGCCGCGTCCGAAGGCGACTTCGACGTCGAGACCGCTTTCCTTCGTGAAGCGGTGTCGTATCAGTTCGCCAACGCGCTTGCCAAGGACGCACGCCCCGGTGCCGAACTGTTGGCCTCCGACCTCGATGCTCGCCTCCTGATCCTGAGTGATCTCGGCGACGCCACCGCAATCAGCGTCCGGCTCGAAGACTCCGACCCGGACACCGTCACACACACGTTGATGGCCATGGCGCAGGCCATGGGCCGCATGCACGCCGCGACCGTCGGCCGTGAGGACGACTTCACCGCGCTTCTGCGTCGTGCCGAAGTTGCACATTGCTCGGACGAAGTGGCGGATCAGGTGGGCCGCGCAGTGGCCGGTGTTCCCGCGATGTTGGTGGAAAGTCTCGGCATCGATGTGAGTTCGGACATTCTCGAGCAGGTTCAGCACGCGCAGACACTGTTCAGCGGCGGTCGATTCCGTGCCTTCAGCCCGTCCGACCTGTGCCCGGACAACATCATCGTCAACGACGACGGCGTGCAGTTCCTCGACTACGAGTGGGGTGGCTACCGCGACGCGCTCCTCGACATCACCTATGCACTGGTGTCGTTCCCCGGTTGCCTGTGCAACATCGACCTGACCGAAGAGCGGGCGTCGGCGATGGTCGACGCCTGGCGCGCCGAGGTCGTGGGGATGTGGCCCGCCCTGGCCGACGAAGCCGAGTTGGGGCGCAGGATCGTCGAGGCCCAACTCATCTGGGTCTGGCTCAGCACCTATCTGTATCTGCCCGAGGATCATTCGCGTATCGCCGCCGTCCGCGAGCATTATCTCTCGATCCCGCGCGCCGACGCCTTGGTCGGCCGTTGGGCCAGGCTTGCACGTTCGGCGCAGCTCGCCGGCAACGACGCCGTCGAGGCACACGCCCGCGACGTCGTGGCGGCGCTGCGCACCGAGTTCAGTTGAGTCTCTGACCGAACACACGCAGAAGGGCGCCCGTGCACGCAGCACGGACGCCCTTTCTCGTTCGAGTCACCTCAGTTGTCGGAGACCAGATCGTTCTCGGACAGGTCCGTCGCCGCGAACGCGGTCTCGAGATCAGGATGTCGGAACGTCGACGTGACCTGGTCGGCCACGACTCGGAAAGCCGAGGCCAGAGTCGCGGACTTGTCCGGTTCGGCCGCCCACGTTGCAGTCTGTTCGACGACGACCACGCCGTGGTGGACGTACATCTTGCCGGGGACGAGGGTGATGCCGGCGTTGGTGGCCCACTCGCGCAAGGCTGCGAGTCCCTGGCTCGCGCCCTTGGGGCCGCCTACCTCGATGTCGTCACTCGACAACTGCAGCAGTGTGTCGATGTCTTGGGAGTTGAGTGCATCGTGCCACGCGAGGACGGTGGCGATCTCGGAGGTGCTCATGGCGACAACGCTATTACAGCGCCTCCGCCGAGGACGTTCGGGCTGGCTGGAACTGCGGGTTGTGTCAGGCGTCAGTGGTCTCTAGTAGCGTCGATTCGTGAGCGATTGGCAAGCGGAAGACAGTGTGGGGGCGAAAGACGGCGTGGTGGCGGAAGACGGCCTGTTCGAGGCAACTCCGGAGGAATCCGCGATCGTCGACGAACCAGATGTCGTGTCGGTAGCCGAGCGTGCCTTGTCCTCGGTGCCGCCCGGGGCTCCACTGGCTGTCCGCATGCGTCCGCTCACCCTCGGTGAGGTTGTCGGTCAACAGCACCTGCTCGGCCCTGGCGCTCCGCTGCGCAGAATGGTCGAGGGATCCGGTGCAGCATCGGTCCTTCTGTACGGACCTCCCGGCACCGGCAAGACCACTCTCGCCTCGTTGATCTCGGGCGCAACCGGCCGCCGGTTCGAGGCTCTGTCTGCTCTGTCCGCCGGCGTCAAGGAGGTTCGCGGTGTCATCGAACTTGCGCGCCGTCGTCTGCTGAACGGCGAACAGACCGTCTTGTTCATCGACGAGGTTCATCGTTTCTCCAAAACCCAGCAGGACGCCTTGCTCGCCGCGGTCGAGAACCGGATCGTGCTCTTGGTCGGCGCGACCACCGAGAATCCGTCGTTCTCCGTCGTCTCCGCGCTGTTGTCGCGCTCGTTGGTCTTACAACTGCAATCGCTCACCGCTGCGGATGTCCAGGAACTGCTCGAACGCGCCGTCGCCGACGAGCGCGGGTTCGGGGGCGCGATCACGATCGACGACGACGCGATGGAACACCTCGTTCGTCTGGCGGCCGGCGACGCACGCCGAGCCCTGACGGCACTCGAGGCCGCCGCCGGAGCTGCACTGGACACGGCAGGTGACGCGTCGGGCCCGGTGGTGCTCGACCTCGCGACCGTCGAGGCCAGTGTCGACAAGGCCGCGGTTCGGTACGACCGTGCCGGAGATCAGCACTACGACGTCATCAGCGCCTTCATCAAGAGCATTCGTGGATCAGACGTCGACGCCGCCCTGCACTACCTCGCACGGATGCTGACAGCGGGCGAAGACCCTCGTTTCATCGCGAGGCGGCTGGTGGTTCATGCCAGCGAGGACATCGGGATGGCCGATCCGACGGCACTGCAGACTGCCACCGCCGCGGCGCAAGCAGTGCAGCTCATCGGTATGCCGGAGGCTCGTCTGGCGCTGGCACAGGCCACCATTCATCTGGCGACGGCTCCCAAATCGGGTGCGGTCATCGCCGCTCTCGGTGCAGCCATGGCCGACGTGGCCGCCGGAAAATCCGGACTGGTACCGCCGCATCTGCGTGACGGGCACTACAAGGGTGCCGAGCAATTGGGCAACGCAGTCGGATACAAGTACCCGCACGACACACGTGATGGTGTTCTGCGGCAACAGTATCCACCAGACGATCTGGTGGGTGTCGACTATTACCAGCCCACCGCGCACGGCAACGAGCGAGAGATCGCCGATCGGGTGAGCAAACTCCGCCGAATAGTTCGTGGCTGACGCCTGCCAGGTTCCACCGGCCGACGCGTTAGTCTGGACACCCATAGCTCGACGCTCTTGAAGGTAAGGACCGGTTAGTGCAAACCCACGAGATCCGCAGGCGATTCCTCGACCACTTCGTCAAGGCCGGCCACACCGAGGTGCCCAGCGCCTCGCTGATTCTCGACGACCCGAACCTTCTGTTCGTCAACGCGGGCATGGTTCCGTTCGTGCCGTTCTTCCTCGGGCAGCAGACGCCGTCCTACTCACGGGCGACGTCCGTGCAGAAGTGTGTCCGCACCCTGGACATCGAAGAGGTCGGCATAACCACCCGCCACAACACCTTCTTCCAGATGGCGGGCAACTTCTCCTTCGGTGACTACTTCAAGAAGGAAGCCATCTCCCACGCCTGGCAGTTGCTGACAGGTTCGGTCGAGGACGGCGGATACGGCATCGATCCCACGCGCCTGTGGGCAACCGTCTATCTCGACGACGACGAAGCATTTTCGATCTGGCGCGACGAGGTCGGAGTGCCCGAAGAACGCATCCAGCGCCGCGGGATGAAGGACAACTACTGGTCCATGGGTATCCCCGGACCGTGTGGACCCTGCTCGGAGATCTTCTACGACCGCGGCGCCGAATACGGCGTCGAGGGTGGCCCCGAAGCCGACGAGGATCGCTACATCGAGATCTGGAACCTCGTGTTCATGCAGAACGAGCGCGGCGAGGGCACCAACAAGGGCGACTACCCGATCCTCGGACCGCTGCCGAAGAAGAACATCGACACCGGCATGGGCGTCGAGCGCGTCGCGTTCCTCCTGCAGGGCGTCGAAAACGTCTACGAGACAGACCTTCTCCGCCCCGTCATCGACAAGGCCGCCGAACTGACCGGCAGTGTGTACGGGACCGATCACACGTCTGACGTTCGTTTCCGCGTCATCGCCGACCACGCACGCACCGCAGCGATGTTGATCGCCGACGGTGTGAACCCCGGTAACTACGGCCGCGGCTACGTCCTGCGCCGGTTGCTGCGTCGCATCGTGCGCTCGGCCAAACTGCTCGGCAGCGAGCAACCCACCATGCGCGAGTTCATGATCGTCGTCCGCGACACGATGGCGCCGTCGTACCCGGTTCTGGAAACCGACTTCACGCGTATCGAGAACGTTGCCGTCGGTGAGGAGACCGCGTTCCTCAAGACGCTGGCGTCGGGATCGGCCCTGTTCGAGAATGCTGCCGAGACGGTCAAGTCGTCCGGAAAGTCGGTCATCGCCGGCGATCAGGCATTTGCACTGCACGACACCTACGGCTTCCCGATCGACCTCACGCTCGAAATGGCGTCCGAGGCCGGTCTCACAGTCGACGAAGACGGCTTCCGCACGCTGATGGCCGAGCAGCGCAAGCGCGCCAAGGACGATGCTCAAGCGCGTAAGCACGCGCATGCGGACCTGACGGTCTACAAGGAACTGCTCGATCGAGGCGCCACCGAGTTCACCGGTTTCGACGAGCTCGTCTCCGAGGCTCACGTCCTCGCGCTGATCGTGGGCGGCGTCCGTGTGCCGGTGGCGAAGGCAGGCCAGGACGTCGAGGTCATCCTCGACCGAAGCCCGCTCTACGCAGAGTCCGGTGGACAGATCGCCGACATCGGTTCACTCACCGCTCCGGGCCTCGAAGCCAAGGTCAACGACGTGCAGAAGATCGCCAAGAAGGTCTGGACGCACAAGGTGACGGTCAAGAAAGGCGAGATCACCGAGGGTGACGTCGTCCTCGCGCACGTCGATGCCGAGTGGCGCAAGGGCGCAACCCAGGGGCACTCCGGTACCCACATGGTGCATGCGGCGCTGCGTCAGGTGCTCGGCCCCAACGCGGTGCAGGCGGGCTCTCTCAACAAGCCGGGTTACCTCCGCTTCGACTTCTCCTGGCAGGGCGCGCTGTCCGATTCCCAGAAGCAGGACATCGAGGCACTCACCAACGAAGCCGTGGCGTCGAACTACGCGGTCAACACCTTTGTCACCGATCTCGACAAGGCCAAGGCGATGGGTGCGATGGCACTCTTCGGTGAGAACTACGGCGACGAGGTTCGCGTCGTCGAAATCGGCGGTCCGTTCTCGATGGAACTGTGCGGCGGCACTCACGTCGGAAGCTCCGCTCAGATCGGTCAGGTCACGCTGCTCGGTGAGCAGTCGGTGGGCTCCGGAATCCGACGCGTCGAGGCGTACGTCGGTTTGGACTCTTACCGCTACCTCGCCAAGGAGCGTGCGCTGCTGGCCGGACTGTCCTCCTCGCTGAAGGTTCCTTCGGAAGAGGTGCCTGCCCGAGTCGAGGCTCTCGTCGAGCGTCTGAAGGTGGCCGAGAAGGAACTCGAACAGACCAAGGCCAAGGCTGTGCTGGCATCGGCGGGCGAGTACGTCGCCAAGGCCAAGCGCATCGGCAGCGTCCTCGTCATCGCCGAGCCTGCTCCCGCGGGCGTCGGCGGCAACGATCTGCGCAGCCTCGTCACGGACATCAAGGGTCGTCTCGGCTCCGAACCTGCCGTCGTAGCTCTCCTCGGTGACGTCGACGGCAAGGTCCCGTTCGTGGTCGCATCCAGCAAGGCAGCCCAGGGTCTCGGTGTGAAGGCCGGTGAGCTGGTCGCGTCCTTCGGTCCCAAGATCGGTGGCCGCGGCGGCGGAAAGCCCGACATGGCCCAGGGTTCGGGTTCGGACTCCGCAGGAATCCCGGCGGCGCTCGATGCGATCCGGGACAGAGTCGGAGAGCTGGCGGGCGGCAGCTGACGGTGGTGGCTACGCAGCAGGGTCCCGATCGCCCCGGCATCGACGACCCTGGTCGCGGGCGGCGTATCGCCATCGACGTCGGCAGCGTTCGCATCGGCGTCGCGTCCAGCGACCCCGACGGCATCCTCGCGACACCGGTGGAAACGGTTCCACGCTCGAAGGAGCGTGGGCCCGACGCGCCGGATATCCGGCGCATTATCGCCATCGTGTCCGAATACGAGGCCGTTGAGGTTATCGTCGGACTGCCACAGACGCTGCGCGGTGAGCAAGGTAAAGCCGCCGGTATCGCGACTGCATTCGCCAAACGACTGCAGCGGGCCGTCGAACCGATCCCGGTGAGACTGTCCGACGAACGACTGACGACCGTCACGGCTGCGCGCAACCTCCGCGAAAGTGGAGTCAAGGCACGCGGTCAGCGACCGATGATCGATCAGGCTGCGGCGGTGGAAATCCTGCAAGGCTGGCTGGACGAGCGGAGTAGAGCTGTGAAACCAGGGGAGTCGTCGAAGGACGCTGCACTGGAGGGCGATCTGTGAACGCGCGGTGGGATGAGGGCGGCGGAAGCCGGCCCACCAGTTCGTTCGACTTCGACAACGACGAGACCATGGTCATGCGTGCGCTGCCGCAGAACATCGATCCGCCGCACATGTCGCGAGCGGAGGCACGGAAGCAACGCGAAGCCCGCAACAAGCGCGCGAAGCGAGGTAAGAAGGTCGGTGTTCTCGCTCTCCTGGTGTTGGTGATCGCGGTTCTCGGTGTCGGTGCATACGGTGCCCTCTGGTACATGGATCGCAACAAGGCCGCGGAGGACTTCGCCGGCCCGGGCGGCGCTCCCGTGGTCATCCAGATCAACAGTGGAGAAACCGCATCGGAGATCGGTGCGACGCTGGAAGCGAAGAACGTCGTCGCGAGTTCCGCTGCTTTCTACAACGCCGCGATCGCCAACCCGTCGGAGATCCAGAAGGTGCAACCAGGCTTCTACCAGGTGCCGGTGCAGAGCAGCGCCGCGAGCGCACTCGACACCTTGGTTGCCCCGGACTCCCGAGTCGGCAGTGTTGTCATCGCCGAGGGTCGTCAGCTGCACGACAGTTCGGACGCGCAGACGGGCTCGCTCAAGAAGGGCATCTACAACCTCATTTCCGAGGCGAGTTGTGTCGGCCCGGTTTCCGCTCAGAAGTGCGTCTCGACGGACGAATTGAACACTGCGGGAGCGTCTTCCGATCTGGCTTCGCTCGGCGTGCCGGACTGGGCGATGTCGTCGGTCAAGAGCGTGCCGGACAAGGACCGTCAGCTCGAAGGCCTGATCGCCGCCAGCAGTTGGGATTTCGACCCCACTGCGACGCCGACCGAGATCCTGCGTTCGTTGGTCGAGGGCAGCGCCGCCAAGTACGAGGCCACCGGGATCCTGACAGCAGGCAGCGGAGTCGGAATGTCGCCGTACCAGTTGTTGGTGGCAGCGTCGCTGGTCGAGCGTGAGGCATTGCCTGGCGACATGGCCAAGGTCGCGCGGGTGATCGTCAACCGACTCGCAGTCGATCAACCTTTGCAGTTCGACTCCACGGTCAACTACTCACTCGACACCACCGAAGTTGCCACCACGGATGCCGACCGTGAGCGCGTCACCCCCTGGAACACGTACGCAATGCCCGGTCTGCCTGCGACGCCTATTGCTTCGCCGAGCATCGACGCGCTGAAGGCCGTGGAATCGCCGGCGGCCGGTGACTGGTTGTACTTCGTCACGATCAACAAGGAAGGCCAGACGCTCTTCACCAAGAGTTACGAGGAGCATCTGGCCAACATCGAACTGGCACAGCAAAGTGGGATTCTCGACAGTGGACGGTAGTACCGCGACTTCGCTCGCGACGCCGCGTAAGGCGGCAGTTCTCGGAAGCCCGATCGCTCACTCGAAGTCGCCGTTGCTGCACCTTGCTGCGTACGAGGCTTTGGGTCTGAGCGATTGGACCTACGAGCGGATCGAATGCACCGGCGAGCAGTTGCCTGCCCTCGTGGACTCACTCGGCCCCGAATGGGTCGGCCTCTCCGTGACGATGCCGGGCAAGATCGCAGCACTCGACTATGCCACCGAACGCACACCACGAGCGGTGACCATCGGCTCGGCGAACACCCTGGTCCGCATCGACGGCGGTTGGCGTGCCGACTGCACGGACGTCGACGGAGTCAGTGGTGCGTTGATCGCCGGCGGCGTCGGCGATCTCAGCGGCACTTCGGCGGTAGTCGTCGGCGCGGGCGGCACCGCGCGGCCGGCATTGGTCGCGTTGGCCGACATGGGAGTTCGGACAGTCACCGTGGTCGCGCGTGATCCGGGGCGAGCATCCGGTGCCATCGAATGCGGCAGTGCTGTCGGGTTGGGCATTGATCTGGTCTCTTTCGACGACGCACGACTCGGTGGGATCTGTGCCGAATCCTCGGTCTTGGTCAGCACCGTTCCCGCAGAAGCGGCCGCGCCTTTCGCCCAGCAACTGGGGAGGGCACGATTTGTCCTCGACGCGATCTACAACCCCTGGCCGACGCCACTCGCTTCGGCTGTCGAGGCGGCTGGTGGCACGGTGATCGGTGGCCTCGAGATGTTGCTCAATCAGGCTTTCGGACAGGTAGAGCAGTTCACGGGCAAGCCCGCTCCGCGAGAGGCGATGGCTGCCGCTATCGCCTAGCTCTGTTCACAGTGTCGAGGTAGTCCACAAGACGATTCGTGGTCTGCCGCTGGTGTACGCCAGACGCCAAGCTCGAAACCATGTGGACGTTCGTGGTCTTGGCAGGCGCTGGGGTAATCGGTGGTGTCGGTGCTCGGGCGATCGTCGACAGCTGGTTGCGACGACACGGTTATCGACCAGTTGTGGCTCTCTGTTGTGTGCCGCAGTGTGCCGTCGCAACAGGCTGGGTTGTGGTCGGCGCTCTGAATACCTCGGTGGTGCAGTTGCTTTCCGGTCTCGCCGTGGTGTGGTGGTGCGTCGCGATCTCGACTGTCGACCTGGCCGTGCGGCGGCTGCCCAACAGTTTCACGTTGCCCGGCTACGCAGTCGTGATGTTCTACGCGACGGTGGCGGGCACGGTGTGGGCGGCCGCGGTGGGATCGGTGCTGCTCGCCGGAATCCATCTCCTGGCGCACGTGATGTCGCCTGGTTCCATGGGTGTCGGCGATGTGAAACTCTCTCTTCCACTCGGCGCTCTTACCGGATTGGCGGGTGCTGACGCCTGGCTGTGGTCGTTGGCGTCTGCGTCTGTGCTCACCGCAACCCTGGGGATCGTGCTCGAACTGGGGACGCTCGGACGTCGAAAGAGGGGACCGGTTGCCCACAATTCGCCCCTGCCGCACGGTCCTTCGATGTGCCTGGCAGCATGCGGTTCGATCACGTTTGCCTGGCTGACGTGACGAGTGCAACATCGGCGGAAAGTCTGGCGTCATTGACCGTTCAACGACGAACCGTGATCTGCAGGAAAGACGTAACCGTCGGTTTCATAAATGCGGGTATTGCAAGTGCGCAGTCCCAGTATGCGGCGAGTCGGACTTGCCGAATGTCCACATGCTGTCGTTCACTGAGCATTCGGAAATGGGACAAAACGAATCTCGTTTCGCACTCGATTATCGGGGGAACCTATGCGCACAAGGCTTTTCGTCGCTGCGGCAGCCTGTTTGGCTGCTGTGGCCGCAGGGGCAGGCGTCGCCGGCGCCGCGCCTGCACCTTCGTCGGTGGCACTGGGCGGGGGCTCAGGAATCCTGCTGCCGGACGTGGATCACTCCAATCCCGACCAAGTTGCGGCGTGCACGTTGACCGCGGTCGGCTATGACAACGCCGGTTCGCTCGTGGCACTCACTGCCGGACATTGTGGAGTTGTCGGGGACCGGGTGTTCGCCGAATACCTGCCCGAAGCCGGCCCCATCGGCCGGTTCACCTACTCGAGTCCGGTCTCGGACATCGCCGTGATCGATCTCGACGACGCAAAGGTTGCCCCGCTGCGTACCGTCGGCGGCACGACGATCAACGGAATCGGCGCCCCGCCGGCACCGGGCACGATCGTCTGCAAGGAAGGTCGATCGACCGGCAACACGTGCGGTATCACCTGGGGTTACGACTCCGTCTACGGTGAGATCGTCGAGCACACTTGCTCGATTCCCGGTGACTCCGGTGGACCCCTTGTCGTCGGTGATCGCCTGGTCGGCTTGATCAGCAACGGTTTCGAACCGTACTGCTTCGAGCCGCTCCCGCCGCCGTTCCATGCTCCCGACAACTCGGCGGACATCAACATCGGTTTGGCTGACATCAATGCCAACGGTGGAGGATTCCGCCTGTTCTAGACCCGCAGGAACCTCTGAGATGGCCCACACGCATCGTGCGTGTGGGCCATCTGCGTTCACCCGGAGGGCCACTGTGACAACTGAGGTCTGCGACGTGGAAAGATGGTCGGCGTGCTGCGTTGGATAACTGCCGGAGAATCCCATGGTCCCGCCCTCGTTGCGATGCTCGAGGGCATGGTCGCGGGGGTCGAAGTGACCTCTGAGGCCATCTCGTCCGAACTTGCCCGTCGTCGACTCGGTTACGGCCGAGGCGCACGGATGAAGTTCGAGGCCGACAAGGTCACCATCATCGGCGGTGTCCGCCACGGATTTACGCTCGGTGGCCCCGTGGCCATCGAAATCGGCAACACCGAGTGGCCCAAGTGGGAAACCATCATGTCCGCCGACCCGGTCGACCCCGACCTGCTCGCCGATCAGGCACGCAATGCCCCGCTGACGCGCCCGCGTCCCGGCCACGCCGATTACAGCGGCATGCTCAAGTACGGCTTCAACGATGCGCGTCCCGTCCTCGAGCGTGCCAGCGCTCGCGAGACCGCAGCCCGAGTAGCCGCCGGAACCGTCGCGCGTTCGTTCCTGCGTCAGGTGTTCGGTGCCGAGGTCGTCTCACACGTCATCTCCATCGGCGCTTCCGAGCCGTACGTCGGTCCTGTGCCGGAGGGCAAGGATCTGGACGCGATCGACGCGAGCCCGGTCCGTGCCTTCGACAAGGCCGCCGAAGAGTCGATGATCGCCGAAATCGAATCGGCCAAGAAGGACGGCGACACCCTCGGTGGCGTCGTCGAGGTCGTCATCCACGGGTTGCCCGTCGGACTCGGCACCTTCGTCAGTGGCGCCGAGCGTCTCGATTCACGACTTGCCGCTGCCCTCATGGGAATTCAGGCCATCAAGGGCGTCGAGGTCGGTGACGGCTTCGAGACCGCGCGCCGTCGTGGCAGCGAGGCTCACGACGAGATCCGTCCGGGCCCCGACGGCATCGTGCGTTCCACGAACCGCGCAGGCGGTATCGAAGGTGGCATGACCAATGGTGAGGCTCTGCGAGTTCGCGCCGCGATGAAGCCGATCTCGACCGTTCCGCGTGCTCTGGCGACGGTCGACATGGAGAGCGGCGAGGAAGCGGTTGCCATCCACCAGCGCAGCGACGTGTGCGCGGTTCCGGCCGCCGGCGTCGTCGCCGAGTCGATGGTTGCGCTTGTCGTGGCTCAGGCTGCACTCGAAAAGTTCGGTGGTGATTCCATTGCTGAAACCACTGCCAACTACCGTCGTTACGCCGAGGGCATCGCAGCCCGGCCGCCTCGATAGGACTCACGTATCGATGAAGCCGAAGGCTGTACTCATCGGTCCGCCCGGTGCCGGCAAATCGACCATCGGTCGACGTCTCGCGCAGGCACTCGAACTCGAATTGGTCGATACCGACGCCGAGATCGAACGGACCACGGGTAGGACGATCCCGGAGATCTTCACCCATGACGGCGAGCCTCGGTTTCGTGAGATCGAGGAATCGGTGGTTCGCGAAGCGTTGGAGGCCACCGACGGCATCGTCTCCCTCGGCGGTGGCGCGATCCTCTCCGATCGCACCCGCGAACTGCTCCAGGGTCACACGGTCATCTACCTCGAGATCAGTGTCGCCGAAGGGCTTCGCCGCACCGGGGCGAACAATCATCGTCCGCTGCTGGCCGGCGGAGATCCCAAGGTCAAGTACCAGGAGTTGATGAGGCGTCGTCGTCCGCTGTACCGGCGTTCGGCCACGATTCGGATTCGGACCGACGGCCGAAGTCCGGCGCGTGTCGTCGGACAACTGGTGTCGAAACTTCAAGACAAATGAACAACCGGAGCGGAGTAGTGGAGCAGTGACCGAACCCGTACGTGTAGAGGTGAAGACCGCAAGTCCTTACCCGGTCGTGATCGGCCGCGGCCTGCTCGGTGATCTCGTTGCCGAGTTCGACGGCGCGCGCACTGTCGCGATCTTCCATCAGCCGCCGCTGGCAGAGACCGCGGAGGCCGTACGGGCTGCGTTGGCGGAGAAGGGAATCGACGCTCACCGTATCGAGATTCCCGATGCCGAGGACGGCAAGGATCTTGCCGTCGCCGGCTTCTGCTGGGATGTGCTCGGCCGGATCGGCCTGACTCGCAGCGACGCGATCATGAGCTTGGGCGGGGGAGCGGCGACCGACCTCACCGGCTTCGTCGCTGCTACGTGGATGCGCGGTGTCAAGGTAGTTCATGTCCCCACCACCTTGCTCGCGATGGTCGACGCAGCAGTGGGCGGCAAAACCGGTATCAACACCGAAGCGGGCAAGAACCTCGTCGGTTCGTTCCACGAACCCGGCGCGGTGTTCATCGATCTCGCGACACTCGAGACGGTGCCGCACAACGAGATCGTCGCCGGCATGGCCGAGGTCATCAAGACCGGATTCATCGCCGACCCGGTAATCCTGGATCTCATCGAAGCCGATCCCAAGGCAGCTCTCGATCCGTCGGGAACTGTTCTGCCCGAGTTGATTCGTCGCTCCGTCGAGGTCAAGGCCAAGGTCGTGGCCGCGGATCTGCGCGAGTCGGATCTGCGTGAAATCCTCAACTACGGCCACACCCTCGGCCACGCGATCGAACGTCGTGAACGCTACAAGTGGCGCCACGGTGCTGCCGTCTCCGTCGGACTGGTCTTCGCTGCCGAACTCGGACGGCTCGCGGGCCGACTCGACGACGCCACCGCGGATCGTCACAAGTCGATTCTCGATCTCGTCGGGCTGCCGACGTCCTACGACGGTGACGCGTTCGGTGACCTGCTCAAGGGAATGCAGACCGACAAGAAGAACCGTGCCGGCCTGCTGCGTTTCGTGGTCCTCGACGGTCTGGCCAAGCCGGGCCGCCTCGAAGGGCCGGATCCGAGCTTGTTGGTTGCGGCATACTCCGCGATTGCCCGCGATGCGAGGCCGGCCGGCGGAACGGTCCTGCTGTGAAGATCAACGTCGTCAACGGGCCCAATCTGGGACGTCTGGGTAAGCGTCAGCCCGAGGTCTACGGCGCGACCACACACGACGACCTGATCGAATTGTGTGTCGCGGCAGGCAAGGAGCTCGGCGTCGAGGTCGTCGTTCGTCAGAGTGATCACGAAGGTGATCTGCTCGGCTGGATCCACGACGCGGCGGACGCGGGGGAACCCGTGATCCTCAATGCCGGTGGCTTGACGCACACGTCGGTGGTCCTGCGAGATGCATGCGCCGAACTGACCGCAGGTCTCGTCGAAGTACACATCTCGAACGTTCATGCGCGAGAAGAGTTTCGGCACCATTCTTACCTGAGCCCGATTGCGACCGGCGTGATCGTCGGACTCGGCGTCGCCGCGTACCCGCTGGCGATCAGATTCCTCGCCGAGCGGGGCTGAACGAGGGAAGTCGAAAACCCAGCCACACGAATGCGGCCCCGAGGAAAATATCCTCGGGGCCGCATTCGGTTGTGTAGACGGTGGGCGTTACTGCTCGCGCTTGCCCAGATCGATCGCCGGGAAGACCGCGGTATCGGCGTCGGATTCCTCGACGGACATGGCGACTCCGCTGTACGCGTGCTGCTCGGTGGGGGAGTCGTAGCCCTCGCTGACGGGCACGGGTTCGCGGTGACGCTCGTGGGTCGGGGTCTGCGGAGCTGTTCCGTTCTTGCGCTGTTCGCGGCTGACGAAGAAGCGTCCGACGGTGATGGCGATCATGGCGGGGACGAAGATGAGAAGAATCGTGAACGCCGCACCCGACGTCACCTCGAAGAACAAGCCCTGCTGGGTCAGCTCGAGGGAGGGGACGAGGCTGAGTGCCCAGCTGGCAGCACCGGCGACGAACCCGCCGACCAACGCGGCCTTGAGCCACAGCATGGTCAGATCGGCGCCGTCCTCGGGTTCGGGGAAGTTCCGGCGGTCACGAATGCCGTCGATACCACCCCAGATCGCGGCGAAGACGATGACGATCAACAGGGACAGCCAGCGCAGGGTGGACCCCTGAAGTGGCCACTGTGCGATCGCTGCACCGAGCAACGCACGAAACACAACATGTATCAGGGCCATGCCGAGGCCACGTACCAACCACGCATTCATGGGTACAGCCTAACTAGAACCCATTACACCTTGTGGCCTAACCCACACTTATTGCTGTAACCGTGAGTTTCGAGTTGATCGGCAGGTCTGCGCGGGCGGTAGGTTCGAGGGATGCCGGTCGACTTCAGAACACGCCGTGAATCCCTCAGACGCCTCCTCTCGGAGCGCGAACTCGACGCGATTCTCGTCACAGATCTCCTCAACATCAGATACCTCACCGGTTTCACCGGTTCGAATGCGGCGCTCGTCGTCAGTGCATCCGATTCAGCGTCCGACGAACGCGAGACGGTGATCTGCACCGACGGCCGTTACGTGACGCAGGTCGCGGAGCAGGTACCTGACCTTCGTGCCGAAATCGCCCGTTCGAGTGCTGCGCACTTGATCGAGAAGTCCACGGCGCCCGTTCTCGCATTCGAGTCACACGTGGCGACGTTCGCCGAACATCGGGCGTGGACCGAGGCGGCGCCGAAGATCCGGTTCGAACCGGTGAGCGGACTTGTCGAACAGTTGCGCATGGTCAAGGACGAGCACGAGGTGGAGTTGTTGCGCGCCGCGTGCACCGCAGCCGATGTCGCGTTGGCACAGTTGATCACTCGCGGTGGTCTGCGACCTGGCCGAACGGAACGAGAGGTCGGCCGCGAGCTGGAAAATCTGATGCTCGACAACGGTGCGGACGGTATTTCGTTCGAGACGATCGTCGCGGCCGGCGCCAACTCGGCAATTCCGCATCACCGACCGACCGACGCGATCCTGGCGTCGGGTGACTTCGTGAAACTCGACTTCGGGGCTCAGGTCGGTGGGTACCACTCGGACATGACCCGCACCTACGTGCTCGAGTCCGTTTCCGATTGGCAACGGGAGATCTACGAGCTTGTCGCGCGTTCTCAAGCTGCCGGTTGCGACGCGCTCGCGCCGGGTGTCGAATGTGCGGCAGTCGACGCCGTCGCCCGTGCGGTGATCGACGATGCAGGATACGGCGAATTGTTCCTGCACGGCCTCGGCCACGGTGTCGGCCTCGAAATCCACGAAGCACCGGGGATCGGCAAGCTCGGCACCGGTACACTTCTTTCCGGCGCGGCGGTGACCGTCGAGCCGGGCGTGTACTTCTCCGGGCGCGGAGGTGTACGGATCGAGGACACGCTCGTAGTTCGTGAGCAGGGGCCAGAGCTGCTCACACTGACCGCAAAAGACCTTACCGTCGTCTGAGACGGTTTCCCGACCCCTAGGAGACGCGAAGCAAGTGGCTTCCACCAGTGATTTCAAGAATGGTCTGGTTCTGCAGATCGAAGGCCAGCTGTGGACGATCATCGAGTTCCAGCATGTCAAGCCCGGCAAGGGCCCTGCCTTCGTGCGCACCAAGCTCAAGAACGTGCTCTCGGGCAAGGTAGTGGACAAGACGTTCAACGCCGGTGTGAAGGTCGAGACCGCCACGGTCGACCGTCGTGACATGACGTACCTCTACCACGACGGCAGCGACTACATCTTCATGGACGGCGACACCTACGACCAGGTGTCGATCAGCGAATCCACCGTCGGCGACCAGTCGCGTTTCCTGCTCGAGAACATGGCCGTCCAGGTCGCGACCCACGAAGACGTTCCCCTCTTCGTAGAGCTTCCGGTCACGGTCGAGCTCGTCGTCAAGCACACCGATCCGGGCCTGCAGGGCGACCGCTCCACCGGCGGCACCAAGCCTGCCACCCTCGAGACCGGTGCCGAGATCAACGTCCCGCTCTTCATCAACACCGGTGACAAGCTCAAGGTCGATTCCCGTGACGGCAACTACCTCGGGCGTGTGAATTCCTGAGTGTCCGGCACACATAAGAAACTCGGTGCACGCCACAAGGCGCGCAAGCGTGCCGTCGACTTCCTCTTCGAAGCCGAGGCACGTGACCTCGATCCGGTCGCACTCGCGTCGGAGCGTTCCGACCTGTCCGTCAAAGACGACGCGGTAGCGCCTGTCGCGGCCTACACCGTCACGTTGGTGTCCGGAGTCGCGGAGAATCTGGACCGGATCGATCAGGTCATCTCCTCGCATCTGCAGGACTGGACGCTCGAGCGTTTGCCCGCCGTCGACCGTGCGATTCTGCGTATCGCCGTGTGGGAGCTCTTCCACGCGACGGACGTTCCGCCGGTTGTCGCCGTGGACGAGGCCGTCGAACTCGCCAAGCAGCTCTCGACGGACGACTCTCCGGGATTCGTCAACGGAATCCTCGGCCAGGTCGTTCTCGTTGCGCCGCAGGTTCGATCGGCAGCAGCGGCGACCTCGCAGCGCGCGCAGGAATCGGATTCCGGTACCGAGTAGCAAGTCTTGTTCCACCACCCGCCGTGCGAGTCGCGCAGATGTCACTGCGCGAGTTGTGTGTCTGCACACAACTGGTCAGAGTCACTGCTCGCACGGCGGGATCAGGTCTGTCGGCTGATAGGGTGGGGACCGTCAGACATCCTTTAACGATCCGTCCAGTGAGGCGGAGAAGGAGGTCGCAGCATGAGCGTGCCCGAAGGGTCTCGCCCATCCGATCTTGCAGGTCCAGATAACGCGAAGGCGCCGGTCGGTGCCGAGGCAGGTAGCGAGACCCGCGAATTGTTGTCCGCCCAGGATGTGGGCCGGACCATCGCGCGGATCGCTCACGAGATCATCGAGAAAACCGCACTCGACGGACCCGAGGGAACAGCCCCTCGTGTGGTTCTGATCGGTATCCCGACGCGTGGAACCACTCTTGCCACGCGACTGCGCGCCAAGATCGAAGAATTCTCCGGTGTGCGTCTTCCTATCGGATCTCTCGACATCACGCTCTACCGGGATGATCTCCGCAACAAGCCGCATCGCCCGCTCGAGCGCACGTCCGTCCCCGAAGGTGGCGTCGACAATGCACTGGTCGTTCTCGTGGACGACGTCCTCTTCTCCGGTCGCACTGTGCGCTCGGCACTGGACGCGTTGCGCGATCTGGGGCGCCCTCGTGCGGTCCAACTCGCAGTGCTCGTGGATCGTGGTCACCGCGAACTCCCATTGCGTGCCGACTACGTGGGCAAGAACGTCCCGACCGCGAGGTCCGAGGACGTCAAGGTTCTCCTCCAGGAGCACGACGGCAGGGAAGCGGTAGTCATCTCCGGAGGTAAGAGCGCGTGAAGCACCTTCTTTCCATCGCGGACCTCGATCGTGAGTCCGCGGTAGAACTTCTCGACGAGGCGGAACGCTTCGAGCAGGCGCTTCTGGGACGCGAGGTACGCAAGCTCCCGACGCTGCGTGGACGCACGGTCATGACGGTGTTCTTCGAAAACTCGACGCGCACCCGGGTGTCCTTCGAGGTGGCCGGCAAGTGGATGAGTGCCGACGTCATCAACGTCAGTGCATCGAGTTCCTCGGTGTCCAAGGGCGAATCCCTGCGCGATACCGCGATGACCCTGCGCGCGGCCGGTGCCGACGCCCTCATCGTGCGGCATCCGGCGTCGGGTGCCGCCCACCAGATCGCCAAGTGGACCGGAGCGGCCGACGACGGTGGCCCGGCAGTCATCAACGCAGGTGACGGTACGCACGAGCATCCCACCCAGGCGCTTCTCGACGCCTTGACTCTTCGGCAGCGTCTCGGTGACATCGAGGGCAAGCGGATCGCGATCGTCGGCGATATTCTGCACAGCCGCGTGGCCCGCTCAAACGCCCTGCTGCTCTCGATGCTCGGCGCCGAGGTTGTTCTTGTTGCCCCGCCGACACTGCTGCCGGTCGGGGCGCACACGTGGCCGGTCACGGTCTCGCATTCACTCGACGCCGAACTGCCCGGCCTCGACGCGGTGCTGATGCTGCGGGTTCAGGCCGAACGCATGAACGGCGGCTTCTTCCCGTCGCAGCGCGAGTACTCGATCAACTACGGCCTGTCCGAGAAGCGACTGGCGATGCTGGCCGATCATGCGGTGGTACTGCACCCCGGCCCGATGCTGCGCGGCATGGAGATTGCATCCGCCGTCGCCGATTCCTCGAAAACTGCTGTACTGCAACAGGTTACCAACGGCGTGCACATGCGCATGGCTGTCTTGTTCCGACTTCTGGTCGGGTCGGAGGACGGCGCGCTGTGACGAGAAACGAGAACGGAGAATCACCCGTGAGTGTCCTGCTCCGCGGAGTCCTGATCTACGGAGAAGGTGAGCCCACCGACGTACTCGTCGGCGACGGCACGATCCTCGAGATCGGCGTGGACCTCGATCCGGCCACGGCATCCGAGGTGATCGATGCCGGCGGGCAGATCCTGCTTCCCGGCTTCGTGGATCTGCACACGCATCTGCGGGAGCCGGGCCGCGAAGACACCGAGACCATCGAAACCGGTAGCTCGGCAGCCGCGCTGGGTGGATACACCGCGGTCTTCGCGATGGCCAACACGAGCCCCGTCGCCGATTCGGTGGTCATCACCGATCACGTCTGGCGACGCGGTCAGGAAGTCGGCCTCGTCGACGTCCACCCCGTTGGCGCAGTCACCGCAGGCCTGGAAGGCAAGCAGCTCGCCGAGATGGCGACCATGGCCGCTGGCGTCGGCAAGGTCAAGATGTTCTCCGACGACGGCCACTGCGTCTACGACCCACTGATCATGCGTCGCGCGCTCGAATACTCCAGCTCACTGGGCGTTCTGATCGCACAGCACGCCGAAGAGCCCCGCCTGACCGTCGGTGCGGTCGCCCACGAGGGCCCCACGTCCGCGCGTCTCGGCCTGGCCGGATGGCCGCGAGCAGCCGAAGAATCGATCGTCGCCCGTGACGCACTCCTCGCGCGTGACGCCGGAGCTCGCGTCCACATCTGCCACGCATCCACCGCCGGAACCGTTGAACTCGTGAAGTGGGCTCGCAGCCAAGGGATTTCGATCACCGCCGAGGTCACCCCGCATCACCTGCTCCTCGACGATTCACGGCTCGAGACGTACGACGCGATCAACAAGGTCAATCCTCCCTTGCGTGAGGCCAGCGATGTTGCTGCCCTGCGCAAGGGTCTGGCCGAGGGCATCATCGACTGCGTCGCGACCGACCATGCTCCGCACGCCGAGCAGGACAAATGCTGCGAATTCGCGGCCGCTCGTCCCGGAATGCTCGGCCTCGAGACGGCGCTGTCGATCATCGTGCAGACGATGGTCCAGCCTGGCCTGTTGGACTGGCGCGGCGTTGCCCGGGTCATGAGCGAGCGCCCCGCGGCAATCGTGGGCCTCGACGATCAGGGCCGCCCCATCGAGGTGGGGGAGCCGGCGAACCTGACATTGGTCGATCCGTCGGCCGAGTGGACGGTCCACGGTCCCGACCTGGCGAGTGTCGCGCATAACACTCCGTACGAGTCGATGACATTGCCCGCTCGGGTCACGACCACACTGTTACGTGGCCGCATCACCGCACACGACGGGAATGTGCGGCTGCGGAGTAGCGAGGAGTAGCGCGTCATGGACAGAGCACTGTGGATCATCGGTCTGGCGATCTTCTGGGTCGCGATGATCGGCCTGATGTACGTCGGCTGGCGTGGACGCGCTCGACGCCAGAAAGACAGGATCGGCGAGCTGCCGACGGTACCGGCAACCCTGGGTGAGCTGCTCGTGCTGCCGACCACCGGCCTCTACGTCGGCAGCACCATCGCACCCAGTTGGCAGGACCGTATCGCCGTGGGCGACCTCGGTTTCCGCGCCACCTGCGAGATCAGCCGCTACAGCGGCGGAATTCTGGTCGAGCGTGACGGTGCGTCGGCCATATGGATTCCGGAGAAGTCGATCCGCGCGATCCGCACGGAGAACGGTCTCGCCGGCAAGGTCATGAGCAAGGACGGCGTCCTGGTCATCCGCTGGGAATTGCCGAGCGGAACCGAGATCGACACGGGCGTGCGCGGTGACGACAAGACGGTCTATCCGGACTGGGTCAAGCCGGTAACTGCTTCGAACAAGACTGCTTCGAACAAGACGAATGACAACGAAGACGCAAGCTCTGGCGACATCGAGCAGAACGGAAAGAACGCATGAGCGGCTTTGGTAACAGCCCGGCAGTACTGGTCCTCGAAGACGGACGGGTGTTCCGCGGAACCACCTTCGGTGCGGTTGGACAGACCCTGGGCGAAGCGGTGTTCAGCACCGGAATGACCGGCTACCAGGAAACGCTCACCGATCCCAGCTACCACCGCCAGATCGTGGTCTCCACCGCGCCGCAGATCGGCAACACCGGCTGGAACGACGAAGACGACGAGTCGGTCGGACCGACCGGCGAGCGTGCCGGCGCCAAGATCTGGGTTGCCGGATACGTCGTTCGTGACCCCTCGCGCGTCACCTCGAGCTGGCGTGCAACCGGTTCGCTGCAGGCCAAGCTCGAAGAGCAGGGCATCGTCGGAATCGCCGGGATCGACACTCGTGCCCTGGTTCGCCACCTGCGCACTCGCGGTTCGATGAAGGCCGGCATTTTCTCCGGTGAAGCCATCGCCGCCGATGACGAGTTGGTTCGCCGGGTCCAGGATCAGCCGACCATGCTCGGCGCCGATCTTGCCGGTGAGGTCAGCACCACCAGCGGCTACGTCGTCGAGCCGAAGGGTGGCGAGGCGCTGTACACGGTTGCCGCCATCGACCTCGGTATCAAGACCAACACCCCGCGCATGTTCGCCGAGCGCGGCATCCGCGTCCACGTGTTGCCGTCCAACGCGAGTCTCGAACAGATCCTCGACCTGAAGGCCGACGGTGTGTTCCTCTCCAACGGCCCTGGTGATCCGGCCACCGCCGACGGTGCCGTTCACCTCACGAAAGAGGTCATCGGACAGGGCTTGCCGTTGTTCGGTATCTGCTTCGGTAACCAGATCCTGGGCCGCGCCCTCGGCCTGAGCACGTACAAGATGAAGTTCGGACACCGCGGTATCAACATCCCGGTGATCGAGCATCAGACCGGTCGTATCGCGATCACCGCGCAGAACCACGGCTTCGCACTCGAAGGCGAAGCCGGCCAGGAATTCGACACCCCGTTCGGTCGCGCGGTCGTCAGCCACACCTGCGCAAACGACGGCGCCGTCGAAGGTGTTCGCCTGCTCGACGATTCGGCCTTCTCGGTGCAGTACCACCCGGAGGCAGCAGCCGGCCCGCACGACGCTGCGTACCTCTTCGACCGCTTCACCAGCCTGCTCTCCGCACGGAAAGAAACCGGAGTCAAGAACTAATGCCACGCCGTACAGATCTCAAGCACATCCTGGTAATCGGCTCCGGTCCGATCGTCATCGGTCAGGCCTGCGAGTTCGACTACTCGGGCACCCAGGCTTGCCGCGTCCTCCAGGAGGAGGGCCTGCGCGTCAGCCTCGTCAACTCCAACCCCGCCACCATCATGACGGACCCCGAGTTCGCCGACGCCACGTACGTCGAGCCGATCACGGCCGAGTTCCTCGAGAAGGTCATCGCCAAGGAAGCGTTGCAGGGCAACAAGATCGACGCCGTCCTCGCGACGCTCGGCGGTCAGACTGCGCTCAACGCCGCAGTGGCGCTTCACGAGCAAGGCATCCTCGAGAAGTACGACGTCGAACTGATCGGCGCCGACTTCGACGCCATCCAGCGCGGCGAAGATCGCCAGAAGTTCAAGGACATCGTCGCCAAGGTCGGTGGCGAATCCGCGAAGTCCGCAGTGTGCTACACGATGGACGAAGTACACGCAACGGTCGCCGAACTCGGTTACCCGGTTGTCGTGCGCCCGTCCTTCACCATGGGCGGCCTCGGTTCCGGCATGGCGTACGACGTCGACGATCTCAACCGGATCGCCGGTGGCGGTCTCGCCGCGTCGCCGACGGCGAACGTCCTGATCGAGGAATCCATCCTCGGCTGGAAGGAATACGAACTCGAGCTCATGCGTGACAGTCGCGACAACGTCGTGATCGTCTGCTCCATCGAGAACGTCGACCCGGTCGGTGTCCATACCGGAGACAGCGTGACGGTCGCTCCGGCGATGACACTGACCGACCGCGAGTACCAGGCGATGCGCGACCTTTCCATCGACATCCTGCGTGAGGTGGGCGTCGACACCGGCGGCTGCAACATCCAGTTCGCGATGGACCCGAAGGACGGCCGTCTGGTTGTCATCGAGATGAACCCGCGCGTGTCCCGCTCGTCGGCTCTGGCGTCGAAGGCGACCGGTTACCCGATCGCGAAGATGGCCGCCAAGCTTGCCATCGGCTACACGCTCGACGAGATCGTCAACGACATCACCAAGGAAACCCCGGCCTGCTTCGAGCCGACGCTCGACTATGTCGTCGTCAAGGCTCCGCGGTTCGCTTTCGAGAAGTTCCCCGGTGCCGACGGAACCCTGACCACCACGATGAAGTCGGTAGGCGAGGCCATGAGTATCGGCCGCAACTTCACCGAGGCCTTCGGCAAGGTCATGCGTTCACTCGAAACCAAGCGTGCGGGTTACTGGACCGGCGCCGACATCGAGACGGAGAGCCTGGACGCACTGCTCGCCGATCTGAGCGTTCCGCAGGACGGCCGCATGTACGGCATCGAGAAGGCATTCGCCCTCGGCGCAACTGTCGAGCAGCTCTTCGACGCCACCAAGATCGATCCGTGGTTCCTCGACCAGTTCCAGCAGATTCACGAGCTCGGTGAAAAGCTGCGCGCTGCAGAATCTTTCGACGAGGCTGCCCTGCGTCAGGCCAAGTACCACGGCATCTCGGACCGCCAGATCGCGGCTCTGCGCCCCGAACTCGGTGGTGACACGCACGCAGGTGAGGACGCCGTTCGCGCTCTGCGTGATCAGCTGGGCGTGCGCCCCGTCTACAAGACCGTCGACACCTGTGCCGCAGAGTTCGAGGCCAAGACGCCGTACCACTACTCGACCTACGAGCTTGATCCTGAGGCCGAGTCCGAGGTGGCTCCGCAGACCGAGCGTCCCAAGGTTCTGATTCTCGGCTCCGGCCCCAACCGCATCGGTCAGGGCATCGAGTTCGACTACTCGTGTGTCCACGCGGCGCAGACGCTGTCCGAAGCCGGGTACGAGACCGTCATGGTCAACTGCAACCCCGAGACAGTCTCTACGGACTACGACACTGCTGATCGCCTGTACTTCGAGCCGCTGACGTTCGAGGACGTCTTCGAGGTCTACCGCGCGGAGGCTCAGTCGGGCACCGTTGCCGGCGTCATCGTCCAACTCGGCGGCCAGACCCCGCTCGGATTGGCGAAGCGCCTCGAAGCTGCCGGAGTCCCCATCGTGGGAACCAGCCCCGCAGCCATCGACTTGGCGGAGGACCGCGGCGAATTCGGTCGCGTGCTCACCGAAGCCGGACTGCCTGCACCGAAGTTCGGTACCGCCACCACGTTCGACGGCGCCCGCGAGATCGCAGCCGGCATCGGCTACCCGGTGCTGGTGCGTCCTTCGTACGTGCTCGGTGGTCGCGGCATGGAGATCGTCTACGACGAGGCTTCCCTCGCCGACTACATCTCGCGTGCCACGGAGATCTCCGACGATCGTCCGGTCCTGGTCGACCGCTTCCTCGAAGACGCGGTCGAGATCGACGTCGACGCTCTGTGCGACGGCACCGAGGTGTACCTCGGTGGCGTCATGGAGCACATCGAGGAAGCCGGCATTCACTCCGGCGACTCGGCGTGTGCGCTTCCGCCCATCACTCTGGGTCGTGCGGATCTCGAGAACGTCCGCCGCTCCACCGAGGCTCTTGCAAAGGGCATCGGTGTCAAGGGCCTGCTCAACGTCCAGTACGCCCTCAAGGACGACATCCTCTACGTGCTGGAAGCGAACCCCCGCGCCAGCCGTACGGTTCCGTTCGTGTCCAAGGCGACGGCCGTCCAGCTGGCCAAGGCATGCGCCCGCGTCATGCTCGGCGAATCCATCGCCGAGCTGCGCGCAAGCGGCATCCTGCCGGCGACCGGTGACGGTGGAAACACTCCGGCCGGTGCACCGATCGCGGTCAAGGAAGCTGTGTTGCCGTTCAACCGCTTCCGCCGCGCCGACGGTACCGGCGTGGATACTCTGCTCAGCCCTGAGATGAAGTCCACCGGTGAGGTCATGGGAATCGACTTCGACTTCGGTACGGCTTTTGCCAAGTCGCAGACGGCTGCCTACGGTTCCTTGCCCACCACGGGCGCGGTGTTCGTCTCGGTCGCCAACAAGGACAAGCGTTCGCTGATCTTCCCGGTCAAGCGCCTGGCAGATCTCGGATTCACCATTCTTGCCACCGAAGGGACCGCAGATGTGTTGCGGCGCAACGGTATCGAGTGCAAGCAGGTGTACAAGCAGTCGGGTGAGGATGTTCCGGCCGGAGCCGAGACCATCGTCGACCAGATCCGCAGCGGCGAGGTCGCCATGGTCATCAACACGCCGTACGGCAACAACGGCCCGCGCGTCGACGGCTACGAGATCCGAAGCGCAGCAGTAGCGTCGAACATCCCGTGCATCACGACGGTGCAGGGTGCCTCGGCTGCCGTACAAGGCATCGAAGCGGCCATCCGCGGCGACATCGGGGTTCACTCCCTGCAGGAACTGCACGCAGGTCTTCGCCGGCCGGCACAGCAGTCGTGAGTCACAGCTGGGGGCATCGTCTCCGGTCCGCGATCGCGGACCGGGGGCGGCTGTGCGTCGGCATCGACCCGCATCCCGCACTTCTCGACGCGTGGGGACTGCCGCGTACTGCTGAGGGTCTCGAGACTTTCGCCGAGATCTGCGTCGAGGCGTTCACCGGTGAGGTCGGACTCGTCAAACCTCAGGTCGCGTTCTTCGAGGCATACGGCAGTGCCGGCTTCGCCGTGTTGGAGCGGACCATCTCGGTCCTCCGCGACGCGGGAACGCTCGTCGTCGCGGACGCCAAGCGTGGTGACATCGGATCGACGATGGACGCGTACGCGCAAGCCTGGTTGGGTGATTCACCGTTGGCCTCCGACTCGGTCACTGTTTCGCCGTACCTGGGGTTCGGGGCGCTGGCTCCGACACTCGAACTGGCGAGGGAGAACGCACGCGGGATCTTCGTGCTGGCCCGAACATCCAATCCGGAGGGTGGCGAACTTCAACAGTCGTCGGCCGACGGTGTGAGCGTGGCTCAGTCGATCGTGAACGCGGCGGTCGACGCGAACGCCGACGGCCGCGACACCGTCGGACTGGTGGTTGGTGCAACTCGGGACCACGGTCTGGACCTGTCGCAGTTCAACGGGCCGATTCTCGCTCCGGGGCTCGGCGCGCAGGGCGCAACGGCAGCGGATCTCGCAGACATCTTTGCCGGCTCGACCGAACTCCTGCTGCCGAACACCTCACGCGGGGTGCTCAGGCACGGTCCTTCGGTATCGGCACTTCGGGAGGCAGCAATGCGTGACCGAGACGAGATCGAAGCCGCATTGGCGAACTGATCCGTGAGTGACCTCGAGGCTCGTTCGAGCGGTGGAACCCGGTGGTACCGTCCGTCGGTGAATCGTTGGTGGCAGACCGGACTTCTCATCGCGGCGTGCGCGCTGCTGGCCACCGGGTTCCAATCCGTCACCGGCGTACACGGCGACGATCTCGCCGTGTACCGGACGGCGGGTCAGGCCGTCCTCGACGGCTCGAACCTGTACGACGAGTCGTTCAACGCGAGATTGCCGTTCACGTATCCGCCCTTCGCTGCGCTCGTCGCCGTTCCGGTCGCCTTGGGTTCGTGGGGCGCGGTCCAGTGGGGATGGAGTTTTGTCAGCCTCCTGATGCTGGCCGCGATCATCGTGCTCAGCTACCGCGAAGTCCCGTTCACGCGTAAGCGACCGGTCGTGGTCTACGTGGGTTTCCTGGTCCTGTGGACGGCAGCATCACCGATCTCCGATCACCTCGGGTACGGGCAGGTCGGGTTGTTCCTGACGCTCCTGTGTCTGATCGACGTGCTGGCTCGACCACGGTGGATTCCCGAGGGTGTGTTGGTGGGGATCGCCGGGGCGGTCAAACTGGTGCCGCTCGTCTACATCGGTTATTACGTGATCACCGGGCGCTGGAAAGCGGTTGCGGGCGGCCTCGCCGGCTTCCTCGGCGCAACGGCACTCGGCTTGGCGGTTCTCCCGCGCCAGACGATCGACTACTTCGGTGACATCGCCTCACTGTCGGGGCGCGTCGCTGTCGGCGACCCTTCTGTGTTCGGCAACCAGTCCGTGCGTGGAATGGCCTTGCGACTACTTCCCGAGGGCCTGGTGGGTCCCGCATGGCTTTTCGCCTGTGCAGTGTTGGGTGTCGTCGGAATTGTCGCAACACGGCGTGCTCAGCGCCTGCGGGGTGATCTTGCCGGTTTCACGGTGGTGGCTCTGCTGGCGGCAGTCGTGACTCCCATTGCCTGGACCCACCATTTCGTGTGGTTGGTGCCGGCGGTGGGCGTGCTCCTGGTTCCGATCAAGCCAAGCGGGGGGGAGCGCACTCGAACCGTGCCCGTGTGGTCCTGGGTCGCCATCAGCCTCACTGCCGCAGTAGTCCTGTTTCGGCTTCCGCGAGTCGGCGCGGACATGGATGTCCCGGTCTTCGGCTTCCTACTGGAGAATTCATTGCTCTGGGCGAGCCTCGCGGTGGTCATCGCTCTGGCTGCCCCCGGTGTGAGCCGCACCGAACCCGAGACGGTCGACGCCGGCGATCCGAAATCGTCGCTGCAGACCTGAAAACAGGCCGCGACACGCGCATGGGCGTCGAAAATGCTCGAAAATTTTGGATGTGTCGGCGACCACGTTCATTCCCGCAGGTAACGATTTCGCACACGTACTCAGGGCGGTCATGCCGCGATTGACGAAATACTTTGTGTTACAGTCTATTTCGGTATTGTACGCACGTTCATGTTGCGCCGAATCCGTCTCGATCCTGCCGAAAATGGCGACGATCGGTGCCATCGATTCGACGCGCATAACCCACCGCGATCTGCATCGGACCGCGGGGGGTGGGTTAGCAATTCGCGCCAGGCGTGAGTACGGTCGCTATCGCTGCTGGTTATCAGCGGAATAGACAAAATTTGCACACGACGAGACGGAGGAACCGTGGCCCTTCCCCAGTTGACTGATGAGCAGCGCGCTGCTGCTTTGGAGAAGGCAGCTGCTGCCCGCAAGGCCAGGGCTGAGCTCAAGGAGCGCCTGAAGCGTGGCGGCACCGACCTCAAGCAGGTCCTCAAGGACGCCGAAGACAACGAAATCTTGGGCAAGATGAAGGTTTCGGCACTGCTCGAGGCGCTGCCCAAGGTGGGCAAGGTCAAGGCTCAGGAGATCATGACCGAGCTGGAGATTGCACCGACCCGTCGCCTTCGTGGCCTCGGTGATCGGCAGCGCAAGGCTCTGCTCACCAAGTTTGACTTCGAGGCCTGAGCCGACAAGTGATGATTGCTGACGCGGCAGTGTCTGATGATTGCTGACGCAACAGTGTCAGAGAGCAAGACCGCAGTGCGGAGGGGTCGGCTGGTTGTACTGGCCGGCCCTTCGGCTGTCGGTAAGTCCAGCGTCGTTCGCGAGCTGAGAACTCGGTTGCCCGAACTCGTTTTCAGTGTTTCGGCAACCACTCGCGATCCCCGTCCAGGTGAAGTGGACGGCAAGGACTACCGATTCACCTCCCGCGAAGAATTTCAACGGATGATCGACTCCGGTGAACTTCTCGAATGGGCGGAAATCCACGGCGGTCTGCAGCGCTCCGGCACCCCCGCAGCTCCGATCGAAGAAGCACTCGAAGCTGGAAAGCCCGTTCTCGTCGAGGTCGATCTCGCCGGAGCACGAGCTGTCCGGAAAGCGATGCCCGAGGCTCTGTTGGTGTTCATGGCTCCACCGAGCTGGGACGTTCTGGTGCAACGGCTGACCGGACGAGGCACCGAAACGGAAGACGTCGTGGCACGGCGACTCGAGACGGCCCGAGTGGAATTGGCCGCACAGGACGAGTTCGACACGGTCATCGTGAACGAGGATGTAAGCCGTGCTTGCGATGAGTTGGTATCCTTGTTGGTTGGGAACTGATTCGGCACCCTTCGGGAACCGATTTCCATCCTGTTTCTCAGATATCCGGATCGATAAAACTAGTTCTTCAATGAAGATCTAATTCAGGAGACACAAGAGTGAGCAGCATTTCAGCCGCGTCCGCAGCAGGTCAGGGCGCTCTGCCTGCCTACGACACCCCGCTCGGCATCACCAACCCGCCGATCGACGAGTTGCTCGAACGCACCTCTTCCAAGTACGCCCTGGTGATTTACTCGGCCAAGCGTGCACGCCAGATCAACGACTACTACAACCAGCTCGGTGACGGCATCCTCGAATACGTCGGACCTCTGGTCGAGCCCGGTCTGCAGGAAAAGCCGCTGTCCATCGCGTTGCGTGAAATCCACGCTGATCTCCTCGAGCACACCGAAGGCGAGTGAGCACCACGTCTGCCGCACCCGAACCTCGTTCGGGTGTCGGGGGAGTGTCCGACGCACCCACATCGATTCGTAAGCGCATTGTCGTCGGTGTCGGTGGGGGTATCGCCGCGTACAAAGCGTGCTCGATCATCCGCAGCTTCACCGAGAGCGGTCATCACGTCCGCGTGATTCCGACCGAATCCGCTCTGGAGTTCGTCGGCCGCGCGACGTTCGAAGCACTCTCCGGCAACCCGGTTCACACCGGCGTCTTCAACGACGTCCCGCAGGTTCCGCATGTCCGTCTCGGACAGGAAGCCGATCTCGTCGTCATCGCGCCGGCAACCGCTGATCTGATGGCGCGAGCTGTCATGGGTCGCGCAGACGACCTGTTGACGGCCACTTTGTTGACCGCGCGCTGTCCGGTCGTCTTCGCCCCAGCAATGCACACCGAGATGTGGGAGCACCCCGCAACGGTGTCCAACGTGGCGACACTGCGCTCGCGCGGCGTCCACGTGATCGAACCTGCCTCCGGGCGGTTGACCGGAAAAGACACCGGAGCGGGTCGACTTCCCGAACCCGACGAGATCGTCGGTTTGGCATCGTTGCTCCTCGAGCGCTCGGACGCGTTGCCGCGCGACCTGGAAGGTCGCCGCATTCTGGTCACTGCCGGCGGTACTCGCGAGCCGCTGGATCCCGTGCGCTTTCTCGGTAATCGCAGTTCGGGCAAACAGGGCTACGCGCTCGCCCGTCTGGCCGCACAACGCGGCGCGCACGTCACGCTGATCGCCGGCTACACGGCCGATCTCGCCGACCCCGCCGCTGTCGACGTCGTGCACATCAAGACGGCGGAAGATCTCCGATTGGCGGTGGAGAAGCACGCACCGGGACACGACGGAGTCGTCATGGCTGCGGCTGTCGCGGACTTCCGCCCCACCACCGTCGAAGGCAGCAAGATCAAGAAGGGCGCAAACGAACCCGACTCGATCAGCCTCACCAGAAACGCCGACATCCTCGCCGGTCTCGTCGAAGCCCGTCGTGACGGCGATCTGGATGCTCGAACGGTGATCGTCGGATTCGCCGCAGAGACCGGTGACGCCCACGGTGACGTTCTCACTTATGCCCGATCCAAGCTGGCCCGCAAAGGTTGCGATCTCCTCGTGGTCAATGCGGTCGGTGAGGGCAAGGCGTTCGAGGTCGATCACAACGACGGTTGGTTACTCGGTTCCGACGGCTCGGAGTCCGCTCTCGAACACGGATCCAAGGCTTTGATGGCCAGTCGAGTACTCGACGCCCTGGTCAAGCTCTTCCCCGAGTAGCGACACGCGCCCGGTGGTGAGAGTTACCCCACGATAATCGGGTGAGTACAAGGGTGTTGCGCAGGCGGTCCAACCGTTATCGTCGGCTCAGCCCCCAGCTAACAAAGCATGACAAAACGGTCACCGAACGGTGATTCGGATACTTCAATAAGCTGTAGTCAAGAACTCAGTCGTCGAGAGGGAGATCTGTGAGCAAGTCCGGCAGTCGGCTATTCACCAGCGAGTCCGTCACCGAGGGGCACCCGGACAAGATCTGTGACGCGATCAGCGACTCGATCCTCGACGCGCTGCTCACCCAGGACCCGCGCGCCCGCGTGGCCGTCGAGACACTGGTCACCACCGGCCAGGTTCACGTAGCCGGCGAGGTCACCACCACTGCGTACGCGGACATTCCGAAGATCGTGCGCGACACGGTCCTCGAAATCGGCTACGACAGCTCCGCGAAGGGTTTCGACGGAAACTCGTGCGGTGTCAACGTCGCGATCGGCGCTCAGTCGCCCGAGATCGCGCAGGGTGTCGATCATTCGCACGAGGCTCGCGTCGACGGAATCAGCGACGACGAGATCGACCGTCAGGGTGCGGGCGACCAGGGCCTGATGTTCGGTTACGCCACCACGGACACGCCGGAACTGATGCCGCTGCCCATCGCGCTGGCTCATCGTCTCTCCCGCCGGTTGACCGAGGTCCGCAAGTCCGGCGTTCTGCCGTACCTGCGCCCGGACGGCAAGACCCAGGTCACCATCGAGTACGACGGCGACAAGGCTGTCCGTCTCGACACCGTGGTCATCTCCACCCAGCACGCAGCGGACATCGATCTCGACAACCTGCTGACGCCGGACCTTCGCGAGAAGGTGCTCCATTCGGTGCTGGCCGATGTGAACCTCACCGACCTCGACACCTCCGACGTTCGCCTGCTGGTCAACCCGACGGGCAAGTTCGTCCTCGGTGGCCCGATGGGTGACGCCGGCCTGACCGGTCGCAAGATCATCGTCGACACGTACGGCGGAATGGCTCGCCACGGCGGTGGCGCGTTCTCCGGCAAGGACCCGTCAAAGGTCGACCGCAGTGCTGCCTACGCCATGCGTTGGGTGGCCAAGAACGCTGTTGCCGCGGGTCTGGCAGACCGCATCGAGGTTCAGGTTGCCTACGCCATCGGCAAGGCAGCCCCGGTCGGACTCTTCGTCGAAACCTTCGGCACCGAGAAGACCGATCCGGCACGGATCCAGAAGGCGATCACCGAGATCTTCGACCTGCGTCCGGGAGCGATCATCCGCGACCTCGACCTGCTGCGCCCGATCTACGCGCAGACGGCAGCATACGGTCACTTCGGTCGCACCGACATCGATCTTCCGTGGGAGAGCACCGATCGCGCCGACAAGCTGCGTAGCGCAGCTGGTCTCTGATCACTGACGTACAGACGGGGCGCGGGTGGGCGCGGAAACAGTAGCGGCAGAAGTCGATCCGGTCGCCCGGGTGCTGCCGATGCTCCCGCTGGCTCACCTCGACCGTGAATTCGACTACCTCGTTCCTCGTGAACTCGAAGCGGATGCGCAGCCCGGAGTCCGGGTGCGCATCCGCTTCGCTGGTCGTCTGGTGGACGGTTTCATCGTCTCGCGCGAGGCAACCAGTGACCATCAGGGGAAGTTCGGCTGGCTCGAACGCGTCATCTCGTCCGAACGTGTCCTGACGGCCGAAATCGCGCAAGTCGTCGATCGAGTGGCGGAGCGTTATGCCGGAACCCGTGCCGATGTCCTCCGCTTGGCGGTGCCGCCGCGCCACGCGAAGGTCGAGGCGGAACCGTGGGAGCTCGGCGAGCCGCCGCCCGCTCCTGAACCGATCGAAAATGGTTGGCATCTCTACAGATTCGGTGACGCCTTCCTGTCCGCGATTCGCGAGTCGAAAAGCCCGCGTGCGGTCTGGCAGGCTTTGCCTGGTGAAAACTGGCCACTGCGCCTGGCCGAACTAGCCGGGGCTGTAGCGGCCAGTGGTAAATCCGCGATCCTGGTTGTGCCCGATCAACGCGATCTGGACCGCGTCGTCGCCGCATGTACCGAACTATCCGGAGCGGATGCAGTGGTGGGTCTGTCCGCGGGCCTGGGGCCGGCCATGCGATACCGAAGGTGGCTCGCAGCACTGCGCGGGACCGCCCGGATCGTCGTCGGCACGCGGAGCGCTGTTTTTGCGCCGACACCTGAGACCGGTCTGGTCGTCGTCTGGGACGACGGCGACGACAATCTCTCCGAGCCACGGTCGCCGTATCCGCACGCCCGGGAAGTTGCCGTCCTGCGGGGCTACGTCGCCGGGTGCGCCGTCGTGATCGGTGGGTTCTCACGTACGGCGGAAGCGCAGGTACTCGTCGATTCTGGATGGGCGCACGATCTGGTCGCCACGCGGGACGTCGTTCGTGCCCACGCACCGAAGATCACCGCGCTGGCCGACAGTGATCAAGCCTTGGCCCGCGATCCGGCAGCCAGAGCGGCTCGTTTGCCCGCTATTGCATTCGCGGCCGCGCGGCGTGCTCTGGGTGAGGGCAACGGCGTCCTGGTGCAGGTGCCTCGGCGAGGATACGTGCCGACCTTGGCCTGCGGAAAGTGCCGTGCCCCGGCACGGTGCCGTCGGTGCAACGGCCCGCTCGCTCTTCCCGCTGCGGCAGGGCCGGACGGCGCCGGCACACCGGCGTGCCGCTGGTGCGGGGTTGCCGATGCCGCCTACCGATGTCACGCGTGCGGTGCGAAAGCGTTGCGCGCGGTGGTGGTCGGTGCCGGTCGGACCGCCGAAGAACTCGGGCGAGCGTTTCCCGGTGTGAGAGTTGTTCTGTCCGGGGGCGGTGACGTGGTCAAGGAACTTCCACACGGGCCTGCGTTGGTGGTGTCGACGGTCGGTGCGGAGCCGGTAATGACCGGCGGCTACGGCGCCGCACTCTTGCTCGACGGGTGGGCACTGCTCGGACGGCCCGATCTTCGCGCCGCCGAGGAAACACTCAGGCGCTGGATGTCGGCTGCTGCCATGGTGATTCCGCTGTCCGAAGGCGGTGAAGTCGTAGTTGTCGCGGACTCGGGTATCCCTACGGTGCAGGCGTTGGTCCGGTGGGATCCGGTGGGGCACGCACAGTCTCAATTCGAGGAACGAGACGAGGTCGGATTTCCTCCGGCCGTTCACATGGCTGCGATCGACGGTGGATCCGCAGCAATTGCGGAGTTGGTGGAGTCGGCGGAACTGCCGGCAAGCGCAGTACTCCTCGGTCCAGTGGAATTGCCTGCGGGGGAGAGGCTTCCGTATTCCGGTGAGGACGAGAGTGGTGTCGCGCCAGAGCGAATGCTGGTCCGCGTTCCACGCAAGGACGGTCGGGGTCTTGCGGACGCACTGGCACATGCGCGAGCGGCACGCAGTGCACGGAAGTCATCGGGTCCGGTCCGCATTCAGATCGACCCACGCCGCATCGGCTGAGTTTCGAGCTGTCAGAGGCATCCTTGAGTGCCGCGAAGATCTTGCACAACCCGGTATGGCGATATATCGTCGAACTATCAACGATAGTGATGGAGGTTCGACGATGGATACAAGTTTCCCGAACGAGGGGATGTTCGGCCGGCGCGGTTTCTTCGGCGCTTTCGGGCGTGAACAGCGGCCGCCGTTCGTGATGTGGGTGCCGACGGACGACGGCGCACCGGGCGCTGGTCCCGGCGATCGAGACGGTGGACGACGCGGTCGACCGCATGAGCGCCCTGGCTTCGGTGAGATGCCACGCAGAGGCCATCGACGTGGTCGTTTCGGTCCCGACGGCGGACCTGGCCCCGGGTTCGGTCCGGGCGCACAATTCGGTCGGGGGCGAGGACGTGGTGGGCGCGGTCGTCGCGGAGACGTGCGCGCCGCGATCTTGCTCTTGATCGCCGAAGAGCCGATGCACGGCTACGAATTGATTCAGCAGATCGTCGAGCGTAGCGGTGGCGTCTGGAAGCCGAGTCCGGGCTCCATTTATCCCGCGCTGTCCCAACTCGAGGACGAAGGACTGGTGATCATCGAAAAGGTCGCCGGGCGCAAGACTGCCAAGCTGACCGAGGAAGGCGTCGCGTACGTCGAGGAGCATCGCGCCGATCTCGGGGCGCCGTGGGATGACGTTCGTCTCAGCGTGGGGGAGCCGGAGCAGGACCTTCGTGAACTGATCGGACAGTTGATGGGCGCGGCCGGTCAAGTGGCCGCTGTAGGCACGCCCGCGCAGGTCAAGGCCGCAGCCGACGTGCTGGTCGAGGCACGCAAGTCGCTGTACCGAGTGCTTGCCGGCGACGATGCCGGTGAAGGCGGCAATTGAGACGTCGGATACCTACTGTTCGGTAGGGTATGCGCCTCGAAGTTTCTGGTGTTACGGTCAGCTCCCTCGTAGGATCAGAGCAGGAGCAGGAACAATGGCTGGCGTCAAACGGTCTGTGGGACTGACATTTTCGGTAGCAGTGGCGCTGCTGATCGGGGCACCGCCCGCGATATCGGCTGCCGCACCGTCGCTGCCGTCTTCTAGTACCGACGCGATGGATGTTCCCCTCGACATCGGTCCGGGTCAGGCGACCCGTTCCGTTGCTACGGCATATGCGCATGCTCATCCCGGATCTGCCCCTGCCGGGTCGAACGATTTCGGATGTGCGCCCTCCGCAGCGCATCCCCGGCCGGTTGTGCTCGCCCACGGAACCGACACCGAGGCGTATGCGGATTGGGCGGCTCTGTCGCCGACACTGGCAGCCGACGGCTACTGCGTTTTCGCCCTCAATTACGGCGGTGTGATCAAAGAACAAGACGGGGATGTCGCACACGAAACCTACGGCGTCGGAGACATCGTCGGTAGTGCCACCGCGTTCGGTTCTTTCGTCGATCAGGTGCTGACCGCGACGGGTGCGGACAAGGTCGACGTCATCGGCTACTCCCAAGGCGCGACGGTGACGCGGTACTACGTCAACAAGATGGGCGGGGACGCGTACGTCGATCATTGGGTCGGTCTGGCGTCTCCGACCTACGGCGGCGTGATGTTCGGATTGGTGCCGATCGTCCGCGCGATCCCCGGTGGAGAAGATTTTGTCGAAGATGTCTTCTCGCGAGCTGTCCGAGAGCAGATGCAGGGGTCGGATATGTTGAACGCTCTCAACGACGGCGGTGACACGGTAACCGGCGTCCGCTACACGACAATCGGGTCCACTGTCGACGAGATGATCCAGCCGTCCTCGAACATCGCGCTGCGCGACGCCGGTGCAGAAAACATCGTTCTCCAGGACCTGTGTCCGTCGAACCTGACCGGCCACTTCCGCATGCCGTACGACCCCTACGTGATCGATGTCATCCGGACGGTCCTCGACCCCGATGCCGAGCGGCACGCTACGTGCAGCGCGGTGCCGCTCGGCACGGATATTCCGCAAGTGGTCATCGATGCCAATTCGTGAGCACCGACATCACTTCGGTCGGGATCCTTACTCGGCGAGCTTGGCAGTGGCCTGAGCCCACAGGAAGAACTTGTTGGTTCCCAGATCGCGGACCGTCTTGATGTTGAACGCTGCCTTCAAATGCTCTGCATCCGAATCGCTTACACCGTTGAGTGCCGCGACCGGGGCATCCGCCAATTCTTCGACGGACTTTCCCGCGTAGGCCTTGTCGAACTTACTGTCGATGCCTGCCATCTAAGTTCCTCCGTGTGATCGGTGTATCCCGTATCAGCCTTCGCCGAGCGGCGACGACAGAAACAGTCAATACCGACGACCGGTGAATCTGCAGGGTTCTGATCAAAGAAATTGCTGAGAAAGTGGTTCGGTGTGGCGCGAGGTAGGTCGTAGCTCCCGCAGTCCTTAGACTGACAGTTCCACCCACCGACACATCCGGGAGCATTTTCGTGAGTTGCAGTCCACCGCGTTCGACAGGCCGATCGGCTGATCAGAGTCCGAAGAGCCCACCGAAACGGGAGAGCTGACATGCGCGTCGTGTTCGCCGGAACTCCGGAACCCGCGGTTCCGTCACTGCGTCGTCTCATCGAGTCCGCCAACCACGAAGTGGTAGCCGTCGTCACGCGTCCGGACGCCGTCGCGGGCCGTGGTCGCAAAGTCACCCGCTCGCCGATCGGTCTCCTTGCCGACGAGCACGGCATCCCGGTGCTGACGCCGGCCAAGGCGTCCGATCCCGACTTCGCAGCCGAACTTGCCCGCCTCGAGCCGGACTGCGCACCCGTCGTCGCCTACGGAAACCTGTTGCCGCAGAACATCCTCGACATTCCGAAACACGGTTGGGTCAATCTGCATTTCTCGCTGCTTCCCGCCTGGCGCGGCGCCGCGCCGGTGCAGGCCGCGATCAGTGCCGGTGACGAGGTGACCGGCGCCAGCGCATTTCGTTTGGAGGCCGGCATGGATACGGGCCCGGTGTACGGAGTGATGACCGAGCGGATTCGTGACACCGACACGGCAGGCGATCTACTCGGGCGTCTGGCAGAAAACGGCGCGGCTCTGCTCGAATCGGTTCTCGACGGACTCGAGGCCGGAGAGATCAACGCGGTTCCGCAGTCAGCGGACGGCGTCTCGTACGCCCCCAAAGTAACGGTGGACGCCGCCCGCGTGCGGTGGGAATTGCCCGCCCGCACGATCGACCGTCACATCCGCGCCGTCACACCGGCGCCCGGCGCGTGGACGATGATCGGTGACCTTCGAGTCAAGGTCGGCCCGGTCACCGTCACGGACGAGACCCTGGCCGTCGGCGAGATCTCGGTACGCAAGGATGGTCTCTACATCGGTACCGCGACCACCGCGGTACGACTCGGGCAGATTCAGCCCCCGGGCAAGAAATTGATGTCGGCAGGGGACTGGGCACGCGGTGCCCGACTCGACGCGGAGGTACGAGCACAGTGACCGAATCACGACGACCGGCACGGCGGACACAGGGCCCCGGAGCCAAGAGCGCAGCCGGTGGCAAGAACACCAAGCCGAAGCAGGCCAAGCGCCCGGATCCGGCAACCGCCGGGCTCGATCAGCCGCGTCTGGCAGCGCGTGACGTCCTGCGCGCGGTTCGTGAACGCGACGCATACGCGAACCTGGTTCTGCCGGGACTGCTTCGCGACCGCAAACTCGACGCACGCGACGCTGCGCTGGCAACCGAGCTCGCGTACGGCGCGGCCCGCGCCCAGGGCCTCCTGGATGCGGTCATCGCGCATGCAGCGGGTCGGCCGATCGAAGAGATCGACGGAACTCTGCTCGATGTTCTCCGACTCGGCTCGTACCAACTGCTGCGCACTCGTGTCGCACCGCACGCTGCCGTCGCCACCTCGGTCGACCTCGTCCGCGCCGAAAACGGCCAGGGCCGAGCGGGATTCGTCAACGCGGTCTTGCGCCGCGTCTCCGAACGCACCCAGGACGAGTGGGTCGAACTGCTGGCCCCGAAGGACCCGGTCGGCCGTCTCGCCTTCGAGCACGCGCACCCCCTGTGGATCGCGCAGGTCTTCGCCGACTCGCTCGGCGCTGCTGCCGGAGAACTCGAAAAAGTACTGATCGCCGACGACGCGCGCCCTGCCGTGCACCTCGTCGCCCGCCCCGGTGAGATCTCTGCCGAGGAGCTCGCATTGGTCACCGGCGGGGAAATCGGACCGTACTCGCCGTACGCCGTACATCTCGACGGCGGCGACCCCGGACAGCTCGAGGCGGTCCGCCAAGGTTTGGCAGGCGTGCAGGACGAGGGCAGTCAGCTGGTTGCCCGCGCCCTCAGCATTGCTCCCCTCGAAGGTGAAGACGCCGGCCGCTGGCTCGACCTCTGCGCAGGTCCGGGTGGCAAGGCAGCGCTTCTCGGCGCTCTCGCCGGTATCGAAGGCGGGCGCCTCGACGCCGTCGAGCCCGTCGAACACCGCGCCGAACTGATCCGCAAGACGACTCGCGAGCTTCCCGTGGACGTACACGTGGCGGACGGCCGCGAATCGGGACTCGAACCCGGCTACGACCGCATCCTCGTCGACGCCCCCTGCACCGGGTTGGGTGCGCTGCGTCGGCGCCCGGAAGCCCGTTGGCGTCGCCAGCCGTCCGATGTGGCTCCGCTCGTGAAGTTGCAGCGTGAATTGCTTGCCGCTGCAATCGAACTGGTGCGCCCCGGCGGAGTGGTGCTGTACTCGACGTGCTCGCCGCACCTGTCGGAAACGCTCGCAGTGGTAGCCGACGCCGTGCGCCGTCATGGCGTCGTGGAACTCGACACCAAGGAATTGGTGCCCGGTGTTCCGGACGTCGGAGACGGGTCTTCGGTTCAGTTGTGGCCGCATCGCCACGGGACCGATGCGATGTTCATGGCCGCTTTGCGCAAGCCGCTGGCCTGATCGGATGACTTCTGGGCATCGGTAGTCGTATGGTGCCTACATGGTTACGTGGGAACAGGTTGTAGTACTGGGTTCGGCTCTTCCCTCCGTGGAGGAGTCGACCTCGTACAACACCCCGGCACTCAAGGTGGCAGGCAAGACTTTTGCGCGGCTCCGCACCGAGGCGGAGGGTGCCTTGGTCGTGATGTGCGGTCTGGACGAGAAGGAGGCGCTACTCGCCAGTGGTGAGGCGCCCTTCTTCACCACGGATCACTATCACGGTCACGGCTCGATCCTCGTGCACCTCGAACTGATCGACGAGGTACAACTTGCGGAGATGCTCGAAGATGCGTGGCGGATCAAGGCACCCGCCAAGGTGCGCAAGCTGCGGAGTGTCGTGAAGAACTGACCAGGGCGCACCTGCCCCGTGGTGCATGCGCGGTCGGCGATGAGACACAGCTAAACTCGGCGTCGTGGCTTCCCCGATGATTGCACCGTCCATTCTGTCCGCAGATTTCGCTCGACTCGCCGATGAAGCGACTGCCGTGTCCGGCTCCGACTGGCTTCATGTCGACGTGATGGACGCGCATTTCGTTCCCAATCTCACGCTGGGTCTGCCGGTGGTCGAGAGTCTGCTGAAGGCGACGGACATTCCGCTCGACTGCCACCTGATGATCGAGAACCCGGAGCGCTGGGCGCCGCCGTACGCCGAGGCCGGCGCGTACAACGTCACGTTCCACGCCGAGGCCACCGACGACCCGCGTTCGGTTGCCCGCGATATTCGTGCGGCCGGTGCCAAGGCGGGGCTGAGCATCAAGCCTGGAACCCCGATCGACGACTACCTCGAAATCCTCAAGGACTTCGACACACTCCTGATCATGAGCGTCGAACCCGGATTCGGTGGTCAGTCCTTCATGCCGCAGGTGCTCGACAAGGCACGTGCAGTTCGCAAGCTCGTCGATTCGGGTGAGCTGACGCTCCTCGTCGAAATCGACGGCGGCATCAACGCTTCCACGATCGAGCAGGCCGCCGAAGCAGGGATCGACTGCTTCGTCGCCGGTTCGGCGGTGTACGGAGCGAGTGATCCCGGTGAGGCCGTGCGCAAGCTCCGCGCGCAGGCCGCCTCGGCGTCGCCGCACCTGACGCTGTCGGTCTGAGCCGCTCGATGGCAAAGGGTGGACAGGCGTCGACGGCTGATCTCGACGCCGCGATGCAGATTGCGCTTGCTGCAGCTGATTCCGCGCGCGGATTCACCAGCCCCAACCCGCCGGTCGGCGCGGTCATCCTCGCTGCCGACGGCACCATCGCGGGCGTCGGAATGACGCAACCTCCCGGTGGACCGCACGCGGAGGTCGTGGCTCTCGACGAGGCCGGCGATGCGGCACGTGGCGGAACGGCAGTGGTGACACTGGAACCGTGCAATCACCAGGGACGAACCGGCCCCTGCTCGCAGGCATTGATCGACGCCGGAGTTTCGGCGGTTGTCTACGCCGTCGGTGATCCCAATCCGGAAGCCTCCGGGGGTGCAGCGACGCTCATGCGAGCCGGAATCAGCGTCACGGCCGGACTGCGAGCACCCGAGGTGGAAGCAGGTCCACTGCGAGCCTGGCTGCACAAACAGCGCACCGGTCGCCCGCACATCACGTGGAAGTACGCGGCCAGTCTGGACGGACGCAGCGCCGCCGAGGACGGAACGAGTCAGTGGATCACCGGTCCGCAGGCGAGAGCGCGCGTACATGCGCAGCGGGCGCAGATCGATGCGATCGTGGTCGGCACCGGCACCGTGTTCGCCGACGATCCGTGGCTGACGGCGCGTCAGCCCACGGGTGAGCTCGCGGCGCACCAGCCCGTGCGCGTCGTCGTCGGTAAGCGTGAAATACCGTCGACTGCAAGCATTCTCGATGACACCGCGCCGACTCTGGTACTCAACACCGACAACATCGCCGAAGTGGTCGAGGCGTTGGGGGAGTACACGGACGTACTTCTCGAGGGTGGGCCCCGTCTGGCCGGAGCATTCCTCGCCGCCGGATATGTCGACGTCATCGAGGCGTACATCGCTCCGATACTGCTCGGCGCGGGCGCTTCCGCACTCGTCGACGCCGGAGTGCACACCATCACCGACGCCCACCGATTCCGTTTGGAGTCCGCGGTAACGATCGGTCCCGATATTTTGTTGAGTCTGGTTCCGGAGAGTTCTGCTCCGGGGAACGAGGAGTAGGGCGCGTGTTCACAGGAATTGTGGAAGAACTCGGCGAAATCGTCGCCAAGGAAGAACTGGTCGATGCTGCACGCTTCACGGTGCGCGGGCCACTGGTCACCTCCGACGCCGGTCACGGCGATTCGATCGCGGTGAACGGTGTGTGCCTGACGGTGGTCGACGTGCTTGCCGACGGTTCGTTCACCGCCGACGTCATGCAGGAAACGTTGAATCGCTCGAGCCTGGCGAAGTTGGATGTCGGCTCTCGCGTCAACCTCGAGCGTGCCGCGGCGCTGAACAGCCGACTCGGCGGCCACCTGGTTCAAGGGCACGTCGACGGAACAGGCCATGTCATCTCCCGCTCGCCGTCCGAGAACTGGGAGGTAGTGCGAATCGCGCTGCCGGATTCCATTTCCCGTTATGTCGTGGAGAAGGGTTCGATCACCGTCGACGGAGTCTCGCTCACGGTCTCCGCACTGGGCGGCGACCGCGGGTTCGAGTACTTCGAGATCTCGCTGATCCCGACAACGCTCGAGTTGACGACACTCGGTACCGCTGTGGTCGGTACTCCGGTCAACCTCGAGGTGGACGTGATCGCGAAGTACGTCGAGCGGCTTCACTCTGCCGGTCGGTAGGACCAGGCTGATCGGACCCGTCCGATTGGTCGTAGGGTTGTCAGTGCATCCGTCGGATGCACTCGTTGTATTCGATGATGTGAATAGTCAAGACTTTGGAGTGCGAGCACGTGACCAGGTTCGACAGTATCGAGCGCGCAGTAGCAGATATCGCTGCAGGTAAAGCTGTTGTCGTCGTGGACGACGAGGATCGTGAGAACGAAGGCGATCTCATCTTCGCCGCCGAGAAGGCCACCCCGGAACTGGTGGCGTTCATGGTTCGCTACACCTCCGGCTACCTGTGCGTGCCGCTCGACGGTGACGATTGCGATCGGTTGGGCCTGCCCCCGATGTACGCCACCAACCAGGACAAGCACGGCACCGCGTACACGGTGACCGTCGACGCCCGTGAAGGAATCGGTACCGGTATCTCGGCGTCGGACCGCGCTGCGACGATGCGTCTGCTCGCCAACCCCGAATCCGGTGCCAACGATTTCACTCGTCCCGGCCACGTCGTTCCGCTCCGCGCGAAGGAAGGCGGAGTACTGCGTCGTCCTGGCCACACGGAAGCTGCAGTCGACCTCGCCCGCATGGCGGACCTGCGTCCCGCCGGCGTCATCTGCGAAATCGTCAGCCAGAAGGACGAAGGCGCGATGGCTCAGACCGACGAGCTGCGAGTCTTCGCCGACGAACACAACCTTGCTCTCATCTCGATCGCCGACCTCATCGCGTGGCGTCGCAAGCACGAGAAGCACGTGCTGCGCATCGCCGAGGCCCGCATCCCCACCCGCCACGGTGAGTTCACTGCTGTCGGCTACACGAGCATCTACGACGAGGTCGAGCACGTTGCGCTGGTGCGCGGCGACATCGCGGGCCCCGACGGCGACGGTAGTGACGTACTCGTCCGCGTTCACTCCGAGTGCCTCACCGGCGACGTCTTCGGTTCGCTGCGGTGCGATTGCGGCCCGCAGCTCGACGCCGCACTGGACATGGTCGCCCAGGAAGGCCGCGGCGTTGTCCTGTACATGCGCGGACACGAGGGTCGTGGCATCGGTCTCATGCACAAGCTGCAGGCCTACCAGCTCCAGGACGCCGGTTCGGACACCGTCGACGCCAATCTCGAACTCGGACTTCCTGCCGACGCCCGTGACTACGGCATCGGTGCGCAGATCCTCGTCGATCTGGGAATCTCGTCGATGCGTCTGCTGACCAACAACCCGGCCAAGCGTGTGGGTCTGGACGGCTACGGCCTGCAGATCACCGATCGCGTTCCGATGCCGCTGCGCGCGAACGCCGAAAACCTCACCTACCTGCGCACCAAGCGCGACCGGATGGGGCACGATCTGATCGGACTCGACGAGTACGAGGCGAACCAGAACACCGCACAGCCGGGAACCGCACTGTGAGCGGCGAAGGTCAGCCGCGGCTCGCGATCGCCGAAGCGAAGGATCTGAAGCTGGCGATCGTTGCCGGGCAGTGGCACGCGACGATCTCCGAGGCCCTGATCGCCGGCGCGCAGCGCGTCGCGCAGGAGGCACAGATCAAGGACGTGACGCTGGTCCGTGTCGCCGGTGCGATCGAACTGCCGGTCGTCGCGCAGGCATTGGCTCGCACTCACGACGCCGTCGTTGCTCTGGGCGTCGTCATCCGCGGCGGCACGCCGCACTTCGAGTACGTGTGCGACGCGGTCACCGCCGGTCTCACACGCGTCTCGCTCGACGAAAGCACTCCCGTGGGGAACGGTGTCCTGACGACCGACACCGAGCAGCAGGCTCTTGACCGGTCAGGGCTGCCGGGTAGCGTCGAGGACAAGGGCGCACAGGCCTGCGCCGCCGCACTGGACACCGCAGTGACCCTGCGCCATCTCCGAGCACCATGGACCGAGGATTCGTTTCGATGAGTACACCCGGCGACAACGAGAACTGGGAACTGATTGCGTCACCGCGTAAGTCCACGCGGTACGCGATCGGAGTTGCGGTACTTCTGGTGATCGTTCACGTCACACTGGCACTCCTGCTCCGTCAGGGGTCCACCGGCGTGTACTTCCGTGCCGCGGACCAACTTGCGATGGCAGGCATCGGCACCATTCTGGCTCTCGGTGTGCTGATGTTGACGCGCCCCCGGGTCAAGGTGGGCAAGCAGGGAATCGCCGTCCGAAACATCCTGGGCGAGAAGATCGTCGACTGGGATCTGTTCGAGGGACTCTCGTTCCCCGACGGTGCCGCCTGGGCACGCATCGAATTGCCCGACGACGAGTACATGGCCGTGATGGCGATCCAGTCCAACGACCGCGAGTACGCCGTCGACACGGTCGGTAAGTTCCGCGAACTGGCCGACCGCTACGCACCGGTCGCGCACAAGAGCAACTGACGTCTTCCGACCGGTTCGGTGCCCGCATCCTGCGCGTTTCCGAGTCGGTCGGTGGCGGCGACTAACCTGAAACCGTGCCGGATCCCTCGACTTACCGCCCCGCTACCGGAACCATTCCGGCTGCGCCGGGCGTCTACAAATTTCGCGATCCGCATGGCCGGGTCATCTACGTCGGAAAGGCGAAAAGCCTCCGTTCGCGTTTGAACTCGTACTTCGCGGACGTCACGACACTTCATCCCCGGACGCGGCAGATGGTGACAACCGCCGGCAGCGTCGAGTGGACCGTCGTCAGTACCGAAGTCGAAGCGCTTCAGCTCGAGTACAACTGGATCAAGGAATTCGATCCGCGTTTCAACGTGCGGTACCGCGACGACAAGACGTATCCGGTTCTCGCCGTGACGCTCAACGAAGAGTTCCCGAGGCTGTTCGTCTACCGCGGTCCGCGGCGTAAAGGTGTCCGCTACTTCGGTCCCTACTCTCATGCGTGGGCCATCCGCGAAACCCTCGATCTGCTGCTGCGAGTATTTCCCGCGCGAACGTGCTCGTCCGGAGTCTTCAAACGGCACAACCAGATCGGTCGTCCGTGTCTGCTCGGCTACATCGACAAGTGCTCGGCGCCCTGCGTCGGGCGAGTCAGCGCCGAGGAGCATCGACAGATCGTCGAAGATTTCTGCGACTTCCTCGCCGGCCGCACCGACAAGCTGGTCAAAGATCTCGAGAAGCGCATGCAGCAGGCTTCCGAGGATCTCGACTTCGAGACCGCAGCCCGTCTGCGTGACGACATCGGAGCCTTGCGCAAGGCGCTCGAGAAGCAGGCAGTCGTACTCGGTGACGGCACCGACGCTGATCTCGTCGCCTTTGCCGCCGATGATCTCGAGGCCGCCGTTCAGGTGTTCCACGTGCGCGGCGGACGCGTGCGGGGTCAGCGTGGATGGGTTGTGGAGAAGGCAGGTGATGCCATCGACTGGGCCGCACTGGACGCCGAGTCCGACCTGCCGATCCTGGTCGAACAGTTCCTCACCCAGTTCTACGGTGAGCAGGCGGCACTCGACCCGGGAGCGGGCTCCGAGGCCGGGATCAGCGCCGTTCCCAAGGAAGTTCTCGTGCCGGTCCTGCCGGCAAACGCGACCGAGATCCAGGCGTGGCTGAGCAAGCTTCGGGGATCACAAGTGCAACTGCGGGTTCCGCAACGCGGAGACAAGAAAGACCTCGCCGAAACGGTCCAGAGAAACGCGAAAGAAGCTCTGGCGCAGCACAAGCTCAAACGCGCCGGCGATTTCACTTCACGCTCCGCGGCGCTGCAGGGCATCCAGGAAGCACTGGACCTGGACTCGGCTCCACTACGAATCGAGTGCATCGACATCAGTCACGTCCAAGGAACCGACGTCGTGGCGTCACTGGTCGTGTTCGAAGACGGGCTGCCGCGTAAGTCGGACTACCGGCATTACGCGATCAAGGAAGCAGCCGGCGACGGTCACTCCGACGACGTGGCGAGTATCGCCGAGATCACCCGCAGGCGGTTTCTGCGACACAACCGCGACCTGGGCGTTCTCGCCGCGTCAGCGTCGACCATGGACGCGGACGGTGGGGATCTCGCTCCCGAAGCGGCGATCGACCCGGCGACGGGCAGGCCTCGGCGGTTCGCCTATCCACCCAATCTGTTCGTCGTGGACGGCGGCGCCCCTCAGGTCACGGCGGCAGCGGCGGTCCTCGACGAGCTGGGGGTCACCGACGTCGCGGTAGTCGGATTGGCCAAGCGACTCGAAGAGGTATGGGTACCGGGGGAAGAAGATCCGGTGATCCTTCCCCGAACGAGCGAGTCGTTGTACCTACTGCAACGCATCCGAGACGAAGCTCACCGATTCGCGATCACGTTCCATCGCAGCAAACGCTCGAGGCGGATGACGGCTTCGGCGCTGGACTCGGTCAAGGGGCTCGGTGAAACTCGTCGTACCGCTCTGGTGGCGCACTTCGGTTCCGTGGCAAAGCTGAAAACGGCAACGGTCGAGGAGATCATGCAGGTCCCTGGTATCGGTGAGACCACCGCCACAGCGGTTCTGGCCGCACTCGGAACGGATTCGGCCGCAGCCGATACGGGGGCTGAAGCTCGCGCGCTGCCCGCGCCGGTAGGGGATGATGAGCTGGACAAGGAATCCGAATCGTCTGTTACGTCTGCTGACGCGCCCAGCGCCGAATCCGGTAGCGGTGACGAGGGCTCCGAGTCGCGAGAATTGTCCATGCCGACGACGGGGCCGAGTGCACAGTGACTACCGACAGCGCCAAAGACAGTCGAACGATGGATTTCCTGCTGGTGACGGGATTGTCCGGAGCAGGTTTGAGTACCGCTGCCAAGGTGCTCGAGGACCTCGGCTGGTATGTCGCGGACAATTTGCCACCTGAGCTCATATCCCGAATGGTTGGTCTGAGCTTGACCTCCGATCCGCCGGTCGATCGTCTTGCCGTCGTGATCGACGTGCGGAGTCGACTCTTCACCGGCGACCTCGGTTGGGTGCTCACCGAACTCGAAGCGGAACCGATCCACACCCGGGTGCTCTACCTCGAAGCGTCGGACGACGTGTTGATCCGACGGTTCGAACAGGTACGCCGCAGCCATCCGTTGCAGAACGACGGCATCGACGGCACGTTGTCCGAAGGCATCGCAGCCGAGCGTCGCCAGCTGGCTGTGGTGAAGGCAGCCGCAGATCTGGTCATCGACACGTCGGCGTTGAAGGCGCATCAGCTGCGTCAGAAGATCGAAACCGCATTCGGAAACGACGCCAACCGCACGATGAAGGTGACGGTCCAGTCGTTCGGCTTCAAGTACGGCCTGCCGATGGACGCCGATCTCGTCTGTGACGTTCGCTTCCTGCCCAATCCCCACTGGATCCCCGAGCTTCGTCCGCACACCGGTCAGGATGCCGACGTCCGTGATTACGTGTTGTCCCGCGAGGGTGCGGAAGACTATCTCGACACCTACCGGCATCTGGTGGATTTGACCATCGCCGGATATCGACGAGAAGGAAAGCGCTACATGACAATTGCAGTCGGGTGCACCGGCGGTAAGCACCGAAGCGTGGCCATGTCGGAAGCTCTCGCGAGGCGTTTGGGTTCCGAGGAAGACATCTCCGTCAGCATCGTGCACCGGGATCTGGGGCGCGAATGAGTGAACCTACACAGCGCACGTCTTCCGATCCGGCGATTGTCGCGCTCGGCGGCGGCCACGGATTGTTCGCCACCCTCCAGGCCGTCAGACGCCTGACGGTCGACGTCACCGCAGTGGTCACCGTCGCTGACGACGGTGGTTCCTCGGGTCGGCTGCGCGCCGAACTCGGCGTCATCCCGCCCGGTGACCTCCGGATGGCGCTCGCGGCTCTCGCGTCGGACGAACCCGAGATCGTCGACTGGACGCGGACCATCCAGCATCGCTTCGGCGGTGTCGGCGCACTTGCCGGGCACTCAGTGGGCAATCTCATCCTGGCCGGCCTCACCGAGGTGCTCGGCGATCCGGTCGTCGCGCTCGACGAGATGGCGCGACTGCTGCGAATCCGTGGCCGTGTGCTGCCGATGTCGCCGATCGCGCTCGAGATCGAAGCCGACGTTCAAGGACTCGAAGAGGACCCCCGCGTCAGCCGCTGCATTCGTGGACAGGTCGCCGTCGCGACCACGCCGGGCAAGGTGCGGCGTGTGAGACTGCTCCCGTCCAATCCGCCCGCGTGCCCCGACGCAGTAACTGCGATCGATCGTGCCGATCTCGTGGTGCTCGGTCCGGGATCGTGGTTCTCGAGCGTGATCCCGCATGTCCTGGTACCCGAACTCGTCGAATCACTGTCGTCGACGAAGGCTCGAAAGGTGCTGGTGCTCAATCTCGCCCCCGAGCCGGGGGAGACCGCCGGATTCTCCGCAGAGCGTCACCTGCACGTACTCTCCCAACACGTGCCCGATTTCCGGGTCGACTACGTGGTGGTCGACTCGGCGTCGGTACCGGCCGGGCGTGAACGTGAACATCTGCAGCGTGCGGCGGATCAATTTTCAGCCGAAGTCAGGTACGCGGATGTCGCGGACACCTCACCGGGCGCAGCGCATGTACACGATCCGGCAAAACTGGCCGATGTACTGGCTGAACTGTCGAGCGGTGCGGGAGTAGGGGATTCGACACCGCAGTCCCTGCAAGAACAGCAGTCCGAGAAAGAACAGAGGGAGAACGCTTCGTGGCAATGACAGCGGAGGTCAAGGACGAACTGAGCCGGTTAGTGGTGACTCAGGTCAGCTGCCGCAAGGCAGAGGTCTCCGCGTTGCTGCGCTTTGCCGGTGGACTCCACATCGTCGGCGGCCGGGTGGTCGTCGAGGCAGAGGTGGATCTGGGCTCCACGGCGCGACGTCTGCGCCGGGAGATCTTCGACCTGTTCACCTACAGCGCCGACGTTCACGTACTCAGCGCGGGCGGGCTGCGTAAGTCCGCTCGCTACATCGTGCGCGTGGCGAAGGAAGGCGAGGCGCTGGCCCGCCAGACAGGATTGCTCGATCTTCGCGGACGCCCGGTCCGTGGCTTGCCCGCGCAGGTGGTCGGCGGAAGTGTCGGCGACGCCGAAGCGGCGTGGCGCGGAGCGTTCCTCGCGCACGGTTCCCTGACCGAACCCGGCCGTTCGTCGGCGCTCGAAGTGAGCTGCCCGGGCCCGGAAGCCGCACTTGCTCTGGTCGGTGCTGCGCGGCGTCTCGGGATTTCGGCGAAGGCACGTGAGGTGCGCGGAACGGATCGTGTGGTGATCCGTGACGGTGAGGCCATCGGCGATCTCCTGACTCGAATGGGAGCACAGGACACGCGTCTGGTGTGGGAGGAGCGACGGATGCGACGCGAGGTCCGCGCCACTGCCAATCGCCTCGCCAACTTCGACGACGCCAACCTGCGACGCTCGGCCCGCGCCGCCGTCGCAGCCGCTGCACGCGTCGAGCGTGCGTTGGAGATCCTCGGCGAGGACGTGCCCGATCACCTCGCGGCGGCGGGCGCACTGCGCGTCGAACATCGGCAGGCGTCCCTCGAAGAACTCGGCCAGTTGGCGGACCCGCCGATGACCAAGGACGCCGTCGCCGGACGTATCCGTCGACTGCTGTCCATGGCTGATCGCAAGGCGAAAGAAACGGGCATACCCGACACCGAATCCGCAGTGAACGTGGAGCTACTCGAAGAGGGGTGACCTGCCCTCCGTCAGGGTGGGCTGCGCACGTTCGGGCCACGCGCATTAGGGTATGAGTCACATCGACCGATGAACCCCACGTCCGCGTCGTGCACACACGGATTCGGAGTATGCGTGGGTCAAGTTGCACACCAGAATCATGGTCAAAGGAGCGAATTGTGACTGTCCGGGTTGGCGTAAACGGTTTCGGCCGTATCGGACGTAACTTCTTCAGGGCGGTGGATGCGCAGAAGGCGCTCGGAACCACCGATATCGAGATCGTGGCAGTCAACGACCTGACTGACAACGCGACGCTCGCTCACCTGCTGAAGTACGACTCCATCCTCGGCCGTTTGCCGTACGACGTGTCGCTCGACGGTGACGACACGATCGTTGTCGGCGATCAGCGCATCAAGGCCCTCGCACACCGCGGCCCGTTGAACGAACTTCCCTGGGGCGAGCTGGGCGTCGACGTCGTCGTCGAGTCCACCGGTATCTTCACCGACGCCGCAAAGGCCAAGGGACACCTCGAAGCCGGCGCCAAGAAGGTCATCATCTCGGCTCCGGCCAAGGGTGAAGACATCACCATCGTCATGGGCGTCAACGACGACAAGTACGACGGCAGCCAGAACATCATCTCCAACGCGTCGTGCACCACCAACTGCCTCGGCCCCATCGCCAAGGTTCTCGACGACGAGTTCGGCATCGTCAAGGGTCTGATGACCACGATCCACGCGTACACCCAGGATCAGAACCTGCAGGACGCACCGCACGCAGACCTCCGTCGCGCCCGCGCAGCCGCCCTCAACATCGTTCCCACCGGCACCGGTGCAGCCAAGGCCATCGGCCTGGTTCTCCCGCAGCTGCTCGGCAAGCTCGACGGCTACGCACTGCGCGTGCCGATCCCCACGGGCTCGGTCACCGACCTCACCGCGAACCTGAAGAAGTCGGCCACTGCCGACGAGATCAACGCCGCGATGAAGGCTGCTGCCGAAGGACCCCTCAAGGGCATCCTCAAGTACACCGACGCACCGATCGTCTCCTCGGACATCGTCACCGACCCGCACTCGTCGATCTTCGACTCGGGTCTGACGAAGGTCATCGACGACCAGGTCAAGATCGTTTCCTGGTACGACAACGAGTGGGGCTACTCCAACCGCCTCGCCGACCTCATCGGCCTCGTCGCCAAGTCTCTCTGAGCGGAGTTTCGATAACAGTGGCAGTTCAGACGCTGAAGGATCTGCTGGACGCTGGGGTCGAGGGGCGCACCGTACTGGTGCGTTCCGACCTCAACGTCCCGTTGGATGGCGGAGAAATCACGGACCCGGGCCGCATCGTCGCGTCCGCTCCCACCCTGCGGGCACTTGCCGAGGGTGGAGCGAAGGTCATCGTGACCGCGCACCTCGGGCGCCCAGACGGTCAGCCCGATCCCAAGTTCTCCCTCGCACCGGTTGCCGCGAAGTTGGCCGAAATCCTCGGTCGCAACGTGCAACTCGCCGGTGACGTCGTGGGACAGGACGCGCTGGCTCGTTCCGAAGGACTCACCGATGGTGACGTCCTGATGCTCGAGAACATCCGTTTCGACCCTCGCGAGACCAGCAAGGACGAAGCCGAGCGGGTCAAGCTCGCCAAAGCTCTCGTCGAGCTGGTCGGTGACGACGGCGCATTCGTCTCCGACGGATTCGGTGTTGTTCACCGTAAGCAGGCGTCGGTCTTCGACGTCGCGAAGCTGCTCCCGCACTACGCGGGCTACCTGGTCGGCGCCGAGGTCGAGGTGCTCGCCAAGCTCACGCAGGACGCAGCGCGTCCGTACGCAGTGGTGCTCGGCGGCTCCAAGGTCTCGGACAAGCTGGCCGTCATCGAGGCACTGGCACCGAAGGTCGACACTCTGGTGATCGGCGGCGGAATGTTCTACACGTTCCTCGCAGCTCAGGGTGTCTCCGTGGGCAATTCGCTGTGCGAAGAGTCCATGATCGAGACCTGCAAGGATCTCCTCGACCGGTACGCCGACGTCATCCACATTCCTCAGGATGTCGTTGTCGCGGACTCCTTCTCGGCCGATGCCGAGTCGAAGATCGTTCCGTTCGACAAGATTCCCGACGGCTGGATGGGTCTGGACATCGGACCGGAGTCGGTCAAGCGCTTTGCCGCGATCCTGACCGGCGCCAAGACGGTGTTCTGGAACGGCCCGATGGGCGTGTTCGAGTTCCCGAAGTTCGAGGCAGGCACCCGCGGTGTCGCCGAGGCAATCGTGGAGGCAACCGAGAAGGGCGCCTTCAGCGTCGTCGGCGGCGGCGACTCCGCAGCAGCCGTTCGTCAGCTCGGTATCCCGGACGAGGGCTTCTCGCACATTTCCACCGGTGGTGGCGCTTCCCTCGAGTACCTCGAGGGCAAAGAGCTGCCCGGCATCGCAGTACTGGAAGGCTGATCCGACATGGCACGTAAGCCGTTGATCGCCGGCAACTGGAAGATGAATCTGAACCACCTCGAGGCCATCGCCCTGGTGCAGAAGATCGCATTCTCCTTGCCTGCGAAGTACTTCGACAAAGTGGATGTCACGGTCATCCCGCCGTTCACCGACATCCGTAGCGTCCAGACCCTGATCGAGGGCGACAAGCTCCTCCTCACGTACGGCGCGCAGGATGTCTCGGCTCAGGACTCGGGTGCGTTCACGGGCGAGATCAGCGGCTCCATGCTGGCCAAGCTCGGTTGCACCTTCGTCGTGGTCGGTCACTCCGAGCGTCGCACCCTACACGGTGAGACCAACGAGACCGTCCTCGCCAAGACCAAGGCTGCTCTCAAGAACGGCCTCACACCGATCGTGTGCATCGGTGAAGGCCTCGAGATCCGCGAAGCAGGCGATCACGTCGCCTACAACGTCGACCAGCTCAAGGGTTCGTTGGCGGGCCTGAGCGCGGAGGAGATCTCCAAGATCGTCATCGCGTACGAGCCTGTCTGGGCCATCGGCACCGGCCGTGTCGCTTCTGCCGCCGATGCACAGGAAGTGTGCGCTGCGGTACGAGCAACAGTTGCCGAACTTGCCGACGCCGAGGTAGCGGCCGGCGTTCGCGTTCTGTACGGCGGCAGCGTCAGCTCCAAGAACGTCGGAGAGATCGTCGGCCAGACCGACGTCGACGGCGCTCTTGTCGGCGGCGCGTCGCTCAAGGCTGACGAGTTCGCGACACTGTCTGCGATCGCGGCAGGCGGTCCACTCCCGTGATGTGATCGGGCAGTGAGCTGAAACTGCAGGACTGAAACTGCGGGCGTGTGACCGAGTAGGTCACACGCCCGCAGTTTTTGATTTGCCGGATTCAGCTGACGAGTTTGGATTCCAACGTGGCGATCAGTTCCGGTGCAAGCTCCAACCCTGAGGTCAGATAGTTCTCGACGGTCCCGTAGTGGTGCTCCACCTGTTCGAAGGCGGCATCCAGGTAACGTGCGTCGACGGAGAGCAGCAACCGGATCACCTCGCCCTTGTCGGTATCTGTGGCGTCGGCGATCCTCGCGACCGTCGCATCGATGTACCCGGCCGAGTACGTATTCGTGAGCAGGTAGTCCGCCATGATCGTTTCTCGCGGTACTCCGGCGAGTGTCTGCAGTAGCGCTGCCGCCCAGCCTGTTCGGTCCTTGCCTGCAGTGCAGTGGAAGAGTTGCGGCCCGGCGGTAGTCGCCAAGGCGGCGAACAACTGTGAGAATCCGTTACGAGTGACGGGGTCTACGACGAAGCTGCGATTGATGTTCTGCATGAAAGCTGTTGCAGCGTCAGCTGTTCGGATTGCCATCGCTTCGGCGTGGATGTTGCCGGACAGGATGGGAATGTGCGCGTACATCGCCGGCACGGGCACGATGTCGGGAGTTTCGCTCGCTTCGGTTTCGGATCGCACGTCGTAGACGGCGGTCAGCCCCAGTGATTCCACGATTGCAAGATCGTCGGGCGAGGGCGTGAGCACGTTGGCGCGGTAGAAGACGCCGCGGCTCATCGCCTGTCCGCTGGTCGTCACGTATCCGGGGCCGGCCACATCGCGGAAGTTGTGAATCGAAGCCAGACGCGGTGTGTCAGGCAAGGAAGTGTCAGGCAGGGTTGCGTCGGAGAGCATGGAGCGGGCCTTTCGGAGGTAGAGTCGCGTCTACTGAGAAACTACTGAATCGGTATCTCGACCGTGTGATCGATGCCACTGACCAAGAGTTGTGCCTGGCCGGGAGCAAAGTCATGCGCAAGGTGGGTATGTGGTCAGGTTATCCGTGCGCGCCTGTATGGTGTTATCGGTTGTAGTTGTCCCTACTGGATTGGTGGACGTAGACAGACATGAAACTGTTCCTGGATATCCTGCTGGTCGTCACCAGCTTGCTCCTCATCGCCTTGGTGCTCCTGCACCGCGGTAAGGGCGGCGGTTTGTCGAGTCTGTTCGGTGGCGGTGTCCAGTCCAGCCTGTCCGGATCGACTGTTGTCGAGAAGAACCTCGACCGGTTGACTGTTTTCACCGCGTTGATCTGGCTCATCTCGATCGTCGGCATCGGCCTGGAGATCAAGTTCGCCTGATTCTCGGCACATGACTTACAGCCGGTAGTTCGTCACACACGAATTTCAGACACGGAACCCCGCCTATCGAGCGGGGTTCTTTGTTTCGGTCGATAATTGTGTGATGACTGAAACCGCGTCGCATCGAGAAACACCGCGAGAGGCCACCGAGCCGCTGCGCGAAGACATCCGGCTTCTCGGCGGAATACTCGGACAAATAGTGCGAGAGCAAGCCGGCGACCATGTGTTCGATCTGGTCGAGCGAGCCCGCGTCGAGTCGTTTCGTGTCCGTCGGTCGGAGATCGACCGCGCCGAACTGGTTTCGCTGTTCGCCGAAATCAGTACGGACGACGCCATTCCCGTCATCCGGGCGTTCAGTCACTTCGCACTGCTCGCCAATCTGGCCGAGGACATCCACCGCGAGCGTCGACGGGCCATCCACGTCAACGCGGGTGAACCGCCCCGCGACAGCACTCTCGCGGCCACGTACACCAAACTTGATGCAGCCGATATCGATTCGGCCACCGTCGAAGAAGCACTGCGGGGCGCCCTGGTCTCGCCCGTCATCACCGCTCACCCGACGGAGACTCGACGCCGCACGGTGTTCGAGACGCAGAGTCGGATCACCGAGTTGATGCGATACCGCGAGCGCACGGCGCTGAGCGTCGCCGAAACCGCTGACGTCGATCTGCAATTGCGCCGTCAGATCCTCACCCTGTGGCAGACGGCTCTGATCCGGCTCAGCCGCCTCCGTATTCAGGATGAAATCGAGGTAGGCCTGCGCTACTACGACGCGGCGTTGTTCGAGGTGATTCCGAAGATCAATGCGGAGGTCCGCAAAGCTCTGCGCACGCGTTGGCCGGACGCCGGACTTCTGCCGCAACCGATCCTGAGGCCGGGTTCGTGGATCGGCGGTGACCGCGACGGCAACCCGTACGTGACCGGCGAAATCGTTCAGCGCGCCACGTCGCGCGCCGCGGCAACTGCTCTCGAGCACCATCTCGAGGAACTCGAACATCTCGAGCGTGAACTGTCGATGTCGGCGCGCTTGGTGTCCGTCACCCCCGAACTGGATCTGCTGGCGTCCACCTCCGGCGACGATTCCGCCTTCCGGGCCGATGAGCCCTACCGTCGAGCCATTCGCGGTATCCGCGGGCGATTGAGCGCCACTGCATTGTCCGTGCTGGGGGAGTTGCCCGCCCACGGCTCCGATGACGGTCTCGAGGCGTATACCGAACCGGGACAGTTGCAGCGGGATCTCGGCATCATCGACACCTCGCTGCGTCGTTTCGGCGACGAGACCATCGCCGACGATCGACTCGATCGGCTCCGAGAAGCGGTGGAGGTGTTCGGATTTCACCTGTCCGGTCTGGACATGCGGCAGAACTCCGAGGTCCACGAAAGCGTCGTCGCAGAGCTTCTGGCGTGGGCCGGAGTTCACCCGGACTACGCGTCGTTGCCGGAAGCCGATCGAGTGGAATTGTTGTCGGCCGAGTTGACGACGCGGCGACCGCTGACTTCGCCGGACGCCGAGTTCAGCGAATTGACCACCAAGGAACTGGCCATCATGGCGGCCGGCGCCAAGGCAGTACGGGTTCTCGGGGCGGGCGCAGTACCCAACTACATCATCAGCATGTGCACCTCGGTCAGCGACATGCTCGAAGCTGCGGTGCTGCTCAAAGAGGTCGGGGTGCTCGATCCGGGCGTCGGTAGCGAACCCTCCTGCCCGATCGGCATCGTCCCGCTGTTCGAGACGATCGAGGATCTGCAGGGCGGAGCCGACACGCTACTGGCGACTCTGGACATCCCGATCTATCGCGCCATCGTCCGATCTCGCGGTGACAGTCAGGAAGTGATGCTCGGATACTCGGACTCGAACAAGGACGGCGGGTATCTCGCCGCCAACTGGGCGCTGTACCGTGCCGAACTCGACCTCGTCGATGCCGCGCGTAAGAGCGGAATCAGGTTGAGGCTCTTCCACGGCCGCGGCGGAACCGTGGGACGTGGCGGCGGACCGAGCTACGAAGCGATTCTCGCGCAGCCTCCCGGTGCAGTCGCCGGTTCTCTGCGCATCACCGAGCAGGGTGAGGTGATTGCGGCCAAGTACGCCGAACCGCGCCTGGCGCATCGCAACCTCGAAACACTCATCGCCGCGACTATCGAGTCGACGTTGCTCGACGTCGAAGGACTTGGCAGCGACGCCGATGCGGCCTACGCGGTGTTGGACGAGTTGGCGGCCCTCGCTCGTACCGCGTACAGCGAATTGGTGCACGACACACCAGGATTCGTGCAGTACTTCGAAGCGTCGACACCGGTCGCCGAGATCGGGGCACTCAACATCGGTTCTCGCCCGGCCTCTCGCAAGCAGACGAAGGCGATCTCCGACCTGCGTGCCATTCCCTGGGTGCTCTCGTGGAGTCAGTCTCGCGTGATGCTTCCGGGGTGGTACGGCACCGGCGCGGCGTTCGAACGATGGATCGACGGAGACGACACTCGGCTCGCCACGTTGACGGCCCTGTACGAGAAGTGGCCGTTCTTCCGAACCGTGCTCTCGAACATGGCCATGGTGATGTCGAAGTCGGATCTCGGTTTGGCGGCCCGTTACGCGGACCTCGTGCCCGACGCCGAACTACGCGATCGAGTCTTCGGAATGATCACCGACGAGCACGAACGCACGATTCGCATGTACAAGGCGATCACGGGCAACGAGAACCTCTTCGCCGACAATTCGGGACTCGAGCGTTCGGTCCACAATCGGTTCCCGTACCTCGAACCTCTCAACCATCTACAGGTCGAGCTGATCCGCCGGTACCGTTCCGGCGACGAGAGCGATCAGGTGCGTCGGGGTATCCAGCTGACAATGAACGGCCTGGCCACTGCGCTTCGTAACAGTGGCTAGGTGTAACAGCGGCTGGTTCTGCAGGTTTACCGAGGTGTGCGTGCGGCGACTCTAGAGCCGTCGCACGCACACCTACCGCTGCGCGCAGGACCGAACGGGGACCGCAGTGGATCTGCAATTGAACGGACGAACTGCCGTGGTCACCGGCGCGGGAAAAGGCATCGGGTTGGCCGTCACGCGCGCACTGGTAGACGAGGGTGTTCACGTAGTTGCCGGTTCTCGGTCTCTCTCGCCGGAAGTCGAATCGCTGCAGTCCGGTGGCGCCGTCACCTTTGTCGGCGTCGATCTCGCGAGTGCCGAAGGACCACCTCGGCTTCTCGAGGTTGCAGCAGCTAAGGGCGGCGTCGACATTCTGGTCAACAACGTCGGCGCCGTCACCCCGCGAACGAGCGGCTTCGCGGCCATCACAGACGAAGAGTGGGCGTCGTCGTTCAATCTGACGTTCTTGTCGGCTGTACGCACAGTTCGCGCTGCGCTGCCGCAGTTGATCGGCCGAGGTGGCGGGAGCATCGTGACGATCAGTTCGGTCAACGCGTTCTTGCCTGACCCCACCGTGATCGACTACAGCGCCGCGAAAGCAGCGTTGACCAACTTCTCGAAGTCGTTGTCGAAAGAACTCGGCGGGAATGGGATCCGCGTCAATACCGTCAGCCCTGGTCCGGTGCAGACGGAGTTGTGGCTCGGCGAGCACGGAGTGGCCTCGACGCTGGCGAAGGCGAATGGTTCAGCCGCCGACGATATCGTCGACAGTGCCGCCGCCGGCGCCGAGACGGGCCGATTCACTTTTCCCGAAGAGGTAGCGGACCTGGTGTTGTTCCTCGTCAGCGATCGCGCGGGGAACGTGACGGGTGCGGATTTCGTGATCGACGGCGGGTTGATCAAGACCTTGTGATCATTGCTGCCTGGAACCTGATCATGTGCGCGACGGTCGACGAGGTGATGCACAGGATCACGGCGGACGCGATGACCACCCACAGTCCCCACCCGATGGACGGTCCGGCGGTGTGCCCTGCGACCTCGGTACTACGTCGCACAATGGACGCGGCGTTTCCGACGGCAACGATCAAGACGGCGATTCCCACCAGCGGTCCCGTGCAGTGATTCTTCATCTCGGGGGTGACGTCTCGAACCATGAGTGCGATCAGCGCGGTCACCGCGCACAGGGCGAGGGCGAGAGTGATCACTCCGCATTCGTCGATACCACTGTGGTCGAGGGCGGAGGACGACGTCCACGGGCCGAGGCTTCCGGCGACGATCCCGGCGCACGCCCACAGCGATCCGATGAGGCTAGGTCCGAAACGATCGGGCATGAGTGAGGGAACCGCGTGGGTCGTCGGCCTCTGAAACCCGAAGGCGCGTTGGTGATCCGGCTGATTGGGTGTGAACGTCACGCGACGGACCACCTTTCCTCCGCGCCGTCGAGGCGCCCAATCCGATGCTTTTCCGGAGTCTAAGGGCCGCCCAGTTCACTTTTGCCGAATCGACCGAAATTGCTCGAGGCGGCACTACCGGTCAGTGAACGAAGTCCAGAGCTTCCTTGATCCACGCATCGAACTCGACGTTCGAACTCGTACCCGTTCGGTCGACCACGATCCATCCCTTGCTCATCGGCTTACCCCGCATCTCGGGCCAACTCGCACCCTTGTGCGTCAGGAGCTCGTCGACTCGATCGGGGTCGCAGCGAACCATGATGTTTCCGTGTGAGTTCGCGCTGGCGGCCAGCTTCCCGTTGACCATGAAACTCAGGCCACCGAACATCTTGACTTCTTCGACGTCGTCCTCGCCCGAGAGCGCGTCGCGGATACGCTCGGCCAGCGCTTTGTCGTATGCCATGGAGGCCTCCTGGGGGGTGGAGTTCCAGGTTAGATCAGGTGGCGCAGGTACGTCTGCGGGTCGTGCAGGAATCGCTGCCAGTTCGAGACGAGGTCGAGGTCCTCCCAGGCTGCACTCCTGATTCCCCATTCGCCGATCTCGAGCAGATTGGCGTTCGGCAGCGCCGCGATGATCGGCGAGTGCGTCGCGATCAACGCCTGCGCGCCGGATTCCACCAGCTCGCCAAGCAACGCGGTCAGCGTCAAAGTTCCTTGGAAGGAGAGTGCGGCATCGGGTTCGTCGATGAGATAGAAGCCACCGTCCGAGGTCCTCGACGACAGGATCTCGAGCAGCGCCTCACCGTGGGAGAGGTGATGGTAAAGCGGTTCAGGTCGCCTGGGATTGGGGTTGTCCTCCAAATACGTGTACAGCCCGTGCAATGTTTCGTCTCGGAGGTAGTACGCCCACTTCGATGCGCCGGGACTCCGCTCGACCACAAGGTCGAGGCCGCCCGGTTCACTCGATCGAGTCTGATGCCGCGTATTGGTCGACCCGCCTTCGGCATTGAGACCGAGAACGGCGGCAAGAATTTCGATGACGGTCGACTTTCCCGCTCCGTTTTCGCCGACCAGAATGGTGACACCCGGTGGAAGTTCGAGACCGTCCTGAACGATCTGCGCAACAGCGGGTACCGTCATCGGCCAGCTGCCTACGTCAGCGCCTGACGAAGTCCCGGCTTTGATGCGTCGGATGGGTTGTCTCTGCACGGCCATACGCTCTCACAAGGCTCCGACGGGAACTGGAGCTAGTGGCGCTGCGCGAGCAATTCGACGATTCGGGCCACGAGGTCGAGAGGGATCGGTTTGTTCAGCGGGAACTTCACCGTTGATTTCGCAGCCCGGTACGGGGCGACGGACTTCTCGAACTCTGCATCTCCTGCCGGGAGCGGGTACATCGAGATGTGGTGTTTCCAGCCTGCGAAGTGAACCAGATTCTTCCCGTTCACTCTCATGGTGGGCATCTGATAGCTGATGGTTTCATCGAGGCCGGGAACGGTGTTGTGGATCGTCTCGCGGATGCTCTCGAGGACTCGTTGCTCGTCGGTGGGAAACGACGCAATGTATTGGTCGATCGTCGCGAATTCGGCCATGAACGGATCTTAATCACAGTCGGATTCAGTTGGCTCGCCAAAAATCCGGTCGGCTGCCGTCGGTGTCGGTGAACCCGTATTCCGTTCCGAGTTCGCCTGAACTGACCGATCGCTGATTCCATCGCTTCCGATTCGGATCGGCGGCGAGGGCGGCGATCGCACGTCCGATGAATCTTGGTGACTCGGAGCGGGCAAAATCCGCAGGCGCAGTCGGACCATCTCGAACCGGCAACAAAGCGTCACGCCAATTCGATTCGCCGACACCGAAATTGTCGAGCATCATCTCTGATCGCAGGAACCCGGGAGTGATGGCGACGGCAGTACAGCCGAACGGGGCAAGTTCGTGGCCTTGCGAAAATGCGAGCCTGTTCACGGACACCTTCGCCAAGTCGTAGAACACCGAGATGCGATAGTTCGACGCGTTGTATTCGGTAGTGCCGTCGGTTATCTCGGCGACGAGTCCGCCTGGCCGATCGATCATCAGCGGCAGGAGGTGATGCGACGTGGTGATGTGGGTGTCGATCGCCAGACGCAAGATGTGAAAGCCCTTGTCCAGATCGAGTTCCCATACCGGCGTGTTCCACTCCGCCGGCCCACCCTTGAGCAGTTCCGCGCCCCAGATGTCATTGACCAAGATGTCGATATGTTGATAGTCGGCGCGCAAGCGTTCGGCGAGATCAGCCACTTGCGTGCTCTCGAGATGATCGACGGCAATCGGCACGCCGACGCCGCCGAGTTCGGTGACAAGCTCTGCCGTCTCCTCGATGGTTTCGCCGCGCGGATAGTCCGACTGAAGTATTCCGGCAGATGTGCTCCGGCCAGTGCAGATGACGGTTGCACCGGCCTCGCCCAAGGCTGCGGCGATCCCGCGTCCGGCGCCCCTCGTCGCCCCGGCAACAACAGCAACTCGCCCGCGAAGTGCGTCCGGATTCGGTGTCCACGACATTGTTCGATTGTTCTCGCCTGGATTGCTTCGTTCAAGAGCGAGGGCGCTCAGCGGAACCGAACCGTACTCCGCGGCGTCCAAGGAAGTAATTGTTCGAAGAACGAGACAGGGAGAGAAATGAATCGTTGTGTGGGGCAGAGTGCCCGTTGGAGAAGTGGAATCTCGGGATTGAGTTCAGTTGCATCCAAAGGGAATTCGCCTCTGATCCGGACTCGTCTTGTAGTCGGGACTTGCCACTGTGAGAACACCCTCGATGCACCTCCGGGCCGGGAATCGCCTGAAGACGATTCCCGGCCCGGTGTGAAATCAGATCCGTGAAATCAGATCCGTGAAATCAGATTACGGAAGCTGCGAGGCGGCGTCCGTGTCGAGGAACCAACGTGTCGCAACCAAACCGGTGGCACCGGCTGACGGCCAGTCTTCGGCGGAAGCACCTCCGACGGCTTCGGCAACGGCCTCGGACTTTGCAGCGCCGGAGACGAGTAGCCAGACCTCTTTGGCTCGCCGAACAGCAGGCAGCGTCAGCGTGATACGAACCGGCGGCGGCTTGGGGGAGTCCGTTACCGCGACGACGAAACGCGCTTCTTCGCGAACAGCATCGGTGTGCGGGAACAGTGAGTTGACGTGCCCTTCGCCGCCCATACCGAGCAGGTGCACGTCGAACGTCGGAACCTGATTGCCGTGCGCCTGAGCACCCAGCAGTTGTTCGTACGCCGTCGCCGCACCGTGGGGATCACCGTCGTAGATACCGTCGGATGCAGCCATCGGGTGCACCCGGTCGGGATCGACCGCGACGTGATCGAGGAGTGCCTCACGTGCCTGCACTTCGTTCCGCTCGGGATCGCCGGACGGCAGGAACCGCTCGTCGCCCCAGTACAGATCGATCTGCGACCAGTCGATGTCGCCGGGTGCCGCACGCAACTTCTCGAGAAGTGCGATGCCGGTTCCGCCGCCGGTCAGAACGATGGACGCGACTCCGCGAGCTTTCTGGGCGTCGACGATGGTCGTGACCAGGCGTGCGGCAGCAGCATCGACCAGTTTGCCGGCGTCGGAAAACTTTTCTACGACAACTTCACTCATAGGTCACCTTCTCCAGTCCTGCCAGCGCTTCTTCGTAGATCTCGTCGGGATCGAGTCGACGCAATTCCTCGGCGAGGCAATCGCGTGTCTCTCGGCGCCCCAGAGAAACCAACGCGTCAGGCTGACCGGTGCGGATCAAGGTTGCAGTCGTTCCCTCCTGCGGACGACTGATGGAGATGCTGCGGGTCTCGAGCTTCAACTCGACCGTCAGCTCACCCGTACGCCGGATGACCGGACCGTCGATCTTGGCTGCCAGCCAACCGGCGAGAATATCCAGTGCCGGTTCGGTTTTGAGACCGGAGACCACTGCGGAGGTGATCTTCTCGTGCGGCGGCTGATCGAGAGCCGACGCGAGCAGAGCGCGCCAATAGGTGACGCGACTCCAGGCGAGATCGGTGTCACCGGCGGTGTACGACGCGAGTCGACCCTTGATGGTGGCAGTCGGATCGGGCGCGCCGGTGGCATCGGTGATACGCCGTATCGCGAGCCTTCCGACAGGATCCTTGGCCGGAATCTCAGGTGCCTCGAGGGGCCACCAGGCAACAACCGGTGTGTCGGGAAGCAGGAACGGGATGACGACGCTGCTCTCGTGATCGGCCAACGGACCGTAGAGGCGCAGCACCACGACCTCCGAGGCGCCGGCGTCTCCGCCGACACGGATCTGAGCGTCGAGTCGAGGCTCACTCTGCTCGTCACCACGCAGAAGCACGATGACGCGGCAAGGGTGCTCTCGGCTTGCCTCGTTGGCAGCCTCGATGGCTTCCTCGGCGTTCCCGGTGTCCCTGGTGCAGACGACGAGCGTCAACACTCGCCCCAAGGTGACAGCGCCGCCGGTCTTGCGGACCTCGACCAGTTTTTTGCTGACCTGGACCGTGGTGGTGGACGGCAAATCGAGAATCACTAGGGTCGCCTCCATTCGCGTCCGGTGCGTTGCATCATTTCGTCCGCAGACGGGGGTCCCCACGTTCCGGCCTCGTAGGGTTCCGGCTTGCCGCCGGCTGCCCAGTGTTCGAGGACGGGATCGAGGATCTCCCAAGACAATTCGACTTCGGCATTGACCGGGAAGAGAGACGGCTCGCCGAGCAACACGTCGAGGATGAGTCGCTCGTACGCTTCCGGTGACGACTCGGTGAAAGCCTGACCGTACGAGAAGTCCATGTTGACGTCACGGACTTCCATGCTCGATCCGGGGACCTTCGAACCGAACCGCATGGTGACCCCCTCGTCGGGCTGCACCCGGATGACCAGAGCATTCTGGCCGAGGTCTTCGGTCATCGTCTTGTCGAACGGCAGGTGCGGTGCACGTTTGAACACCACCGCGATCTCGGTGACGCGACGGCCGAGTCGTTTGCCGGTACGCAGGTAGAACGGCACACCTGCCCAGCGGCGGGTGTCGACCTCGAGGGTGATGGCGGCAAAGGTCTCCGTGATGGAGTCCGCTGCGAAGCCGTCTTCTTCCAGGAGCCCGACCACGGGCAGCCCGCCCTGCCAGCCGCCCGCGTACTGGCCGCGGGCGGTGGTCTCGTCGAGGGGCTCGGCGAGGCGAGTAGCGGAGAGGACCTTGATCTTCTCCGCCTGCAAGTTGAGCGGCTCGAAGCTGATCGGTTCTTCCATCGCCGTGAACGCGAGCAACTGCAGCAGGTGATTCTGGATCACGTCGCGGGCAGCGCCGATGCCGTCGTAGTACCCGGCACGGCCACCGAGGCCGATGTCCTCGGCCATCGTGATCTGAACGTGGTCGACGTAGTGCGCGTTCCAGATCGGATCGAACAACTGGTTCGCGAAGCGCAGAGCCAGGATGTTCTGGACGGTTTCCTTGCCGAGGTAGTGGTCGATACGGAAGACCGTGTCCTCGGGGAACACCTTGTTGACGACGGCGTTCAGTTCGCGAGCGCTCTCGAGGTCGTGACCGAACGGCTTCTCGATGACGACTCGTCGCCACTGACCGTCCTCGGCCTGCGCGAGGCCCGACGCCGACAGCTGCTCGAGCACCTGAGGAAACGCGTTGGGCGGAATCGCAAGGTAGAAACCGTGATTGCCGCCGATGCCACGCTCGTTGTCGAGCGTGGCCAACGTGTCGGACAGGTTCTGGAAGGCCTCGGCCTCGTCGAAACTGCCCTCCACGAACCGGATGCCTTCGGCGAGCCGCTCCCACACGTCCTGACGGAACTTGGTGCGAGCGCCGTCCTTGACTGCTTCGAGGACGACGTTCGCGAAGTCCTCGTCCGTCCAGTCACGCCGGGCGAACCCGACCAGAGCGAATCCGGGCGGCAACAGTCCACGGTTGGCGAGGTCGTAGATGGCGGGCATGAGCTTGCGCCTGGCAAGGTCGCCGGTAACACCGAAAATCACCAGGGCGCAGGGCCCCGCAATGTGCGGAAGCCGTTTGTCGGTGCTGTCCCGAAGGGGATTCACCCAATCTGATGCCGCCGCGGAATCGCTCACAGGCTCAGCTCTTCTGGGTTGCTGCGCGGAGCTGCTCGGCGGTTGCGTCGAGCAACTCGTTCCAGGACACCTCGAACTTGTCGACGCCCTCTGTCTCGAGGACCTTGAACACGTCCGCAAGATCGATGCCGACTGCAGCGAGCTGATCGAAGACCGCCTGCGACTCCTGCGCGGTGCCCGAGATCGTGTCGCCCGTGATCTCGCCGTGATCGGCGAGAGCGTCGAGCGTCTTCTCCGGCATGGTGTTGACGGTGTTCGGCGCAACCAACTCGGTGACGTAGAGCGTGTCGGGGTAATCCGGGTTCTTCACGCCGGTCGACGCCCACAGCGGACGCTGAGCCTTGGCGCCGTCGGCCAGAAGAGCCTGGAAGCGCGGCTGCACCTCGAAGATCTGCTGGTACGCGTTGTACGCCAGACGCGCGTTTGCGAGTGCAGCCTTGCCACGAAGCTCGAGGGCTTCCGGCGTGCCGATTGCCGTGAGGCGGTTGTCGATCTCGGAATCCACGCGGGAAACGAAGAACGAGGCGACCGACTCGATGGACGAGATGTCGCGGCCGGCAGCCTTGGCGGTGTCGAGACCGTCGAGGTATGCGCCCATGACTGCTTCGTAGCGCTCGACCGAGAAGATCAACGTGACGTTGACGCTGATGCCCTCGCCGATCACCTTAGCGATGGCGGGAATGCCTGCCAACGTCGCGGGGATCTTGATCAGGACGTTCGGGCGATCGACGATCTTGTGCAGCTCGATCGCCTGCGCGACGGTGGCCTCGGTGTCGTGTGCCAGGCGAGGATCGACCTCGATGGACACGCGTCCGTCGACGCCGTTCGACGCCTCGAACTGCGGAGCGAGGATGTCACACGCAGCACGCACGTCGTCGGTGGTCACCGCGGTGATGGTGGCGTCGACATCGGCGCCGCGCTGTGCGAGCTCACGGACCTGAGCGTCGTAGGCCGATCCCTTGGAGAGCGCCGCCTGGAAGATCGACGGGTTGGTCGTGACACCCACGATCGACTTCGTGTCGATGAGGTTCTGCAGGTTGCCGGACTGGATGCGATCTCGCGAGAGGTCGTCGAGCCAGATGGAAACGCCTGCAGCGGAGAGCTTTTCGGTATTCACGTTCTGTGTCATCGAGATCATCCCTTCACAGCTGCGAGGGAGCGCTGCGCGGCTTCGACAGTCGCGTCGGCAGTGATGCCGAACTCCCGGAACAAGGTCTTGTAATCGGCGGAAGCGCCGTAGTGCTCGAGCGAGACGGCCTGACCGGCGTCGCCGAGGATGCGCCACCACGGCATCGCGATGCCGGCTTCGACGGACACACGCGCGCGGACGGCGGGCGGAATGACCTCGTCGCGGTACGCCTGATCCTGCTCGAGGAACCAGTCGAGGCAGGGCACGGAGACGACGCGGGTTGCGACGCCCTGAGCTTCGAGGGTCTCGCGAGCCTCGGTGGCCAAATGCAGTTCCGAACCGGTGGCCAGCAAGATGACCTCGGGCGAACCGTTGGCTGCGTCGACGAGGACGTAAGCGCCGCGCTTGACTCCCTCGGCAGCCTTCTCCTTGGTGCCTTCGAGAACCGGGATGTCCTGGCGGGTGAGTGCCAGAGCCGTCGGGCCCGTCTTGTTCTCGAGTGCTGCCTGCCATGCGAACGAGGTCTCGTTGGCGTCACCCGGGCGGACGACGGCGAGGTTCGGGATCGCACGAAGAGCAGCGAGGTGCTCGACCGGCTGGTGAGTCGGGCCGTCTTCGCCGAGGCCGATGGAGTCGTGGGTCCAGACGTAGGTGACGGCAGTCTTCATCAGCGCGGCCAGGCGAACCGCCGGACGCATGTAATCGGAGAAGACCATGAAGGTTCCGCCGTACGGGCGGGTCGGGCCGTGCAGCGCAATGCCGTTGAGGATCGAGCCCATCGCGTGCTCACGGATACCGAAGTGGAGCGTGCGGCCGTAGGGCTGCGCATTCCAGTCGTTGGTGGAGATGGAGAAGGGGCCGAACGAATCTGCACCCTTGATGGTGGTGTTGTTGCTGCCTGCGAGGTCGGCGGAGCCGCCCCACAGCTCGGGCAGGATCGGTCCGAGCGCGTTGAGTGCCGAACCGGAGGCCTTGCGAGTCGCAACGCCCTTGGCGTCGGCCTCGTAGGTCGGGAGAGCGTCGGCCCAGCCGGCGGGGAATTCCCCGGCGAACAGGCGGTCGAAGAGTTCCTTGCGCTCGGTCTCACGTGCGGCCCACGCGTCGAACTCGACCTGCCATGCCTTGCGTGCGTCGGCGCCGCGGGAGACGACCTCACGGGCGTGAGCCAGCGCGTCGGCATCGACGTCGAAGGACTTGGCCGGATCGAAGCCGAGGGCTTCCTTGACCGCAGCAACCTCGTCGGCACCGAGAGCGGAGCCGTGGACGTCGCCGGTGTTCATCTTCTTCGGAGCCGGGAAACCGATGATGGTGCGGAGCAAGATGATGGACGGACGATCGACGACGGCCTTGGCCGCGGCAACCGCGTCGAGGATGCCGGAGACGTTCTCGCCACCTTCGACGTGCTGAACGTGCCAGCCGTACGCCTCGTATCGCTTTCCGACGTCTTCGCCGAGAGCGATGGTGGTGTCGTGCTCGATGGAGATCTTGTTGTCGTCGTAGAAGACGATGAGGTTGCCCAGTTCCTGGACACCGGCGAGGGACGAGGCCTCGGACGTGACGCCTTCTTCGATGTCACCGTCGGACGCGATCACATAGATGTGATGGTCGAAGGGGGAGGAGCCGACCGGGGTCTCCGGATCGAACAGTCCGCGCTCACGACGCGCGGCCATCGCCATGCCGACTGCGGAGGCGAGACCCTGGCCCAGCGGACCGGTGGTCATCTCGACGCCGACGGTGTGGCCGACCTCGGGGTGACCGGGGGTCAGAGCGCCCCACGTGCGGAGAGCTTCGAGGTCAGCGAGCTCGAGACCGTAGCCCGACAGGTAGAGCTGGGTGTACAGCGTCAAGGACGAATGACCACAGGAAAGAACGAAGCGGTCACGGCCGACCCATTCTGCATCCGAAGGATCGTGGCGCATGACGCGCTGGAAGAGGGTGTATGCCAACGGCGCCAAGCTCATTGCAGTTCCGGGATGGCCGTTGCCGACCTTCTGAACCGCGTCGGCGGCGAGCACGCGGGCGGTATCGACAGCCTTGGTGTCCAGGTCGGTCCAGTCCGAGGGGTGGACGGGTTGCGTGAGGACGTGGATCTCGTCTGTGATCGACACTGGCAGATGTCTCCTGACATGGTGTACGTGGATTGCGAGGGTGGGGTGTCCCTCCACTGCGTAACCCAGCCTAATGGTCCTGGCTGTCCGGGTCGATTCGGTTCCTCAATGGCTGCGGTCTACCATCGTTCGTAGTAGAGAACAGTGTCAGCAGTGTGTCGTGAAGAGTTAGTGCGGTAACGCGTGGTGCAAGGAGAGAACGTGCGGACAGGGCAACAGCCGAGCGGACATGGCTTCGGCAGCCCAGGTGCCGCCCCGCGGGCGACCAATACCGATACGGTGTGGGGTCGCGCAACGGGCAAGGTTCTGGCTTATATCGCGCTCACGAAGCCGCGAGTGATCGAATTGCTGTTGGTGGCAACCATTCCGGCAATGCTGCTGGCCGATCGCGGAACAGTCGACATCGTTCTGATCCTCAGCACCCTCTTCGGTGGCTGGATGGGCGCGGCGAGTGCGAACTCGCTCAACTGCGTCGTCGACGCCGACATCGACAAGGTCATGAAGCGCACGGCGAAGCGTCCGCTGGCCCGCGAGGCGGTACCGACACGTAACGCGCTCGTCTTCGGGCTCCTTCTCGGACTCGCATCGTTCCTGTGGCTGTGGTGGCGAGCCAACCTCCTCGCCGGCATCCTCGTCGTGATCACGATCGCGTTCTACGTCCTCATCTACACGATGGTGCTCAAGCGTCGTACCTGGCAGAACGTCATCTGGGGTGGCGCTGCCGGATGTATGCCCGTCCTCGTCGGCTGGGCCGCTGTCACCGGGTCGCTGAGCTGGCAGCCCGTCGTGCTGTTCCTGATCATCTTCTTCTGGACGCCGCCGCACACCTGGGCGCTCGCCATGCGCTACAAAGAGGACTACAAAGCTGCCGGTGTTCCCATGCTTCCGGTGATCGCCACCGAAGAGCACGTCACCAAGCAGATCCTGTTCTACAGCTGGGCAATGGTCGTCACGACGCTTGTCCTCGTGCCCGCCTCGGGCGTCATCTACGCCGCCATCACCATCGTCGCCGGTGCGTGGTTCCTGCTCATGGCACATCAGCTGTACCGCAGCGTTCGTGGCGGTGCTCAGGTCAAGCCGCTGCGCCTGTTCCTGCAGTCCAACAACTATCTTGCGATCGTTTTCGTGGGCCTCGCCGTCGACTCGGTTCTCGGACTCCAGACGATCAGCGACATGCTCAGCTGATTCTGCTGTGCGCCTTTATCAACCGCGGGCGGTTAATAAAGGCGCACAGCACTTCGCTAGGGGATCAGAACGATTGATCCTGTCGTTGCTCGACCTTCCAGATCCCGATGGGCCGTCGCCGCATCGGCGAGGGGATACTCGGCACCGACGCGAATATCGAGTTTCCCGGCCGCAATGGCGTCGAAGACATCGCCGGCACGCCAGGTGAGTTCCTCACGAGTGCGAATGTGGTGCGCGAGCGTCGGACGCGTCAGGAACAGCGATCCCGACGAATTGAGCCGCTGCGGATCGACAGGCGGAACCGGTCCACTGGCCGCACCGAACAACGCGACCGTGCCGCGGATACGCACGGAAGCCAAGCTCGAATCGAAGGTCGTCGCGCCGACACCGTCGTACGCTGCCGCTACTCCTTCGCCGCCGGTCAATTCCCGCACACGCGCTGCGATGTCCTCTTCGTACCGCAAGACCTCCGAGGCGCCGGCGCCACGCGAGAGTTCTTCCTTCGCATCCGATGACACAGTGGTGATGACCTTCGCACCGAGGCTGACGGCCATCTGCGTCAGGATCAACCCGACGCCACCCGCACCTGCGTGCACGAGCACGGTGTCGCCGCTCTGGATCGGATACGTCGACTTCGCGAGGTAGTGCGCTGTCATCCCCTGCAGGAGCGCCGACGCCGCGGCCGAGGCGGGGACACCGTCGGGCACTTTCACGGCGACTGCGGCGGGAACAGCCACCTTCTCGGCATAGCTGCCGGTGGCCGCAGCCCACGCCACACGGTCGCCCACAGTAAATTCGGAGACGTCGGATCCGACAGCTTCGACGACACCACTGCCCTCGTCGCCGGGAATGTAGGGGAGCGGACGCTTGTACTGGCCCATTCGGAAGTACGTGTCGATGAAATTGATGCCGATCGCTTCGGTCTTGACGAGTAGATCGCCTGGGCCGGGTGTCGGTTCGGGTTGTTCGGTCAGAGTCAGAACCTCTGGTCCGCCGGTCTCGGTCACGTAGATGGCTCGCATGGTTTCTGTTCTACACCCGCGGCCGCCGACGCTCAGTCCATGCCTGGTGTCGCTTTCGGGCTACCGACCAGTATTGTCGAGTCATGAGCACCGATACCGAGAAGTCGGACGCCACCCCGTCCGCGCCGGAACTGCCGAAGTCCACGGTGAACGCCATCACCAAGTTCGTCGCCGAGCACGGCGGCACCGCCAGCGCGGTCATCCAGCCGGTCGGCCTCGCCGGCGTCCGTATCACCCTCGTAGGTGCCGACGGCATCCTCGGTGATCAGGTCGTCGAGGACCTCGCCACAGCCAACGCGGTCGTCGCTTCCTTCGACACCGTCACCGTTGCCGAGTGGGAGCGTGAGCTGACGAGCATCGTCACCCCGCAAGACGGCCACTTCAAGAAGATGGCCGGTTGGGTCGCCAACCAGACTCGGTTCCCGAAAGCACGCAACGAATCCTGAAACGACGTGTGGGGCGTAGGAACACCTTTCGGTGTTCCTACGCCCCACACGTGTATCGAAAAGTATCAGGCAGCTGGTACGGGCGAGCTGGTCGGCGTGAACTGGCGGGTCTTACCCGCAGCCCACACTGCAGCGGTCGCAGCAGTGCACAGACCGGCACCGGCGACGTGCATGATCACCAGGACCTCCGGCACATCGGTGAAGTACTGAACGACACCGATGAGTGACTGCGCGAGGATAAGTCCCAGGAGGACCTTCAAGCGGATCTTCACCGCCGCTGATGTCCCGACCGCATACAGGCCGAAGGTCAGACCCACGACCAGTGCGAGGTATCCGACCAGCAACTGCGAGTGCAGATGAACGAGCGTCACGATCTCGATTTCCAAGCGGGGCACCGTTCGGTCCAGTCCCTTGTCACCCGCGTGCGGGCCTGCACCCGTTACGAGGGTGCCAGCGACCAGCACGCCGGCCAGCGCAACTCCGGACAGCGCGGTCAGCCAACGCAGCGGCTTCGGCATCACGATCAGAGTTGTTGCCTCGTCGGGTTCGGCGATCTTCGCGTACATCACCGTGGCGACCCAGACCATCAGCATCGACGCCACCAGGTGGATTGCCACCGTCCACCACAGCAAGCCAGTCAGGACGGTGATACCACCGATCACTGCCTGAACGACCGTGCCGAGCGGCATCATCCAGGCGTAGACAAGCACCTCTTTGCGGCGGCGAGCGCGAGTCACCGCGAGCACGATAGCGGCAGCGACAATCACAACCAGGAACGTGAGCAGGCGGTTGCCGAATTCGACGGCTTGATGAATCACCGCGACCTGTCCGTGGCCGACCGGGACGAAGCTACCGGGGAAGCACTGCGGCCACGTCGGGCAGCCGAGTCCCGAGTCCGTCACGCGCACCACCGCACCTGTGACAGCGATGCCACCCTGCGTCAGGATCACGATGAACGCGATGATCTTCTGCGTTTTCAGCGAGGGGAGAGGTAGTCGATCCACCAAGCGTAAAAATCCGGCATACACACGATTCACCACGCCAACGATCGTAGTTCCCCGTCAACTACACAGTGTCGTTGGGGGCAGCTCGCTCCGCGCCTGCCCCGTGTCGTTGGGGGCAGCTCGCTCCGCGCCTGCCCCATGTCGTCGGGGGCAGCTCGCTCCGCGCCTGCCCCATGTCGTCGGGGGCAGCTCGCTCCGCGCCTGCCCCATGTCGTCGGGGGCAGCTCGCTCCGCGCCTGCCCCGTGTCGTCGGGACCAGAACTGCGCAGCGCCGTGGAGCCAGCTCGCATCAGTTCGCGCGAACCCGCACGATTCCCGAGATCGTTCCCTGGAAGTACTCGCCGGACTCGGTGATGAGTGCCGACATCTGCAGGGTGTCGTTGAGGATGGTCGACGGCAGCGGAGTCGAACCGATCTGTGACCCGTCCTTCGAGTCGATCACCGCGAACGAGTAACCGTCCAGCGGAGAGGTGTTCGCAGCGCCGTCCCGTGTCACGGTGTAGATCGAGCCGTCAGCCGTCGACAGGTGAGGTACCGCAGAGCTACGAATGGTGTTGTCCCACACGACATGGCAGCCGACCGGATCGATGTCGACGCGGGTCATTCCGCCGTTGAAGGGTGCCGTGGCGGGGACTGCTGGACCGGCACCGTCAGGAGTCGTGGGGTACGGGTATCCGTAAGTGCCGGCGACGTAGACCGAATGACCGATGCCGACGGGGGAGTTCTCGCTGCCGCTCGGCGAGCCGTCCTGGCTGGCCGCGGACAACACCGGCTGCGTGCACACCTCGGCGCCCGTGTCAGCGCGATAGACGTGCAAGCTCACCGTCGGATGAGCGTTGTCGACGATGGTCAAGAAATCGCTGCCCGTCGACGGGCCGAAGTACGTCGGCGTCGATCCGGTTCCCCAGCTGAGCTGACCCGGATTGCGGGCCGGCCCGCGGTCGTACGGCTGACGCCAGTCGATGACGACCTCGTCGCCAGTTCGCTTCAATTGGTAGAGCGCGTGGGTTGTCGCGACGGCAGTACCCGTCGGGGAGGTGGAGATGCTGTTCTGCACCTGTTCACCCTCAGGAAGCGCAAGGCTGTGCGCGATCCGATCCGTGCCGACATACCCGACGGTGCCGTGCCCGGTGGCGAACCAGACATTGCCTTCCCAGTCCGGAGCGAGGCCGGTGACGTTGTCGTCGGAGGCAACCGCGCCACTGAGATCGACTACATCCGCAAGTTCCAGCCGCCAACTGCCGTCCGGATTCTGAGCATGGGAAATGCGAACCAGTTGACGGTTTCCGTCGACGGCGACGAGACGGTTCTCGTTGTCGAGGTAGGCGTAGACGCCGCCGAGGAGGCTGCCCTTCGCGAGCGGCAGTTGCGCGACCGACCGGCCCAACGGCGTGGCGTCGGCCTTCGGATCGATCAAATGGATGGTCGGGATCTGGCCGATCATCGTCGTGCAGAGCGAAACGACCATGCCGTCGGAACCCTGGAGGACAGTCGGGCAGGCGGCCATCATCGGGAAGGCAGTGACCTCGTGGGGGCCGGTTCCGGGACCAGGCAGCGGAGTGACGTCGGACGAGCCGGCGTCACCGTGCATGGTGGAGGTGCCGACGGGACCGAGGTACGGATTTGCAGGTGCGAGTGGACCGGACACCGAAGGGGTCGCCGTTGCGGGTCCGGCACACAACATCACTGTTGCGGCGACACAGCCGACGATCTGAGCTGTCCGTCGTGTACTCACGTGAACTTGAACCACCTTGCTGCGCAGACACCGGCCACCGCGGCCCAGATGAGAAGTACGAGAATCGAGAACCAGTCCATCGAGGTGTCGAGGGCCGCTTCGAGTGCATGTGCGAGAGCACCGGACGGAACTATTCGCACCAGCGTGTGAACAGCGGTCGGCAGTTCGCCACTGGCGAAGACCACACTGCCGATGCCCACCATGATGAACCACAAGACGTTGGCGAGCGCGAGAACGATCTCTGCGCGCAACGTGCCGCCGAGCAGCAGTCCGAGCGCTGCAAAGGTGACGGTACCGATGGCAATGACCACGGCGCCGAGTAGAAGTTCGACGACCGACGGACGCCACCCCAACGCCAAGCCGATGGCACCGAGCAGCAGTGACTGCAGGGCAACAACGATGATGACGGCAGCGCTCTTACCGGCGATGATTCCCCACCGTGGGAGGGGAGTGGCACCGAGTCGTTTGAGCGCGCCGTATCGGCGATCGAATCCGACGGCGATGGCCTGTCCGGTGAACGCCGTCGACATCACGGCAACCATCATGACACCAGGGAGCACGGTATCGACCCGAGAATCGCCCAAATCGCCGATCGGAAGTAGGCACAGTCCGATGAGGAGGGTGATCGGGATGAACATGGTGAGCAGCAATTGCTCACCGTTGCGGAGCAGCAGAGTCAGCTCCAGTTTGGTCTGCGCCGCCAGCATCTTGGCCGCCGAACTGGGGCGGGGATCCGGCGAGAAGGTGCCTGGCTCGAAGCGGTTCTCGGCGAGCCGCCGGTCTCTGGCAACGCTGATGGGACTGCTCTGGCCGTTCGACGCTGTTTCGTTCATGACCTTGATCTCCGTCATCCCCTCAGTTCCCGGCCCGTCAATTCGAGGAAGACGTCTTCCAGACTCCGTTGATCGACGCGAATGTCGTTGATCAGCACGTCCTGATCGGCACACCACGTCGCAACCGTTGCCACGGTCGCCGGATCGATTGCCCCTTCGACGACGTAGGTGCCGGGGTTGGATTCCTCGATGCGGAACCCGGCGAGTGAACTAGCCAGCGAATCGAGGCTCAAACCTGGAACCGTCGTCAGACGGAGTTGTCCTTCCGCGCCCTTGCTGGTGACCTCCGCCGGCGTTCCCGACGCGACGATCTTGCCGTGGTCGATGATGACCAGTTCGTCGGCGAGCGCTTCGGCCTCGTCCATGAGGTGTGTGGTGAGCAGGACGCTCACGCCGTCGCGTCGCAGAGCGTCGATGAGTTCCCACACGAGTAGACGCGCCTGAGCGTCGAGTCCGGCGGTGGGTTCGTCGAGAAATACCAATTCGGGACGGCCGACCAGCGCGCATGCCAGGGACAGTCGTTGCTGCTGGCCTCCGGAGAGACGACGGTACGGGGTCTTGCGCGCATCGGTGAGGCCGAGTTTGGAAAGCAGCCAGGCGGGATCGAGCGGGTCGGCCGAGTATGCGGCGACGAGGTCGAGCATTTCTCCGGCCTTGGACCCGGGGTACGCGCCGCCGCCTTGCAACATGACGCCGATTCGGGATCGGACTTCACCGGAGTCGGCGATGGGGTCGAGTCCGAGCACCCGAACGGTGCCGGCGTCTGGGGTGACGAACCCTTCGCACATCTCGACGGTGGTTGTCTTACCGGCTCCGTTGGGGCCGAGCAGGGCAACGACCTGGGCCGTCTCGACAGTGAGATCGATACCGTCGACGGCTCGAACACCGTCGAAGGACTTGACGACACCCTGGATCTGTACCGCCGGCGTCGACGATCTGGAGGCTCTCGAGGTCACGGGGAATCAGCGTAAGCCCCCGCCGAGTTGTCTTCGTCTACCGGTCCGCCTTTCGTGATCTCCGCTACTGGCTTGTCGCTACGCCAGGGGAGTGAATTGCGGGTGAAGACGATGAGCGTTCCGGCGGTGAGGATGGTCGCGATGACGGCCTGCACGATCATGAACGGAAGATATTCGGCGCCGTTGGACATCAACATGACGCTGACGATCGAAGTGAAGACCACAGCTGGGATACGGAAGATCGGCGCGGTGGCCCACGCGGCCAACGGGAGAATCGCCCACAGCAGGTACCACGGCTGAACGACGGGGAACAGGAGAACGATCGCGCCGAGAGCGATGCCGAGTCCACCGACCGGATGAATGCGACCCATGTATACCGAGATCATCATCCGCGCGGTGATGAGCATCGCGACGAGATACGCGATGGGCCGCGTGATCGTGAGGATCGCGGTGGTGTGATCACCGAGCCCGAGCAGTACGCCGGCCAATCCCGTGCCGACGCCCAGCAGCGTCGGGATGGACATCCAACTCCGCACCGCTGTTGCGGTACCGAGCGTGTTGATCCAACCCATGCCGAGCCCACTGGCCACGCTGATGACAAACGTGACGACGGCGGCAACGATGCCCAGAAGAATCGCGGCTCCCGCCAGGGCTTTCCAGGTTCCACCCCAACGCCGGGCCAAGGCCATGCCGACAAATCCCAGTGCAAGCAAAGACGGAATCTTGACCGTCGAGGACAACGCGATCAACCCGGATCCCGCGACGAGATAGAACAGTGCTTGCCCACGGATGGGCTCGGACCCTTCGACTGCCCGGAGGGCGATCTCGATTCCGGCGAGCATCAACCCGAGCATGAGAGCTTCGTTGTGGATGCCGGCCACCAAGTGGAAGAGCAACAGCGGGTTCGCGGCACCGAGCCAGAGTGAACTGACGGCAGAGACACCGCATCGCTTGGCCAGTCGCGGTATCGCCCACACGATGAGCGCGACGCCGGCCAATGCGAGCAGGCGGTGCAAGAAGATTCCGGCAACGATGTTGTCGCCGGTCAGTGAGCTGATCCCGCGTCCCAGCCACAGGAAGAACGGTCCGTACGGGGCTGGGGTGTCGCGCCAGATCGTCGGAACCGTGCGGGTCAGAACGTGGTCGACGCCCAGCGCCGCCTTGGGGCCGATGGCATACGGATCGAGTCCACGGGCCGCGATTTCGCTTTGTGCCAGATACGAGTAGACGTCGCGGCTGAACATCGGCGGCGCGACCGAGAGCGGCAGGATCCACAGCAGAAGTGTGCGGTCCAGCTGAGAACGGGTCATGCGCCGCGGCGCGCCGGAACGGCTGCGTATGTCCCCGACAGCGAATCGGCCCATCATCAGCCAGGCGAGAACGACGAGCACGGTTCCGGTCATCGTCATGGTGAGTGAGACGGTCGGCATACGTCCGGGCAGGCTGAGGACTCGAAGTCCTGCGGTCGGATTCTGCAGGACGGGTTGTGCGCCCGCGCCGAGTGCGCCGACTGCCATCAATACCGCGCCGGTTGCTCCGAATCTGCGGATCCCGCGCAGTTGTGCAGTTTCCTTCGCATTCAGGCCCGGGCGCTCGTCTTCGTCGCCGTGCAACACCGCGGCCATACTCTGCCGGGGAGCGGAACCGAAAGGCCGAACGCCGATCGTGGAAAGCGCGAGTGCCTTGGGTTTTTCCAGCAGGATCGCGCGCGCCGATCGCGCGGTCGTCGTCTTCTCGGGGGTCTGCGGCACACCAGGCAGCGTAGCGGCTCCATCCAGCCGGACAGACAAGCACAAACAACGTGCGTTGTCCGGATATTCCCGAATGTAATGCAGGTTGCCCTTAGTAGACCTGCGAAAAGAATTCCGTCACACTTGTGTTGTGAAAAGAAATGCGTCAGACCCTCGAGGCAAGGAAGTTGCAGGTCAGCCCACTGTAGTGACCTCGCAGAGTGCTGTCGCAAATCCGGTGACGGTGGGCGTCGAAGGCCAGACTCGGGCCGCAGTGGTCAAGCTGCTACTCGAAGAAGGCCCCATTACCGCCTCCGAAATCGGCACACGCCTCGGTTTGAGTGCCGCAGGTGTCCGACGTCACTTGGATGCGTTGATCGAGTCCGGCGAAGCCCGAACGGCTTCGGCGTCGTCGCTGCGCCAGCGCGGACGAGGCCGTCCCGCCAAGCAGTTCCAGATCACCGCGACCGGCCGCGGGCGCCTGGGCCACACCTACGACGATCTGGCGGGAGCCGCCATGCGGCAACTCCGTGAAATCGGCGGAGATGCGGCAATCGAGGAATTCGCCAAGCGTCGGGTTCAGGCGATCGTCGGAGACGTCGAACCGGCTGATCCGACGAATGTCGACAACGTCGAAGCGACAGCGGACGCAATCGCCGAAGCTTTCAACGCGGTGGGGTTCGCAGCGTCGACCCGGCCGGTCGGCAACGGTGTGCAGATCTGCCAACATCACTGCCCGGTTTCCCATGTGGCAGAAGAGTTTCCGGAACTGTGCGAGGCAGAGCAGCAAGCATTCCGGCAGTTGCTCGGAACGCATGTCCAGCGTCTGGCAACCATCGCCAACGGTGACTGCGCCTGCACGACGCACGTGCCCCTCGTGTCCACCGGGAGTAGATGACCGGACCACAGTGTTCTACCGAGCGTTGCCACCGTGCAGCGTTCGAATAGAGATTTTTCAGCTAGTTCTTCAAAGTCAGAACTGCTCGACCGCAGCGACCAGCCCTCGCTGAAACCGAGCAGCCGTCAAGAAACAAGACTCCGGAAGGAGCTCGCATGACCGTCACATCAGACCAGGCGACTACCACTGCGGCAGCAGGCACCGAGCCGCTCACGCAGGAAGAGACCATCGCGTCCCTCGGTCATTACGGCTACGGCTGGTCCGATTCCGACGAAGCCGGAGCCAGCGCGCAGCGCGGGTTGTCCGAGGCTGTCGTGCGGGACATCTCCGCCAAGAAGAGCGAGCCCGAGTGGATGCTCGACATCCGTCTCAAGGCGCTGCGCACCTTCGACAAGAAGCCGATGCCGAACTGGGGCAGCGACCTCGAAGGCATTCACTTCGACAACATCAAGTACTTCGTCCGGTCCAGCGAGAAGCAGGCCGAGTCGTGGGAAGACCTGCCCGAGGACATCAAGAACACGTACGACAAGCTCGGCATCCCCGAGGCGGAGAAGCAGCGCCTCGTTGCCGGTGTCGCAGCTCAGTACGAGTCCGAGGTCGTCTACCACTCGATCCGTGAGGATCTCGAGGAGCAGGGCGTCATCTTCCTCGACACGGACACCGGCCTCAAGCAGCACCCGGAGCTGTTCAAGGAGTACTTCGGATCGGTCATCCCGGCCGGCGACAACAAGTTCTCCGCGCTGAACACCGCCGTGTGGTCGGGCGGCTCGTTCATCTACGTTCCGCCGGGAGTCCACGTGGACATCCCACTGCAGGCGTACTTCCGCATCAACACCGAGAACATGGGTCAGTTCGAGCGCACCCTGATCATCGTCGACGAAGATGCCTCCGTGCACTACGTCGAGGGTTGCACCGCGCCGATCTACAAGTCCGATTCACTGCACTCGGCTGTTGTCGAGATCATCGTGAAGAAGGGCGGCCACTGCCGTTACACGACCATCCAGAACTGGTCCAACAACGTCTACAACCTGGTGACCAAGCGCACCAAGGTCGAAGCCGGCGGATCCATGGAGTGGGTCGACGGCAACATCGGCTCCAAGGTCACCATGAAGTACCCGGCCGTGTGGCTGATGGGCGAGTACGCCCGCGGTGAGGTTCTCTCCGTCGCGTTCTCCGGTGAGGGCCAGCACCAGGACACCGGCGCCAAGATGCTCCACCTCGCGCCGCACACGTCCTCGACCATCATCAGCAAGTCTGTCGCCCGTGGCGGTGGACGTGCGTCGTACCGCGGTCTGGTTCAGGTCAACAAGGGTGCCCACGGCTCCAAGTCGACCGTCAAGTGTGACGCTCTGCTCGTCGACCAGATCAGCCGCAGCGACACCTACCCGTACGTCGACATCCGCGAGGACGACGTCACCATGGGTCACGAGGCCACGGTTTCCAAGGTCAGCGACGATCAGCTCTTCTACCTGATGAGCCGCGGACTGACCGAGGACGAGGCGATGGCCACCATCGTGCGTGGATTCGTCGAGCCCATCGCGAAGGAACTCCCGATGGAGTACGCGCTCGAGCTCAACCGCCTTATCGAACTTCAGATGGAAGGGGCTGTGGGTTAGTGACCACGCCAGAGACCGGAGTCATCGGAGCTGTTGCCGGGGAGAACCCGACCGCTCCAGTAAAGGGTGCAGCCACCGGCTCGCCCATCACGAACAAGGGTGAGCAGTTCTCCTCGTTCGACGTCAATGCATTCGAGGTCCCGGGCGGACGTGACGAGATCTGGCGGTTTACCCCGCTGCGTCGTCTGCGCGGCTTGCACGACGGCAGTGCCGTTGCCAACGCTCAGGTCACCGTCGAGGTGGACGGGGGAAGCGACATCACCGTCGAGACCGTCGGCCGTGACGACGAGCGTCTGGGCAAGGCTGGTGTTCCTGCGGATCGCATTGCAGCGCAGGCGTACTCGAGCTTCGAGACTGCGACGGTCATCTCGGTTGGTGCCGAGGTCGAGGTCGAGAAGCCCGTCGTGGTCACCATGACCGGCCCCGGAGTCGACAATGTCGCCTTCGGACACACCCAGATTCGTCTGGCGCAGTTCGCCAAGGCGACGTTCGTGATCGACCAGCGCGGCAGCGGAACCTTCGCGGAGAACATCGAATTCGTTCTCGGTGACAGCTCGCAGTTGACCGTGGTGGCGATTCAGGACTGGGCGGACGATGCGGTTCACGTCACGTCACACCATGCTCGCCTGAACCGCGACGCAGTGCTTCGGTACACCTCGATCAGCCTGGGCGGCGACCTGGTTCGCCTGTCCGCCACCGTCAAGTACGACGGACCGGGCGGCGACGCCGAACTGCTCGGCCTGTACTTCGCCGACGCCGGCCAGCACCTGGAACAGCGTCTGCTGGTGGATCATTCGCAGCCCAACTGCAAGTCCAACGTGGTCTACAAGGGTGCGCTTCAGGGCGATCCCGGATCCGGCAAGCCCGACGCGCACACCGTGTGGATCGGCGACGTTCTCATCCGCGCCGCAGCGGAGGGCACCGACACGTTCGAGCTCAACCGCAACCTGGTGCTGACCGACGGCGCCCGCGCCGACTCGGTTCCGAACCTCGAAATCGAGACCGGTGAGATCGTCGGAGCCGGCCACGCAAGTGCAACGGGACGTTTCGACGACGAGCAGCTGTTCTATCTGCGTGCTCGTGGTATCCCGGAGGATCAGGCTCGCCGTCTGGTCGTACGTGGGTTCTTCCACGAAATCATCAACAAGATCGCTGTTCCCGAGGTGCGCGATCGCCTCGAAGCCGCAGTCGAAGCCGAACTCGCAGCCGTCGGCTCCTGACCGCCCCGCCGGCGACACCACCCCGTCGCTACGCTCGCCCGCCTCATCTTGAAGGAATTTCATGTCTACCAGTGACAACAACACCACCTCGGTCCTCGAGGTTCGTGACCTGCACGTCGAGGTCGCCAACTCCGATGCGAACGCCGAGCCCATCCAGATCCTCAAGGGCGTCGACCTGACGGTCCGCTCCGGCGAGACCCACGCGATCATGGGCCCCAACGGCTCCGGCAAGTCGACTCTGTCGTACGCCATCGCGGGTCACCCCAAGTACCAGGTCACGTCCGGCTCCATCACCCTCAACGGTGAAGACGTCCTCGCGATGAGCGTCGACGAGCGTGCACGTGCCGGGCTCTTCCTGGCCATGCAGTACCCCGTCGAGGTTCCCGGCGTTTCCATGTCCAACTTCCTGCGCACCGCCGCTACGGCCGTGCGAGGCGAGGCTCCCAAGTTGCGCCACTGGGTCAAGGAAGTCAAGGAAGCCCTCAGCGAGCTCGAGATCGACCCCTCGTTCATCGAGCGCTCGGTCAACGAAGGTTTCTCCGGTGGCGAGAAGAAGCGCCACGAGATCCTGCAGTTGGGCATGCTCAAGCCGAAGATCGCGATCCTCGACGAGACCGACTCCGGCCTCGACGTCGACGCTCTGCGCACCGTCTCCGAAGGTGTAAACCGCTACAAGGAGCGCGAGAACGGCGGCGTTCTGCTGATCACGCACTACACGCGCATTCTGCGCTACATCAACCCCGACTTCGTTCACGTGTTCGTCGGTGGCCGCATCGTCGAGTCCGGCGGACCGGAACTGGCCGACGAGCTCGAGACCAACGGCTACGTTCGTTTCACCGCGGACACCGCAGCTACCCAGGGAGCGTAATCACGATGACCACCTCGGTGCGCGAGCTCGACGTCACAGCGGTTCGGGCCGACTTCCCGATCCTGGCGCGAACCGTGCGCGACGGAAAACCTTTGGTGTACTTGGATTCCGGCGCTACCTCGCAGCGTCCGGTCCAGGTTCTCGATGCCGAACGGGACTTCCTGACCACGTGTAACGCGGCAGTACACCGGGGTGCTCATCAGCTCGCAGAAGAGGCGACGGACGCGTACGAGAATGCTCGCGCCACCATCGCTTCCTTCGTGGGCGCGGATTCGGACGAGTTGGTGTTCACCAAGAACGCCACCGAGGCACTGAATCTCGTCACCTACGTTCTCGGTGACGATCGCTTCGACCGCCATGTCGGTCCTGGCGACGAAATTGTCATCACCGAACTCGAACACCACGCCAACCTCGTTCCCTGGCAGGAACTTGCGCGCCGAACCGGTGCGACGCTCAAGTGGTACGGCGTGACCGACGACGGCCGGATCGATCTCGATTCGCTGGAGTTGACGGACGCGGTGAAGGTTGTTTCGTTCACCCACCAGTCCAACGTGACCGGCGCTATCGCACCCGTCGAGGAATTGGTGCGACGAGCACGCGCCGTCGGTGCACTGGTCGTGCTCGACGCGTGCCAGTCGGTGCCTCACATGGCCGTCGACTTCCATGAACTGGGAGTGGACTACGCGGCGTTCTCCGGTCACAAGATGCTCGGCCCTTCGGGGGTCGGAGTTCTCTACGGCCGTCGTGAACTGCTGGCAGCGATGCCTCCGTTCATCACCGGTGGCTCGATGATCGAGACGGTCACCATGGAGGTCAGCACCTACGCGCCGCCGCCTCAGCGTTTCGAGGCCGGCGTACCGATGACCTCGCAGGTGGTCGGACTGGGCGCTGCCGTGGATTACCTGAACACCTTCGGGATGGACGCGGTCGCCGCGCACGAGCACGTGTTGGTCGAGGATGCTCTCGAGAAGCTGTCTGCGATCGAAGGTCTGCGCATCATCGGACCACAGACGTCCGAGAACCGTGGCGGAGCGATTTCGTTTGTCGTGGACGGTATTCATGCCCACGACCTCGGGCAGATCCTCGACGACGAGGGCGTCGCGATCCGCGTCGGACACCATTGTGCGTGGCCGCTGCACCGTAAGTTCGGTGTCGCTGCTACGGCCCGTGCGTCGTTTGCGCTCTACAACACCACCTCGGAAATCGATGTTCTCGTCGCAGCGATCAAGCGTGCGCAGGAATTTTTCGGTGTCGCAGGGGAGTTGAACTGAATCATGCGCATGGAGCAGATGTATCAGGAAGTGATCCTCGATCACTACAAACATCCGCACGGCCGCGGACTCCGTGAGCCGTTCGGCGCCGAGGTGCACCACGTCAACCCGACGTGTGGCGACGAGGTGACGTTGCGCGTCCAGATCTCCGAGGACGGAATGGTCTCCGACGTCTCGTACGACGGGCAGGGTTGTTCGATCAGCCAGGCGTCGACGTCGGTACTCAACGACCTCGTCATCGGGATGCAGGTCACCGACGCATTGAAGACGGTGACGGCGTTCAACGAGATGGTGAGCAGTCGGGGCACCGTCGAAGGGGACGAGGACGTTCTCGGTGACGGCATCGCGTTCGTCGGTGTCTCGAAGTATCCGGCACGCGTGAAGTGCGCCTTGCTCGGATGGATGGCATTCAAGGATGCTGTAGTCCAGATTGTCGACGGCGGTGCTGTCACGACGGCGGACAGCAGCAGTGAATTGGTCGACACGACTGAAGGACAGGGATCATGACCGAGACACAACCAGTGCAGGACGCCGAGGTCGGCGCTCCGGTGAATCCGAATCCCGATTCCACTGCGGAATTCGGTGGCGCACAGGGCAGTGGCACTGTCCCGTCGCCTGAGCGACTCGACGAACTCGAAGAAGCGATGCGCGACGTCGTCGACCCCGAACTGGGAATCAACGTCGTGGATCTCGGCTTGGTCTACGGACTCTTCGAAGACGACGGCGTCGTCACGATCGACATGACTTTGACGTCGGCGGCGTGCCCGTTGACCGACGTGATCGAGGACCAGGCACGCGGCGCACTGGTGCGTAGCGATCTGTGTACCGACATGAAGATCAACTGGGTGTGGTTGCCGCCGTGGGGACCGGACAAGATCACCGAAGACGGACGCGAGCAACTGCGCGCACTCGGCTTCACGGTCTGACAAGCAACCTCGGCACGATCAACTGAATAGATTTCACCGGAGCGTCGGTGCCCGTTCGTCGGGTACCGGCGCTTCGGTTTGTTATATAGGGCCGTTTTAGCCATGATATTCAGGACAATAGTCCCAAATGGTTGTTTGATGAATATTTGCTGGAAGCTGACTGATCGGTAACATCGCAGCTGATTGTCACGATGTGATCTCCGGCGGGCGATTTGCCAGTTTCCGCCCGAGCTTTCCAATGTATTCGTCTCATTTCGAAGTGCCCCGATCAGTTCGAGGCGTCCAGCGGACGCATATACCTGTTTGCATCATGATCAAGTTGTAAGAGGGAGATTCGTGTGGATGGCAGTCCCGACCGAGGAATCGTTTCCGCAGCTCGTCCGGACGACGAACTCACCTTCCCTCTTTCTGCCGCGCAACTTTCCCTGCTTGTCGCACAACAGCTTCGGCCCGAGATTCCCGTCAGCATCGCTCAGTACGTCGACGTGGACGGCCCGCTCGACATCGAGCTGCTGACCGCTGCCAGTAAACAGACCGGCCGTGAGATCGGCTCCGGATACCTGCGCCTGGTCGAGGTGAACGGGGTTGCGCGTCAGTGGCTCGATCTCGACATGGACGACTCCCTCGACGTGGTCGATCTTCGAGACGAATCGGATCCGGAATCGGCGGCGCGAGAATGGATGCGCAGAGAGCACACTGCTGCCATCGATCCGTTCACCGATCGCCTGGTCCGGCTGGCGGTCTTGGTGCTTCGCGACGACCATTCCTACTGGTACAGCCGTATTCACCATGTAGCGCTCGACGGTTTCGGCGCGATGTCGATGATGAACCGCACAGCCGAGATCTACACCGCCGCGGTGCGGGATCTGCCGGTTCCCCCAGCGGTAACTGCCCCCCTCCAATCGTTGGTGAAGGCGGAGTCCGACTATCTGGGCTCTTCCCGGTGGGAGCGTGATCGCGACTACTGGAACACCAAGATGGCCGACAAGCCGGGCGGAACCTCGCTCGCGTCCTCGACTGCTCCGTCGCAGGCGTGGTCACGCCTACGGTCCGCGACGGTGCCTTCGGAACTGCGAAGCTCTCTCGAACGGCTCGCTGCCGCCCACGACGTGACGACGTCGTCCGTGGTGATCGGTGCTCTGGCGTCTTACCTCGCCCGGGCCACCGGGACCCGCGACGTGGTCCTCAGTCTGCCGGTGTCGGGGCGGACGACAAAAGCTGCTCGCCGGTCCGGCGGAATGATGTCGAACGTCGTTCCGATACGTGCGAGTGTCGATCCGCACTTCGCGGTCGGGGACTTGCTGCACGAGGTGAAGATCGAACTCACCGGCGCACTGCGTCATCAGAAGTATCGCCACGAAGACCTACGACGCGACCTCAACGCCGGCGATCACAGCATCGCCGACGGACGCGGCTTCCACGGGCCTTTGATCAACCTCATGCTGTTCCATTCCGGAATCACTCTCGGGGACGCGCACGGCGAACTGAACGTGATCTCGACCGGGCCGATCGAAGACCTCTCGGTCAACGTCTATCAGACTTCCGCAGCCGAAGAGATCCAGATCGACTTCGCCGCGAATCCGGACCTCTACACCGACGAGGACATCTCGCGTCACCACCGACGTTTCCTCGAATTCCTCGACTTGTTCTGCGCCGCAGAAGCGGGAACTCGATTGATGGACATCGACCCCGACGCTGCGGGGAAGTGGATCGCCGAAGTCCAACACGCCCGCAACGTCGAGTACTGGTCTGCGACATTGTCGAGCCCCGCCGAGGATCTGGGTTTGCCGGTCGTCGCGGGAACCGGTCGAACGTCCACGCCTCTCGAGATCGAGGCAGACCTCTGCCGGCGCCTCGAGACGATGGCGACGACGATGAACACCAGTCTGTTCGTGCTGTTCCAGTCCGCGATGACGGGACTGCTGCGCCGCGTCGGTTCGGCTGACGAGGTGTCGATCGGAGTTTCGGTCCGCGGGTACGGTGCCTCGAACCCGGACGACTTCGTCTCGATGTTCGCCAACCAGTTGGTGCTTCGTTCCACGGTGTCGAACACCATGACGCTCACCGACCTGGTCGGTGCTGTGGACACCGTCGCGATCGAAGCCTTCGAGCACGCAGACATCCTTCTGTCGTCGGTGACCGCCGCACTCGGTGACGGCCGCTGGGTGGAGACGGGCCCGTTGTTCCGGGCGATGGTCTGCTTCGAGGAGCCGCTGGACGCTCACCCGAGATTTCCGGGGCTCATGGTCGGTGCGCCGATCGGATCGGATCTGGCCACCGTGCCGGAACTGTTTGTCTCCCTGGCGATTCCGACTGGTGAGCATGCCGATCTCGATCAGCCGATCTCCGGTGTTCTGGATTGGCTCGGCACGAAGGAGCAAGCCGAGGACCTCGCCGACCGTTTTCTGCGAATCTTGACCGCGATGGTCGGTGCTCCGCACTCGGTGCTCGGCGCCGTGGATCTGCTCCGCCCGGACGCGCGCCAGGCGCTGGTGCCGCCCGTGCTGCCGATCACCCCGGTCCGAACGCTCTCCGACATCCTTTCCGACCGCATTCGGGCGACCCCGGACGCGATCGCCGTCGTCGCGGGTGGCGAGCGCGTGTCATACCGCGAACTCGATCGACGATCGAATCAGTTGGCGCGCAAACTCGTCGATCACGGCGTGCAATCCGAGTCGTTGGTCGGAATCATGCTGCCCAAATCCGTCGACATGATCGTTGCCGCAGTCGCGGTGGTGAAGGCCGGCGGCGGATACCTCCCACTCGATCGTGCGCACCCGGCCGAGCGTTTGGCGTACGTGGTCGAGGATGCGCAACCGGTGTGCATCGTCTCCGATTCCACCTTCCCGAACGCCGATGTGGCGGTTATCGGAATCGACTCCGACGAGTACTCCGGGGAGAGTCTGGAAACCGCTGAGCGCCCGCGCGGGCACGGAGCCGACAATCTGGCGTACGTGATCTACACCTCGGGGTCGACGGGTCGACCCAAAGGCGTCTCCGTCACCCACGCCACCGTGGTGCGATTGTTCGAGAACACGCACGTCGAATTCGGATTCGACGGCAACGACGTGTGGACGATGTTCCACTCGTTCGCCTTCGACTTCTCGGTGTGGGAACTGTGGGGCGCACTGCTCCACGGTGGAACCCTGGTGCTGGTCGATCACGACGTCTCACGCGACCCCGATGCCTTCCGAGCGCTGGTCGCCGCAGAAGGCGTCACCGTGCTCAATCAGACGCCCTCGGCCTTCTACCAGTACATCGAAGCCGACCTCCGGACCGATTCGGAGACTCGGCTCCGGTACGTGATCTTCGGTGGCGAAGCATTGGACCTGCGCCGACTCGGACGCTGGTACGACAATCACCCCGGCTACGACAATCACACGAACTCCGGGCCTGCACTCGTCAACATGTACGGCATCACCGAGACCACGGTGCACGTCACGCATCTCGAACTCGACCGACCGAGCGCGAGTTCGGTGACGGGCAGTCGGATCGGCGACGCGATCGACGGACTTCGCGTGTACTTGCTCGACGAGCACCTCTCGCCGGTCCCGGTGGGAATCGCGGGGGAGATCTACGTCGCCGGCGGCCAACTCGCCCGTGGCTATCTGGGCCGACCCGACCTCACCGCGGGCCGGTTCGTCGCCGATCCCTTCAACGCCGGCGGCCGGCGGTTGTACCGGTCCGGCGACCGAGCACGGTGGATTGCGCCCGGACAACTCGAATACCTCGGACGCGGCGACGCGCAGGTCAAGATCCGCGGATTCCGGATCGAACTCGGCGAAATCGACTCCGTCATCCTCGGCGCACCGGGAATCGACGACGCAGTGACGGTTGTGGCACCGACGCCGGCGGGCGGCGCTCTCGTGACGTATGTGACCGCTTCTGATTCCGTCGACGCCGAGGTCCTTCGCGCCCACGCCGCCGAAGTTCTCCCGACCTACATGGTTCCCGATGCCTTCATGGTCATCGATTCGATTCCGTTGACCACCAACGGAAAACTCGACCGGCGTGCGCTGCCGTCGCCGATCCTCGCCTCCACCAAGGTCTTCCGGCCCCCGACGACGCCGACCGAGGACAAGGTCGCCGCGGTTCTGGCTGACATTCTCGGTAGCGGGCCGCTCGGACTCGACGACAATTTCTTCCATCTGGGTGGAAACTCGCTGGTAGCGACGACGGCTGTGGCTCGCTTGACCGAAGCCACCGGAGTGCGGATGCCTCTGCGAGCACTCTTCGATCACCCCACGGTCTCCGGGATCGCGGCGACCATCGAGCGTGCCGCACAAACTCCGGACGCCGACGGTATTCAGGTCGTGGCCCGGCCTGCCGTGCTACCTCTCGCACCCGCCCAGCAGCGACTGTGGTTCCTCAATCGCGTCGCGCCGGAATCGGGCGCGTACAACATTCCACTGGCGGTGTCGTTGCGTGGTGGCGTCGACGCCGACGCACTCAGCGCTGCGATCGTGGACGTCGTGACACGTCACGAGTCACTACGCACCGTGTTTCCTCAAATCGGGGACAACGCGACGCAGAAGGTGCTGGGCCTGGGCGAGGGGATCGCAGGGCTCGAGTCGATCGACGTGGAACGCGGAAGCCTCGAGAGAGTGATCTTCGAATTCTCTTCGGCGGGTTTCGATCTGGTCCGCGAACGTCCGGTGCGCTACCTGCTGATCACTGTCGCCGACGAGAAGGAAGGCGATGACGAGGAAGCTGTCCTCGTCGTGGTCCTGCACCACATGGTGGCCGACGGATGGTCACTCGCGCCGCTGGCTGCTGATCTCACCGGCGCCTACGCCGCCCGCGTCGGCGGCAACAGCCCGCAGTGGGCGCCGCTTCCAGTGCAGTACGCCGACTACACGCTCTGGCACCGGGAGCACCTCGGGGACGCGGCATCCACCGATTCGCTTGCCCACTCACAGATCACGTTCTGGAAGCAGCAACTGGCGGGAGCGCCCGAGCAACTCCACCTGCCGACGGACCGTCCGCGCCCACTCGACCCGACCATGCGCGGGGCCGGCGTCGACATCAGAATTGGCGCTTCCACACATCAGAAGCTCGCTGTACTTGCTGCCGATCACGACGCCACGCCTTTCATCGCCCTGCACGCGTGCTTCGCGCTGCTTCTGGCTCGCTACAGCGGCACGGACGACATCGTCGTCGGAACACCGGTGGCGGGACGAGGGGACAGGTCTCTCGATCTGCTCGTCGGCATGTTCGTCAACACCCTTGCCTTGCGGACCATCGTCGACCGTGATGTGACCTTCGGGGAGTACCTCGCGCAGGTCAGAGCTGTCGACGTGGATGCCTTCGACAATGCGGACGTGCCATTCGACGTCGTCGTGGACGCGCTCGAACTGGACCGTTCGCCCGCACACCACCCGGTGTTCCAGGCTGCCATCACCTCTCGGATAACCACCACTCACACAGCTGAACTGGCCGGGGTGTCGATGACGGCCCGGGCAGTCGAGACGGGGCTGACCAAGTTCGACCTCGAGCTCACGGTCACCGAGCGCCGCGAGGCCGGGACCGCAGCTGGGATCGATGCCACGTTCACCTACTCCACCGACCTGTTCGACGGCTCGACCGTCGAAGCGTTGGCGCGAAACTTCGTGACACTCGTCGAATCGGCGGTCTCGGAACCGACTGCACCGGTGGGTGACCTTCGTGTACTCGGATCCCGGGAGAGTGCCGCGATATTGCCGCGCCGCGGTGTGGCTTCGGTGGGCGAATCGACGCTGGCGCAGATCCTCGGGGATACCGCGAGGACGTATCCCGACGCGATCGCCCTCGAAGACTCCGAGCGTTCACTGTCGTACGGGGAGCTGGAGCGTCGATCGAATCGGATCGCTCGATACCTCATGGACCTGGGCGTCGGCCCCGAGACACCGGTCGCATTGGCAGTCGCCCGATCGGTCGACTCGGTGCTCGCAGTCTGGTCGGTCACCAAAGCCGGCGGCGTTTTCGTCCCGGTCGATCCCCGTTATCCCGCAGATCGAGTTGCGCACATGCTCGAGGATTCGGGTGTGCGCATTGGAATTCGGTCCGCCGAGGTCGCGGCCGGTCCGGCAACCGGCGGGAATGTCGCAGTTTGGATCGACCTCGGCGACGCGGACACGGTTGCAGAATGTGCCGCCTACTCCGACGCCGCCATCGACGACGCGGACAGAACAGGATCGATCACTGCGGCGTCGGCCGCGTACGTCATCTACACGTCCGGGTCGACCGGAGTGCCGAAGGGCACCGTCGTCACCCACGCAGGTTTGGCGAATCTTGCTCGCGAACAACAGGATCGGTACCGGATCACCGCCGCGTCGCGAACTTTGCATTTTGCATCGCCGAGCTTCGACGGTGCCGTCCTCGAGCTACTGCTGGCCGGTTCGACCGGCGCGACGATGGTGATCGCCCCTCCCGACATCTACGGCGGGGAGGCTTTGAGCGAGTTCCTCCGACGCCGCGAGGTCACTCATGCCTTCATCACTCCGGCTGCTCTGGCGACTGTCGATCCGGCGGGCGTGACGGCACTGGAATGCGTAGTCGTCGGCGGCGATGTGTGCACTCCGGAATTGGTCTCGAGCTGGGGCAACGGGCGCAGACTGCACAACGGATACGGTCCGACCGAAACCACTGTCATGGTTGCCATCAGTGATCCACTCTCACCGGGCGAGCCGATCACCATCGGCGGTCCCATCCGCGGAATCGACGCCGTGGTGCTCGACGCTCGGCTGCAACCGGTCCCGATCGGCGGCGTCGGCGAGTTGTACATCGGTGGGCCGGGCCTCGCACGGGGTTACCACCTCCGTCCAGCACTGACGTCGGATCGTTTTGTCGCGCATCCGTACTCGACGCCCGGTGCGCGGATGTACCGCACCGGTGACCTTGTCCGCTGGACCAGGGACCTGACCCTTCGCTACGTGGGCCGCAGCGACCATCAGCTCAAGATCCGCGGGTTCCGCATCGAACTCGGCGAGATCGACGCTGCTCTGATGGATTTCCCTCTCGTTCACTTCGCCACGACGATTCCCGTCGAATCCGTCGCAGGCACCACCTTGGCGTCGTACGTGTTGCTGAGCGGCGACGCTGATATCGAGTCGCTCTTCGTGGGACTCGCCGACAGCTTGCCTCGGTACATGATTCCGTCGTCGATCACCCCGATCGACGCGATTCCGTTGACCCCGGTCGGCAAACTCGATCGCAGAGCATTGCCGACGCCGATTCCGCGCGAAATCCTCGGAACGGGTCGTGAACCCGAGGCCGGGCTCGAACGAACCGTTGCCGACGTGTTCGCTTCACTGCTCGACGTACCCGAGGTCCGGGCCGGAGACAGCTTCTTCGATCTCGGGGGCAATTCACTGGTCGCGACGCAGGTGTCCGCGCGGTTGAGCGCGGCGACGGGACTCGCCGTGGACGTGCGCTCGATCTTCGAAGCACCGACAGTCGAAGCGCTCGCCGCACATCTGGCCACCACCGCCGAAGAATCCGACGATCGACCTGCCCTGACCGCCGGCGCTCGCTCTGCCCGCCTACCGCTCTCCGCTGCGCAACAGCGACTGTGGTTCGTCAATCGCTTCGATCCGCAGTCCTCGGTCTACAACATTCCGTTCGCGATCCGGATCACCGGGGACATCCACGGCGACGCCCTCGAGGAGGCGCTCGCGGACGTCATTGCGCGGCACGAGGTGCTTCGAACGATCTACGTCGACAGCGCGGACGGACCGAGCCAGGTCATCCGAGCAATTTCCGATGTGCAGTTCTCCGTCGAGCGTTATTTCGGCTCTGACGGTGTCGACTCGGCGACGACGGAGTTCGCATCGCGTGGGTTCGATCTCGGTTCGGATCTGCCGATTCGGGCAATGCTCATGCGCGAGGATGCCGATGTTCACGTACTGGTCGTCGTCATCCACCACATCGCCTTCGACGGCTGGTCCCTGACTCCCTTTGCCGCAGATTTCATCGCGGCGTACTCCGCACGCGTCGTCTCGGATGCACCGGTATTTGCGCCGCTCGAGGTGCAGTACGCCGATTACGCGGTGTGGCAGCAAGACTCGCTCGGGCAGATCGACGACCAGGAGTCTCTGGTTGCTCGCGAGCTGACGTTCTGGACATCTGCCATGGCGGCTGCCCCGGACGAAGTGCTGCTACCCGTGGATCGCCCACGCGGATCTGTCACCACGACCGCCGTCGGATCGGTGCCGATCGTCATCGACGCGGCGACGGTGGAGCAACTCGCCGCCTTGGCGAGGCGCAGTGGGACGACGCAGTTCATGGTCGTACACGCGATCCTGGCGGTTGTTCTCGCGCGTCTCGGTGCTACCGACGATGTGGTGATCGGTACCCCGGTGGCCGGCCGCGGGCGACCCGAACTGGATTCCCTGATCGGGATGTTCGTCAATTCGGTACCCCTTCGCACACCGGTCGACCACCGAGCGTCGTTCACCGACCTGCTCGAGGGCGTCCGCGACCGCGACCTCGCCGCCTTCGCCCACTCCGAGTTGCCCTTCGAGGTGTTGGTCGACGCCCTCGACCTCGACCGGTCCACCACGCGACATCCACTGTTTCAGGTCATGCTGTCGTACCACCAGAATGTGGTCTCGCCGCAGGTCACAGTTCACGGCGCACGTCTCGAAGCGCAACCACTCGCGCCGTCCGTCGCGAAGTTCGACCTCGAGTTCACTCTGCTGGCAGGCAATTCCGAGAACGCGGAGATCACCGGATCGCTCAGGTTTGCCGAGGCGCTCTTCGACATCGCCACCGCGGAAACGATCGCCGCCCGTGTGCAGTCGGTAGCCCGCGCCGTCGCCGCGGAGCCGGACACCGCGATCGACGACATCGAATTCCTCAGCGCCCTCGAGCGAGAGTCACTCGTGCCCGTACGCGGTCCGGCATGGACCAGCTCGCGCACTTTGGCCGAAATATTGACGCGGACGGCCAACCGTTCAGGGGATTCGGTGGCCCTTCGATCGGGTGACACCACCGTGCTCTACCGAGACCTGTTCGCCCGTGCATCGGCGCTTGCCCGCCGTTTGACCACGGAAGGAATCGGTGCCGAAGACATTGTGGCAATAGCGATTCCGCGTTCGATCGACTCGATCATCGCGTTGTGGGGCGTTTCCTTGACCGGCGCTGCGTTTGTTCCTGTCGATCCGCGATACCCCGCCGATCGCATTCTGCACATGCTCACCGACTCCGGAGCCACTCGCGGAGTGACGACGGAAGCAGTGATCGAATCGCTGCCCCGGCCCGTTCCGTGGATGACGATGGACGACATCGAGGACGACGGTACCGGTCAAGCGATTCCCGCCGCGCCGATCCGAATCGACAACCTCGCCTACATCATCTACACCTCCGGATCGACGGGAAAACCCAAGGGGGTCAGCGTTACTCACCGTGGCCTGAGCGCATTGGCTGCCGAGCAGACGGCGCGCTACGGCATCTCGGCGCAGTCGAGGACGCTGCACTTCTCCTCACCGAGCTTCGACGCCTCCATCCTCGAACTGCTGCTCGCCGTCGGTGAAGGCGCGACGATGGTGATCGCATCTCCCGACGTCTACGGCGGCGAGGACCTCGCCAAATTGGTGACCGATCAGCAGGTGACCCACGCTTTCATCACACCGGCAGCGCTGGCCTCGGTCGATCCGACCGGGCTGGACGCCTTGCAGTCGATAGTTGTCGGCGGCGAGGCATGCCCACCCGAACTGGTCCGCAAGTGGGCACCGGGTCGCCGGTTGTTCAACGGATACGGGCCGACGGAAACGACCGTCATGGTCTGCATCAGCGATGCGCTGAGCGTGGGGGAGACCGTGACCATCGGCGGACCCGTCCGCGGCGTGTCCGCGGTGGTTCTCGACGGTTCCGCCCGGCCGGTCCCCGTCGGAGTCACCGGCGAGCTCTACATCGCCGGCCTGGGACTTGCCCGCGGCTACCTCGACCAACCCGGGTTGACGGCGACGCGATTCGTGGCAGCGCCATTCGGCCCGGCCGGTACTCGCATGTACCGGACCGGAGACCTGGTTCGGTGGACACCGCTCGAGACGATCGAATACGTCGGACGCTCCGATCACCAGGTGAAAGTGCGCGGATTCCGCATCGAACTGGGCGAGATCGACTCTGTCCTGAGCGCATACCCCGGCGTCGAGTTCGCGGTCACCGTGGGCGTCGACGCAGCTTCCGGTGAGACGATGTTGGCGTCGTACGTGGTGCTCGGCGACGATGCGGTCGACATGGACGAGTTGCTGAGCCATGCGCGCCGCTCTCTGCCCGCCTTCATGGTGCCGTCGGCGATCACCCCGATCGAGCACGTTCCGCTGACCCCCGTCGGGAAACTCGACCGATCGGCGCTGCCGGCGCCGACACTGCGTTCGTCCGAGCGGAGTGTCGAGCCGCTGACCACCGCGACCGAACTCCAGGTTGCCGGCGTCGTGGCAGAACTGCTGGGTATCGAACAGATCGGTGCGTCGGACAGTTTCTTCGAGCTCGGTGGCAACTCACTGCTCGCCACCAGACTGTCCCAGCGACTCGGCGAATCATTGGGCAGGCAGGTGGCTGTCCGAATGCTGTTCGAGCACCCCGAAATTCGGGAACTTGCCGCAGCACTCGACACATCCGCCAGGGTGAAGGCGCTTCCGCCGATCACCGTCGCCGACCGCCCCGATCGAATTCCGCTGTCCTACGCGCAGGCCCGCATCTGGTTCCTCAACCAGATGGATCCGGGCTCACCCGCATACAACGTCCCTGCCGCGATCTCCCTCGACGGTGCACTCGACGTGCCGGCCCTCGAAGCTGCTGTCCTCGATGTGATCGAAAGACACGAAATCCTGCGCACGGTGTTCCCAGATTCCGACACCGGCCCACACCAGGTGATCCAGGATGCCTTCACCTCCTTGGAATACGGAACTGCGGACACCCGTGAACCGGCAGAAATCGCCGGAGAATTCGCATCGCGCGGATTCGACATCACGACCCAAGCCCCGATCCGGGCTCTCCTGCTCGAGTCGACGCCGCAGCAACACACTCTGGTCATCGTGATCCACCACGTCGCGGCGGACGGATGGTCGATCGCGCCGTTGATGAAGGACGTGCTCACCGCCTACGTCGCGAGAAGTTCGGGACACGCTCCCGAGTTCACGCCACTCGAGGTGCATTACGCGGACTTCGCCATCTGGCAGCGGGAAGCACTGGGCGCGGTGAACGAATCCGAGAGCGTGCTCGGGGCACAGGCGTCGTACTGGCGGGAGACGTTGCGGGGAGCGCCCGAGCTGATCGACCTTCCGAGCGATCGAGCGCGTCCGCTCACCCAGTCGTCCAGCGGTGCCCACACGGCGGTCTCGCTTCCGGCGCACACCCGGATCGCGGTCGAGGCGGTTGCCGGCTCCAATGCGGCGACGCCGTTCATGGTGTTGCACGCTGCCTATGCCGTCCTGCTGTCCAGGCTGAGTCGAAGCACCGACATCGTGATCGGATCTCCGGTCGCCGGGCGAGGACACCGAGTTCTCGACGACCTCGTGGGAATGTTCGTGGGCACGGTCGGACTGCGCACGACGGTCGATCCCGGGTCGACCTTCGTCGACGTTCTGCGTACCGTCCGCTCCGTCGATCTCGACGCCTTCGCCCACGCGGACATTCCGTTCGAGCAGGTCGTGGACGTCGTGGCGCCGACCCGGACCACCGACCGTCATCCGGTGTTCCAGACGATGATCTCGTTCCACGGCGCCCATCCGACGGCGTGGGATCTACCTGGACTTGCCGTTCGTGCGCACGAGATCACACCGGACATCGCCAAGTACGACCTGCAGTTCACCGTTGTCGAACAGACCGCGGAGGAAGGCGGCGGCTACGAGGCCTCCCTCACGTACGCGAAGGATCTCTTCGACACCGATACGGCGGAGTCGTTTGCGGTGATGCTGGAAACGATCATCGAGACACTGACTGCCCAGCCCTCAGCCGTCGTCGGTGACGTCGATCTTGCGGGACGCGGCCTGCGTGCGTTGCCCGGACGTCCGGCCGGCGACGCTTTGACCTTGCCGGAGCTGCTGCTTCGCGGCGCCGCCGATCCACACGCTCCGGCAATCGTCGACGTCGCCGCATCCGCCACGCTCACGTACGGCGAACTCGACCGGCGCTCCGACGCAATGGCCTTTGCGTTGATCGCACGCGGAATAGTGCCGGAAATGATTGTGGCACTGGCGCTTCCGAGGTCGGCCGACTACGTGATCGCGCTCTGGGCCGTTGCGAAAGCCGGCGGGGTGTTCCTTCCCGTGGATCCGGCGTACCCCGCCGAGCGGATCGAGCACATGCTCACCGACAGCGGGGCAGCACTCGGTATCACCAGAGGCGAGTATCTGACCGGTCTGCCAGACGTCACATCGTGGATCGAGCTGGACGCGGTCGAATTCACCACCGAAATCGAGGCCGTCCATTCCGAGGCACTGCCGGACGCGCCACTCGAGCTCGACAATCCCGCCTACCTGATCTATACCTCGGGCTCGACCGGAAAACCCAAGGGAGTGTTGGTCACTCACGCAGGGTTGGCCGCGTTTGCCGACGAACAGCGCGACCGTTTCGGCGTCACCGCGCACTCTCGCGCTCTGAGCTTCGCCTCGACGAGCTTCGACGCGTCGGTCCTCGAACTCCTTCTGGCCTTCGGCGCCGGCGCAACGATGGTGATCGCACCTCCGACGGTTCTCGGTGGTGTCGAACTGCACGACCTACTCGACGAGCAGACGATCACCCATGCTTTCGTGACTCCGGCAGCCTTGGCGACTGTCGATCCCGCCGGGCTCGACCATCTCGAAGCCGTCGTTGTCGGGGGCGACGCCTGCTCCGCCGACCTCGTATCTCGGTGGGCGCCGGGGCGCCGTATGTTCAACGCGTACGGCCCGACCGAGGCCACCGTCGCAGTCACCATCAGCGATTCACTGGTCGCGGGGGAGCCCGTGACAATCGGCGGTCCGATCCGCGGCGTGGACGCGATGATTCTCGATTCCCGACTGCACTCGGTCCCCGGACAGGTCGTCGGTGAGCTCTACGTCAGCGGCGACGGCCTCGCCCGCGGGTACCTCGGCAATCCTGCGCTCACCGCCACACGGTTCGTCGCCGACCCGCACGGACCCGAAGGCGCTCGGATGTACCGCACCGGGGATCTGGTGCACGAAGATCGCGCCGGGGCGCTGATCTACCTCGGACGCGCGGACCACCAGGTCAAGGTCCGCGGGTTCCGGATCGAACTCGGCGAAATCGACGCGGTGCTGGCGTCCGACGCATCCGTGCATTCGGCTGTCAGCGTGGTCGTCGGTGACGGCGTCGACGCTCGGATCGTCGCCTACGTCGTCCCCGCACACGCGGACGTCGACGTCACCGCGCTACGCCGTCACGCAGGTATGTCCCTGCCTGCGCACATGATCCCGTCCGCCTTTGTCGCGATCGATGCAGTCCCGACCACACCGGCGGGCAAATTGGATCGCGGCGCTCTGCCTGCTCCCCTCTGGGAGGCGCCGAGTGGACGCAGTCCGGAGGGCAGCGACGAGATTGCGATCTGCGCTGCTTTCGCGGAGGTACTCGATCTCGCCGACGCCGACACCTACGCCGATTCGAGTTTCTTCGAACTCGGCGGAAACTCGCTCATGGCAACGCGCTTGGTCGTTGCCATCAAGGAACGCACCAGCCTGACCGTCCCCGTCGCGTGGATATTCTCCGATCCGACTCCGGAGGCATTGGCGCGCAGACTCTTCGAACTCGAGGAAACAGTTGTGACAAGTGACGCAGATACCTCGGCGCTTGCAATAGTCCTGCCACTACGCCCGGAAGGCCGCGCCGAGCCTCTGTTCTGCATCCATCCGGCCATCGGATTGGCCTGGTGCTACGGGGCACTCGATCGCTACGTCGATTCCAGCCGGCCGCTCTACGGCCTGCAGTCGCCGGTTCTGACCGACCCCCAATTCCGGGCGGAGCTGATCGAGGATTTCGCGGCGCGGTACGTCGAGGAGATCCGCGGAGTCCAGCCCCACGGTCCGTATCATCTGCTCGGCTGGTCGATCGGCGGATTGATCGCCCATGCGGCGGCGGTGCAATTGCAAGCAGCAGGTGAAAGCGTCGCCGACCTTGTTCTGCTCGACAGCTTCGTACTCGAAGACCCGATGATGGCGGGCGCGCAGCCTTCACTCGCCGAACTGATCGGCGGGTTGGGGATCTCGGTCCCGGACGCCGACGAGCGCGATCTGACACCCGAGGACGCCGAAGAGCTCCTGCGCGATGCCATCGGCGATCACCCCTTGGTCTCGAGCGAGCGGATCGAGCGACTGTTCGAGGAGTACTCGGCCGGCGCGGAGCTGGCTCACCGCTACCGCCCGGGCAGGTTCGTGGGCGATCTGCTGTTCTTCTCGGCACAGACCGACACTTTCGACCCACTGCGAACGGCGTCGGCATGGCGGCCGTTCGTGTCCGGGGTGATCATCGACCGTCCGGTGCCCACGTCACACGCCGAGATGTTCACCGAAGCAGGTCTGGAGGCGATCGGCCCTGTCGTGAACCTGGCGGTCGGAACAGGCCGTCATGCGGCCCCGGACGTCGACGCAGAGCTGGACGCTCTGATCGAAGTTCAGGACGTGCGCGGCTGAATCAGGCTCGTTTCTTCCTCGGCGTGGTCGACTTCGAGGAGCCGGCCTTGGAGGCGTTCGACTTCGCTTCGTCCACACTGCGTTGCAGTGCGGCAACCAGGTCGACCACCTCTGCATCGGTACCCTCTTGGTCGACTTCGGCGGCAGGGATGACCTTCTTGCCGCCGTTCTCGATCATCTCGTCGAGCAACTGCCGCAATTGGAGTTGGTAGTCGTCGGTGAACTCGGTCGGATCGAAATCGCCGGCCATACTCTCGACGAGCGTCTGCGCCATCTTCAGTTCCTTGGCCTTCGGCTTCTCCACGTCGTCGAGCGAAGGGAACTCTGCTGCGCGAACTTCGTCGGGCCAGAGCAACGTCTGGATCACGAGGACGCCGTCGCGAGCGCGCATCGCGGCCAGGCGCGTCTTCTGTCGCAGAGTGAAATGCACCAGTGCCGTTCGATCACTCTCGGTGAGCACAGTCGAGAGCAGGACGTACGCCTTCGGCGACGCCGAATCGGGTTCGAGGAAGTAACTCTTCTCGAACAAGATCGGATCGATCTGATCGTTCGGCACGAATTCCAGCACCGGAATCTCGTGCTTCTCCGCGGCCGGGAGTTTGTTGAAGTCCTCGTCGCTCAAGATGACGCGCGATCCGTCTTCCGAGTCGTACGCCTTGTCGATGTCCGCGAACTGAACCGTGTTTCCGCACTCGGAACACACACGGTTGTACTTGATGCGGCCACCGTCTTTTGCATGGACCTGGTGAAATCGGATGTCGTGGTCCTCGGTCGCCGAGTACACCTTGACCGGAACGTTGACCAGACCGAAGGCTATCGAGCCTTTCCAAATCGAGCGCATGTCTCCCATGATGGTCGCCCCCAGCCGATTGCGCGAGGCAAACGCTCACGGTTGATCCCGAACCGTTGCGTGTGGACGGGTCGGTTCGGGGCGTATCAAGCGGGTATCCGCTCCGAGAACCCGACTCGCACACCTGGGGGCACGCTCCGATGAGAATCCGAACCTACCGTCGACGCGTCACCGCGGCGCTGGCGATTTCACTGGTTCCGTTGCTGTTGGCTCCTTGGCACGCGGCCGCAGATCCGGCCCGTACTGTCCGGATCACCGTTCATTCGGAAGCGATGGACCGCGACATACCACTCGAGGTGATCCTCCCCTCCGACACCAGTGCGCCACGCCCGACGCTGTATCTGCTCAACGGCGCCGGTGGCGGCGAGGACAGCGCAACGTGGGAAGGGCGGACCGATGTCCTGGACTTCTTCGCCGACAAGGACGTCAACGTCGTGACGCCGTTGGAAGGTGCGTTCAGCTACTACACGGACTGGCAGAAGGACGATCCCGTACTCGGGCGCAACAAGTGGCAGACGTTCCTCACTCGCGAACTGCCGCCGGTGATCGATGCGCAGTTCGGGACCGACGGGGTCAACTCCATCGCGGCGATCTCGATGACCGCCACCTCCGTTCTCAACCTCGCGATTTCGGCGCCGGGCCTCTACCGCAGTGTCGGGGCGTACAGCGGGTGCGCGGAGACCTCCACCCAGCCGGGTCAGGACTACGTCCGACTGGTGGTCGGCGCGCGGGGCGGCGCTGATCCGACAAATATGTGGGGACCGTTCGACGGTCCGGGATGGCGCGAGAACGATCCCGTCGTGAACGCGGAGAAACTGAGGGGGACTGAACTGTACGTCTCCACCGGCTCCGGGCTGCCAGGCCCACACGACAACCTTCAGGCGCCCGATGTGAACGGAAATCCCGGAGCGCTTCTGAATCAGATCATCGTCGGCGGCATCATCGAATCCGCGGTCAACGGGTGCACGCACGGATTAGCAGACCGACTGAACGCTCTGGGCATCCCAGCGACCTTCGACTTCAAACCGACCGGAACCCACTCGTGGGGTTACTGGCAGGACGACCTCCACAATTCCTGGCCGATGATCGCCAGTTCGATGGGAGTGCGGTAGCCGGTGCTCATTGCTCACCGCAGAAAGGGTGCGCGCATCAACGTCTTTCGAACATGCCACGGCGACGTCCGGAACAGGGTTGCCATCACCTTCGCGGTCGCAGCCGCGTCCCGCCGATCGGAGAGGTAGGACCGCTGAGCCTCGACCGGTAGATCGAAGAACCTGTCGAAGAATGTCGCGACCTCAGCCGGGTCGAGGGTGAGAAGTGCATTCAGGCCAACGCGGCGAAGAGCCGCCACTCCCTTGGCCGAGCGGGGCCAGAGCGCCGCCTCCGGATCCCCACCGTCGGCGATTGCTTCAGCGACCGCGTCCGCCTCGGCGAGTGAGGTAGCAACGCTGTATCCGGTTCCCGGATGCATCAGACCGCCTCGCCCGCCGAAACGGAGGACATCGCCGGGGGACGAGTCCTTCGGGCCTTCGACTGCGAAACGGACTCGCTCGACCGGCGCGTCCTCGGGGACTTCGCAGCCCCGATTGTGAAGTCGGGTGCGCAGACGTGCTTCGAGTTCGCGCAACCCCAACGCCGGCCGGCCGACGAGGCAGGTCTCCTCGAGGAGGACTCGTTCGTCGTCGAGTGGGACTGCATAGAGAAACGACGGAGTGTCGGCGTCGGAGGTGCCGTTGTCTCTTCGCCAGTCCATGAACCAGGCTTCGCGGCCGCCCAGAATCGGAGCTGTCAGGGCGCGGTCGACGATCACTCCGAAGGCGGTCTGCTGCGCGGTTGTCACCGTGAGGTCGGTGCCTCGAGCGTCGACGACGACGGAACCCGTCAGCTGGGTTCCGTCGGTGCAGACAACGCTGTTGGGGGACAGTGTTCTGGCAGTCAAGGCTCTGAACTGTGCGGATGTATCCGTGAGAAATAATTGCAGTGATGATGTATTCAATACGTAATATGCGCGATCAAGCATTTTCTGCTCCTTTGCCCACACGCTCGGACGTTGGATTCGGCTCGCGATCGCCTCGTCCGGCAGCCACGACGGCAGTTCGTCCGCCCACGCCGAATACGTCGGAGTCCACACCCGACGAGGATGCGGATCGACGATGACGACCGTGAGTTGCCGGGCGATACAGCGGGTCGCGAGCGCCCGCCCCGCCGGTCCTCCGCCGACGATCACCACATCGGCGGAGGAGTTGTCTGTGCTCATGATCGGCGCACTACATCGATCCCGTCGCGAGTAGGCCGCCGTCGACGCGCACGGTTTCGCCCGTGATCCATGCCGCCGCGTCGGAGACCAGGAAGCCGACCAGACCGGCGACGTCTTCGGGGGTGCCCAGTCGCTTCATCGGGTAGCCCGCCGACGCCTTGTCCTCGCCTGCAGCGACCAGGGCTGCCGCGAACTGCGTCTTGACGATCCCGGGAGCTACGGCATTGACACGAATCTTCGGTCCCAGTTGCCAGGCCAGTTCTTCCGTCAACCGGATGAGCGCAGCTTTCGACGCTCCGTACGCCGCGATGACGCCCGTCGATCGGATCCCGGCCACACTGGCCAGGTTCACGACGGCCCCACCGTGTTCTCCCATCCATGCCCGATGCGCTTGCTGGACGTAGCCCAGGGCGGCAACCACGTTCACGTCGAAGATCTTGCGTACGGCGTCGAGGTCCGCCTCCATGAGCGAACCGAAGACCGGATTGATGCCGGTGTTGTTGACCAGAATGTCGAGTGAACCGAACTCGGCGACAGCACGGTCGACGGCACCGGAGCGTGCTTCGGCATCGGCGGCGTTCCCCGCGAATGCGACGACCTTTCCGCCGTGCCCCAGAGCGGACAGTTCGGTTGCAGCGGCCTCGAGAGGCTCCGGCTTGCGCGCGGTGATCAAGACGTCGGCGCCGCGAGCGAGGAGCTCGGCGGCGACAGCTTTGCCGATTCCGCGACTTGCACCGGTGACGATGGCGGCGCGGCCTTCGAGGTCGCGAGGACGAGTGCTGTTTTCGCTAGTCATGTCCCGAACGTTAGCGGACTCACACGCTGCTGGTCGGAACGACCGTCAGGTCACGGTAAAATCGATAGTTCTTGTGTCTGTAGTCAGGCATTGTTTACCCGTATTCGTCGTTTTTCCTGAGGAGTTTGCTTGATTACCGCCACTGACCTCGAAGTTCGTGCCGGTGTCCGCACCCTTCTCACAGCTCCCGGGCCTTCGCTGCGTATCCAGCCGGGCGACCGGATCGGTCTCGTCGGACGTAACGGAGCCGGAAAGACGACCACACTGCGCATCCTCGCCGGTGAAGGTGAGGCATACGCGGGAAGCGTCGTACGCACCGGTGAACTCGGATACCTCCCGCAGGACCCCAAGGAGGGCGACCTGAGCGTCCTCGCCAAGGACCGGGTTCTCTCCGCACGCGGCCTCGACACGATGCTCCGCGAGATGGAGAAGCAGCAGATTCTGATGGGCGAGGTGCTCGATCAGGAATCGCAGGACCGCGCGGTCAAGAAGTACGGCCAGCTCGAAGATCGATTCTCGGCCCTCGGCGGATACGAAGCCGAAAGCGAAGCCGCACGTATCACCAGCAGCCTCGGCCTCGAAGACCGTATTCTCGGGCAGCCGCTCAGCACGCTGTCCGGCGGTCAGCGGCGTCGTGTCGAACTGGCGCGAATCCTCTTTGCCGCCTCCGACGGCAGCGGTGCCCGCTCGGACACGACTCTGCTTCTCGACGAGCCCACCAACCACCTCGACGCCGACTCCATCACCTGGCTGCGTGGATTCCTCCAGAACCACGAGGGTGGACTGGTGGTCATCAGCCACGACGTCGACCTGCTCAACGACGTCGTCAACCGTGTGTGGTTCCTCGATGCCGTCCGCGGTGAGGCCGACGTCTACAACATGAACTGGAAGAAGTACCTCGACGCCCGCGCCACGGACGAGCAGCGCCGTCGCCGTGAGCGCGCCAATGCCGAGAAGAAGGCCGGCGCGCTGCGCATTCAGGCAGCGAAGATGGGCGCGAAGGCAACCAAGGCCGTCGCGGCTCAGAACATGGCCAAGCGAGCCGACAAATTGATGGCCAACCTCGATGCCGAACGTGTCTCGGACAAGGTTGCGCGTATTCGTTTCCCCGAACCCGCCGCTTGTGGCAAGACCCCGCTGATGGGCAAGAACCTCACCAAGGTGTACGGCTCGCTCGAGATCTTCACCGGCGTCGATCTTGCGATCGACCGCGGTTCTCGTGTGGTCATCCTCGGACTCAACGGTGCAGGTAAGACCACGCTTCTCCGCATTCTCGCGGGTGCGGAGAAGGCGGACGCGGGTGAACTGATCGCCGGTCACGGACTCAAGGTCGGCTACTTCGCTCAGGAGCACGACACCCTCGACGACGACGCGTCCGTGTGGGAGAACATCCGCCACGCCGCCCCGGATACGGGGGAGCAGGAACTGCGGTCGCTACTCGGTGCCTTCATGTTCACCGGCCCGCAGCTCGAACAGCCGGCCGGAACGCTCTCGGGTGGTGAGAAGACACGTCTGGCCCTGGCCGGTCTGGTGTCGTCCGCTGCCAACGTTCTGCTTCTCGACGAGCCCACCAACAACCTGGACCCGATCTCACGCGAGCAGGTGCTCGACGCGCTCCGCAGCTACACCGGCGCCGTCGTCCTGGTCACTCACGATCCGGGTGCTGCCGAGGCACTGAACCCCGAGCGCGTCATCCTCCTGCCCGACGGCAACGAGGACCACTGGTCGCAGGAGTACCTCGAGCTGATCCAGCTCGCCTGACCCCCTGTGAGTGGTTAGGGAGTCCCCGCACTCCTCAACCACTCACAGGGGCGAAGCCCCTCAATCTCTCCGCCGCACCGATTCCTCGACCAGATCGAGAACAGCTGACAGGTTGTCGACACCGTGGCCGGAGGCGATTCTCGCGACCAGGCCGTCCATCACCAGATCCAGATACCCGATCAGGATTTCGGTGGGAACGTCGTCACGGAGTCGGCCTGCCGATTTCTGTCGGGCGAGACGCGCACTGGTCGCTTCCGTCAGTTCTACAGAGCGCTGTGACCACTTCTCGCGGAAATCGGCGTCGTTGCGCAGTCGACGCGCTATCTCCAGTCGCGTTCCCAGCCAGTCGAATTGATCGGGCTGCGCGAGCATGTCCCGCATGACCTGGACGAGGCCCTCTTCGGCGACGACATCTGCCATCCGGCTCGCATCCTCGCTTGCGAGAGCGAGGAACAGGCCGTCCTTGTCCTTGAAGTGATGAAAGATCGCTCCTCGGGACAAACCGGTGACTTCTTCGAGACGGCGAACTGTGGCGCCGTCGTAGCCGTATTCCGCAAAGCAGCGGCGGGCGCCGTCAAGGATCTGACTGCGCCGTGCCGCGAGATGGTCTTCACTGACCTTGGGCACGTTGTTGTCCTCGTCTCGCGCTTTCTTTGTGCTCCGAACGCACGTGGCGGACTCAGCACCTCGCTGAGTCCGCCACGTGGGTTAAAGCAGGGCTCGGTTGACTAGCCCCGGATCATGTTGCGAAGCACGTACTGCAGGATGCCACCGTTGCGGTAGTAATCCGCTTCGCCGGGGGTATCGATGCGTACGACTGCGTCGAACACGACCTTCTCGCCGTTCTCGCGCGTCGCCGTGACCTTCATGGTCTTCGGGGTGACGCCCTCGTTGAGCTTCTCGACACCTTCGATGTCGAAGGTCTCGGTGCCGTCGAGCTTGAGCGAACCTGCGGACTCGCCGACCGGGAACTGCAGCGGGACAACGCCCATGCCGATCAGGTTGGAGCGGTGGATGCGCTCGAACGACTCGGTGATGACGGCCTTGACGCCGAGCAGGCTCGTGCCCTTGGCTGCCCAGTCACGCGAGGATCCGGAGCCGTACTCCTTGCCGCCCAGGACGACCAGCGGGATGCCGGCTGCCTGGTAGTTCTGCGACGCGTCGTAGATGAATGCCTGCGGTGCGCCTTCCTGCGTGAAGTCGCGGGTGTAACCACCCGAGACGTCGTCGAGGAGCTGGTTGCGCAGACGGATGTTCGCGAACGTTCCGCGAATCATGACCTCGTGGTTACCGCGACGCGAGCCGAGCGAGTTGTAATCCGCACGCTCGACGCCATGGGAGTCGAGGTACTGCGCAGCGGGGGTGCCGACCTTGATCGGACCTGCCGGGCTGATGTGGTCGGTGGTGACCGAGTCGCCGAGCAGTGCGAGGACGCGAGCGCCCTTGATGTCCTTGACCGGAGCCGGATCCATCGTCATGCCGTCGAAGTAAGGTGGCTTCCGCACGTAGGTGGAGTTCTCGTCCCACTCGAAGGTGTCACCCTTCGGGGTTTCGAGGTTCTGCCAGCGGCTGTCGCCCGCAAAGATGGTTGCGTACGACTTGCGGAACATGTCTTGGTCGATCGAGGACTTGATGGTCTCTTCGATTTCCTGCGTGGACGGCCAGATGTCCTTGAGGTAGACGGGGTTTCCGTCGGTGTCGTTACCGAGCGAATCGGTCTCGAAGTCGAAGTCCATGGTTCCGGCGAGGCCGTAGGCAATCACGAGCGGCGGGGAAGCCAGGTAGTTCATCTTGACGTCGGGGGAGATACGTCCCTCGAAGTTACGGTTACCCGAGAGCACCGCGGTGACCGAGAGGTCGTTGTCGTTGATCGCCTTCGAGACTGCCTCGGGCAGCGGTCCGGTGTTACCGATGCACGTGGTGCAGCCGTAACCACCGAGGTAGTAACCGAGCTTCTCGAGGTACGGCCACAGGCCGGCCTTCTCGTAGTAGTCGGTGACGACCTGCGAACCGGGAGCCATGTTGGTCTTGACCCACGGCTTGGTGGCGAGGCCCTTTTCGACGGCGTTGCGTGCGAGCAGTGCAGCGCCGAGCATGACCGACGGGTTGGACGTGTTGGTGCAGGAGGTGATACCTGCAACGACGACGGCGCCGTGGTCGAGAACGAACTCACCGGCGTCGGACTTGACGACGACCGGCTTGCTCGGACGGCCTTCTGCACCGTTGGCAGCAGAGAGAACGTCGACCGCTCCGTCGTCGGCAAACGACAGAACCGCGGGATCGGAAGCCGGGAAGGACTCTTCGACGGCCTCGTCGAGCTGGGTGTGCTCGGTCGGGTGGTTCTCTTCCACGTAGTTGTGGATGTCCTTGCGGAACGCAGTCTTGGACTCCGACAACAGGATTCGGTCCTGCGGGCGCTTCGGGCCGGCGATCGAGGGAACAACGGTTCCCAGATCCAGCTCGATGTACTCCGAGAAGACGGGTTCCTTGTCGGGGTTGTGCCACAGGCCCTGTTCCTTGGCGTACGCCTCGACGAGAGCGAGCTGCTCGTCGCTGCGGCCGGTGAGGCGCAGGTATTCGATGGTCTCGGCGTCGATCGGGAAGATCGCTGCGGTGGAACCGAATTCGGGGCTCATGTTGCCCAGCGTCGCGCGGTTCGCGAGCGGAACCTCGGCAACACCGTTGCCGTAGAACTCGACGAACTTGCCGACGACGCCGTGCTTACGGAGCATCTCGGTGGCGGTGAGCACGACGTCGGTTGCGGTGACGCCGGGCTTGATCTCACCGGAGAGCTTGAAGCCGACGACGCGGGGGATCAGCATGGAGACGGGCTGGCCGAGCATTGCTGCCTCGGCCTCGATGCCGCCGACGCCCCAGCCGAGCACGCCGAGGCCGTTGACCATCGTGGTGTGCGAGTCGGTGCCGACACAGGTGTCGGGGTATGCCTGTCCGTTACGCGACATGACGGTGGGTGCCAGGTACTCGATGTTGACCTGGTGAACGATGCCCATTCCCGGGGGGACGACCTTGAAGTCGTCGAATGCGCCCTGGCCCCAACGGAGGAACTGGTAACGCTCGCCGTTGCGCTCGTATTCGAGGTCGACGTTGCGCTCGAGTGCGTCGGCCTGGCCGAAGACGTCGAGGATGACCGAGTGGTCGATGACCATGTCGGCGGGGGAGAGCGGGTTGACCTTGTTCGGGTCGCCGCCGAGGGTGGTGACGGCCTCACGCATGGTGGCGAGGTCGACGATGCAAGGAACGCCGGTGAAGTCCTGCATGATCACGCGGGCAGGCGTGAACTGGATTTCGATGCTCGGCTCGGCTGAGGGATCCCAGCTTGCGATTGCGCGGATGTGATCCGCGGTGATGTTGGCGCCGTCTTCGGTGCGGAGAAGGTTCTCGGCGAGAACCTTCAAGGAATAGGGCAATTTCTCGGTGCCGGGGACGGCCGAGAGGCGGAAGATCTCGTAAGAGTTCTCACCGACCTCGAGGGTTCCCTTGGCTCCGAATGAATCGATACTGGTGCTCACGTCTGCTCCACTCGTCTATGAGGGTCGCTACCGACGGGGCTGTGTCGGCAGCTGAAGCGAGGTACTTCGGCCGGGAAGATCCTCCGTAGCTCACGCCAATCGCACAGTTCGCGTGAGAACTGTCCGAACATCGGAGCTGCAGTAGAACCTGTCCTGACCGGTGGTACCTCTTGGTCCAAGTCTAACAGTACGCTTGTCCTGTGAGAATTCAGGGCAAGTTGACCGAAACAATCTTCATGCAGACTGCGGGCCTGCGCAACGCAGGCTTGGCTGGGTGACCGCACCCACAGCTACCGCTCGGGCGGCACGCGCGGCGGTTGTGTGTGACGCCTGGTGGCAGTCGACCTGAAGTAGGGTGCATGCAGGCCCGTCGCGGGTCGGCCGCCGAAAAACGACCTCGGAAGAACTCCCCGCATCTCAGCGGTGGACGGAATCCGAACAGCACCCGGATGAGAGATGTCTGCTCCTACAAATCACGCTTTTGCGCCTGTGCACGTGAAGTCCCCGTTGCACGTCGCTGTTCCGTCGGACGTCGATCTCGACGACGTGCTCGCGGACATTTCGACGGACGGCGTCTCCGCCCCCGCGGATGATGTTGCGGGGCTGACCGCGGTGGTGACCGACGCTCGTGAACGTGGTGTCGACTTGAGCGTCGTAGTAGTCGACGCAAATCCGGGCCGGCCGTCCGATCTTCGAGACCTGGCCACGACGGTCGGCAAAACAGAAGGCGGAACGGTTCTCGTTCTGAGCCCTGACTGGATGGGTAGCTACAGCGATTCGATCAGTCGAGTGCAGCTCGAAACTGCACAGGACCGATCTTTCGGCGAAAGCGCAAGCGTGACCGCGGACCGCTTCTCGCACGAGATCGTGGCGCCAGGTCCGCCGTGGACGCTTTACACGGTCCTTGTCATCGCAGTGGTGGCGGTTATTGCCGGAATTACCTTTGCCGTCAAGTGGCGGCGAGAGCCAGAAAACGCGCAAACCAGACATATCGCCTCGACTTCGGAAACACCAGCACCATCCGACCACCGGGCCGATTCCGTCTGACCTTGGTCCTTGTGCGAGATTTTCAGTAACTCGTTGAAAACAGGTACTCACTGCTGTTTGCGGTGAGTACCTGCCCTTTTTGGTGCCTGCATGCCATTCGACCAGCTCAAATACCGTTTGTGTTATTTGTGGCTAAAGTTTCCAAAGAACGCTTGAGTGTCGTACGGTACAACTGGCACTTTTTGGGGAAGAAGTGTCGCAGACAGGCTGATGTTGTTCGACGCGTACTTGTCGGTTGCCTCGTTCTCGAGGTGTCGACGGTGGCGTTCGTACGGCACGTCCAGGTCGACGAGCAGCTCTCGGGCTGTGGGCGACCGGTGCTTGGTCTGCGCATTCCCTCCCCGCACGGATCGGCGACCCAGCGGGCCGTGGCGTTACACGCGAGGGAGAGTTATTTGTGAGGCAAGTAACACGTGGCGGCGAGTCCCGTCGTGGTCCTTCCCGTAAATCGATGCGCCTGGCGCAACTGGTCATCGGATTCGGCGTCGTCGGATCCCTGATCGTCGGGACGCCGGCCATGTCCTCGGCCGTACCGCCACCGCCGCCGAATCCGAGTGACTCGGATATCGCCGCGGCAGATTCGCAGGTCTCGTCGAGCGTCGGCACCGTCAGCGCGCTCATCAATCAAGTCGCATCGGCAAACGAACAGTTGTCGGCACTCGACAACGAAGTTGCGATCAAGCGTGAAGACGTCAACAAGACTCTCGTGGATCTGCAGAACGCTCGCGGCGCCGCAGACTCCGCAGCGCAGGCCGTCGGAGTCACGAAACAAGCTCTGAAGGACGCGTCGGCGCAGATCGAGGTCGCTCAGACGGACTTCGACAAGTACGCACGCTCGAGCTACGTCAAGGGCACCAATACTGCGTCGATCTCGTCGTTCCTCGACGCCAAGGGTCCTGGCGACGTTCTCGACCGCGCCCAGGTCCTCAAGCTTCTCGCCAATACGCAGAGTGCAGTGCTCGACGGTCTCCAGCGAGCACGTACCGAGCAGGCGAACAAGGATTCCGCGACCCGCCAGGCCAAGCAGCAGGCCGATGCCGCCGCCGAGGTCGCCGCGCAGCTGAAGGATCTGGCGGAGCAAGCGATTCAGATCGCGCGCAACGCTCTCGATCAGCAGGTAGCCAAGAAGGCCGCGATCGAAGCCGAGCGCAACTCTGCCCAGGCTCAGCTCGACGCCGCCCGCAACGCCGTCGCCGGCTTGCAGGGTCAACGCCAGGCATACGCGACCTGGGACGAACAGCGCCGTGCCGAGGAAGCTCATCAGAAGGCTCTCGAAGCCGCTGCCAAGGAAGCGGCCGCTCAGGCCGCCGCCCGTGCCGCAGCCGACCAGGCAGCCAAGGATCGAGCTGCCGCACTGGCAGCGGCCCAGCGCCCGCACACCGCGGTCGAAGACCCGACTCCGACCGTCATCCCGGACGACGACGACACCTGGACTGACGAAGAAACAGGGACCGACGAGGAAACAGGCACGGACGAAGAGACCGGCACCGACGAGGAAACGGTCACGACGCCCAAGCCCACCACCCCGAAGCCGACGACGCCGAAACCCACCACTCCGAAGCCTTCCGTTACCGGAAGCGCTGCAATCGAATCCGTCATCGACCGCGGAATGTCTCAGCTAGGCGTGCAGTATGCCTGGGGCGGCGGCGACGAGAACGGTCCGACGCGAGGCATCCGTGACGGCGGCGTCGCTGACAGTTACGGCGACTTCAACAAGGTCGGGTTCGACTGCTCCGGCTTGATGATTTATGCCTTTGCCGGCATCGGGATCTCGCTGCCGCACTACACCGGCTATCAGTACACCGCGGGCACACAGGTTCCGTCGTCGGAGATGAAACGCGGCGACATGATCTTCTACGGTCCCAATGCCAGCCAACACGTGGCGCTCTACCTCGGTAACGGGCAGATGCTCGAGGCACCGCAGTCCGGTTCGAGTGTCATGGTCTCCCCGGTTCGCTGGGGCGGAATGACGCCGTATGCCGTCCGACTGGTGTCCTGATCGCTGCATCGTCAGAACACTGATGCCGGCATTGACGGGAGAAGTATCAAGTTCCCGACGTGGTGTTACGGCATCGAGCGCAACTACCTGGAATAGTTGACGGGGAACACGTTACTGTCGGTACTTTTCTAGGTGAAAGCGATGGATTCTTGGTGACCTCACGTGAAGATTCGGTCGGAACGGTCGACGTAAGCAAGGCGAGCGGAAGTGCGGACGGAGCAGCACCTTCCCTGGCAGCCGACGTTCAGACCTTGGAACGAGCGATCTACGAGGTCAAGCGAGTCATCGTCGGGCAGGACCGGCTGGTCGAGCGCATTCTCGTCGGACTTCTCGCCAAGGGGCACGTCCTCCTCGAAGGCGTCCCCGGTGTCGCCAAGACGCTGGCTGTCGAGACTTTCGCGAAGGTCGTCGGCGGTTCGTTCTCCCGCGTGCAGTTCACCCCCGACCTGGTGCCCACTGACCTCATCGGCACGCGCATCTACCGTCAGGGCCGCGAGGAGTTCGACACCGAACTCGGACCCGTCGTCGCCAACTTCGTGTTGGCCGACGAGATCAACCGTGCCCCGGCCAAGGTGCAGTCCGCGCTACTCGAGGTGATGGCAGAACGCCACGTCTCGATCGGTGGCAAGCGGTACCACATGCCCGATCCGTTCCTGGTGATGGCGACGCAGAACCCCATCGAGAACGAGGGCGTCTACCCGCTCCCCGAAGCGCAGCGCGACCGCTTCCTGTTCAAGATCCTCGTCGATTACCCGACAGTGGAGGAAGAACGCGAAATCGTCTACCGGATGGGCGTCGCGGCCCCGGAGCCGCACCAGATCCTCGGTCCGGAGGAGTTGGTCAGGCTCCAACGCGTCGCCAGCAACGTCTTCGTTCACCACGCGCTCGTCGATTACGTTGTCCGGGTCATCGCCGCCACGCGTACGCCGCGTGAGGTCGGACTCGAGGACGTCGCCGGCTGGATCGCGTACGGCGCCTCACCCCGCGCGACGCTCGGCATCATCGCCGCGTCGCGGGCCCTCGCTCTCGTCCGTGGCCGCGACTACGTCGTGCCGCAGGACGTCATCGAGGTGATCCCGGACGTGTTGCGTCACCGTCTCGTTCTCTCCTACGACGCCATGGCCGACGAGGTGACTCCCGACTCCGTCATCGCCCGGGTGCTGCAGACCGTCGGACTGCCGCAGATCGCCGCGCGGCCGGTTCCTACCGTTCCCGGACCGCCCCAGCAGGGCGCACCGCAAGCACCGCAGTTCAACGCACCGGGCACAGCTAATCCGCAGGGCACAGCTAATCCGCAGGGCAACGGCGCGCCGATCGCGACCGCTGAGACGATGAGTCGCCCGCAGTGACCGAAGGCCGCGACGGTGGCCAGGCGACACCCGCCGGATCCACCGGTTCTCCGCCGTCGTTCCGATCCGGCGAGCTCAGCGACCCCAAACTCACCGCTGCGCTGCGCACCCTCGAGCTGACGGTTCGCCGCCGCCTCGACGGTGTGCTGCACGGCGATCATCTCGGCCTGATTCCCGGTCCGGGTTCGGAGCCGGGAGATGCCCGCGAGTATCAGCCGGGCGACGACGTGCGGCAGATGGACTGGTCCGTCACCGCACGGACGACGCACCCACACGTGCGTCAGTCGGTCGCAGATCGTGAGCTCGAGACGTGGCTCGTCATCGACTTGTCCGCAAGTCTCGACTTCGGGACCGCCGGATGCGAGAAGCGCGACCTGGTCGTCGCCGCAGCCGCGGCGATCACTCACCTGACCAGTTCGGGCGGTAACCGCGTCGGCGCCATCATCTCGACCGGCGCACAGACAACTCGAATTCCGGCCCGCGGTGGGCGAATTCACGCACAGGCGATGCTCCGCAAGATCGCGACGACTCCGCACGCTCCGGACGGGGTACGCGGTGATCTGGTCGGTGCGATCGAAGCACTCAGACGCCCACAGCGTCGGCGCGGACTCGCGGTGGTGATCAGTGACTTCCTCGGACCGATCGACTGGGAACGGTCGCTGCGCGCCATTTCGGGACGACACGACGTGCTCGGCGTCGAAGTGGTGGACCCGCGCGACCTCGAACTTCCGGACGTCGGCGACGTGGTGCTCCACGATCCCGAGTCCGGCCGGACCAGAGAATTCACCACGACGCCGCAACTACGCGCCGACTTCGCCAGAGTCGCCGCCGAGCACCGCGTCGAGGTCAGGCAAGCTCTACGTCGTTGCGGCGCACCGCTCATGTCTCTGCACACCGACAGGGACTGGATCGCCGACGTCGTGAGATTCATCTCGGCACGCCGCCACAGTTATGGTGCCGGCGCCGGAACTGGGGGCGTTCGTTCGTGAGTCTTTCTCAATTCACCGCACCGTGGTGGCTGCTGTTCCTCGCTGTCATCGCCGCGTTGGTGGTCGGTTACGTACTCGTGCAGAAGCAGCGGGCCAAGCACACACTTCGGTTCACGAACTTCGCACTGCTGGAGAAGGTGGCGCCTTCTCGGCCCGGCCGGTGGCGTCATATTCCGGCGATTCTGATGGTCGTCGCGTTGGTGTTCTTCACTGTCGCCCTTGCCGGTCCTACGGCGGACAAGAAGGTCCCGCGAAACCGTGCCACCGTCATCCTCGTGATCGACGTGTCGCTGTCGATGCAGGCCACCGACGTCGAACCGACGCGATTGGCAGCAGCGCAGGAAGCAGCAAAGTCGTTTGCCGACGGTCTGACACCCGGAATCAACCTCGGATTGGTCGCATTTGCCGGAACAGCGTCCGTTCTGGTGTCGCCCACCACGAATCGTGACGCGACGAAGGTCGCGATCGACAACCTCAAGCTCAGTGAGCGGACGGCGACGGGCGAAGCGATCTTCACCTCGTTGCAGTCGATCGACACGCTGTCGGCTGTTCTCGGCGGTAGCGATCAGGCGCCTCCGGCGCGCATCGTGTTGCTGTCCGACGGGAAGCAGACCGTTCCCGAGAACTCGGACGATCCGCGGGGTGGATTCACCGCCGCGCGCCAGGCCAAGGACAAGGGCGTGCCGATCTCGACCATTTCCTTCGGAACGACCTACGGCCGCGTCGAGATCGAAGGCGACCGAATCCCCGTCCCGGTCGACGACGCGTCACTGAAGGAGATCGCCAACCTTTCCGGCGGAAGTTTCTTCACGGCATCGAGCCTCGAGGAACTGCGCCAGGTCTACGACACGCTCGAAGAGCAGATCGGTTTCGAGACGACACGCGGCGACGCGAGCCGGCCGTGGCTGATCCTCGGCGTAGTCTTCGCGACCGCTGGGCTGACAATTGCCCTGGTACGCAGGCAGCGTTTGCCTTGATCGTGAGCAGTTCCGAATTGTCCAAATACCGCTGGTACGCGGCCCGCAGAGAATTGATAGGTTGATCGCCATGTCTACCCCTCCCACGACAGTGGTTTCCGAACGGACCGTCACCACACCGCGCTCGGTGCTCGTCACCGGCGGCAACCGCGGAATCGGCTTGGCCGTCGCTCAGCGACTCGCTGCGGACGGTCACAAGGTAGCCGTCACACATCGCGGTTCCGGCGTCCCCGAAGGGTTGTTCGGCGTCGTCTGCGACGTCACCGACACCGAGTCGATCGACCGTGCGTTCAAAGAGGTCGAGGCGCACCAGGGCCCGGTCGAGGTCATCGTCGCCAATGCCGGCGTCACCGACGACACACTGATCATGCGGATGAGCGAAGAGCAGTTCACGAGCGTCGTCGACGCGAACCTCACCGGAACGTTCCGCCTCTCCAAGCGCGCAACCCGTTCGATGCTGCGCGCGCGCTTCGGACGGTTCATCTTCCTCGGTTCGGTCGTAGGCCTGGCAGGTCAAGCCGGGCAGGTCAACTACGCCGCGTCCAAGGCCGGCATCGTCGGTATCGCACGTTCCCTGACAAGGGAACTCGGGTCGCGCTCGATCACCGCCAACGTCGTCGCTCCCGGGTTCATCGAGACCGACATGACTGCCGCCCTGGGCGACGACGTCAAGGACAAGGCCACCGAGTTCATCCCGTTGCAACGCACCGGAAAGCCGGAAGATGTTGCAGCAGTAGTCAGTTTCCTCGCCTCGGACGATTCGGCTTACGTCTCGGGTGCGGTCATCCCCGTCGACGGCGGACTCGGCATGGGGCACTGACCCGCTTTTTCGCACACGCACACCTTTCTCGTACGTCTGAAATCAGGAGGACATCTCATGGGCGGTTTGCTCGAGGGTAAGACCATTCTTGTCACCGGCATCATCACCGATTCGTCGATCGCGTTCCACGTGGCCAAGGTCGCGCAGGAGCAGGGCGCGAAGGTGCTGATCACCGGATTCGATCGTCTGCGCCTCATCGACCGCATCGCCCAGCGCCTGCCGCAGCCCGTGCCGCCGGCAATCTCGCTCAACGTCCAGAGCTCGGAGGATCTCTCAACTCTCGCCGAGCGCGTGCGCGAGCTGGCTCCCGAGGGTATCGACGGCGTGGTCCACTCGATCGGCTTCGCTCCCCGTTCCTGCCTGGGCAGCCCGTTCATGGACGCGCCGTGGGAAGACGTGGCGGTCGCACTCGAGGTGTCCGCATACTCGTACAGCGCACTGGCCAAGGCATTGCTGCCGGTGCTCAACGACAACGCGTCCATCGTCGGAATGGATTTCGATCCGGCACGCGCAATGCCCTTCTACAACTGGATGGGTGTCTCCAAGGCAACCCTCGAGGCCGTCAACCGTTACGTGGCCAAAGAGGTCGGTGTCCGCGGCATCCGCTCGAACCTGGTGTCCTCCGGCCCGATCAAGACCCTGGCCGCCAAGGCCATCGCCGGTGACAGCACCGGTCCGGGCGCGGAGTTGGACAAGCTGAACACCGCATGGGACGGTGCTGCGCCCATCGGCTGGGACGTCGACGATCGCGAGCCCGTGGCCAAGACCGTCTGCACCGTGCTCTCGGATTGGTTGCCCGGCACGACCGCGTCGATCATCTACGTCGACGGCGGCTTCCACGCGATGGTCGGCTAGTAGCACCCCTTCTACTACGCAGGTGAGTACCCGGGTGACCCCCGCCGAACGCCATCACGCAAGATTGAACTCATGACCGCAAGTATGGACATGCAGTTCGATGCTCTTCTCGTTTTGTCGTTCGGCGGTCCCGAAAAACCCGAAGACGTACGGCCGTTCCTCGAAAACGTCACGCGCGGTAGGGGAGTGCCACCCGAACGGCTCGACGCCGTCGTCGAGCACTACATGCATTTCGGTGGGGTTTCTCCCATCAACGCTCTCAACCGAGACCTGATCGAACGGGTCGAAGGTGAGCTGGCAGCAGCCGGTGTCGACCTGCCCGTGTACTTCGGCAACCGCAACTGGCACCCGATGGTCGAAGACACCGTTGCCAAGATGCGCGAGGACGGTGTCCGCAACGCCGCCGTGTTCGCCACGTCGGCCTGGGGTGGTTACTCCGGATGTCGGCAGTACCACGAGGACATCGCCCGCGCCCGCGACGCGGTCGGTGACGGCGCACCGACGCTGACAAAACTTCGCCAGTACTACGACCATCCGCTGGTCGTCGGCGCGTTCGCCGACGGTGTGCGCGCGGCCCGCGCAGAGTTGCCCGAAGCTACTCGCGACACTGCGCGCCTGGTGTTCACGGCGCATTCGGTTCCGAGTGCCGCAGACCGCAATGCAGGGCCGCCGGCAGAGGGCGGAAACCTCTACAGCCGACAGGTCGCCGAGGCTGCGAAGTTGGTGGCCGAGGCCGTCGGCGTCGACGATTTCGATCTGGTGTGGCAATCGCGATCAGGTCCGCCGCAGGTTCCGTGGCTGGACCCCGACATCTGTGATCACCTGGATACGTTGTCCGCCAAGGATGTTCGCGCCGTGATCGTGTGCCCCGTCGGTTTCGTCTCCGATCACCTCGAAGTGGTGTGGGATCTGGACACCGAGGCCAAGGACAAGGCGGCCGAACTCGGTATGGATTTCGTGCGCGCCGCGACACCCGGCCGCGATCAACGTTTTGCGCAGCTGGTGCCCGCGCTCGTCCGGGAGTTGGCGGACGCCGAGCAACCACTGCGACTGGGGGTCGAGCCGCTGCTCGGCTCGACCACCAATGGTGCCTCGTGTGCGGTGAACTGCTGCGCCGCTGTTCAGCGCCCCCGCTGACGGTCAGGAGTTCGGCTGCTTGAGCTTTCCGCAGGGCCCCGGAACTGTAGACGTACTGCGCGAGGTCAGGAGCGTCTCGACGATCTGTCGATCCTCCGGGCTCAGGGACGGGTCGATGTAGTTGAGTTTGGGCGCTCCCAGTTCGCGGACTCGCCCGGCAAGGGTCGCGACGAACGAGACTCGCTCTTCGTCGTCGTCGTTGACGTCGTGGATCTGAAGCACCGACACCGGGAACTTGCGCAGCGTCACAGGCAGGAATCGGGCGCCGAGCACATGGTCGACGTTGAATCCCGCCCACTGCCCCTGATTGGCTTCCACACACTCGGCGTCGGAGTGAACTGCGCTCTCGCCGATGTACTTACGTGCGGGCAGCATCTTCTTCGGTGCAAGTTCGGACGCGCCCTGCTGCAGGACGGGAAAGTCGCCGTCCGTGTACAACCACGGTTGGTTGGCCATCGCGATCAAGCGACCGGCGTCCAGATCCGGGAGATAGCGGGACTTGAGGAGAAACGCGACGCTGTCGACCGAGATGCCCAACAGTTCGGCGGCCTTCTGTCGGCTCATCGCAAACGTCGGGGCATTCTTCGGGGCGATCTGGATCAAATTGACCATGCGAACTCCTGTAAGTGTTCAATTGTTGCGGGCTTGGTACAGCTGACATGACTATTCGCCGATTATCAACCTCTAGCTGATTTCCGACTTGTAGATGAGTCGGTTGTCACCATCCGAGTTCACGCAACCGGGGATCACCGATCCCGAAGTGATGGCCGATTTCGTGGATCACGGTTCGGCGAACTTGCTCGATCACCTCGTCTTCGGAGCTGCAGATCGCACAGATGGCCCTGCGGTAGATCGTGATGCGGTCCGGAAGGACGCCGGCGTACGTGGTGGTTCTCTTGGTCAGAGGGATGCCCTGATACAGCCCGAGCAGTCCCGGTCGTCCGCCTTCGAGTTGAACGGTCACCGCGACGTTTGCCATCTCCGCACCCAATTTCGGCGGCAGGCTGTCGAGCGCCCGCTTGACCATGTCCTCGAACTGACTGTCGTCCACGTCGATCATCTGCCCATTGTGCGTGCGGGTGCGGGATCCGGGTGTGTCCATGTGGAAACAGTGCAGCTTACGGCTATGTTTATGGCGTGGCCGAAGATCTCTATCACCGTTACGAATTCACATTCATCGTTCAGATGCTGACAGTCTCGCAAGAGCAGGCGATCGAAGAGAGCTTGGGCGGAAGAGTCGAGGACCGACGCGGGCTGCAGTTGCTGACGCTCACCTCGGAAGGCATGCGGGCAGCGACGACGGCGATCACCGTGGTCGACCAGTTGGTGGCCGCAGGTGTGCGGCCCCAGAGGACACATCCTGATCTGGTGTCGCGCCAGGACATTGCCGACCGCGCGGGGGTGACGCGGCAGGCGGTCGGACAGTGGGTGCGAGGGGTCCGGCAGGCGGCTACTCCTTTCCCGATTCCGTACAACTCGGTTGCCGGGGGGATCTGGTTCTGGGGCGACGTCCTTGATTGGTTGCGCCGTCAGGGATACAGCCAGGACACCGGTTTGCGTTACCCGACGCTGGATGAACATATTCGCATCGACCGCCATATCGCGATCAATCACAAGACTGCGCGTTGACCGATTGAGCGGTTTGCTTGAAAATAGCTATTGAAACAAACCGACGGTAGGTATAAAGTCCCTAAATACCTCAATCAATCTATCGGTGCGTTGGTCCTGCTCTGGGGGGAGTCTGGTCTGCGCTGCAGATACCCGAGCATGCGAGCAGGAATCCATGGTTTCGACCCCCGAAGTAAGACCGATGCCCAAATCGGCCGCTCTCACGACTTCTGTGGCCATTTCCAGCGATGTAGCAACGGCGAAGTTACGCGAAAATGCAACGGGCAGGGGCCGTCTGCGTGCGGCGACGGCGGCGCTGTTCCGGCGCTCACTCCCACGCGCGAGTTCCGCGCCACCGTTGAGCGTGCTGCTTCTCGTCACCTCCGACAACGGTCTGTCGCAGCGGGCTGGTCTTGTTCTTCGTGAGGCGGGGCACCACGTCCGCACAGCCGTCGTCGCCGACGCGGACGCGGTGCTGGCCGCGACATCTGCGGGAGATTTTGATCTCGTCATCTGCCCGTTTCTGAAAGCCTATGTACCGGAAGCCGTTTGGCAGCGGTGGACAACGATCATCATTCACCCTGGCCCGCCCGGCGATCGCGGACCGTCGTCGCTGGACTGGGCGATTGCAGATGACGAACCGATCTGGGGAGTCACCGCGTTGCAGGCCGCCGAGGAACTCGACGCGGGAGCGGTGTGGGCGTGGCGGACGTTCGAACTCCCGAGCGGTACAACCAAATCCTCGGTGTACAACGGGGCAGTCACCGACGCGGCGATGGAGTGCATTGCGGAGGTCGTCGAACATTTCCGTACGCCCGACTACCAGCCGATCCCGTCGGACCGCGTCGCACAGCCGGTGGCATCGGCCCGATCGCGGCCGACCATGAAACAGTCCGAACGCGCGTTCAGTTGGGAGGAGGACGCGTCGAGCATCGTCCGCGCCGTCAACGCCGCCGACGGGTTTCCCGGTGTCGCCGTTCAGTTGGGGCTCGACCGGGTCTACGTCTACGACGCTCACCTCGACGCCCACGTCGATGCAGCGCCCGGCACCATCGTCGAGTACTTTCACCAGGCAATACGTGTTGCTACCGGTGCCGGCTCCGTGTGGATCGGACATGCGAGGCTCGTCGGCGCGGGCAATGTCAAGCTTCCGTCGACCGCGGTCGTGCGTCCGGACGTGTTCGTTCCACAGGTCTGGGAGAGCCGCTATCCCGAGACCGACTATCACCGAGACGGCGGTATCGGTTATCTCTCGTTCCGCTTCTACAACGGTGCGATGAGTACGAAGCAATGCGCGCGACTGGCGGCCAGGCTGCGTTGGGCGATCGCGCAGGACACCAAGATCCTTGTCCTGACGGGCGACTACGACAGATTCAGCAACGGTATCCACCTCAACGTCATCGAGGCGGCGTCGGACCAAGCCGGAGAGGCGTGGGCCAATATCAAGGCCATCAACGAGATCGCGAAAGCGATCGTCACCTGTACGGAACAGGTTGTGGTTGCGGCCTTCACCGGCAATGCCGGGGCCGGCGGGGTCATGCTCCCGCTCGGAGCCGACGTAGTCGTGGCCAGGGACGGCGTGGTTCTCAATCCTCATTACGCCACGATGGGCTTGTTCGGTTCGGAACTGCACACGTACACGCTTCCGGCCCGTGTCGGGGAGGAACAAGCTCGCAACCTGCTGACCGCGTGCAGTCCGATCGGTATCCGTCGAGCGTTGGACATCGGGCTCGTCGACGCGATCGGCCCCCGGCGGCCGGATTTGTTCGAGGCGTGGTTGAACGAGGTCGCCACCGACCTGCTCGAAGGAGGTCGGCTGGATTCGATACTGGAGCGCAAACGTCTTCGGCTGGAACGTGATCCGGTGGAGCCCTACGAGGAGCGCGAACTCGAGGAGATGAAGATCGACATGTTCGGGGACCGCAACGGCTTCGCCGAGAAGCGCCGGAATTTCGTGCTCAAGCTCTGATCGACACGCTGTTCGCCGACGCGACGCGTGCGGTGCGAACGACGTCCCACAGTCGTCGCAGCAGGTCGTCGCGCTTCTGAGCGGTGGACACGCTCGGGGCCTGATTGGCCGAAGTCGACGCAGCGACTGTAAGAATGGCTGCGACGTTGTCGGCGGTGTCGATCACCTGCAAATGCCGCGGTGACAGTGTCGACGGCCAGCGGTATCCGGCCTGCGCCTGCAGCGCTTCGGCGACCAGGGTGCGCGCGTCAGTGCCTGGGATTCCGGTGGCAACGGTCGGAAGTCCGCCGAGCACCTCTGCTGCGTCCCGAACAGCTTGGCGCAGTTCGTATTCGGCTTCACGGAGCCCGATCGTGTCGGCGCTGCCCGCGACAGTCGGGATGGAGAAGACCGTCCAGCGCAAGACGTCCGGGCCTTCCTTCGACGGTACGAGACCGACTCCAGGTTTGCCGACGGTGCCGATCTGGATCCCTTCACCCGCTGTGATCGCGGCGCGTGCGAACTCGGTTCCGGTGGGCAGGCCGCGTACGTCACCGGCCGTGGGAAGGACCAGGCGGATTTCGGCAGCCTCCGATCGAGCGATTCTCAGCAGAGTGGACACACCGGATGCCGTGACTCCCGGCCACTCGAGATCGTGTCGGACCGCGGTTTCCGCATCGGCCGCCCCGATCAGGTGCATCTGTGCCCACGCGGCAAGGGCATCGATGACATCGTCCGGCGCAGTGTCGCCGGCGAGCCATGACGCTGCCCACACGGTGAGGGTTGCGCTGGGAGAACTCATGACCGTGAAGTTTAGTTCGGCGTGGCGACATGCGCGGCCCCGGCGTTGTGACCTAGCGTGATCCGGCGTGAGCGGTGGCAACGGATACGGTGACATTTTCGCGGGTCATACCCGTAAACAGAAGCGCGTGACGCCCGAAGTGGCAGCCGAACGTGATCTGGTCGTCGAAGATGCGGCGACGGGATTCTGTGGGGCGGTAGTCGGGTTCGAGCGCACGTACGACGGCGATTTCGTGCGACTCGAGGACGGGCGCTCGCGGACGCGGTTGTTCGCGATGCGGGAGGCGGCTTTCCTGATCGACGGCTCACCGGTCACGCTGGTCCGACCGGCACCCAAACCCGCATCCACCAAGCCCGCGCGGTCGGCTTCGGGTTCGACGCGAGTCGAAGGCTTGCGGGCTCGCACGGCTCTGCCCAGCCGGATCTGGGTGGAGGGAGTTCACGATGCTGCCCTCGTCGAGCGGGTGTGGGGTCACGACCTTCGTGTGGAAGGTGTGGTCGTCGAACATCTCGAAGGCCTCGACAATCTGGGGGAGAGGCTTGCCGAATTCGGTCCAGGGCGCGGCCGTCGTGTCGGTGTTCTGGTCGATCACCTGGTCACCGGCTCCAAGGAAACGCAATTGACTCAGGGCCTCGGTCCTGACGTACTGGTGACGGGTCATCCCTACATCGACGTGTGGGAGGCCGTGCGTCCCAAGTCCGTCGGAATCGCTGCCTGGCCGAAGATTCCACGCGGCGAGGATTGGAAGACGGGAATCTGTCGCGAACTGGGCTGGGGAACACCTCAGGAGGGTTGGCGGCGGGTCTACAACTCGGTGGAGAGCTTCCGCGATCTCGAAGCTCCGCTGATCGGTGCTGTCGAACAACTTGTCGATTTCGTTACCGAGCCGAACTGACGTAGCAGCGGCCTGGGTCACACTCTCTGGTTAGATGGTGTTGTGGCTGCACTTATTTGGCTGATCGGAGCACTGGTGCTCGCCGGGGCCGAAGCTTTGGTGGGAGATTTCTTCCTGCTGATGCTCGCCGGTGGGGCGCTCGCTACTGCCGGTGTCAGTGCTGTCACCGACTTCCCGGTGTGGGTCGACGCCGTCATGTTCGGGGTGTTTTCCGCCGCCCTAGTCCTGGGTGTGCGACCGATCATGTTGCGTCGCTTCGGTAGTCCGCCGCCGACCCCGACCGGAATTCAGGCACTCGAAGGTAAGCACGCTCTGGTTCTGGAAGAAGTGGGCGAGCATTCCGGGCAGGTCAAGTTGGACGGCGAGGTGTGGACTGCCAGGCCGTACGACACCACCGAGGTGTACCCGCCGGGCACCAAGGTGACGGTGATGGAAATCAACGGCGCAACAGCAGTCGTCTGGAGGGGACCTTAATGGCAGCACTCATAGTGCTCGGTGTGTTGGTGCTATTCGTGATCTTGGTGGTCGCGAAGTCGGTGGCACTGGTACCGCAGGCAGAAGCCGCGGTCATCGAACGGCTCGGCCGATATTCGAAGACGGTGTCCGGGCAGCTCACATTCTTGATCCCGTTCGCCGATCGCGTACGTGCCAAGGTGGACCTCCGCGAGCGGGTGGTCTCGTTCCCGCCTCAACCGGTGATCACCCAGGACAACCTGACCCTGTCCATCGACACGGTGGTGTACTTCCAGGTCACCAACCCGCAAGCTGCGGTGTACGAGATCAGCAACTACATCGCTGCCGTCGAGCAGTTGGCGACCACGACGCTGCGAAACGTCGTCGGCGGAATGACCCTCGAAGAGACGTTGACCTCGCGTGATTCCATCAACGGTCAGCTTCGCGGTGTCCTCGACGAGGCGACCGGTCGCTGGGGCCTGCGAGTGGCCCGCGTCGAGCTCAAGAGCATCGATCCGCCGCCCTCGATCCAGGAGTCGATGGAAAAACAGATGAAGGCGGACCGCGAGAAGCGCGCGATGATTCTGACGGCTGAAGGCCATCGCGAATCCGCTATCAAGACTGCCGAGGGCGCCAAGCAGAGCCAGATTCTTTCTGCCGAGGGCAACAAGCAGGCCTCGATCCTGAACGCCGAGGGTGAGCGTCAGTCCCAGATCCTTCGTGCTCAAGGTGACCGCGCGGCCAAGTACTTGCAGGCTCAAGGCGAGGCCAAGGCCATCGAGAAGGTTTTTGCTGCCATCAAGTCCGGTAAGCCGACTCCGGAATTGCTTGCATACCAGTACCTTCAGACGTTGCCGCAGATGGCGCAAGGCGATGCGAACAAGGTGTGGCTCGTCCCCAGCGACTTCGGGGACGCACTGAAGGGATTTGCGAAAACCCTTGGCGCGCAGGGTCAGGACGGCGTTTTCCGTTACGAGCCGCCGGCGGCCGAAGAGAATCTTCCCAACCCTGAGGACGATTCAGCCGAGGTAGCAGAGTGGTTCGAAACGAAGTCCGACCCGGCCATTGCGGAAGCAGTCCGCGCCGCTGAAGTTGCTGCACGTACTCCCGTCGAAGATCCGGCAGCTGCGGTCAGGCATCGCCGTGAAAGTGCGCCCGAGCAGCCCGGATTCGTCGATCCGGCGCTGCCGCAGCAGGGTGAAAATCCGTGGCCCGGTCAGCTGCCGCTGCCGCCCGAGCGTGAAGATTTCCAGCAGAAATACCCGTACCAGGGGCAGCCGCCCGAGGGCGGCCAGCGCCAGTAGGCACCTTTCGGAGTAAACGGACGGGCGCTCATCCCCTAGGTGATGAGCGCCCGTCCCGTTCCACAGACGGCAATCGCCCAGAGGACGCTGACGAAGGTTCCCATGATGAACTGCTCGGACGCGTGAGGTTCGCGAAGTTCCGGGTACCGTGCGAGTCCCTTGACCGCCAAGACGATCGCGATGCCTTCCGGCCAGGTCGCGAGAATTGACGCCGCCACCGCGAGCCGTTCGAGTATGCCGATCACACGTCCGCCGCGAAGAGGTCCGGCGTCCGGTGCCGGGCTCCCGTCCGGTTGGCGACGGGCGATCTTGAAGGTGGCAAGCACCAACGGTGCACCGGCCGTGGCGGCGGCAAGTACGCACAGGACCAGCGTCGCCCCGAGCGCAAAACCGGTGACCGGGCTCGTTCGGGTCGATGCGAGCGCGGCAACACCCAGCGCCGGCAGCGCGACCACGGACGACGCCCATTCGGGCACCTCCAGTCGACCACGACTGAGCGGTCCCAGTGCCGCTGCAACTGCTGGCGCCGCGGCGGCGACGGCGAGTGCGATCAACGCCAGAACGACCATGTATCCGAGCCCCCTGCTGTGTCGACGAGTTTGTGGACTGATGCGAGCGTGAGCAGTCTAGGGCTGGAGTCTGACCAAAAGTCGTTCTGCGAGGCGACGCCCGGCGAGTTCTGCGTGCCACCCAGCGGTCAGGAGTCTCTTCGACATGGCCTGCTTGGTGATTCCGAGCCGGGTGGCCGCGGTGACCTGAGTGAGTCCGCTGTCCATCAGAGCTATGGCCTCGCGCCCGTCCTTCGTCTGTCTCGCGACGATCGTGCCGAGCAAGGTGAACGCGGCATCGACGTCGGCGGCAAGTTCGTTGCGTGATCTGTCGTCCGGCGCCTGTTCGACGGCAATTTTCGCCGGGGCTCTCTTGGCGCGTTCGACGGCGATTCTTGCAGCTTCGAACGCGGGTCCGCGCCCGGCTCGGGTCTGCCGCGGGAGAGGGTGCTCGACTGGGCCGATCCCGATCCCGACACTCCAGTACTCGCGCCGAATGAGCTCCAGTGCGACGAGGACGAGCAGTGCCGGATCGTCGGTCACTGCTTGAATCTCGTCGCCCGCAGTGCGCTCGAACGGTCGAAGGAGTTCGAGATCGGCCATGTCGTCGATGATGTCCCCGACGCGATCGACGTCCCGTCGACTACCTCGCTGATCCACTGTCAGTACGAACATCAGTCAATGTTATGTAGTTGACTTTCAATAGTCAATCGTTTTGGGTTGACTCAATCAAATCAACCTCTTGAGGTTGACTGCTGTCGACGGTGGATTCGCTCAGTGGAGGCTGACGGCGAGCGTCGAACACCAGACCGGAGATCCCGATTGCAATGCAGATCCCGGACAGGATCAGGAGACGAGGATCGGCTTCGCCGGACAGCGCATCGCCCAGAACGACAATCCCGACAGTGCCGGGCAAAATGCCGACGACGGTGGCAAGGATGTAGGGCACGATCCGGATCGACGAAATGCCGCAGCAGTAGTTCACCACCGAGAAGGGGACAAACGCGATCAAGCGCAGAGACCCGACGGCCAGCCACCCCCGCTTTTCGATCCGCTCGTCCACCCGCCGGATCGTCGGACTCGAAATCCGTTGCCAAACAACGTCGCGGCCGATGGCGCGGACCAGGTAGAGGGCCAGTACGGCACTCACAGTCGTTGCCGCCACAGTAAGGGCGATGCCGGTCACCGAGCCGAAGAGAACCCCCGCGCTGAGAGTGAAGACGGTCCGCGGAAACGGCGCGACGGTGACTATCGAATGAACCAGGAAGAACACGAGGGGAAACGCCGGGCCAACCGAGTCCGCCCACTCGCGCACCTGAGACACCGTGGGATGTGGGGCGAGGAGGGCAGCGAGGAACAAAGCGAGCACTACCAGGACTATTGCGATCAATCTTCGGTCCAGCAGGCGTCCCATCACAGGTCACAAGGCTACCTGTGAACGGTGAACCGAGCCGACTGCAGACCCGCAAACGCACGTTGAACATCGCCACGGAGATGGGAAAGCAGCGTGCTCCAGGCGACAATGAAACCGGTGCTGTGACGAAAACCACTAGGAGTTCGAGGCGGTGCGCACGTGAAGTCCCGGCCAGTGAAACGAACTCGCGGGTAACTCACATACATGCTGAACAATCGCTAGGTAAGGACCAGTCGCAGGTGCCCGAACGACTGAAACCCGCGTCTGCGGACCGGTCGGAAAATGGTCGTGAACGCCGTCGTGAACGGCACTGTGAAGAACCTGACGTGATCCTCACGATATCTGAGCTCAGAGGCGGGTTAGCATCACAGAACTAACGAACAATTCCGATTATCGGTAAAGCGCTCACGCAAAAAATGAGAGGGAGCGGACACAGTGTCATTAGCTTCAGAAGCCGAGGCTGTCGAGCAGGCATATGCGGAGTGGCAGCGCTCCGTAGCCGGAGTGCTCGCCAAGTCCCGCAGAGTCGATGCGGCAGAACTGGGCCCCGAGCCACAGAAACTGCTCGAAACCGTCACATACGACGGCGTCACTGTCGCACCGCTCTACAGCCCACGCGACGAGCGTCCCGAGCAGAGCCTGCCGGGCACGTTCCCGTACGTGCGAGGCGTCGATGCTCACCGTGACGTCAATGCCGGTTGGTTGGTCTCCGCTGTATTCGGAACGGCCTCCGCGGCGGAGACGAACCGCAGCGTCCTCGACGCTCTCGAAAACGGTGTCAGTGCACTGTGGTTGAAGGTCGGTGCCAAGGGCCTCCCGGTCACCGACATCGCCGCTGCGCTCGAGGGTGTGCTTCTCGATCTCGCGCCGCTGACGCTCGACGCAGGCGCGGAGGCAGGCGATGCTGCCCGTGCACTCCTCTCTCTCCTCGACGCACGCGCCGAAGCCGGTGACGGCGTCAGCGATCGCGCCGGCATCCGCATCCACCTCGGTGCCGCACCGTTGACCAGTTCGTTCTCCGGCGCAGCCGACGTCGAACTTGCCGACGCCGTCGAGTTGGCCGCCCTCGCTGCAGCGCGTACGGAAACCGTGCACGCGATCACCGTCGACGGCACGGCGTTCCACAACGCCGGTGCCGGCGATGCCGAAGAACTCGGTGCTGCGATTGCCGCCGGCCTCGAGTATCTGCGTGCACTCACCGCCGAGAGTGGCCTGACCATCGGTGCCGCCTTGTCGCAGTTGGCTTTCCGCTACTCGGCAACCGACGACCAGTTCCAGACCATCGCGAAGTTCCGTGCCGCACGGCTCGTGTGGGCACGCATCGCGCAGGTCTGCGGTGCTTCCGATTTCGGCGGAGCACCTCAGCATGCGGTCACCTCCGCCGCGATGATGGCTCAGCGTGATCCCTGGGTGAACATGCTGCGCACCACCCTCGCCGCATTCGGCGCCGGTGTCGGTGGAGCAGACGCGGTGACGGTCCTTCCGTTCGACGTCGCTCTTGCCGACGGCACCCTCGGCGTCAGCAAGTCCTTCTCTTCACGCATCGCCCGCAACACCCAGTTGCTGCTGCTCGAAGAGTCACACCTGGGCCGTGTCCTCGACCCGTCTGCCGGATCCTGGTACGTCGAGGACCTGACACAGCAGATCGCCGCCACCGCGTGGGAGTTCTTCCAGGAGATCGAAGCAGCCGGCGGATACCTGGCGGCCCTCGAAGCGGGAATCGTCTCCGGTCGCATCGCTGCCACCAAAGCAAAGCGTGACTCCGACATCGCACACCGCAAGACCACGGTCACCGGAGTCAACGAGTTCCCGAACCTCGGCGAAACACCGCTGTCCGCCGAAGCGGTCGAGCCCGGTCAGACCGTCGCCCGCTATGCAGCTGCATTCGAAGCACTTCGTGACCGTTCGGACGCGTTCCTCGCCGCCGGCGGCGCACGTCCCACTGCGCTTCTCGTGCCGCTGGGCTCGGTCGCAGAACACAATGTGCGCACCACGTTTGCGTCCAACCTGCTTGCTTCGGGTGGTATCGACGCAGTCAACCCGGGCCCACTCGAGGTGGGCGCCGAGGCGATCTCCGCAGCTGTCAAGGCTTCCGGTGCCACCGTCGCCGTGCTGTGTGGCACGGACAAGCGCTACGGCGAGAGTGCCGCAGCAGCTGTCGCCGAACTTCGCGCCGCCGGTATCACCAAGGTGCTGCTGGCCGGACCGGAAAAGGCAGTCGCAGACGCGACCGGCGATTCTCGCCCGGACGGATTCCTCACCGCCCGCATCGACGCAGTGTCGGCTCTGACCGAACTGCTCGACTTCATCGAGACGGGAAGCTCCAAGTGACGACACGAGAGGTCAAGCACGTGATCGGCAGTTTCGCCGAGGTCCCACTCGAGGACCCGCAGTCTCCGGCACCCACACCGCCGTCGGTCGAGCAGGCCCAGGCGCTCATCGAAGAGGGTGCAAACGCCAACAACTACGCCGCCGAGCAGGTTGTCTGGTCGACCCCGGAAGGCATCGACGTCAAGCCGGTGTACACCGCAGCCGACCGCGCAGCCGCCGCCGAGTCCGGTTACCCGCTCGACAGCTTCCCCGGCGCGGCGCCATTCCTGCGTGGTCCGTACCCGACCATGTACGTGAACCAGCCGTGGACCATTCGTCAGTACGCCGGCTTCTCCACTGCCGCGGAGTCGAATGCGTTCTACCGTCGCAACCTCGCAGCCGGACAGAAGGGCCTCTCGGTCGCCTTCGACCTCGCCACGCACCGCGGCTACGACTCCGACCATCCACGCGTCGCCGGCGACGTCGGAATGGCCGGTGTCGCAATCGATTCCATCCTCGACATGCGTCAGCTCTTCGACGGAATCGACCTCTCGCAGGTGTCGGTCTCGATGACCATGAACGGCGCTGTTCTGCCGATCCTCGCGCTGTACGTCGCAGCGGCAGGTGAGCAGGGTGTCACTCCGGACAAGCTGGCCGGAACGATCCAGAACGACATCCTCAAAGAGTTCATGGTTCGTAACACCTACATCTATCCGCCCAAGCCCTCCATGCGGATCATCTCGGACATCTTCGCGTACTCCAGTGCGGAAATGCCGAAGTACAACTCCATCTCGATCTCGGGTTACCACATCCAGGAAGCCGGAGCGACGGCCGATCTGGAACTGGCGTACACCCTCGCGGACGGCGTCGAGTACATCCGCGCCGGCCTCGACGCGGGTATGGACATCGACAAGTTCGCACCTCGCCTGTCCTTCTTCTGGGCCATCGGCATGAACTTCTTCATGGAGGTCGCCAAGCTGCGGGCCGGACGCCTCCTCTGGGCCGAGTTGGTGGCCAAGTTCGACCCCAAGAGCGCGAAGTCGCTCTCGCTGCGTACCCACTCGCAGACCTCCGGCTGGTCCCTGACCGCGCAGGACGTCTTCAACAACGTGCCACGCACCTGCGTCGAGGCCATGGCTGCCACCCAGGGACACACCCAGTCCCTGCACACCAACGCGCTCGACGAGGCCATCGCACTGCCGACGGACTTCTCCGCCCGCATCGCCCGCAACACCCAGTTGCTGCTGCAGCAGGAGTCCGGCACCGTGCGTCCCATCGACCCGTGGGGTGGCTCGTACTACGTCGAGTGGCTGACCAACGAGCTCGCCAACCGGGCTCGTAAGCACATCGAAGAGGTCGAGGAAGCCGGCGGTATGGCTCAGGCCATCAACGAAGGCATCCCGAAGCTGCGTATCGAGGAAGCTGCTGCTCGCACCCAGGCACGCATCGACTCCGGTCGGCAGCCGCTCGTCGGCGTCAACAAGTACGTTCCCGACGAGGTCGACACCATCGAGGTTCTCAAGGTCGAGAACTCCAAGGTGCGCAAGGAACAGCTCGAGAAGCTCGTTCGTCTTCGCGCGGAACGTGATCCGGAAGCCGTCGAGGCCGCACTCGCGAACCTCACCCGCGCTGCCGCGTCCACCGAAGGCGGCATGGAGAACAATCTCCTCGCCCTCGCTGTCGTCGCGGCTCGCGCCATGGCTACCGTCGGCGAGATTTCCGACGCCCTCGAAAAGGTGTACGGACGCCACCAGGCCGAGATCCGCACCATCAGTGGTGTGTACCGCGACGAGGCAGGAACGGTGAGCAACATCAGCAAGGCGATGGAACTGGTCGAGAAGTTCGCCGAGGACGAAGGACGTCGTCCCCGCATCCTCGTCGCGAAGATGGGCCAGGACGGTCACGACCGTGGCCAGAAAGTCATCTCCACGGCCTTCGCGGACATCGGATTCGACGTCGACGTCGGACCGCTGTTCCAGACCCCCGAAGAGGTCGCCAACCAGGCGGCCGACAACGACGTCCACGTAGTCGGTGTGTCGTCGTTGGCAGCCGGTCACCTCACCTTGGTGCCGGCGCTGCGGGAAGCTCTGGCTGCAGCCGGTCGTCCCGACATCATGATCGTCGTCGGCGGCGTCATTCCGCCCGGTGACTTCGACGAACTCTACGAGGCCGGCGCTGCTGCCATCTTCCCTCCCGGCACCGTCATCGCCGACGCTGCCAGCGGATTGTTGGAGAAGCTCTCCGCCCAACTGGGTCACGACCACAGCTGAGAAGGGGGTCACTGAAGATGGCACGTCAGCCCATCGACATTGATTCTCTCGCCGAGGCGGTGCGCGGAAATGAGCGTGCCGGCCTCGCTCGGGCAATCACCCTCGTCGAATCCACTCGTGACGACCACCGAGCGCTCGCGCAGCAGCTTCTACTGAAGTTGCTGCCCGAGGCCGGGGGAGCGCACCGGATCGGCATCACCGGCGTTCCCGGCGTCGGCAAGTCGACGTTCATCGACGCGCTCGGAATGTACTTGCTGGGCAAGGGACATCGGGTTGCGGTGTTGGCGGTCGATCCGTCCTCCACCCGCACCGGTGGCTCGATTCTCGGTGACAAGACGCGCATGGCTCGGCTCACGGTCGAGAAGAACGCGTACATCCGGCCGTCACCGACGTCCGGCACACTCGGCGGAGTTGCCAAGGCGACTCGCGAGACCATCGTGCTTCTCGAAGCCGCCGGTTTCGACGTCATCCTGGTGGAGACGGTGGGTGTCGGGCAGTCCGAGGTCACTGTTGCCAACATGGTGGACTGCTTCACCTTCCTGACCCTCGCTCGTACCGGTGATCAGCTCCAGGGCATCAAGAAGGGTGTCCTCGAGCTCGCAGATCTGGTGGCGGTCAACAAGGCCGATGGCAAGCATGAGCGCGAAGCAAAGGGTGCTGCCCGCGAACTTGCGGGAGCGCTTCGCCTGATCTACCCGCACGACGCCATCTGGAAGCCGCCAGTCATCACGATGAGCGGTCTCGAAGGTATCGGGCTGGACGAGTTCTGGGGAACTGTCACCAAGCACCGTGAGGTGCTCACCGAAGCAGGTCAGTTCGAGGAGAAGCGTCGCAAGCAACAGGTCGATTGGACCTGGACGATGGTCAACGATCAGCTACTGCGCAGGCTCTCGAGCAACGATCGGGTGCGTGCGATCCGGGCCGACGTCGAGCAGAGCGTGCGTGACGGTTCGCTGACAGCAGCGTTGGCGGCGGGAAGAATTCTCGACGCGTTCGACGGAAGCAGCTAGAGCGGAAAGAACGAAATCCCGGGTATCCGACAGCGGATACCCGGGATTTCTTCTGTGACGAGCTATCGTTCGCGCTTGACCGCAGGCTCGGTGAGTTCGGTCTCGACAGCGAGTTCGACTCCCGTGAAATCGCCTTCTGCCTCGGCCGGGGTGAGTGTGGACCGCTTCCACGCGTAGAACAGCAACGCCGCCCACGCGCCGAGAATGGCCAGGTAACCGGCTACCGTCACCGCCCCGGTGACGTCGAAGGATTTGAACAGCTTCTGCGCGTTGGTCAACACGATCACGCCGCCCACCGCTGTTCCGAGCAAGGTTGCAGGCACCCGGCTGACCAGCCACGCCGCAAACGGTGCTGCGATGACACCGCCGAGCGCGAGACCGGCGACAACGAGAAGGTTTCCCGCCGACTCACGACCCAATCCGACAAGAAATCCCAGCGACGCGGCTGACGCGACCAGAAACTCCGAGGCGCTGACCGAACCGATCACGGTGCGCGGCGCGGTCTTGCCCCGCGAGAGCAGCGTGCTAGTGGTGATCGGGCCCCAACCACCACCGCCGGATGCATCGATGAAACCACCGAACAGGCCGAGCGGGGACAGGAAACGTGCAGTGTGCGGGGTGGTGCGAGCATCGGCCACGGCCGGTGGACGGACCGAAAAGCGAAGTGCCACATAGACACCGATTGCCAGCAGAATCGTCGCCGTGATGGGGACCGCTGCTTCGGTGGACAGACCCGAGAGCACGGTGGCGCCGATGAATGCACCGACGGCGCCGGGCACACCGAGCTTGGCGACCAGCTTCCAGTCGATGTTCTTGAACTTCCAATGCGACACACCCGAAGCGAGGGTGGTGCCGACCTCGGCCAGGTGAACAGCGGCGCTGGCCTGAGCCGGACCGAGGCCACCGATCATCAGCAGAGTGGTTGCGGTGACACCGAAGGCCATGCCGAGGGCGCCGTCGACGAGCTGGGCGCCGACGCCGACAAGGGTGAACAAAAGAAGGTTGAACATGAGAAGACAGACTCCGAGCGAAGAAGCGACAAAGTCAGGGGTGCAGGCAGCGAGAATCGCCGCTCAGCAACACGCCTGATCGAAGCATGCGCTACGACGAGTGGGCCAGAACGCCATCAATCCAAGCGCAAATGCCGGGGAGGCATCGTGGCTGGAAATCTGCACGTCAGGGTCCTTCTGTTCTCGTTCGCTGGTGTTCTGTCCATGCGAGCATAACCGGTCTCGAGCTCGATCAACCCACGGCGCGGGCGAACTTTCCCACTCGGTGGACAAGTCGATCGAAGAATTCCGCCGGATCGGTGCTGACGGCGACGTCCGCGTTGGGCTCACGCTTCCAGTGCCCGACCCAGTCAGCAACCGTCGTTCCGATCAGCAGCGGACTCTCGGTTTCGACATCCACCGTTGCCGGTTTCAGCGTCGCCAACCTCGGGTCGAGCGCGACAGCAGCAGCAAAGGGATCATGCATGTGAGCAAGAAATCCCTGGTCGTACTCTCGATGGAACTCCATGTAGAACCGGATCGCGTCGGACATATGCCTGATCACGCTGTTGGACGCGGAACTGCGGACGTCGGGGCCGTCGTCGGGCGAGATGATCTCTTCCGGAGTGCTCCCGGCAGCTTCCGCGAGCCGACGCACATGTTCCGGGAACATCTCGATGGATTCGGTGACGTTGAGGCCGCAGATGATCGGGCGCCGGTGCGCGGGTACGACGGAGAACGCGTCGAACACCTCCTTGGCGGCGTGCGGATCCACCGAGACGTTCCACTCCGCGGTCGGCGTCGTGTTGCCCGGATAGTTGAACGACCCACCCATCACAACCAGTCGCTTCAACAGAGACGGAAGATCGGGTTCACGCCTGATCGCCAGCGCAAGGTTGGTGAGCGGCCCCGTGACCAGCCCGGTGAGTTGTCCGGGGTACTCACGGACGAGATCAACCCAGAGGTCGGTGGCTGTTCGGACCGAGAGCTTGCGACCCGAATCGGGGAGGACGGCATGCCCGATCCCTTGCGGACCGTGAGTCTCCTCGGTGGTGCGCAGCGGGATCACCAGTGGCTCGCGGGCGCCGAGTGCAACCTCGATGTCCGGGGCGCCGCAGAGAGCAAGCCAATTGAGGTTGTTGGCCGCGACCTGCTCCACCGGAACATTGCCGGCGGTGCTCGCTATCCCCAGGATCTCGGCCTCGGGGCTGGCAAGGAGATAGAGAAGCGCCAACGAGTCGTCGATACCGGTGTCGACGTCGACGATGAGCTTGTGCATGTCACTCATCGGTGGCCACCAGGATCGTCGGGGAATGCAGGACGGGGAAGTTCACCGATCGAGCGATGAAACATTTCGTGTGTGCGGGGCCGTGAAGCTCTTTCGCAGTCTCGACCATCTCCGCTTCGGCTACCAACACCGTCGGATTCAACGTCACTTCGATGAACTGGCCGCCGCCATCGGATTCCTCGATCATGCTGCCGACCGGCTGATCGCTGTAGTCGAGAACGACCACACCCGAAGCCGCTGCCAGACCGAGGTACCAGAGCATGTGGCACTGGGCGAGGGAGGCTACGAGCAGTTCCTCGGGGTTCCATCGCTGCGCGTCGCCGCGGAACGAGGGATCCGAGCTCCCGAGAAGCTCGGGCTTTCCGACCGCGGATATTGCATGATTGCGCGAATATGCCTGCGTGCTGGACGTTCCGGATCCCAGGTCGCCCGTCCACTGAAGGTCGAGTGTGTAGGTATGTGACTTCACAGGTCCATCTTGCCCTGAATGTGCCGGTCCCTCAGTGTGCCCACTCCGCCCGATCCGTTCCCCACGGTCGGGCCGGTTCGGGGTAGTCCTCGAACTCTGCCAGCGCGGGTCGTGCGGTGGTCATGTCGCCATGGTTGACAACAACATTCAGGCCGGGAGCGGTCGGTAGACCGGGATGGACGGTTCGGCCGGGTGCGTCGAGAAGACGAGCGCCTGTGCTTGCCAGGGACACGTCGACATCGCGGCCACGGCCGTCGTGCGAGCGCAGCGTCAACGCGTCGAGGATCCCCGCTGCCAGGAAGTACCCGGTCGAGTGGTCGAGGGCCTGCGCGGGCAAGGCGCCCGGATTCTCAACGCCCTCCAGGAGCGAGATACCGGACGCGGCCTGCACGATGCTGTCGAAGCCGCGCCGATTCGCCCACGGACCTTCCCATCCCCAGGCACTGACGCGCCCGTGAATCAGGTGCGCGGGAAGATCCTGCCCGATGAGCGCTTCGAGGGCGCCGGGCCGGTAGCCGGTGACCAGCACGTCTGCGGTTTCGAGGAGTTCTCGGAACGCTGCCGCGCCCGCCGAGGATTTCAGGTCGAGAAGCGCCGACCGCTTGCCCTGTCCACTGTCGAGGTGCTGCCATCCGATCTCGGGGATCGCCGGGGGATCGATCCGCAGAATGTCAGCACCGACCAAAGCGAGGGCACGGGTCGCGACCGGGCCGGCGATGACCCGAGTCAGATCGAGGACACGCATCCGCTCCGAGTTCGGGAGGGCTTTTCCTTCGCCGCGTGCTCGGACGGACACCATAGGCGCAGATCTCGCGGCTGCACACTGCTCACTCATGCGCCATTCGGTCTCGGTACGAACACGGACCGCGATGGCTCCGATCTCGGCGGCCTGCTGTTCGATCTCGATGGCGCTGAGTTCGGATATCCGTTGCGCTACATCATCCTTGGTTGCAGTCGGGTCGAGTTCCAGAATGCTGAGCAGACGGTCGCGATGGTGCGGATAGTTGCCGTGCGTGCGGACCCAACCGTCACGTGCGGCGAAGAACCCCGAGTATTCGGAGAACCCGCTTATCGGTTCGCCGCCGATGCGGAACAGTCGATCGCTCGAGAAGGACGCGGCGATGCGCTCGGGATCGAGGCTCCAGTGCCTGTCGACCTGGCCGTCTGATCGGTCAATTGCCGAGGCGAACGCCGCGACCGAGCCCACGGCCATGTCGAACACCGGCAGGTGTGCCGCAAGGAAGCCCGCAGAGTCCGGGCATTCGATGTGACCGCGTCGGTCGTCGGCGTGCACCCCGACGTCACGTTGGTATTCGTCGAGATAGAACCCGTACCCGTGGTCCATGTGACGCCTTTCGGCAGTTCAGTGGCCGAGAAGCTCCCGGCACTTCTCTGCCAGCGTATCGCGGAGCGGCGCAGCGCGATCCGCCAAGTTTTGTTGCTGACGCACGTATTCGGCGCGGCCCGCGGGAGTTTCGATACGAATGGGGGAGTACCCGTACTCGGCGAGGTCGTAGGGGCTCGCGCGCATGTCGAGTTCACGTGCCAGGAGCGCGTGTTCGAAGCACTGCATCACCAGATCCGAATCGACGAGCGGCAACAGCTTGAAGCTCCACTTGTACAGGTCCATCCCTGCGTGCAGGCAGCCCGGCTGTTCGTGATCGACCTGGGTTTCCCGGGCAAGAGGGAGCGCGTTCTTGGGCGCCGCGTCCGTGGTGAAGAACCGGAACGCGTCGTAGTGCGTGCATTTGAGTGGCAGGGATTCGACGACCGCGTCGGTGCCGGCGAACCCCAACCGCAGCGGCACTGACTGGTGACGAATCGCGTCCTCGCCGCCGCGATAGACCATCGCCCATTCGTGGAGGCCGAAGCAGCCCAGCACGGCGGGCCGCGCAGACGTCTGATTCAACAGATTCCACACGAATTCGACTGTGTGACGCCGACGCTCCAGCACTGAGTCGTCGACCGTCGCGGTGCCCGAATCGTCGACGCGGTAGCCGGAGAAGGCTGCGTATTCGCCGGCGTTCTCGAGTGCGACTCCGTAACCGGGGTGCCAGCGGCGCAGTTGGGCGGGTTTGAAGTTGTAGTACGTGAAGAGGAAGTCGTGCACCGGGTGAGAGATACCGGCGCTCCGACGCGCTCGGTGCGGCTCGACGAGCTTCTCCACCTCCTCGAGGTGAAGTGCCCGCCGAGCCGTCCACTCGCTCTGCGCGAGTGCGAGTGAATGCACCGAACGTGTCATCGATCAGCTGTTTCTTTGTCCGGGAACAGCATCCGTGCCGCGATGGGTACCGTCGCGGACCGTTCCGACGTACTCCTCGAGCAGATCCTCGAGCGCGACGATACCGATCACGACTCCGTCGGCGTCCGCGACTGCGCCGAGATGAGAGCTCGCCCGACGTAGGCCGGCCAACGCTTCGGCCAGCGGCGTGCTGAGCGGAACGATGGGCAGCGGGCGGATATCCGACGTCGGAACGACGGTGTCCGGCCCGGCGGCTTCGTCGAGCACCTCGTCTAGCACGTCCTTGAGGTGCACGTACCCGGCCAGAGATCCGTCGCTCGCTCGCACCGGGTAACGGGAGTATCCGGTCTCGATGACCGCGCGCTCGATCTCACCCAGTGTTGTTCCCGACGGCGTGAGGGGAATGGTCCGCACCTTGTCGAGAGTGATCAGGACCTCGGAGACGGTGCGATCGGTCGATTCGAGTGCCTGCTTCAATCGCCGGTGTTCTTCGGCGTCGATCAGACCTTCGGATCGCGATTCACCGATCATCGCCGACAACTCCACGGCAGAGACCGTGACGTCGAGTTCGTCCTTCGGCTCGACGCGCAGGAGCTTCAGCACTCCGTTTGCGCAGAGGTTGTAGAACGCGATGATCGGGCGAGCGATCTTGATGAAGGCCAGATGCACGGGAACGAGCAGCATGGCCGTCTTCTCGGGGCCCGCCAACGCGATGTTCTTGGGCACCATCTCGCCGAGCAGGATGTGCAGCACGACGACCAGCGACAGCGCGATCGCAAACGAAATCGGGTGCAGCAATCCATCGGGAAGGCCCACGGCTTCCATCGGCACCTCGAGGAGATGCGCAATGGCAGGCTCGGCGACCTTACCGAGGAGGATCGAGCAGATCGTGATGCCCAACTGAGCCGCAGCAAGCATCAGCGACAGGTTCTCACCGGCCTTGATGACCGTGAGCGCTCGCTTCTTACCTTGAGCGACCAGTGCCTCGAGGCGGTCACGTCGTGCGGAGATCAGCGCGAACTCCGCACCGACGAAGAATGCGTTGCCGGCAAGCAGCACGACGGTGAGGAGTACACCGAAGAGGTTATTCATCGTCGGACTCCTTCTTGTCGTCGTCTGCGGATTCGGGTTCGACGTAAGCGGGGACCGGCGTGATGGTCACCCGGTCGATACGACGGCCGTCCATGCTGGTCACTCGCGCGATCCACTTGCCACGGGAATCGCCGGACGAGTCGACATCGGGCAACTCCACTTCGTCACCTTCGTCGGGGATGCGCCCCAATTCGGTGAGCACCAACCCACCGAGGGTGTCGTAGTCGCCTTCGGGGGCGGTGTATCCCGTCGCCGACGTGACTTCGTCGATGCGCAAGAGGCCGGAGCACGACCATCCGTCGCCGACGCGTTGTACGTCGAGTTCGGGTTCGTCGTGTTCGTCGCGCACATCGCCGACGATTTCCTCGATGAGGTCTTCCATCGTGACGATGCCGGCTGTTCCGCCGTATTCGTCGACGACCAGAGCGACCTGCATGCCGTCGGAGCGGATCCGCTCCATGACGGTGTCTCCGTCCAAGCTCGACGGCACGACCGGAACACGTTGCGCCAGACTGTCGACGCGCGTCGTGCGCCTGCGTTCCGCGGGAACGGTGAACGCGTGCTTGATGTGTACGACGCCGACCGTGTCGTCCAGATCGCCGCGAACGACGGGGAAGCGCGAGTAGCCGGTCCGCGACGCCGTCACGATGAGGTCTGCGACGGTGTCCGAGAGTTCCAGCGATTCGATCTTCACTCGCGGAGTCATCAGCTCTTCTGCGGTGCGGTCACCGAACTGCAGTGAACGGTCGACGAGCATCGCCGTGCCCTTGTCGATGGACCCGCGCTGCGCGGACGTACGCACGAGTGACCCGAGTTCCTGCGGTGATCGCGCGGAGCGCAACTCTTCCGCGGGTTCGATGCCCAGGCGTCGCACGATCCAGTTGGCGGTTCCGTTGAGGCCGTTGATGGCCCACCGGAAGATCAGCGAGAAGCCTGCCTGCAGACCCGCAGTCGCGCGAGCCGTGGGCATCGGCTTGGAGATTGCGAGGTTCTTCGGTACGAGCTCACCGAAGATCATGGAGAACGAGGTCGCAAGCACCAGCGCCAAGATCAAAGACGTTGTGGAAGCGGCGGATTCACCGAGTCCGACGGCCTTCGCGACCGGCGTGATGAACCGCGCCAGAACGGGCTCGGCCAGGTAACCGGTGATCAGGGTGGTGATCGTGATGCCGAGTTGGGCACCGGAGAGCTGGAACGAGAGCGTCTTGTGCGCGTGTTGAACCTGACGCGAGCGTCGGTCGCCGTCGCGAGCGGCTTCGTCGACGGTGCTGCGCTCGAGAGCAGTCAGCGAGAATTCGGCCGCCACGAAGAGGGCGGTGCCTGCAGTCAGCGCGATGAAGCCGAAGAGGCTGAGAATGGTGAAAACGATGTCCATGTGTCATCGCCACCTGAGGTGTGCACGGGGGCCGCCGGGTTTGTCTCCCGGCTCGCTAGAGGAGCCCTCCGAACCGGCGGAATCAGACGATTCCTCGGATAAAACGACGGGTGTAGCGCCGGGTAAGTGTGTGGGTGCCTCGGGCACCGGGTTCCTCTCGTCAGAGCCGAGGATTTCTCGGCTGTAGCGGGCTCGGTCGGGTCGCCGAAGGGCACCCGACCGAGTTTTATTTCTTGTTTACGGATCCAATGATACCGGCGGGTGCCCGGGAGTAGGGACCCGAGCACCCGCCGACTGTCACAGAACGTGGTTCACCAACCCGACGGGAGTGGCCGTCCTTCGGCGAATCCGGCGGCGGACTGAACACCGAGAACCGCCTTCTCGTGCAGCTCTTCGAGTGAGCGTGCACCCGCGTACGTGCAGGTACTGCGCACGCCGGAACAAATCTGATCGATCAGGTCCTCGACTCCGGGGCGCTCGGGATCGAGACGCATCCGCGAACTCGAGATGCCTTCCTCGAACAATCCCTTACGGGCGCGATCGAAAGCAGTTTCGGTGGCTGTGCGAGCGGCAACAGCGCGCTTGGAAGCCATACCGAAGCTCTCCTTGTACGCGTTGCCCGCCTGATCGACTTTGAGGTCGCCGGGGGACTCGTACGTGCCGGCGAACCACGAGCCGATCATGACGTTCGACGCGCCCGCCGCGAGGGCGAGGGCAACGTCGCGAGGGTGGCGAACGCCGCCGTCGGCCCAGACGTGCTTGCCGAGCTCGCGCGCCGCAGACGCACATTCCGCGACGGCCGAGAACTGTGGGCGTCCGACGCCGGTCATCATGCGGGTCGTGCACATGGCGCCCGGCCCGACTCCGACCTTGACGATGTCGGCGCCGGCAGCGATCAGATCACGGGTGCCCTGTGCCGAGACCACGTTGCCTGCGACCAACGGAACGCCGAGGTCGAGCGCCTTGAGCGTGGTCAGCGCATCGATCATTCTCTGCTGGTGACCGTGCGCCGTGTCGACGACGATCACGTCGGCACCGGCGTCGACGAGTGCCTTGGCCTTGGCGCCCACGTCGCCGTTCACACCGACCGCCGCAGCGACCCGGAGTGCGCCGCGCTCGTCGACTGCAGGGTCGTAGATGCCGGCACGAATCGCGCCGGTGCGGGTGAGGACGCCGGCTAGAGTGCCGTCTTCGTTGACGATGACCGCGAGCGGATCGTGCTTGGCTTCGAGGAGTTCGAACACCTCGCGCGGCGTCGCGGTGACCGGGGCTGTGACGAAGTCGGTGATGGCGACCGAGCGCAGACGCGTGAACCGGTCGACGTCAGCGCACGCGGCCTCGGTGACCACGCCGAGTGGCTTGCCCTCTTCGACCACCACGACGGCGCCGTGTGCACGCTTGGGAAGCAGCGCCAGCGCGTCGGAGACGGCGTCGTCCGGACTCAACGTGACCGGCGTGTCGGCGACGAGGTGGCGGCTCTTGACGAACGCCACGGTCTCGGCGACAGCTTCGGTGGGGACGTCCTGCGGAATGATGACCAGTCCGCCGCGGCGGGCAACTGTCTCGGCCATGCGGCGGCCGGCGACTGCCGTCATATTGGCGACGACGACAGGAATGGTGGTTCCGGATCCGTCGGAAGAAGTGAGATCGACGTCGAACCGGGAGGTGACCTCTGTCCGGTTAGGGACGAGAAAAACGTCGTCGTAGGTCAGGTCGTATGGGGGGCGTTGCCCTTCGAGGAACTGCACGTTTCACGAGCCTACCGTCGATTCCGCCGTGGCGCCCTCGGTATCGCGCGCTTGCGAGCGGGAGAGGGCGATCGTGGTCATGATCATGACGGCGACGGCGCACCCGATGAGAGCAATTCCGGGACCGTCCACGCGGAGGCGTTCGTCCAGCACCGTCATCCCCAGGAAGATGGCTGCGATCGGCTCGCCGATCGTCAGGGCGGGTAGCGACGCCGACAGCGGTCCGACCTGGAAGGCGCGTTGCTGGAGGTAGACCCCGATGGCTCCCGAGGCGATCAGCGCCCAGGTCTGCCACGCCGAAATCACTCCGACGACGCCGTGTCCGAGTAGGTCGGTGACGTACTTGGTGAATGCGACCGCCACACCGTAGAAGATGCCGGCCGCGGAGCCGAGAAGCAGTGCGCGCCAACCGCCGTCGAGTTTCGACAGGCCGCCGATGGTCGCAATCACGGCGACTGCGACCGTGATCGTCAGGGGTACAGCCCAATCCGACCACGGTGCATTGCTGTCGCCCTCGGTGGGATCGCCGACCACGAGGAAGATCGCCAACGAAATCGCGAGCATGATCGCAAGTGACCACGCCGAACGGGTGATGCGGATTCCCGAGAACTTGGCCGAGAGCGGCAGAGCAAACAGGAGCGAGGTGACGATCAGCGGCTGCACCACCAACACCGAACCCAACGACAGTGCAACGGCCTGCATGACGTAACCGCCGCCGTCACCGATCAATCCGGCCCACCACCGAGGACTCCGGATCAGCGACGCCACCAACGCCTCGCCTTCGGGAACCGCCGACGCTGCCCGCTGCTGAGCGACCGAAGCGCACGCGAAGAGCAGTGCAGCGAGAAGTGCGCAGAGAACCGAGATCAGTGGAAGATCACCCATGTCCTCAGTGTGCGCGCTTGCCCGCCCGATTTCCGGCAGACGGCTTTCCTGCGCCGGGTGCGCCGCGACGCGGGGTCAAACCCTTGGACGCCAGACGCTCCGAACGAGTCGGGACCGGGGTGCCGTCCGCACGGATCTTCTTCACACTCTTGGGATCGGTGACCCGACGCGAGGAGGCGGCTCGTTTGTCGCCGTCCTTCTTCATCCGGCCTCCGGCAGCGGTCCGGCCTGCAGTGTCGTGTTCCTGACGGCCACGCTTGGCGGTGTGCTTGACGGCGACCGTCGTATCGGGAGCCTCGACCGGAATTCCCGTCGGTTCCATCGCTCCGGTGATGCGCGTGAGTTCCAGATCGTCCGGACGAACCCGCACACCGTGAACCTTGATGCCTGCCTGCTTGGTCAACTTCTCGACCGCATCACGTTCTTCGTCGGTGACGATTGTGACGACGACGCCCGATTCGCCGGCGCGTGCCGTCCGGCCGGCCCGGTGCAGGTAGTCCTTCGCCTCGGCCGGGGGATCGACGTGAACCACGAGCGTCACGTCGTCCACATGGATTCCGCGGGCTGCCACATCGGTGGCGACCAGGACAGGAGTTGTCCCGTCGGAGAACGACGCGAGAGTCTTGGTCCGGTTGTTCTGTGTCTTGCCGCCGTGCAGAGCCCCGGCCGAGACACCGATCAAATGCAGTTGCTGCGCAAGACGATCCACGCCGTGCTTGGTCTTGACGAACATGATGGTCCGCCCCGCCCGTGAAGCGATATGTGCGACAACGGATCTCTTGTCGTCACGATCGACGAAGAGCAGGTGATGCTCCATGGTCGAGACGGTGGCAACCGGGGGAGCAGTCGAGTGCGATGCCGGATTGCGCAGGTAACCCGCGACCAGATCGTCGACCTTGCCGTCGAGGGTTGCCGAGAAGAGAAGACGCTGACCATCTTTCGGTGTCGTGTCGAGAATCTTCGCGACCTCGTCGATGAAACCCATGTCTGCCATGTGGTCGGCTTCGTCGATGGTCGTGATCACCACGTCGTCGAGAATCACCGACTTCTGCTCGAGTAGGTCGAGTAGACGGCCTGGGGTCGCGATGAGTAGATCGACACCTCTGGTCAGGATGTCTGCCTGGCGCTTGATCGGAACGCCACCGACCGCATTGGCCACTCGCAAACCGATCTCGGTAGCGGCGTCGTCGAGTGCTTTGTGAATCTGGATCGCCAGTTCGCGGGTGGGAGCGAGCACCAAACCGCGCGGACGATTCCGCTTGCTGGCCCCGCCCTTGAGGCGCACCAACATCGGAAGGCCGAAGGCCAAGGTCTTTCCGGAACCCGTCGCGCCGCGCCCGAGAACATCCCGGCCGGCAAGGACGTCAGGGATGGTGGCCGACTGAATGGGGAAGGGAGCGTCGATGCCGTTTCGGCGCAACGCGTGCACCATCACGGCGGGGATTCCGAGGTCGACGAACGAACGCCCTTCGGTCGAGGTGGGCGAGTCGATCGTCGATTCCTGCATTTGTCCAGGCTACCGGGTATCGGTAGAGGCAGATGACCGCAACTACCGATACCCGCTGTGAATCAGGCCTCGATTTCGCTGCGGTCACCGCTCCACAGCGTGTGGAACTTGCCCGGCTTGTCGATGCGCTCGTAGGTGTGCGCGCCGAAGAAGTCGCGCTGACCCTGAGTCAGGGCAGCCGGCAGACGCTCCGCACGCAGACCGTCGTAGTACGAGAGCGAGGATGCGAACGCCGGTACCGGAATGCCGAGCATCGTCGCGGTGGCGACCACGCGGCGCCAGCTGTCGATGCCTGCCTCGATGGCCTCGCGGAAGTACGGCGCCAGGATCAAGCTCGGCAGGCTCGGATCTGCGTCGAATGCATCCTTGATGCGGTTGAGGAACTGCGCACGGATGATGCAGCCACCGCGCCAGATCGTTGCCAGGTCGGCAGGCTTGAGGTTCCAGTCGTACTCGGCGCTGCCGGCAGCGATCTGATCGAAGCCCTGCGCGTATGCCACGATCTTCGACGCGTACAGCGCTGCCTGGATGTCGGCGGCGAACTGCTCGGCGTCAGCAGGCTTGTCGCCGAGAGAGCCGGCAGCCAGACCCTGGGCCTGAGCTGCGGCGCGCTGGTTGCGGCTACCGGACAGTGCGCGAGCAAACACGGCCTCGGCGATACCGGTGACCGGTACACCCAGATCGAGAGCGGACTTGACCGTCCAGCGGCCCGTGCCCTTCTGCTCGGCAGCGTCGACGATGACGTCGACCAACGGCTTGCCCGTCTCGGCGTCGACCTGGCGGAGCACCTCGGCGGTGATCTCGATCAGGTAGGACTCGAGCGTGCCCTTGTTCCACTCGGTGAAGACGTCCGCGACCTGACCGGCGTCGTAGCCCAGCGCGTCGCGGAAGAGGTTGTACGCCTCGCCGATGAGCTGCATGTCGGCGTACTCGATGCCGTTGTGCACCATCTTGACGAAGTGACCGCTGCCGTCGGGGCCGATATGCGTGCAGCACGGGGTGCCGTCGACGTGAGCGGAGATGGACTCGAGAAGCGGGCCGAGAGCCTCGTACGACTCCTTCGGGCCGCCGGGCATGATCGACGGGCCGTTGAGTGCGCCTTCCTCGCCACCGGAGATACCAGCGCCGACGAAGTGCAGTCCGCGGGCGCGGATCGCTGCTTCACGACGGATCGTGTCGGTGTACAGCGAGTTGCCGCCGTCGATGATGATGTCGCCGGGCTCCATGGCGTTCGCGAGCTCTTCGATGACAGCATCGGTCGGGGCGCCTGCCTTGACCATGATCAGAACGCGTCGCGGCTTCTGCAGTGCGGCAACAAACTCTTCGACGGTCTCGGTGCGCACGAAATCGCCCTCGGAACCATGCTCGGCGATCAAAGCATCGGTCTTCGCGATGCTGCGGTTGTGCAGGGCAACGGTGTGACCGTGGCGGGCGAAATTGCGGGCAATATTCGAACCCATGACGGCCAGGCCGGTGACGCCGATCTGAGCTCGGGGTGATTCGGTGCTAGTGGTTGACATGCTTACAGCTTTCCCTCTCGGTCCGCGGCTGTGAAATCCTGCGCTGTGCGCAGCCGGAAACTGTGCGGCCGCGACGCGCGTGAACATCAGACCGTGCATACAAAACACGGATGCAGATCACTTTAATTGCAGTGACCTGCATCCGTCTCGATACAGCTTCCGGCGCAGCCGGAAGGTTCTCAGTGTTCAGTTGTCGAGCCGCAGCTCAGCGTAGGTATTACCGCTGATCGCGCTTCGGGCCGTCGAATCCGTCATAGCTACGACGGTCGGTGCGGCTGCGGAATCCACCACCACTGGTCGAGGCTGCGCGGTTGTCGCCACCGTCACGATTGCCCTGGTATCCACCGGAGGAGCGGTTGCCCTGGTAACCGGTCGAGGGGCGGCTGTCGCGATCACCGTACGAGCGGTTGTTGTCGCGGTTGCCCTGGTAGCCACCACCGGAAGAGCGGTTGCCCTGGTATCCGCCGCGGCTCTCGCCGTCGCGGCTTCCCTGGTAGCCACCACCGGAAGAGCGGTTGCCCTGGTAGCCCGTCGACGGGCGACTATCGCGGTCTCCGTAGGACGGGCGGCTGTCGCGGTTGCCCTGGTAACCACCGCTGGAGCGGTCACCCTGGTATCCGCCGGAAGAACGGTTGCCCTGGTAGCCGCCGCGGCTCTCGCCGTCACGGTTGCCCTGGTATCCACCCGAAGAGCGGTTTCCTTGGTATCCGGTCGAGGGGCGGCTGTCGCGGTTGCCCTGGTAACCACCGCTGGAGCGGTCACCCTGGTATCCGCCGCGGCTCTCGCCGTCACGGCTTCCCTGGTATCCACCGGAGGAGCGGTTGCCCTGGTATCCACCGGAGGAGCGGTTGCCCTGGTATCCACCGCGGCTTCCGCCACGATCACCGAAGGAGCGCTCGCCACGAGAAGAGCTCTCGCGCAACGGTTCTCCGGTCGGCTTCTTGGCGCCGGTGATGCGTGCCAGTTCAGCAGAACCCGGGGTGACGGCAACGGCTGCGGCGTTGACGCCGGCCATTCCGGTCAAACGCTTGAACTGACGCTTCTGGTTGGGCAGCACGATGGCGACAACGGTGCCCTTCTCGCCGGCGCGCGCGGTACGACCTGCGCGGTGCAGGTAGTCCTTGTGATCGGCCGGGGGATCGACGTGAACGACGAGGTCGATGCCGTCGACGTGGATACCGCGCGCTGCGACGTCCGTCGCGACGAGGACCGGGGTGCGGCCGTTCTTGAAACGCTCGAGGACACGGGTGCGCTGGTTCTGGGCCTTGCCGCCGTGAAGCGACTCGGCAGCGATACCGACTGCACGGAGGCGGTCGGTGATTCCCTCGCAACCGAGCTTGGTGCGGGCGAACATGATCGTGCGTCCGTCACGGGCACCGATCTCGGCGAGGACGGAATCCTTCTGTCCACGGTCGACGAGGAGGACGTAGTGCTCCATCGTGTCGACGCTCGCGCGGCCGTCTTCGGTGGAGTGGGTGACGTGGTTGGCGAGGAACTGGCGAACCAGCGACTGGACCTCACGGTCGAGGGTTGCCGAGAACAGCAGGCGCTGTCCGTCTGCGGGGGTCTCACCGAGGATCGAGCGAACCTCCGGCAGGAAGCCCATGTCCGCCATCTGGTCGGCTTCGTCGAGTGCGGTGATTTCCACCGAGTCGAGGATGCAGGTGCCCTGACGCAGGTGGTCGCCGAGACGACCCGGCGTTGCGACGAGGACGTCGACGCCGCGGCGAAGCTGATCGACCTGCTTGGCGAAGGGCGTTCCACCGACAGCGGGACGAACCGTCAGTCCGAGTGCACCGGCATACGAGTTCAGGGAGTCGACCACCTGGAAAGCAAGCTCACGGGTGGGGACGAGCACGAGAGCGCGGGGACGCTTGGCGGCCGGGCGATCTTCGTGGCGCGAGAGGCGGGTCAGCATCGGCAGGCCGAAGGCGAGAGTCTTGCCCGATCCGGTCTGTGCGCGGCCGAGAACGTTGGTTCCGGCGAGCGCGTCCGGGATGGACTGCGCCTGAATGGGAGACGGAACGGTGATGGAGTTGCGCGCCAATGCGGCAACAAGCTGCTCGGGCAGGCCGATCTCGGCGAAGGTGATACCCGGCTCGGTGGCGACTGCTTCTTCGGCAGCGGGGGTGTTGACGGTGGGGTCTTCGATGTTCTCGGAAGACGACATTTGGACAGCGTTGGTCACGCGGAAACCTCTCCGGACTACGGGCACGTCGCGGAGCGGAAGAAGCCATGCTGAAATACACGACACAGTTCGCAAAGGGACGAGCCAGGGCACATGTCACCTGGCAATCCGAACGCATACTGCGGGGAATTGGGCTGTGTGCCGTTATATGTTGACGGACCACGATGGTGGCCGTGGTCCACTCTACGCCACCGGCGACACCGAAGTCAGGTAACCCCGCCTGTGACCTGCACTACTACACGTGGTTGCGCTGGTCAAGACTCAGTATGCGTTGAAAAGCAGGCGAAGTTCGGTGAGCCAGGGCACTGCTACCGCAACGGTTGGCACCACAAGAATTGCAACCGCCCCCAGATACGCAAAAACTGCGATCCGAGGATCGGCATCGTCGGCGGAGAGGCGCTGCACTCGAATGAGCGTCGACGGACCACCTGCTGCCATCGCTCCGCGGGGTGCTGTCGATCCGGCGCACGCGACCAGGGCTCGCGCCAGGGGAGTAGGGCCGGTGGCGCGCACAGCTGAATCGTCGGCGAGCAACTCCACCAGGAGCTGTACCGATCCCAGAGCCGACTTGCTACGGACGAAACGGGGAAACGCGTGATTGACGGCGGTGAACGCCTCGAGTACCAGGTCGTGACGCGCCCGCAGATGTGAGCGTTCGTGCGTCAGGATGGCCTTGACCTCGGCATGATCGAGGTTCTGCAAAGTGCCTTGACTGAGAACCACGCGTTGGCGCAGGCCCGGTAGGCAGTAGGCGATCGGTTCGTCTACGTCCAACACTCGCAGGTCGGGTGTGCGTTCCACCGACGCGGGCATGGCACAGTCGTCGAGAAGGTCTACCAAGACGCGGTGCCGTGCACGGCGTCGTCGGGTCCTGACCGCGACCTGGATGATCGAGAAGATCAGCTTGGCGCCGATCAGGAGCGTCAGAGCAAAAACAACCACGTACAGAATCCACAGTGGCAACCCGAGTGCATCGATCTCGGCAGTCGGAGCCGTCGTCGGCCTACCGTCGGCGCCGGGAACGAGCAGCTGGCTGGCAATGGCCAGGCCCGAGCTGAATGCCGACAACACCGCAGCAATTGCGACGGCTTGCCACAGAACCAAAGCCGCGCGTGGAGCGCGGTAAGGCCACGTGGAGCGGCTCAGGAGTGCGGGAACCGGACCGGCCAGCAACAAGGCAAGCAGTCCGAAAACCAGTGCAGTAGTGGCGTTCATGTCCTACACATCATGCACGACGAAATCAGTTCGGCCTAGAAATTCCGGGCTGCGCAGCCTTTTTCGCGGACTCGCGCACCTCGAGGGCAGCAAGAGCTTCGCGGAGAGCATCGGCTTCGTCTGCATTGACCTGTCCCACGAAGTGGACAAGTGCCGCAGCGCGTCCGCCGGACTCGGGAGCCTGAGCCAGTGCGTCGACCATCAGGCTCGCGACCAGTTCTTCGCGCTTGTTGACGGGAAGATAGCGATGCGCGCGATCGTCACGCTGCTGAATCACCAGATGCTTCTTCGCCAGGCGCTGCAGAACGGTCATCACCGTCGTGTACGCCAATTCGCGATGCGTCGCGAGTGCCTCATGCACCTGTCGCACAGTTTGCGGTTCCGATGTGGACCACAAATGATCCATCACCGCGCGTTCGAGTTCACCTAGACCTGCCATTCTTCGATTCTACGGACTTCCACGACGAAATACGTACTACTGGTAGTAGTAACCGTCTCCGCAGGGGTGTGGTATTGGCCATAGTGATCTGCATGACGGTTACGGTGGTGTGAGTAGACAGAAATGCCGATACTGGGCAAGCCCACAGTCGATCCGCAGAAAGTAGCCGCACGTAGATGACGATCGACAGTTCGCCGGGCACCACGGAATCGACATCACGGATACCGGCACTTGCGCAGAAGGCTGCCGACATCGTTCGTTTCGGCATCCGCGATGCACCGTTGACGGTCGTCCTCCTTCTCACCATGTGGATCCTGGGTGCTGCCACCGGCAGCCTCGTACACGGACCGTCCCGCGATCTCGAGCACACGATCGGTGCGGGAATGGGTTCGATCCAGCACGGACGTATCTGGACTCCGCTCACCTCTGCTCTGTGGGCAGGAAACTTGCTCGGGTACATCGGTGCGAGTGTGCTCCTGATCGCGGTCGCGGCACCCCTCGAGCGGCGGATGGGAACGGTCAAGCTCGCAATTGCCGGAGCGAGCACCCAGATTCTCGGTGTTCTCCTCGGACTCGGCTGGGCTTCGTTCGTGAAGGTGTTCGACTCCAACTGGGGATTCCGTCTACACGTCGGCTCTGCTGTCGGCGCGAGTGCGTGGATCGTCGGCGCCGCGATGGCCGCCAGCTCGAACATGGGCACTTTGTGGCGTCGACGCATCCGCGTCGGCACCCTGGCCTTGACCATCACCTTGGCGTTGTTCAGCGGCCAGTTGCAAGACGTCATCAGGTTCTTCGCCGCGGTCGTAGGGCTGGTGATCGGGCAGTGGATCGTGGGACGGTCGGCTCGCGGCGAGCGCATCGCCGGGACCCAGCGGGAAGGTCGCGTTCTCGTCGCCATCGTCGTGGCGGCCAGTGCGATCGGACCGATGATCGCCGCGCTGTCCCCGCAAGCGGTGGGCCCACTCGCCGTGCTGCGGGATCTCTTCCGCGGCGTTCCCTGGACAGTCGCAGAAGTTCGCGAGCTGTGCGCAGAGTCAGCGTCGGATCCGGACTGCCGACGCGGCCTACTCGAGCTGAGACTTTCGGGCATCGGGCCGACTCTGCTCTCGTTGATGCCGTCGATTTTCGTTCTGGTATTGAGTGACGGGCTCCGTCGAGGCCGAAGATTCGCCTGGATTGCGACTGTCTGCGCTCAGGTCGTCCTACTGGTCCTCTCGATCGGGAACTTCGTCATCAGGTTCGTCGACGCCGTGGACAGCGACAGCCTGTTCTACGGAATCAGTGATCCGAACGTGTACCGCACTCTGGTGCCGTTCCTGACGCCGTTGTTCGTGCTGATCCTGTTGATCTCCACACGTCGATACTTCGACGTGGCGGCACCGGCCAAGACGTACCGGCGTCTGGGCGTTGCGATCGTGGCGTTACTCGGGGTCCTCGCCGTGATCTACGTGGGCGGCGGAATGCTCGCCAGGCACGGGTTCGACCGCGAGCCGACGGTCGCGATGTTGCTCGCGGACTTCCCTCAGCGCCTTGTACCGCCGGTGTACCTACAGTTGATCGACCCGCGCCTGCTTCCCGTGGACATCGAGTCGACGTTGCTCTTCGAATGGACCGGCGTCGTGTTCTGGGGCGTTGCCGCCGTGTTGGTTTTCGTGAGTTTCCTCAAGCCGGTCAAGACCGCCGATCCCGAAGCCGCCGAACGAGCGCGATCTATGTTGATCGCCGGTACCGGCAGCCCGTTGTCGTGGATGACGACGTGGAAGGGGAACACCTACTGGTTCAGCGCGGACGGTTCGAGTTACGTCGCGTATCGCGTCATCGCCGGCGTTGCTCTCACTACCGGTGATCCGGTCGGTCCTCCCGATCGCATGCGCGCAGCGATCGAGGAGTTCGCCGAGTTCGCGTCGTCGAACGGGTGGATACCGTGCTTCTATTCGGTGACGGACGAGGCGCGCACCATCACCGATTCCATGGGCTGGAGCGGTCTACAGGTCGCCGAGGAAACGGTCCTCGATCTGGGCGGAATCGCGTTCACGGGCAAGCGGTTCCAGGACGTGCGCACCGCACTGAACCGGGCGAAGAAGTCCGGTATCTCCGCCGAGTGGATTTCCTTCCCTCATGCACCTCTCGCGATCAAGGATCAGATCGTCGCGATCTCGGAAGAATGGGTAGCGGACAAGGGGATGCCCGAGATGGGATTCACCCTCGGGGGACTCGACGAGGTCGACGACGAACAAGTGCGGTGCCTGATTGCCGTCGACGAGGATCGCACCGTGCACGGTGTCACGTCATGGCTACCGGTGTACCGCGACGGCAAAGTCGTCGGCTGGACCCTCGACTTCATGAGGCGACGCTCCGAAGGGTTCCGTCCCGCGATGGAGTTCCTCATCGCTTCCGCTGCACTCAAATTGGAGGAGGAGGGCGTCGAGTTCCTCAGTCTGTCCGGTGCGCCGTTGGCGACCATTGCCGGCGACTCCGGTGCGGACTCAGCCGCGACCAACGCAGACGAACCTGAGGCCACGACCTTCTCGGCAATGATGGACAGCGTGCTCGACCTACTCGGTCGCACCCTGGAACCGGTGTACGGATTTCGATCGCTGTTGGCCTTCAAATCGAAGTTCCAGCCTCGGTACGTGCCGATGCACATGACTTTCGCCGATCCAGCCGCGTTGCCGAGCATCGGCAACGCGGTCGGACGGGCATACCTGCCGACCGTGACGATCGGTCAAGGATTCAAACTCGTTCGGACGATTCTGGGTCGCTGATTCGCGATCGTCACGCAGGCTTTGCCGGCCCACCGACGGCGCCGAACACGTGCCGGGTGCCGATCGGGACGATCAGCGGCCGATCCGAAACGGGATCGTCGATAACGGCAGCTTCGAGACCGAACACCTCGAGCAGAAGTTCCGCGGAAATGATGTCCTTGGGGACACCCGAAGCGACGACGGCGCCGTCACGCATCACGATCAGATGATCGCTGTATCGGACCGCGAGATTGAGGTCGTGCAGAACCATCACCACGGTGCGCCCCATTTCCTCGTGGAGTTGATCCACCAGGTCGAGGACTTCCATCGAATGCGCAAGGTCGAGGTACGTGGTGGGCTCGTCGAGGAGCAGGATGTCGGTTCCCTGGGCGAGAGCCATCGAGATCCAGGCTCGCTGACGCTGGCCGCCGGACAATTGATCGACCGGCCGATCAGCGAGGTCGGAGACACCGGTCAGCTCCAGTGCTTCCGCGACCTCGCCCTCGTCGTCCGCGGACCACTGCCGAATCCACGACTGGTGCGGGTGGCGTCCACGCGAGACCAGATCGGCGACAGTGAGTCCTTCGGGCGCAACCGGAGTCTGGGGGAGCATGCCGAGCACCCGGGCGACTTCCTTGGTCTTCATCGAACTGATCGCCTTGCCGTCGAGGATGACCGATCCACCCTTGGGCTTGAGGAGACGACCGAGCGCACGGAGAAGTGTCGACTTGCCGCAACCGTTGGGTCCGATGACCGTCGTGATCACGCCGGTGGGGATCTCGAGATCGAGTCCGTCGACGATGATGCGATCCCCGTACCCGAGCGTCAGATTCTGCGCGACGAGACGCGAAGGAGCGTCGGTGGACTGGGCGATGGTGGTCATGCTGTGACCTTCCGATTGTTACGAACCAACAGGTAGAGCAAGAACGGGCCGCCCAGAGCGGAAGTCACGATTCCGACAGGGAGTTCCACAGGCAGAATTGTTCGAGCGATGACGTCACTGCCGACCACCAGTACAGCACCGGTCAGTGCGGAAGCCACGATGGGCGGGCCGGCCGAGCGCACCAGGCGCATGGCAACCTGTGGCGCCGCCAAAGCGACAAAGCCGACCGGACCTGCTGCCGCGGTTGCGATGGCGGCCAGTGCAACGGCGGAAAGCAACAGTTTGGCCTGCGATGATTGCAAGCGAACACCGAGTGAGGTGGCGTTGTCGTCGCCCAACCGCAGCGCTCCCATGGTGAACGAGGCGATCACCGCGTAGCCGCCGACTACTGCGACGGCGATCGCGACGGGCCACATCTGATTCCAGGTGGCACCGTTGAGCGAGCCGTTGAGCCACACCTGTGCGCGGGAGGCGTCGTTGATGTCCGCCGAGATGAGCAGCCATCCCGTCGCTGCAACCAGCATGGCGTTGATGCCGATACCGATCAGGATTAGGCGGAAACCCTCTACACCTTTGCGCCACGCCAAGGCATAGATCACCACAGCTGTCAGCAGACCGCCACAGAGCGCAGCCAACGGAATGCCCAGTGTGGCAAGTATTCCCACGAACGAGCCACCGCCACCGAGGACGATGAGAGCAACCGCGGCAGCACTCGATCCGGCCGTGATTCCGAGGATGTCCGGGCTGGCGAGGGCATTGCGGGCAATCGTCTGGGTGACTGCACCGGCAATGCCCAGTGCCATACCGATGAAGAGGGCGGTGAGCGACCGCGGAAGTCGAAGGTCGAAGACGATCAGGTTCTGTGTCTTGCTTCCATTGCCGAGCAGTACGGAAATGACGTCGGGGATCGAGATCGGGTAGTCGCCACGTCCGATGTTGATGCAGAGCAGAAGGAACAGCGCAACTGCGAGGGCAATGCTCACCGACACCGCAAGCGGGCGATAGACCAGCGAGAATCCACCGAGGCGGATCGACTTACGAGAGGGGACGGTCCGGGGGAGTACCCGAAGTTCCTGCTTGAGCGTCACAGACTTGCCAACTTCCTGCGGCGTACGAGAGCGATGAAGAACGGAGCGCCGAAGAGGGCCAGGATGATGCCGACCTGCAACTCACCTGGGCGCACGACCACGCGACCGATGATGTCCGCGGTGATCAACATGACTGCACCGAGCAAGCCCGCGTACGGGACCAGCCAGCGGTAGTCGGGTCCGGTGATGGCCCGGGCCACGTGGGGGACCACCAAACCGATGAACGCGATCGGACCACACGCCGCGGTGGCGGCGCCGGTCAGCAGGGTGATCGCGACGATGCCGAGTGTGCGACTGAACGCGATGTTGGTTCCCAAGGCTTTGGCGACGTCTTCACCCAGGCTGAGGACATTGAGCCCCGGCGTACTTGCCAAGGCGATGACCAAACCGAGTATCAGGAAAGGCAGGACCTGCCACAGGACGTCGAACCCGCGCCCGGATACCGAACCGACGACCCAGAACCGGTAGGCGTCCAAGCTGGTCTGGTCGAGGATGATCACGGCGTTGGTCATGGCTTGCAGGAAGAACGCGACGGCCGCGCCCGCCAGAGCCAGGCTCAGAGGGCTGGCGCCGCCGTTTCCGATCGAGGACAAGCCGAAGACGACGATGCTGGCGACGAAGGATCCTGCGAATGCGAACCAGAGGTACTGACTCGGTGCGGTGAAGCCGAAGAGGTAGATCGCCATGACGACGAAGAAAGCTGCGCCTGCGTTGAGGCCGAGTAGACCGGCATCCGCCAACGGGTTTCGTGTGTGTCCCTGAATCAGCGCGCCGGCGATACCGAGTGCGATGCCGACAACGAGACCCAGGATGGTTCGCGGAGCGCGCAGGGTCCGCACGATGATGTCGGTCTGGGTGCCGTCAGAACTGAAGATGGCATGGAAGATTTCGGCAAACGTCAACGGCCGAGCGCCCACCGCGATGCTCGCGAGCATGACGAGTGCGAGAAGAACAGTCAGGACGGCGAGACCGATCAGGCGGCGCCGACGAGTTGCCCCGACGCTGTTGTCGCGCGCGAGTTCCTCGAAACCTTCGTCGCGTGCCGTGCTCTCACGGACCACCTCGATTCCGCTTCGATCGAAGGGTCTGCGTAGAGCCCGGCGAACACCGATGGGCTGTTTGGTCTTCGCGTCACGCGTGACCAGTCCAACCCATCCCTTTCCCGAGGTCCGACCCGTGGCACCTTCACGGAATCCGAGGTTCCAGACGAGGAGACCGACGGCGATGGCTATCGCCGTCCCACCGAACACGGCGCGGTCGGCCTCGCCGCCACCGTTGTCGTCACGGAGAGACTGAACGATGTACCAGCCGACGAGCAACGGAAGCAGGAACACTCCCGCGTCGAAAAACCCAGCTAGGACACGCATTCGGACAGGAGCCGGGCCGCGCGGCACGATGCGCCGTCCGTACGTCTCGCTGGGTCCTCGGGGATGTCCGTTCCCGAGTGGTTTGGTCATGGTCACTGGCGGTTCGAGCTCCTGGTCTTTGTGCGCAGGGAATTCGCATCTTAGGTTACGGAACCCTATGTGGGTGCGCTCCCCGCGGGGCAAGTTCCTGTGAATATGCGGTGCCCAGCGTCACAGTTCTTTACTCTTGAATTATGGTGAGGCTAACCTACATTAGGAACCACAAGACAACTTCGGCCGATTGGAGTGCACGGTGACCGTCACCTTGACCACCCAGCATGCGGATGTTCGTGAATTCGAACTCCGGTCGAACGCATTGAGCCGCACCAGCGTTCGCCTACGAGCACTCAACCCTGACTATCCTCGCGTCTATGCGGTTGCCGCCATGGCAGGCGAAGGCAAACGGCGCTGGTGGCAACTGAGTGAGGGTCTGCGCGGGGATCGGGTGCATCAGATGTTCGCCCGTTCACTTCAAGACCTCGACAGTGCTGAAGCTGCCGCGATCCAGGTCGCGACGTCACTCATTCATGCCGTGGTCGGCAGGGTGGCCGCGTCGATCGTCTCCGAAGGGTCCGCATGGGACCCTGGGCTGGAGAACCTGTTCATACACATGGACAGCGACGGTGGAATCGACTGGGCCGGCGTGGTCGACGAGACGCTGCGCGTGGCCCCGAACGGGCGAGAGGCCGGAAGCGACGGCGTCGTCGATATGCCCTGTGAAGAGGCTCTCCTTATTTGGACTGCGCACCGCTGCCCGACATCGCTGCGCGCCATCTACGACGCCGTCTCCCGATGCGCACCCGTCGACCAGTTCCGATTCTGGGGCCTGGTGGGGGAGTCGATCCTGGGCGCAGCCGCTTATGTTCCCATCCTGGCCGGTGAAGGCGAATCCGCAGCACAGCGCCGGGGGCAGGGTCTTCTCGACGCCTTTGTCGCAGCCGGGTTGCCGGTCCGCGCGCGCCGCAAGGTCTCGCTGCGTCCTCGTTGGAACCAATTCGATGAAGGGCTTGCTAAATTAGGTCAGCCTTGCCTATGATTGTGGAACACCTCGCGGAGAGTTGCACACTGCGAGAGTGACGAAACTGCCGGACCGCGCCGGAGTCCTGAGGGCTGCAGAGACTCCCGGTCCTTCCCACGGCGGGTTTCACATCGAATGATGTGAAACCCGCCGGTTCTTTATCCAGACCTGATTCCAAGCTCGAGTTACCTCTCGTGTAATCAGATAGGGAGTGGCAGCCACACCGGCGCCAGAGAATCACAGATGGAGATGGCATGGTCGACACTGCTGAAACCGCAGAGATGATGAAACGCCTCGGAACGGGCTTCGACGCCACCATCGGCCTGGAATACACCGAACTGAGCCCGGACCGTGTGCGGGCACAATGGACCGTCAAGCCCACGCTGCACCAGCCGGCAGGGATCCAGCACGGAGGCGTGTACTGCTCGGTGGTGGAGTCTCTCGCCAGCGTCGGCGGCACAGTGTGGCTGGGCGAGCGAGGCCACGTGGTCGGAGTCAACAACAACACCGACTTCCTGCGCGCAACGCGGGAAGGGACTCTCACCGCAGAAGCCACACCGATTCATCGCGGACGTACCCAGCAACTCTGGGAGGTTCGCATCACCGACGAGAACGACCGACTCGTTTCCAAGGGGCAGGTTCGCCTCGCCAACATCACCGAGGTGGCGAAGATCGGCAACTGACGACACGACAGTCGATCAAATGACGAAGGGCGGCAGTGGAGTTCAACTCCGCTGCCGCCCTTCGTCATTTGCTCAGATACTGATCGATCAGCCGGCAGCCTTCTGTTGCTTGCCTGCCGTCTTCTTGGTTTCGCCGTTGGAAGCGCCGCCGGACCCCGTCGCTTCCTTGTTCTTCTTCTCCAACTCGCCCATTGCGTTTCGCGCGAAGACCTGCTGCTCGGTGGACGCCATCTGAGCACGGCCACGCCCGAAGAACGTCACTGCCCACGACAAGAGCGTCGAGGCGCGTGAACGGAATCCGACGAGGTACAGGAGGTGAATTGCCAGCCAGGCGACCCACCCGATGAAGCCGCTGATCTCGAGCTTGCCGACTTTCGCCACCGCACTGAAGCGCGAGATGGTTGCCATGCTGCCCTTGTCGAAGTACTTGAACGGAACTCGTTCCGACGGCGACTTACCGTCCAGTGAGGCTTTGATCTGCTTCGCCGCGTACTTGCCGCCTTGCATGGCGACCTGCGCCAATCCGGGGAGCTTGTCGAGCGACATCATGTCGCCGATGACGAAGACGTTGGGGTGTCCTGGAAGCGACAGGTCAGGATTGACCATGACGCGGCCGGCACGGTCGGTTTCGCCGCCGCTCTGCTCTGCGAGTTGCTTGCCGAGCGGGCTCGCCTGAACTCCGGCGGACCACACCTTGCACTGTGACTCGATACGGCGCAGCGTGCCGTCCTTCTCCTTGATGATCAGACCGTCGTTGTCGACATCGGTGACCATCGCGTCGAGCTGGATCTCGACGCCGAGCTTCTCGAGCGTCTCGGCCGCCTTGCGGCTGAGCTTCCCGCCGTACACGGGCAACACTGCAGGGGCACCGTCCAGGAGCACGACGCGGGCTTCACGTGGATCGATCTTCCGGAAAGCGCCGTCGAGCGTGCGACGGGAAAGCTCGGCGATCTGTCCGGCCAACTCCACCCCGGTGGGGCCGGCACCGACCACGACGAAGGTGAGCAAACGCGCGCGCTCCGCAGGATCGTCCGACAGCTCGGCCTGTTCGAACGCGCCGAGGATTCGTCCGCGCAGTTCGAGGGCGTCGTCGATCGTTTTCATGCCGGGTGCGAACTCTGCGAACTGATCGTTGCCGAAGTACGACTGACCGGCACCTGCTGCCACGATCAGGCTGTCGAACGGCGTCACGGTGACGCGTTCGAGAAGACGCGAGGTCACCGTCTGGTTCTCGAGATCGATGGTCTCGACCTCGCCGAGCAGGACCTGGGCGTTCTTCTGCTTGCGCAGCACCAGTCTCGTTGCGGGAGCGATGTCGCCGACCGAGAGGATGCCGGTGGCAACCTGATAGAGGAGCGGCTGAAACAGATGGTGGGTTGTACGCGCGATCATCGTGATGTCGGCATCGGCTTTTTTGAGAGCCTGAGTGCCGAACAGTCCTCCGAAGCCGGAACCGATCACCACTACGCGGTGGCGGTGCGGTTCAACCGACTGGATGCTCATTCCGTACTCCTCGAGTTCTAGGCGACAGTCCTACGGTAGTCCCACCGCGCGCGAGCTTCTCTGTGAGCAGCCCGGCAAGCGCAGCCGTGTCCGAATCGATCAAGCAGCCTCGAGTGTGATCACTCCCGATGCGATCCGCTTCGCCGAACCGGGGGTGATCACCACCTTCGTCGAGGTGCGGCTACTGGCGGACCGACAAAATGAACAGCGCGATGCACCCGCCGACGAAAACCAGGATCGACAGTGCCACCGACGCATACCCGACACCCACTCCAATTGCTGCCCAGTCCATGTGCTCAACCTCTCGTGTATTGCAATCTGGGGTTCAGATCACATTTGCCTGGTGTCATCACACCTCATCGACCCCTACTTCCGAAACCCGGCACGCCCAACCATTGACATGCAAGTAAATGCTTGCATATTGTGAAGTGGTGGACGACCGGATGAATGCAGTGTTCAAAGCGCTTGCCGATCCGACACGGAGGCTTCTTCTGGACCGCTTGTTCGTAGTCAACGGACAGTCACTCGGCGAGTTGTGCGACAGCCTCGACATGAGTCGGCAGGCAGTCACCCAGCACCTTGACGCGCTGGAGGATGCAAATCTGATCAGCACGGTCAGGCAGGGGAGATCCAAGCTCCACTATCTCAATCCCGTTGCGCTCGAAGAAATTCGAGAGCGGTGGATCAACAAATTCGAGGTACCGCGCCTGAACGCGCTCAGTGCCGTCAAAAGACTCGCGGAGGAAGCCATGGCCGACAAGCCCAGTTTCGTGTACGTCACCTACATCGCCAGCACGCCCGAAAACGTATGGAAAGCACTGACGGACGCCCAGGCCACAGCGGAATACTGGGGACACAGCAACGTCTCCGACTGGCAGCCCGGATCGACGTGGGAGCACCGCCGGATCGACGGTTCGAACATCGCCGATGTGGTCGGCACCGTAGTCGAGAGCAACCCCCCGTCGAGGTTGGTCACCACCTGGGCCGACCCGAACGGTGAACCGGGCGTCGACATCTCGCGGGTGAGCTTCGACATCGAAGCATTCGACGCGATAGTGCGCCTGACCGTCAAACACACCGATCTCGCCGACGAATCGGCCCGGATGGAGGTTGCCGGCGGATGGTCTGCCGTGTTGTCGAACCTGAAGTCTTATCTCGAGACCGGACACACTCTTCCCGTGGCACCGTGGGAGATGCCGGTCGGTTGACGGTTGTCGACCAGGACAAACGCGCGGTACGGCCGGGAAGAGTTCGCCGTACTCCTGCCCGAACTGTCGGTCCAGTCCGGTCTCAAATTCGCATAACCGTCAAATATCGGCGCGTTCAGTCTGTAAAGTTGCCAGATGGATGCTAGCGTTTGCTCCGACATCGAGTGAGGACGACCTCGTCTCGCAGGCAGGGGAGAAACGCTATGGGCGGCGACGCTTTTCAGAATGTTCCGGTTGATCGACGCAAGTTCGTCAAGACAGTTCTGGCGGCCTCGGCGGTAACTGTGCCCGTCGTGACGTCCATCAGCCTCGGTGGTGCGGCACCGGCCTTCGCAGCCGGTGACACGCCCAATCTTTCCGGAGCGCCTGGTCGTGGCCAGCAGAATCCGAGTCAACCAGGCGGTGAGCAGCCCGGCGGGAATCAACCCGGTGGCAATACTCCCGGAGGGAACGAGCCGGGCAATCCAGGGTCGTCGGGTAGTTCGGGGTCGTCGGGTAGTTCCGGGAGTTCGGGATCGTCGGGAAGTTCCACAGGTTCCGGATCAACCGGTAGTTCCACAGGTTCGGGTGGAACTACTACAGCCAAGCCAACCGGCCCCACCGCGCCGACGGAGCCGACTGTCCCCACTGTGCCCACGGTGCCGACCACGCGCACCGAGCCGACCTTTCCGACTGTCCCGACCCAGCCGACAGAACCCACGGAGCCTGCATAACCGATACGACGCCACCGGTTCCCAGGGAGCACACCGATGACCGAGTTCGACGTCGCCTTGCACCGCGCTCTGAAGAACCTCCAGAGCGCGGGCCCAGTCCAGGTGAAGGAGACTCCGCCGCACGGAAAGCCGGCTGATCTCACTATCGCAATTGCGACCTACGACGATTTCGACGGCGCATACTTCACGATCCACTCGATCTTGGTCCATCATCGGGAGATTCTGGACAGAGTCGAGTTCGTGTTGCTGGACAACAATCCCGAGGGATTGCCGGCGCCGATGCTCGAATCGTTTGCGGGGTACATCGATCGGTTCCGCTACATTCCGTTCACCGACGTTCGATCGACTGCGGTGCGGGACGTGCTGTTCCGCAAGGCAACCGGAAAGTATGTCCTGGTCCTCGACTCGCATGTGATCCTGGCACCGGGATCGTTGTCGGCGCTGCTGGCGTATTTCGACGCAAATCCGGAAACCGCCGATTTGATCCAGGGACCGATGCTCTCCCAGGATTCCTCACACATCGCGGCTACCCACATGGACCCCAAGTGGCGCAACGGAATGTTCGGCTCGTGGGGAGTCGATCCGCGCGCGAAGCAGCACCCCGACATGCCTTTCGAGATTGTCATGCAAGGCCTCGGCGCTTTCGCCTGCAGGCGTGAGGCTTGGCCGGGATTGAACTCGCACTTCACCGGATTCGGCGGTGAAGAGGGATACATCCACGAGAAGTTCCGGATCAACGGCGGCAAGGTCGTCTGCCTTCCGGAATTCGGTTGGCACCATCGATTCGAGCGTCCCGCGGGTGTTCCGTACCGCATAAATTGGGAAGACCGCGTTCACAATTACCTGCTCGGGTGGAACGAGGTCGGTTGGGACATCGATTCGCTCCATCGTCAGTTCTCCAAATACCTCGGTGATTCATATCCCGAGATTCGTCGCCGTGCCGAGTTGAGCGTCCAGCGACCCGAGTTGGCCTTTGGTGGGGTGATCGTTCTCAGCGACGACCGCCGAGTCGCTCCCTGGCGTTCTTGCCTGGCGGAGGCCGAGTCGATCGAACTGACCGTTCACCGTGCCATTCCGTCGCAGGACGACGGTCTGGACGGGTGGAGGACGGCGTCTGCGTTCGTCGCCGGACTCGACAAGGCAATTCTGCTGGGCTGGAAGTCTGTGGTTTTTCTGGACGAGGCGCGCGTGATCGAACCCGCCCTTGCGTACAAACTGCGAAACATTGCCGACGACCTCCCCGCTGAGGCCGATTCGGCTGTCGTCCACGCGCACGGCGAAGACCCGGTCGGGGCTGCACTGGTTGTTCGTGCGGCGGCATACCGAACTTTGCGAGACGAACTCTCACGAAGCATCAGCGGATCCCTGCCATCAGATTTTTCACTGGCAACCTATCTGCTCGAGCGGGGCGCAGTCGACGTCGTGCTCGATCGCTCTCTGTCGCCGGTCCGAGTAGAGCCCGACCCGGTTATCGAGGATTCGGAGCCGGACCTCGGTGTTGTCGTCGTGAATCTCGATCTCGACATCGACAGGTGGAAGGCGTCCTGGCATCGATTCATTCGCTTACCGCGCGTGGCAGCGGTGGAAAGAGTGGCGGCTTTCGAGGACGCCACGAATCAGGATGCCGCCTTTGCCGTCTCGTGGCGTCGTGCGGTCGCTCGCGCTACCGAGAAGGGCTGGGATTCGGTCCTCATCACTGCCGACGACGTGAATGTGCTGGACGCATCGGCGTCGATTCTGGAGCATGCACGTCGAGAGCTCGACCTCCGCCCCTGGGATGTCGTCCAACTCGGACACGACGCGAAATCGGGGGACGGAGCGCTGCTCGACGGTTCGGCGATGCTACGCACCAGTCCCGAGAACCGTGGAGTTCACGCTGTTCTCGTTCACTCGCGCGCCTTCGAGCGAATTCTCGACGCGATTGCGGATCCGGAGGCAGATCCCGAAGCATTCGGAAAGTGGGCGGGTCACCACCGAACACTGGGCGACTACCTGGTGGAGGCGAATGCCGGGGGAATGCTCACCTGTCTGACACTCGCCCCCGGCATCGCCTCCACCCGCAGCCTGCTTCGTTCGGGCGCAATCGAATCCGAATACTCACGACGCTTCTCGCTCTGACCTCACCACCGACACGAACATCGGATTCGCCGCAACAAGGAGGTATCTTGACCGAACTACTCGAAGACGCGAGGCCCCAACGCTCACAGGCGGTGGAGAGCAACGATCTCACCGACGGTGTCGTGCTGTACGACACCTCCAGCGAAGTTGCCCATCACCTCAACCCCGTCGCGACTTTGGTGTGGGAACTGTGTGACGGCCGGACCGTCAGTGACATCGTCCAGGCGGTCGTTGAGGTACTCGAGATCCCCGTCCATGATGCGGAGTCGGTAGTGAACGAGACCTATGGACAGCTGAGCGCCTCGCGTCTGCTGGTGTGAGAATCCAGTGACAGGCAACCACGTACCGCAATTCCGGACGCACTACCTGTGGGTTGATGCGATTGTGCGCGGCCCCGCCATCCCTGAACTCGGTGTCGTCGAGCATCGAATTGCGAGCCCCTGGCCTGCGGGATACGACGTCGGAGTCCGGATCGAGCGAAACCGATCGACGTTCGGGCTCTGGGACGCCACCATCGAATCGACCATCGACGGCAGCATTGACACGCTGACCGGTCTCGACGCCCTCCACCTCGCAGAGAACGTGTACCGCAGCGTGCATCGGGATGTCATGAAAGCCGCCCATGGCGAACAGTGGACTCGCCTGCACGCTGCTCTGGTCGACTGCGACGGTGTGCGAGTGGCAATCGCCGGACACTCCGGCGCCGGCAAGACCACCTTGGCTCTAGCCCTTGCCTTACGGGGCGCACAATTGCGCGCTGACGAAGGCGTCTTCATTCGTGGCACCGAATCGGTGGGCTTACCGCGTCGAGTTCACCTCAAAGCGGGTACGTTCGATGTTCTCCCCGAGGTCAAGGCACATGATTCGCTGTATCTCCCGTATGCCCCGCCGGTGTGGGCGCTGGACCCGTCAACTCTGTCGATACCGCCGGACGCCGACTCGGCGGTTCGCGGAATCGATCTGATGCTGATTCTCGACGGTTGGGACGAGGGGACGACACGTATCGCACCGATGCCTGCAGCCCAGGCGATACAGTCACTGGCCGAGCAATCAGCTTTGTGGTCCGACAATCACGGATTGACTCTGAGAAACACCGCTGCTCTACTCTCGAATGCCCCGTGCTACAGAATGATTCGGCATCACGGCGATACCGGCGCCGACGCCGTGGAGAAACTGGTGGCGTCATGCGTGACACCCGGTACTTGATTTCCATGCTGGACTCCGAGCACGGGGCCGACCTCATCCGTTCGTGTTCGCCGCAGGATTGGCCGAGAGTCATCGACACCGCTACCAGGCACAAGGTGTTGCCGCTGCTGGCCGCCCGCGCAGTCGACGCCGGCTTCGCCTCAGTCCTGCCTGCGAGTTTCGCGGAAATGCTGTCGGAGTCCGGAGCTACCGCGTCGAGTCCGGAATTGACGCTGAGCCTTGTCCATCACCGAAACGCGCGTCGTATCGCGGACCTCGACGCGCAGCGCGTAGAACTGCAAGAGTTGTTACACAGCAGCGGATTTCCAACGGTCGCACTGAAAGGTGCTGCCCTTCTCGAGCGAAGAATCTGGCCGAATCCGGCAGCGCGACGGATGACGGACATCGACCTCTTGGTCGTCGATCCCGCACACGCCGTTCCGGCCAACGACGCGATCCTCGACTTCGGCTATCGAATGGTCCGCCCGGACGAGGTGGTGGGGGATTCCATCGATCGCGACGATCACCAGGAACCTGCGCTCCTGCGCGACGACCGTCACGGCTCCGTCGAAATTCATTCGCACTTGCTTCCGCGGTTCGCTCGTCATGCGTTGACCCGGGAGGCGGCGGTCCGAGGAATCAGCGCGGGGACCGAAGGATCCAGACTCGAGATTGCCGATGTCACGCTGCATGTCATCGCTCACGCGCGACTCGCCGATCGGGCCTTGATTCGCGCCGATTTGTCGTTGAACAGCGTCTTCGACGTGGGGTACCTGCTCACTTCCGAACCGGAACTCGCTGTGACGCTCTCCAGACGCCAGTTGCCACGCGATGTCCGTCGGGCGGTGAACGTCCACTGGGCGGCGGTGGAATCGATCTTCGGCGTCAGTACCGGAGTGACGACCATCTCGGCGCGTTGGTGGTGGCAATGGACGCTGTGGTTGGCGGATCGCCCGCGGCTGCACTCGCTGTACCGCGATCTGGTTATGGTGCCGCTCTTTCTCGACCGTGATCGGCTCTCCATCCGGGACGGGCGCGACCTACGCGGATGGGACTTGGCGCGCGCACGCGTGTCTCACTTCCTCCGTCGTGCGAGGACTGCCGTCGAGGATGCCGGGGGAGCAGCATGAAAGTCCTCATCACCGGCGGAGCGGGATTCATCGGAAGCACCGTGGCGTCGAAATGCGTCGACGCCGGGATGGATGTCATTGTCCTCGACAGCCTGCTGACCGGCCGTGCCGAGTTTGCACACCGATTCCCGTTCTACTGCGGTGACATCGCGGACGAGAAACTGCTCGACAGGATATTCGCGGATCATCCCGATATCGATGCCACAGTTCACTGTGCGGCTCTGATCGTGGTCGGAGATTCCGTGAGCAGTCCGGCGCGGTACTACGAGAACAACGTCTCCAAGTCACTGACGCTGGTCTCGAGTGTCCTTCGGAACGGGTGCAAGCGTTTCGTATTCAGTTCCTCTGCGGCGGTGTACGCGCCGAGCGACGGTGGATGTGTCGACGAACATTGCCGGATCGAACCGCAGAGTCCCTACGCGCACAGCAAAGCGCAGTTCGAAACGATGCTCGACGACATCGTGGCGGCCACAGGTTTGTCGGCGATGTCTCTCCGATACTTCAACCCTGTGGGGGCAGATCCCGAACTGCGAAGCGGAACAGCATCGGCACGCCCCACACACGCACTCGGAAAGCTGTTCGAATCATATTCGACACGAACACCTTTCAGAGTCGCGGGGACAGATTGGCCGACGCGCGACGGGTCCGGCGTGCGCGACTACGTTCACGTGTGGGACCTTGCGGACGCTCATGTTCGCGCATTGGAAAGCTTCGACCGGATCACCGCTGATTCATCACGCCTGACTGTGGTCAATGTGGGCAGTGGGCGGGGAACCACGGTATGGGAACTCATTCGCACCTTCGAGAACGTGCTCGGCAAAAACATCGACGTGGTCGTTGCAGGCCGACGCACCGGTGACACTGCCGGCGCCTACGCGTCGAACGATCGTGCGTTGCGACTACTCGGGTGGGTGCCGACGTTCACCCTGGAACAGGGGATCGAGGACACCGCACGGTGGCTGGCAGTGCGGCCGCACCTGCTGAATTCGGTGTAGCCGAACGTCAGCCCATCGGGTCGCCGTCAACGGTGATGTTGTTGCTTCGCAGCCAGACTGTGGCGTCCGGATCCCACCCGGCGAGTACGGTGGCACCCGCGTTGCGCGACAACGGGATCGCGATGCCCGGCGTGGTCAGGTACGCCATCATTGTCAGGTGGACGGCGTCGTAATCTGCGGCCATCGAAACCCAGTCCGGAATGAACCAGTCACGGTATTCACCGGTCGTGTCGTACCAAACGGAGCGACGTGATGCCGGCACTGGCAGGGGATAGGTATCGACCAGGTTCGCCCAGTCCCGTGGACCCGTAATCTCGTAGATGCGGGGCGCGCCGTAGGTCCTTACCGGCTGCACCCGAGCTTCGTTCGAGGAGCTGTCTTCTTCGAGAAATACCCCGAGAGCCCCGATACCGTCGCGGGCTCTGGTTGTTTCGGTGGTGCCGTTGGCAAAAGGGGTGGACCACCATTCGCCTCCGATATGACGGTCCGGATCTTCGATCTGATACTCCAGAAACCGACGTTCGTAGTCGAGGGCCTCGGCGCGCCACTGTTCGAGGCCGTCTTCGGTACGGTAAATCCGTAAGGGCAGGTCCGACCAGCCGTAGATGGGGTTTCGCTTCTCAACCAGGTGCTGGTTCAGGAGTTCAACCGGTTCGGTCCACCAGGCAGTGTGCGGCGAGTCGAGAACGGCTCGGGTGATCGGGCGCAATGCCGCGATCACCTCAGGACGGACGAAGATCAGGTCTTCCTCGTCGGGTGGCTCCCAGTAGCGCGCACAATCCACGGCATATGCGAGACAGTGCAATATCTCGAGTTCCGACATTTCTGCGATCGCGCGGACATCAACAGCGTCGAGAACTCCGAGCGCGTGTTCCGTCGATTGTGGCCAGTGTCTACCGGACGAGCGTGCATCGGCATGGCACGCATGCCCGACGTTCGCGCAGAACCGACGACCACGCGGCGAGCCGAGGACGAGCGCAACGGAATCCATGTGGACAAAGCTAACCGACGAGTTGGCGGGGGACGTTCGAATATCCACTACTTGACATAATGTAGATTATCGGCAAATTACCGACCTGGGGATATCAGCCCATGGTTCGTTTCCCGCATCCTTGTCGCACGTCACCTTCGTATGTCGATCCGTAGGTGTATTTGCACACTGCTCACGTGCTTCCGTCCTGACTTGCCGGCCACCTTGCGTGAGTTGATCATCTCGAGTCGGCTGCCTGCCGGCAGGCTGCCTTGGATTGCTACTGACCTCAGGTGGCTGCTTGGCGGCTGCCTAGTAGCCTTGCCGCTTAGGTGGCAAGACCACTCGACAAGCCGTCTGATGCGGATTGATGACAATGAACGAGTCTAGGCCACCTCCAGCCACACCACCCTAATACGTCACTGTGACGTATTGAGTTGGAATCGCTGGAGGCGGCGCAGGTTCATTGTCATCGCCGCGGGCTACTATCGCCGCATGCGTTGTATTCGACCGGCCGCTCATTGCCGGTGGCCACGATGAGCGGCACCGACAAGGCTGTCCAACGCTGGCTCGCAGTGCCAGACCAATTTGACCGATTCACACGATTCCTGCGCGACAACGGAATTCTGATGCCGACTCGGATAGGCATCGGCGTGTTGGTGTTCATCCTGGGCGTCACGATTCTTCTCAAGCGTCTGGGCACACACTCGGTACAAGCCATCGGATTTCCGTTGGACGTCGTCGTCGCAGTGCTCGTGATGATCGGCGGTACAGCGTTGCCGTTCACCGCGACCACCCGGGAACGGTCGTATCTTTTCGTCATCGCGGGCGACTTCGCTGTCGCGGTGATCGTGCTGGCGGAGGCCAATCCGGATCAAAGGCTGCTGGGATGCCTCGTCTTCGGACTCGTCGGATCGTACATAGCGTTCTTTCACAATCTTCGAGCTCAGCTGTGGCACTTGCTGTTTTCCGGGGCGGTCATCGTTGTTGCGAGCATCGGCGTATTCACCGATGTACCTTCCGGCCTCTCAGACGTCCTGGGACGCATTGCCTTTGCCATTCCTGTCATCACCGTCATACCGGTGGTCACGCAGATTGCTCTGGCGCTCCTGAGCAACGACGCTCAAAGCTCCGAACTCGATCCGTTGACGGACCTGTTGAATCGACGCGGACTCTCACGGCGGACTTCCGAACTCCTGCAAGCGAAATCCGGCCTCGACCAGTCCTTGCTGGTGGTGGTGATCGACATCGACAATTTCAAGCACTTCAACGACACCTACGGTCACGACGTCGGCGACCGCGTCATACTGCGCACGGCCTATCGACTTCACGACTGGGCCAGATCGGACGCAGCAATCGCTCGTGTCGGCGGTGACGAGTTCGTCGTCGTGCAGATGATGCCGTTGCCGTACGTCGGCGATTTACTGGCACGAATTGCCCCCATCATGAACTCCCCCACAGGCGAACCACTCTCGACGACGAGCATCGGCATAGCCATACACAACGGCGCCTGGCCGGACGTGCAAGCAGCAGAAAGCGGCCTTCGCGACCTCCATCGCCTAGCCGATTCGGCGATGTACGAAAGCAAGCGAATGGGCGGAAACCGCGTCCATTCCATCGTTCTCACCGATCAGCAGCCACAGCAGCCACAACGGTCAGACGGACGCTCAGTCCTCTGAGTCGTCGATCAGATGCATCGCGGCTTCCTCCGCCGATGCGGCGCCGCCGTCGATTCCGACGTCTCCGGCAACGAGTTCGCTTTCCTCGTCCTCGTATCGGCCTTCGTCTTCGGCGACGAGACGCCCGACGCGGCGATTTCCGACTTCGTCGCCGTTCGGGAATTCTTCCTCTCGTTCGAATTCGTCGGCATCTGCCGGATCCTTCAGGGGATCTCCCAGCGACGCGTACGGATCTGGTTCTTCTTCGGCAAGTCGCTCGTCGAGGGTCTCCCCCGCCGATTCCTCGCTGCCGGTCAACCCATGAGCGTCCAGTCCGAGTGGGCGCTCGGGTGGTGAGATTCCCTCGTCGAGAATGTCGTCCACGCCTCGATCGATCAGGGTGTCTTCGGGTTGAAGTTGGTCGTCGGGATCGAGACTGTAATCGCCATTGCCGGCCGCGCCGGTGTCATCCGTGTCGCTCATACGATCAACGATGCCACGGGCACACCGAGTTGGCCATGTGCCGCGCCTGCCCGATACATCACTCCGGAGACATTCAGCACGAACGTGGGGCCGGCACTCCGTCGAATCGGTCCTGCAGGTACTCGAATGCGGTGGGCAGACCGAGGACCGCCGTGGTGAGGTGGTCCGGGCTGGGGAACAGCTGAGATTGAACCGTGGCTCCGGCGGCGCAGTACCGCGAAATCGTGTTGACCACTGAATCGATGGGGATCAGAACGTCGTCGGGCGTGTGCCATTCGAATACCGGGGCAGTCGGCACACCGGGATAGAGTTCGACGCTGTTGTCGTCCATCACCTTTCGCACTTCAGGACTGGACAACAGGGAGGTCGACGTCGACACCTGAGAGGCACTGCGCCCGGCACCGACCCTCAGGATGTCATTGGTGCACGCGTTGGTGAGTTCGGCCCGCATCGACCGACCGAGGTCGTTGAGCTGGTTGCTCAGCGGAAGAAGGTCGGGATACTCGCGTTCGAGGCCCATTGCTGCGGCGAACGCGAGGCCGAATGCCGGGTGCGGGTCCTGTCCGAGGCCGTTGGCCATCTTGGACAGATTCATCGGAACGCCGCCTTCGGCTACGCCGACGAGGTTGACCTCGGGTGCGTAGCTCGGGGCCAGTGCGGCCGCCCACGCGGTGGCCATACCACCGCCGGAGTAACCGGCAATACCGACAGGGCTGGCGCCACTACGCAATTCGGGGACTTTCTGAACGGCGCGGATACCGTCGAGCGTGACCTGTCCGCCCAGGCGCGCGGCGCCGTACGCGCTGTTGGGTCCGAGATGGTCGGGAAGGGCAATGGTCCATCCACGTTGAAGCGCGACGTTGAGGATGGGCGCTTCGCGGATGACGATGTTGGGATCCGACGCGTAAAGCGCGCGAGATGGCGCACATCCCGTTCCGAGTGCGTTGACGATGTGCTGATAGGAGAGCAACGGTCCGTCTTGCGCTTGATTCGGCGGGACCAGGATCGTACTGACCGCGGCAATCGGCTTGTTCTCGGAGTTCGTGGACCGATAACTGACCTGCCAGATCGCGACACCAGGGAAAGTCATCAGGTCAGGGGCCCGGCGCACGGAGATCGGCGTGCCGGCGACCCCCTCGGCCGCTGCTTGCGAATAGAACGGGTCCGGGTCAGGTGCCGGATATGCGGGATCTGCCTGTGCAGTCCACCCGGAGAGCAGTGCGGCAGTCAGTGCAGCGGCAGTCAGCATCGATCCGGTAAACACGCGTCTGGTTCGCAGTTTCAACGTTTTCCCCTCGTCCGGACCCACCCGGGGTCCATCACCCTGTGTGTTTCACTCATACCCATGTCGAACCTGGTTCAGACACCCCACTGAGCGATAACTTCTCGCAATCGTACAGCTATGGTTGCCGCCGGGCCCGGTTCGATCATCTGGTTGTGTTCACAATCGACTTCCGTGACTCGGATGTCGCCTTGTACGAACCGTCGCCATTCGGCCACGTCGTGTCCGTTCTCCGTAGATCTTCCGGCTACGAAGAACTCGACGTCTCCACGGTGGACAGGCGGTTGGTGCCGATTCGTCAATTCGACGGAGTGGGAGTAACCGCGACTGATCCGCGCTAGATGCTCCGCTTCGATTCCGATTCCGGCGCCAAGGGTCTGCTCCAGCAATTCCGCCGCTTCTTCGAAGCTCTCGACGGCCTTGGATCCCGCGGGCATCGCGAGCCCTGCCAGTAGTTCGGAGACCGAGAGTTCTGCGGGCTGATCGGAATCCGACGACGGATAGCTGTCGAGGATCGACAGCGTCACGTCACGGCCGGTGCGAGTAAGGCTGTGCGCCACGGCGTGTGCGATGACGCCGCCGAGCGACCAGCCGGCCAGATGGATCGGGCCGGTCGATGCCACGGCCGCAATGCGATTCGCGTAGTCGTCGGCGAGTTCGGTCAGAGAGTCGAAGCTGGGCCCGCCGCTCAGGGACGGTAGCTGAAGACCGTATACGGGTTGATCCAGCTCGAGGTGCTTGACGAATTCTGCATAACCCCAGGACAATCCGATACCCGGATGGACGAAGAACAGTGGTGCACGATCGGATCCGGCACGCAGCGTGATCATCGGGGCGAGCAGATCCGACGAATCGTCCGGCGAGTGTGCGTCCATTCCGTCGGCCGCGCGGGCGACACCGGCAGGGGTCGGGTCCAGGAAAAGCGATTGCAACGGCACGCGCATCCCGAGGCGCTTCTCGAGTTCGATGGTGATGCGAGTGGCCACGATCGACGTTCCACCCAGTTCGAAGAAGTCGTCGTCGATGCCGATGTGCTCGTGGCCGAGCACGGTCTCGAAGATGTCGACGACCGTTCGTTCGGTGTCGTTTGTCGGCGGTGCGTACGGGACCGTACGACGCTCGAAGCTCGGGGTCGGCAGTGCCTTGCGGTCGAGCTTGCCGACCGGTGTCACCGGAATGCGGTCGACGACGACGATCGCGCCGGGAACCATGTGCGCGGGCAGGCGAGACGACAGGTGGCGTCGAAGTTCCCAGTCGTCGACGGTCTGTCCTTCCACGGGCTGGATGTAGGAGGCGATCATCGTCTCCCCCGACGGCGCTTCGTGCCCAAGTGTCGCGGCGAAGTAGACGGATGGGTGTGCCATCAGGACTGAGTCGATTTCGCCGAGCTCGATGCGGAATCCGCGGACCTTGATCTGGAAGTCGCTGCGGCCGAGGTATTCGAGGGTGCTGTCGGAGCGCCAGCGCACCAGGTCGCCCGTGCGGTACATGCGCTGGCCCGGGTCGCCGAACGGATCGGCGACAAACCGGTCGGCGGTGAGATCGGGACGATTGTGGTAGCCGCGGGCGAGTCCGGGGCCGGTCACGTACAGCTCCCCGATGACTCCCACTGGCACGGGCTTGAGGTGCCCGTCGAGGACCAGGCCGGCAAAGCCGATGGCCGGTCGGCCGATGTTGATGTCCTTGCCCGGCCGCATGGGTTCACTGACGCTGGCCTGGATCGTGGATTCGGTAGGTCCGTATCCGTTGAACATGCGACGGTCGCGGCCCCAGATGTCCACGAGTTCGGGTGGGCATGCTTCGCCACCGACTGCGAGCACGCGGAGTTCTGGCAGCGCGGAACTTTCGATGGAGCTGAGTGCGGTCGGCGTGATGAACGCGTGCGAGACGTGTTCGTCGGCAAAGATTTCGGCCAACTCGGATCCGCCGAAGACCGTGGGTGGGATGACGACCAAGCAGGCACCGCTGCCGAACGCCATCATGAGTTCGAAGACGGAGGCGTCGAAGCTCGGTGATGCCAAGTGCGAGATCCGCGAATAGGGCTGAACGTTGAACCTCTGATGTTCTTCGGCGTTGAGGTTGGACAACCCGAGGTGGGTGACGATGACGCCCTTCGGCTTCCCGGTCGAACCCGAGGTGTAGATCAGGTAAGCGGGGTGGCCGTGATGCAGAGGGATCGTCCGGTCGCGATCGGTGATCGCGGCGGCGCTCTGGTGCTCGATCTCGTCGACGGTCTCGGCTGCATCGAGGACCATCCACTCGACCGTGTCGGGAAGTTGACTGCGGTGAGCGTCGTCGGTGATGCCGAGTACGGCCCGCGAATCGTCGAGCATGTGGTTGATGCGGTCGTCGGGATAGTTCGGGTCTACGGGCAGGAATGCCGCTCCGGTCTTCGTGACCGCCCAGATGGCGATGATCTCCGCCGTGGACCGCGGCAGACCCAGAGCCACGAAGTCTTCGGGTCCGACACCGCGCCGGCACAGCGCTCGCGCCAGCTTCGTCGATTCGTCGTCGAGTTCGCGGTAGGTCATCGACCTCTCTCGACTCGAGAGGGCCGGCGCATCCGGGTTGGACGCGACTGCCTCGGCGAGGATCTCCGGCCACACCCGTGCTCGAGTCGCGGCTGCACCGGATGCCGGCACCAGAGCCGCTGTTTCGTCCGCAGCGAGGATGCCGATGTCAGCGATGCGTGTCGCCGGTTCGCGTCCGACCGCGCCCAGGATCAGGCGAAGTCGGTCGGCAAACCGCCGAATGGTGGCGGGTTCGAAGAGATCGGTTGCGAAGTCGAAGGCTGCGGACATCCCGGCCGGGATGCCGAACTCGTCGAACTTCTCGTCGACGATCAGTTCCAGGTCCTCCTTCGCGAATTTGGTTTCCACGGTCAGGCCTTCGATGTCGAGGCCCGGCAGATGGAAATGTGCGGGTTCGTTGTTCTGAAGTTCGAGGGCGACCTGGAACAACGGTGAGTACGACGTGGATCTGGTTGGGTTGATGACGTCGACGAGCCGTTCGAATGGCAGGTCCGAGTTCTGGAATGCGGCCAGGTCGATTTCCCGGACGTGCTCCAACAGGTCGGCAAACGTGATGTCGGGATCGACGCTGGTTCGCAGGACCAGTGTGTTGACGAACATTCCGACGAGATGGTCGAGCGCTGCCTGACCTCGGCCGGCGATCGGTGTGCCGATGGTGACTTCGTCGGCGCCCGACAACTTGGACATCAGCACTGCGAGCGCGCCGTGCAGCGCCATGAACATCGTGACACCGTTTGCCCTGATGAGGTCCGCGAGGGCGCGGTGGGTGTTCGCGTCGATGTCGAAGGTGAATCGGTCACCGTGGAAGGTCTGTTGCACGGGTCGCGGGTGGTCGGCGGGCAGTGCGATGACGTCGTCGAGTCCGGCGAGTTGCTCACTCCAGTAGTGCAATTGGCGACTGATGACGGATTCCGGGTCGTCTTCCGATCCGAGGACGCGATGCTGCCACAACGTGAAGTCTGCGTACTGCACCTCGAGTGGCGCCCACGTGGGCTCGGTCCCTGCCGTACGCGCCAGGTAGGCCGTCATCACGTCGCGTGCGAGCGGCGCCATCGACGATCCGTCGGCGCAGATGTGATGGACCACGACAAACAGAATGTGAACGGGTTCAGCGGTGTCGAGTCGGAACAGTGCCACGCGCAGCGGCAGGTCCACCGACACGTCGAAGCCGGTCGTGGCGAGTCGTTGCATGCGCTCCGCGAGTTCGTCCTCCCCCAACGTCATTTCACGGACCGGCGGTACTGCCTCGTCGACGGTGAGCACTTGCTGAATCGGATCGCCGCCGACGGCGGGGAACACCGTCCGCAGTGTTTCGTGCCGCTCGACGACGTCGGCGATGGCCTGTTGCATGGCCGTGACGTCGAGGTCACCGGTAAGGCGAACAGCTAGTGGGATGTTGTACGCGGCTGAGCGTGTGTCGAATTGGTTCAGGAACCACATGCGCTTCTGCGCCAACGAGAGCGGGACGCTGCTGCCATTGCGCTCCATGGGAGTGAGCGGCACAGTGCCGACGGCAGTGACAGCGCTGGAAAGCCGTTCGGCGAGCTGAGCCGTCGTCGGTGCCTCGAACAGCACGCGCACCCCGACGTCGATGTTCAGTGCGGAGTTGAGCCGCGAGACCACGCGAGTGGCGATCAGCGAGTTGCCGCCGAGCTCGAAGAAATTGTCGTCGACGCCTACCCGCTCGACGCCGAGTACGTCGATGAACGCATCGGCGATCCGACGTTCGAGGCTGGTGCCGGGCGCCCGGAATTCCACACCGGTTCCGGTGAACTCCGGCGTCGGCAACGCTTTTCGATCGAGCTTGCCGACCGCGGTGCGCGGTAGCTCGTCGACGATCATGATGCTGGCCGGAACCATGTGCGAGGGAACACGTCCAGCGAGGTGCGCGGTGATCTCTGCCCCGGTCAGCGTCGATCCTTCCTCGACGGTGAGGTAGGACGCTAAAACTGTGGCGCCGGCCGGTCCGTCGACGCCGAGTGTCACGCAATTCGTGACACTCGCCATTGCGGTGATCTGGGCGTCGACCTCGCCGAGCTCGATGCGGAATCCGCGAATCTTGACCTGGAAGTCGCTACGCCCAACGTATTCGATGGTGTGATCGCTTCGCCAGGAGACGATGTCGCCCGTGCGGTACATCCGGTCGCCAGGCTTGCCGAAGGGGTCGGCGACAAATCGCTCGCTGGTCAGTCCGGGACGCCGGTGGTATCCGCGAGCCAGGCCGATGCCGGCGATGTACAGCTCACCGGGAGCTCCGACGGGTACAGGTTGCAGGCGCGAATCGAGGATCATCTCGTGCACGCCGCGGATCGGTCCACCGATCGTGATGGGTGCGCCCACTGTCATGGGTTCGCTGATGTCTGCCATGACGGTTGTCTCGGTCGGGCCGTAGGCGTTGACGAATTCTCGTCCGGGAGCCCAGAGGCCGACGAGGTGCGGCGGTAGAGCCTCTCCCCCGACGACGACGTGCCGGAATTCGTCCAGACCGGCCGGGTCGACGGTGGCGAGCGCTGCCGTGGTGACGAACGCGTGAGTGACGTGTTCACGGCGGATCAGACTTGCCAGTTCGGCGCCGCCGTAGATGTCGGTCGGGACGATCACCATTGTTGCTCCGACACCGAATGCCTGCAGGTACTCGAAGATGGCTCCGTCGAAGCTGGGGGTGGCGAAGTGCAGGGTCCGAGAGTGGTGATCGGCGTGGAATCGACGTTGCTGGTCGAGCGCGAAGCTGTCGAGTCCGGTGTGAGTGACGACGACTCCCTTGGGTCGGCCGGTGGATCCCGATGTGTAGACCACGTACGCGGCGTTGTCCATGACTACCGGTGCAAGCCGTTCGTCCTGGGTGATCGGCAGCGTGCAACTGGTGGCGACGTCGTCGTCGAATGCTTCTTCTCCGAGCACCAACCAGGACACGATGGGTGGCAATGTGTCGATGGCGTCGACGACCGTCAACCCGAACAACACTTCGGAGTCGCTGAGCATGTGTTCGATTCGGTCGGCCGGGTAGGTGGGGTCGACGGGTACGAATGCCGCGCCGGTCTTGGCCACTGCCCACACCGCGAGTACTGATTCGACCGACCGTTCGATGCCGATGGCTACCGACGTCTCGGGCCCGGCGCCGCGGCGAATCATGGCTCTGGCCAACTGGTTCGAGCGCCGGTCCAGTTCGGCGTAGGTCATCGACCGGCTGCCGGCCGAGAGCGCGATGCGGTCGGGATACGTGGCGGAGACGTCGGCGAGGATCTCCGGGAGCGTGCGAGCAGAGCGACCCGGGGAGCCGAAGACCGGCGCAAGATCACGGCTCTCGAACTCTGTGAGAACCTGCAGGCGGGCCAGCGGCTGATCCGGTGCCGAGGCCAGCTGCTCGAGGACGATGCCCACGCGCTCGGTGATCTTCGCGACTTCGCGGGCGGAGAAGTGCGTCGGCAAGTACTCCATCTTCAGGTTCAGCGTGTCACTTTCCGACGCGACAACGGCAATCGGATAGTGCGCCGAGTCGCGTCCGTCGATGCCGAGAACGTGCATTCCCGCGATGTCGGTTTCGGCGGTCAGGGCTGCCTCGTCGACGGGATACGACTCGAATACCGTCAGTGTGTCGAAGGAACCCGCGGCGCCCACTGCTCCCGCGATGTCCGACAGTCCGATGTGGTGGTGGTCGAGCAGTGACGCTTGCTCGGATTGGACGCGAATGGCCAGTTCCGCGAGGGTTTCTCGGGCGTCGAGGCGGACTCGTACGGGCACTGTGTTGATGAACAGGCCGACGATCGATTCCACACCGGACACCTGTGGTGGGCGTCCGGACACGGTTCCACCGAAGACGACGTCGTCGCGGCCGAGGAGTTCGGCGAGCACGATTCCCCACGCCACTTGGACCAGGGTCGCCATGGTCAGTCCACGGCTTCGCGCGAACGCCCGAAGGGTCTGGGCCCGTTCGGTCGGCAGCGAGTACGAGTGAATGTCACTGGCAACGGTTTCGGCGGCCGTGCTCGCTTGCGAGAGTTGGGTGGATGTGTCCACGCCACGTAGCGCTTCCTGCCATGCGCGCAGCGACGAGTCGGGGTGCTGCTTCGAGATCCAGGTGAGGTAGTCGCGATACGACTGAACTCTGGGCAGAATCTCGGGGTCGCCGTCGGTTGCGTAGAGAGTCAGCAGGTCTCGCAGTAACAGCGGGGTTGACCAGCCGTCGAGCAGGATGTGGTGGTTCGTCACGACGAAGCGTGCTGTGTCCGGTCCGGTTCGGACGAGCATGAACCGGATCAGTGGTGCTGTTTCCATGTCGAAACGATGAGCGCGGTCGCGTTCGAGCAGCTGACCGAATGCGAGTTCACCGTCTTCGGCCCCGGACAGGTCGATCTCGGCCCAGCTGATCTCGAGACCGGAACGGATCACCTGCAGCGCCCGACCTCCCGGCGCGGAGACGAACCCCGCGCGCAGGCTCGGATGACGGTCAACCAAGGCCTGGGACGCGCGGCGCAACCGCGACGAGTCCACCCGTCCGCCGAGTTCGAGCGTCAGTTGCACCATGTACGGATCGATTTCGGTTTCGTCGAACTGGGCGTGGAAGAGCATGCCCGACTGCAGGGGTGACAGTGACCAGACGTCGGTCAGGTCGGGGAATCTGCGCTCGAGCTGTTCGATGCTCTGCTGATCTGTGGTGACGAGATCGAGATCGGTAGGCGTGAGCTCGCGCTCGGAGTGTCGGTCCACGTAGTCACTCAGCGCGCCGAGTGCTCTGGCCCAGAGCTCCGCCAGTTCGGCGACCTCGGCCTCGCTGAGAATGCCGCGAGGGAAAGACCACGTAGCGCGCAGAATCGGACCGTGTGCGGTGTCGGTGGTGACGGCGTTGATGTCGAGCACCGACGCGGCGGCAAGCTCTCCGCTGTGCGCTTCGTCGAGGGTCACCTCCGAGATCGGCAGCCACGGTACTTCGCCGTGCTCGGGGTCCGAGCCGGCGAAACGTCCGAGGTAGTTGAACGAGATCTGCGGAGTGGGCAGCGCCCTCAGTTCCTCGCTTCGATCGAGGTACTTCAAGATGCCGAAGCCGATTCCGTTGTCGGGAAGGTCGAGCAGCGTTTCCTTGACGAGCTTCACGGCCGAGGCGGCGGTTGATCCACCGGACAGCGCGTCGACGACGTCGAGCCCCGTCAGGTCGATTCGCACCGGGAACAGGGTGGTGAACCAGCCGACCGTGCGCGAGAGGTCGGCGCCCGGTGCAGCGTTCTCCTCACGTCCGTGTCCTTCGAGATTGACGAGCACTTCCCCGCTGCGCTGTCCGCGCGATCGACGCCAGGCGGTGACGGCAATCGCGAGAGCTGCGAGCAGTCCGTCGTTCACCGAGCCACCGAAATGCTGCGGCACGGTCGAGATGATGTTTTCGGTCACCGAGGTCGGTACGTCGACGCTGATGCGGTCGACTGTCGCTCCGACGTCGACGGCGGGGTCGAGCCCGCGCGTCCCGAGCAGGGGTTCGTCGGTCCGCATCTTCGACCACAGGTCGACCTCGTCGCGTCGATCCGCGGCGGTCTCGGCGAGCGCTGTCGCCCAGCGACGTATCGAGGTTCCGCCAGGCGGAAGTATCGGAGTGTCGCCCTCGAACGCCGAAGCATATGCGGTGACCAGGCCGGGGACGATCATTCGCCAGGACACGCCGTCGACCGCGAGGTGGTGGAGGACCAGGAGCAACCGTCCCGCCTCGGGCCCGTTGCCGTTCGCGCTGACGGGATCCAACCAGACTGCGCTGATCATCGTGCCGTGTTCGGGATCGAGTCGGCTGGACGCGTCCTGCATCGCGGCTTCTGCTGCGCGGACGAATTCGTTCCCGCTGGTGGACACGACAGGGGTTCGGCGCAGGACGTCCGAGGCTGCGACGGTGCCGGGTTCGCGGATCTCGAGTTGGTGAGTGGCGGCGTCCAGGCGCGCCCGCAGCACGTCGTGGCGATCGAGGATCGTCTGCAGTGCTCGCTCCAGCGCGGGGCCGGACACGTCTGACGGCAGTGCGATCAGTGCGCTCTGGCTGTAACTGCGGATCGTGCTCAGGTCACCGCGACCGCGTTCGACGAGCCACTCCATGATCGGAGTGAGCGGTAGCATACCGACTCCCCCGCCCGGCAGTTCCGTGAGAACCGGTGTGGTTTCCGATGATTCGACAAGGAGCACCTTGGTGAGTCCGGCAACTGTCTTCGCTTCGAAGACGTCCCGCGGAGTGAAGACGAGACCTGCGGACTTCGCCCGTGAGACGAGTTGAATCGACATGATCGAATCGCCGCCGAGACCGAAGAACGAATCGTCCACTCCGATATTGCCCCGCCCCAGTACTTCCGCGAAGAGGTCGGCAAGGACCGCTTCGGTAGCGGTGGCTGGTGCTCGCGTCGCCTCCGTTGTTCCGGTCACTGTGAAGTCCGGAGCCGGGAGGCTGCGTCGGTCGAGCTTTCCGTTGACTGTCAGCGGAAGCGACTCGAGGACGACGATCGCGGTGGGCACCATGTACTCCGCGAGTTCGGCGGCGACGAAGTCGGTCACCGTCGCTGAATCGACGGTACTGCCTGTTTCGGCGACCACGTACCCGACGATCCGCGGTGACGCTCCCTCCGTGCGAACAAGTGCCACCGAGGCCGCGACGCCGGGGCAGCGGAGCATTGCGGCTTCGATCTCTCCGAGTTCGATGCGGAAACCACGCACCTTCACCTGGAAATCACTGCGGCCCACGTACTCCAACTGCCCCGCGTCGTTCCACCTCGCCAGGTCCCCGCTCCGATACATTCGATCCCCCGAACTACCGAATGGATCGGGAAGGAACCGCACCGAAGTCAATGCGGGTTTCCCGAGGTATCCCCGAGTCACCTGATCGCCGGCGACGTACATTTCACCGACGACGCCTGGTGGTACCAAGTTCAGTCGCCGGTCGAGTACGTAGACGGACAATCCTGGTACGGCTCGCCCGATGATGCTCGCCGATGCATGCTCGCTGTCGTTGCGGTCGAGCGCGATTCGACTGACGTGCACTGTCGTCTCGGTGATCCCGTACATGTTGACCAGCGTCGGCGCTGTGTCCGCGCGACGGTCGTACCACTTGCGCAATTGCCCGAGATCGAGCGCTTCTCCACCGAAGACGACGTAACGCAGTGCAAGGTCGGGGTCCGTACCGTTCGGTGAGTACGCGCGATCGGCTTCGGCGAGTTGGTAGAAGGCGGTGGGTGTTTGGTTCAGCACCGTCACTCGCTCACGGCGGAGCAGTTCGTGGAACATGTCCGGCGATCTGGTCGTGTAGTAGTCGACGACGACCAACCGGCCACCGTGCAGCAGCGGACCCCACAGCTCCCAGACGGAGAAGTCGAATGCGTACGAGTGGAACATCGTCCACACGTCCGTGTTGTCGAATCCGAACGTCGGGGATGTGTTGTCCATCAGGGTCAGCACGTTTCGGTGGCTGACCTGGACGCCTTTGGGGCGCCCGGTGGATCCGGAGGTGTAGATGATGTACGCGATCGAGTCGGGCAGAAGTGGTGTGGTCCGGTCCGCGTCGGTGATGCGATGGGGCGCGGAGTGATCGAGGCGTACCGCGATCTCCGGCGATCCGAGTTCGACGATGTCGATGCCGGATTCGACGATCTCCGAAGGAAGGTCGCTTCGGAAGTCTCCGGTCGTGACCAGGCATACCGGCCGCGCGTCGTCGAAGAGGAAGCGCATGCGCTCGGCCGGGTAGGTGATGTCGACCGGCAGGTACGCCGCGCCGGTCTTGATGACGGCAACGAGTGCGAGCACGAGATCGGTGGTTCTGGGCATCGCGACGGCAACCACGGATTCCGGACCGATACCGCGGCCGATCAGTAGCCGCGCCAGGCGGTTCGCGCGCCCGTCCAGTTCGGCGTACGTCATTGCAGCGTCGCTGTCGTTGACGGCGGTCGACGACGGATGTGCTGCAACAGCTTCGAAGAATCGGTCCGCGATGTTGTCGGCCGGAGCCGGTTCGGCGTGAGTGTTCCACTCGGTCAGCATCTGTCGACGTTCGTCGGCGCCCACGACGTCGATGTCACCGGTAGGAGTCGACGGCTCTCGGGAGACCATCTCGAGGAGGGTGAGCAGTCTGCGTGAGAACGATTCGATCAGTTCACCGTCGAACAGGTCTGTGGCGTAGATGAATTCGGCGTCGATTCCAGCGGTTCCGCCATCCGCGTCGTAACGCTCGGTGACCGAGAGTTGCAGATCGAACTTGGCGACGGGTAGGTCGAACTCGACTCCCGAGACCGACAGCCCTGGCAGTTCGAGTTTCGGTAGCGCGTTGTTGCGGAACTCGATGAGGATCTGGAACAACGGAGTGTGTGACGTCGAGCGTTCCGGGTCGAGCGCGTCGACCAACCGTTCGAAGGGCAAGTCTGCGTGCTGGAACGCACCGAGATCGCCCTCTCGAACCTGGGCGAGTACGTCCTCGAACGTCGCGGCGGGCTCGATCTGTGTCCGCAGCACGAGAGTGTTGACGAACATTCCGACCAGGTGATCGAGTTCGGCCTCTCCGCGTCCGGCGACGGGTGTACCGATGGCGATGTCCTCGGTATCAGCCAGGCGCGCTGCGAGTACTGCCAGGGCCGCGTGCATGACCATGAACATGGTGCTGCCGTGCTCGCGGGCCAGATCGGTCAGCGCTCGATGGATCTGCGGCGATACAGCGAACCGGTGGACCGAGCCCACCATGGTCGGCTTCGCCGGACGTGCGGACGAGGTCGGCAGCGCGATCGGCTCGCCCAGTCCCGCGAGGCGGTCCTTCCAGTAGTCGAGCTGACGGGTCAGGGCGGAGTCCGGATCGTCCTCGGAGCCGAGCACTTCGTGCTGCCACACAGCGAAGTCGCCGTACTGCACGGCCAGTTCCGACCAGTTCGGCGCGCTGCCGGCGCTACGGGCCGCATAGGCCGCTGCCACGTCCGCTGCCAGGGGGTTCATCGAGAACCCGTCGGCGACGATGTGGTGGACGACGATCACGAGTACGTGCCTGCGTGGGTCCCCGTCGACGCGCAGGACCGCGCAGCGGATCGGAACTTCGGCCGAGGCGTCGAAGCCTGCCGAGGCCAGTTCGAGGATGCGATCGGACACTCGTGCAGCAGTGACGATTTCCGGCTCCAGGATCGGCACGACCTCCTCGCTGGACATCACCTGCTGCACCGGCTGTCCGTCGATCGAGGGGAACTTCGTCCGCAAGCTTTCGTGGCGACCCAGTACGTCCGCTACCGCGTCCTGCAATGCGGCGAAGTCCAGGTCGCCGTCGAGGCGTACAGCCAGGGGAACGTTGTAGGCAGGGGACGTCACGTCGAACTGGTTGAGGAACCACATCCGCTTCTGTGCCAACGACACGGGCAGTGGGTCCGGGCGAGATCGCCGAGTCAACGGTGGTCTGGGATGCTCGCCGCGGCCGACGCTCTCCGCCAGACGCGACAGCTGCCGAACTGTCGGGGATTCGAACAATCCTCGAACGCCGATGTCGGTGCCGAGGAGTGCGTTGACGCGGGCGATGACGCGGGTCGCGGTCAGGGAGTTTCCACCGACGTCGAAGAAGTGGGTGTCGACGCCGATCGGGGACACGCCGAGCACGTCCTCGAAAACGCCCACCACCAGCCGTTCGAGCTCGGTGGCAGGTGCGGTGAGTGTTTCGGCATCGGTGTCGAAACGAGGCGCGGGAAGTGCAGCCCGATCGACCTTGCCGACGCCGGTCAGTGGTAGTTCGTCTAGCACGACGACGCTCGCGGGCACCATGTGTGCCGGCAGTACTTCCCGTGCCGCTGCTCGGATGTCCTCGGCGCTCACCGGGCGTTCGTCGTCACAGACGACGTATGCCGCCAGAGCCTGCTCGTCGGAGGGTCCGCGCACCGCCAACGTGACCGCGTACTCGACGCCCGGCAGCTGACCCAACGCCGTGTCGACCTCACCGAGTTCGATACGGAATCCGCGGATCTTGACCTGGAAGTCGCTGCGTCCGAGGTATTCGATGGTGCGGTCACTGCGCCAGCGCACCACGTCGCCGGTGCGGTACATCCGCTCCCCCGGCTCGCCGTACGGGTTCGCGACGAATCGTTCGCTCGTCAGCGGTGAGCGCCCGTGATAGCCGCGCGCGAGTCCGACTCCGGCGACATACAGTTCGCCGGGAACTCCGACGGACACCGGTTGAAGTCTGCGATCGAGGACGACCTCGCTGAATCCGCGGTTCGGCGGTCCGAGATAGACCTTCTCGCCGGCCGGGATGGGGTCGCTGAGGTTGCAGGAGATGGTGGTTTCGGTGGGTCCGTAGACGTTGACGAACGATCTTCCCGGCGCCCAGGTGCGCACCAGGTCCGCCGAGGGCGCCTCGCCGCCCACCGTGATGGTGGTCAGTTCGTCGATTCCCTCGGGATCCACCGACGTCAGCGCTGCAGGCGTGATGAACGCGTGGGTGACATGTCCCTCGCGGAGAACGTCGGCCAGTTCGGTTCCTCCGTAGACGGTGGTGGGAGCTACGACCAGTTCGCCGCCGACGGCGAAGGCGAGCAGATACTCGAGGACGGAGGCGTCGAAGCTCGGCGAGGCGAAGTGCAGTGCGCGCGAATGCTCCGTGAGGCCGTAGCGATGACGCTGTTCGTCGGCGAAGTTCTCGAGTCCGGTATGGGTGACGACGACGCCCTTGGGTCGTCCGGTCGAGCCCGAGGTGTAGATGAGGTAGGCGGTGTTCTCCAGCCGTGGGGTTCCTCGCCGCTCGTCCGCACGTAGCGGCGCCGTGGAGATACCGGCGAAGCGAGTGACATTGTTCGGGTCGTCGAGTGCAATCCACCTCGTCGCACCGCCGTCGCCGGGTGTGTGGGCTGCAGTGGTCAATCCGAGCGCGGATGCCGAATCCTCGAGCATGAACGAGATCCGGTCACTCGGGTAGCGAGGATCGATCGGCACGAAGGCGGCGCCGGTCTTGGTGATCGCCCAGACCGCCGCGACGGATTCGAAGGACCGCTCCACACAGATCGCTATCCGTGAATCCGGACCGGCGCCTTCCGCGATCAGCACGCGCGCCCACTGATTCGACGCCTCGTCCAGTTCTCGGTACGTCATCTTTCTCTCACCACAGGACAGTGCGACCCGTTCGGGGAATCTGCCGGCGGTGTCGGTGAAGATGCGATCGAGTGTCCTGACCGAGCGGCCTTGCTGTCCTCGCGCGGGAACCAATTGCTGGACTTGCGAATCCGGCATCAGGCGCAGTTTCGCCAGCGGGAGATCCGGTTGTGCGGTGATCAGTTCGAGAGTGCGCAGCAGTCGGTCCGCGATCGCGTCGATGTCGTGATCGCCCAGGACCCCCGGGAAGTACTCGAACTTGAGCCGCAGTCGCCCGTCTGCCGCGGAGGCAACGATCGCGAGTGGATAGTGCGCGGCGTCCTCGGCGTCGTGGACGTCGAGAACGTGCATTCCGGCGATGTCGGTGCCGGAGGAGAGTCCACCGCGGTCGACGGGATACGACTCGAAGACAGTCAGGGTGTCGAACGATGCAGCGGCTCCCACTGCCGAAGTGATGTGCGAAAGCCCCACATGATGGTGATCGGACAACCGCGCCTGTTCCGCTTGGACGCGAATGCACAGCGCTGCCAGTGACTCTCGCGGGTCGAGACGAACTCGGACGGGGACGGTGTTGATGAACAAACCCACCATCGACTCGACGCCGGACACCTGGGGTGGTCTTCCGGAGACGGTTCCACCGAAGACTACGTCGTCGCGGCCGAGGAGTTCGGCGAGCACGATTCCCCAGGCCACCTGGATCAGGGAGGCTGTCGTCAGGCCACGGGAGCGGACGAATCCCCGCAGAAGTTCCGTCTCACGTTCTCCGAGGGCTGTGGTGGTCGAGCGTGAGGTAGCGCCGTCCTCGTCGACGGCGTGAGTTCCGGTGAGCAGTGTCGGGTCGTCGAGTCCGCGGAGTGCTTCGCCCCAGGCTTCGATCGACACACTGTCGTCGCGAGTGCTGATCCAGCTCAGATAGTCCCGGTAGGGGTGTACGCGTGGGATGGCACTGTGATCACTGTCGGTGGCGTAGAGGGTCAGCAGGTCACGGACCAGCAATGGCATCGACCATCCGTCGAGGAGGATGTGGTGGTTGGTCAGGATCAACCGGTACGCGTCGTCTCCGGTGCGCAGAAGCAGGAACCGCAGCAAGGGCGGCGTAGCCATGTCGAAGCCTCGCACCCGATCCGCATGGAGGAGTTCGCGTATCTCGGTTGCCTGTTCGGTGGGAGCGAGCGGAGAGATGTCGATCTCGGTCCACGGCACGTCCACGTCGGCGCTGATCACCTGCACCGATCGCCCACCGATATCGGTCGTGAAGGCCGCGCGCAAGTTCTCGTGTCTGTCGAGCAACGCCTGTGCGGCGCGGTGCAACCGGGACGCGTCGACGCCGTCGAGTTCGAGCGCCAGTTGGACGGTGTACGCGTCGACTGTGTGTTCTGCGTAGCGCGCATGGAACAGCAGTCCGGATTGCAGCGGTGAGAGGGACCAGACGTCGGTCAGCGTCGGGAACTCGCGTTCGAGGCGGTCGATGGACTCCTGGTCCAGGTCGATCAGGTCGATGTCCGACGGTGTGAGGCCGCCGCGTTCGCTCTGCTCGGCGAACGTGGCCAGAGCGCGCAACGCCTGCACCCAGAGTTCGGCGATGGCGCGAGCATCGCGCTCTGCCAGCACGTCAGTGGGATAGGCGATAGTGGCACCGATGTGTGGTGCACCCGAGATTTCGGTGGTAACGACATTGACGTCCAGTACCGAGCCCACGGGCATGTCGGACTGTGCTGCCCCTTCCAGGTCGACGTCACGGGCCAGTGCCCAGTCCCCCAGCGACTCTCCTGGTTCGGTGCCGGAAAAACGACCGAGATAGTTGAACGAGATTTGCGGTTGGCGGAGGTGTTCGAGATCCGCTCGACCCACCTCGTCGAGGTAACGCAGTACTCCGTACCCGATGCCGCTGTCCGGAACTCCCAACAGTTCTTCCTTGACACGCTTGAGCACCACCGCTGCCTCGGGGCCGCTGCGCATCACGTTCGCGATGTCGATGTCGGCGAGGTCGATCCGCATCGGGAAGACACTCGTGAACCAGCCGACCGTGTGCAGGACGTCCGCGCCGGGCACCACGTGAGCTTCGCGTCCGTGACCCTCCATCGAGACGAGCACGTTGTCGGTTCGAGTGCCCCTTGCCTGTCGCCACTGCGCCAGTGCCAGTGCGAGCGCAGCAACGAGACCGTCGTTGACCGATCCACCGAAGAGCGCTGGAAGGGTTGTCAGGACTGTGTCGGACAGTTCGGCGGGCACGTCGGCGACGACTCTGCCGACCGAGTGGAAGGTGTCGAGCCGCGGGTCGAGTGGGCGGGTTCCGATCAGTGGATCGTCACCTTCGAGGATCGAACGCCACCGGGGCAATTCGACTCTTCGGGCTGGCGCGATGTCGCGGAGCGCATACGACCAACGACGGACCGACGTACCCGGGTACGACGGCTCCGGCTCCTCACCGGCATCGATGCGGTGGAATGCCGACGCAAGTTCCGGTACGAGCACGCGCCAGGACACGCCGTCCACCGCGAGGTGGTGGATCACCAGGAGCAACCGGCCGGTGTTGCGTACGCCGGACAACCAGACGACCCGCACCATCTCGCCCCGGACGGGGTCGAGTTCTCGACGCGCACCACTCAGAGCAGCGACGATCGCCGCGTCGAACACTGCGGTGCCCGGCTCGGCCTCGACCTCGATCACCCGGCAGATGTCCTCGGCTGCAACCGATCCCGGATCGCCGACAACGAGCCTGCGCTCGCCGTCGAGTTCGAGACGCGCGCGAAGGATGTCGTGACGATCGAGAACGACTTGAAGCGCTGCGGTCAACTGCTCCACGCTGTGCAGCCCGTGCGGCGCATTGAGAAGAGTCGCTTGGGAGAACGAATCGAGCCCCTGGAGATCGGAGCCGAGCCGGTCGAGCCACCACTGAGCCACCGGCAACAACGGCACGTGGCCAACGCCGCCTCCGGGAAGTTCCTCGAGAACCTCGGGTTCGTCGTCCTTGGTCGATGCCAGCAAAACCGCAAGACCGGCGACCGATTTCACCTCGAAGACGTCACGCGGGGTGAACACGAGCCCGGCGTCGCGGGCACGGGCGACGAGCTGAATCGACATGATCGAATCGCCGCCCATCGAGAAGAACGAGTCGTCGACGCCCACCGATTCGACACCGAGGACATCGACGAACAAGGCGGCCAGCGTGCGCTCGGTATCGGATTCGGCAGCCCGCGAGCGTGCCTGGGTTGCTCGCAGGTCGGGAACCGGCAGGGCTCGGCGGTCGAGCTTTCCGTTGGCAGTCATCGGCAGTTCGTCGAGCACGACCACCGCCGCAGGAACCATGTACGGGGCCAGAGCCGAGCCTGCAAACGCGATGACGGCCTCGGGATCGACAGTCTGAGCATCGTTGGCGGGCACGACGTATCCGACGATTCGCGCGGCGCCTCCGTCACGTTCGAGCGTGGTCACCACGGAATGCGCGACCCCGGGGTAACGAGCCAGAACTGCTTCGATCTCGCCGAGTTCGATGCGGAATCCACGAATCTTGACCTGGAAATCACCTCGGCCCTGGTACTCGAGTTCGCCGTTCTTGTTCCACCTGGCGAGGTCGCCGGTGCGGTACATCCGTGTGCCCGCACTGCCCGCGGGATTGGGCACGAATCGTTCGGCGGTGGTGCCGGCGCGGTTGCGGTAACCGCGGGCGAGTCCGTCGCCGCTGACGTACAGCTCCCCCGTGACTCCGACCGGGACGCGGTGTAGGCGATTGTCGAGGACCCACGCCGTGATGCCTGTCGACGGGCGACCGATCGTCACTCGATCGGCCGGGGACATCGGCTCGGTGATGCTGGCGACGACCGTCGATTCGGTCGGTCCGTAGGCATTGATCATGATCCGGTGATCACTGACCCAGGCGGCGACGAGATCGGGCGGGCAGACGTCGCCACCGGTTCCGATGCAGACCAGCTCGTTCAGTTCGCTCGGATCGACTGTGGCGAGAGCAGCTGGGGTGATGAAGGCGTGAGTGATGTGCTGGTCGGCGATCAGGCTCGTCAGTTCGGTTCCGCCGATGATGCTCGGTGGAGCGATGACCATCGTGGCCCCGGCACCAACGGCCATCAGGAGTTCGAGAATCGAGGCGTCGAAGCTCGGTGAGCTGAAATGCAGCGTGCGCGAGGTCGATTCCACTCCGAATCGAGTACGTTCCTGTTCGGCGAGTGCCGAAAGCCCACGGTGAGTGACCATGACACCTTTGGGGACGCCGGTGGAACCGGAGGTGTAGATGACATAGGCAGGATTGTCGAGAGAGACCGTCCCCGACAGTTCCGAGGCCTCCAGCCGCTGATCTCCGAACTGTTCGAGGGTTGCCAGTGTCTCGGCCTGATCGAGCAGAATTGCGTCTGCCTCGTCGGGGACGACACCCACATGCTCGGCGGTGGTGAGGACGACGCCCGCTCCCGAGTCGTTGATCATGTGATGTACGCGGTCGACGGGGTACGCCGGGTCGACGGGTACGAATGCGGCGCCGGTCCGAGCAACCGCCCAGATCGCGACCACGGATTCCAGCGACCGTGGCAATGCCAGGGCGACAACGGATTCCGGACCTGCCCCGCGGCCGATCAACAGTCGTGCAAGCCGATTGGCGCGGCGGTCCAGATCGGAGTACGTCAGATGTCGGTCGCCGAAAATCAGTGCAGTTCTCTGCGGTTCGTCGACGTACTTCCGCTCGAGCAACGTCGAGAAGTGAACCTGGTCGGGAAGTTCCGGTGCAGACACGACGCTGATCGTGTCGGTGTCGACCACGAGATCGATGTCGCCGACCGGCGTGTGCGGTGATTCGGTCACCGCACCGAGGATCCGAATCAGATATCGAGCGAAACCTTCGACGGTCGACTCGTCGAACAGGGCGCTCGCATAGGTGAACCCGGCCTCGATTCCCGCGGGCCTGCCTGCCTCGTCGAACTTCTCGGCAAGCGTGAGTTGCAGATCGAAATTCGAGACGGCGGATTCGAGTTCGAGGACCTCGACGTCGAGGTCCGTCAGACGAACCGCTGGTCGACTGGTGTTCTTGAACTCCAGCATCACCTGGAACAACGGTGAATGCGAAGTCGACCGCTCCGGAGCCAGCGCATCGACGACGCGCTCGAAGGGGACGTCTGCATGAGCGAAGGCGTCGAGGTCGGTGCTGCGAACTCTGGCCAACAGATCGGTGAACGAGGCTGCCGGGTCGACGTCGGCGCGAAGCACCAATGTGCCGACGAACATACCGACCATCGGATCGAGGAGGGCATTTCCGCGCCCGGCGATCGGTGAGCCGATCGTGATGTCTTCCATGCCGGACAACCTCGCCACGAGCACTGCGTATGCGGCGTGTATCGCCATGAACATACTGCTTCGGTGTTCGATCGCGGTTTCGCTCAGACGACGGTGGATGCCGGCATCGATGTCGAATCGAACGACGCCGCCCGAGAGATCCTGTACACGCGGCCGCGGTCGATCTGCGGGGAGCGCAAGAAGTTCGGGAACACTCGCCAGTTGACGTGTCCAGTACTCGAGCTGACCGGCAAGAGTGCTGTCCGCTTCGTCGATCCGACCGAGAGCCCTCTCCTGCCAGATAGCGAAGTCCGCGTACTGGATTGGAAGAGGAGACCAGTCGGGCGCCTCACCTCGATGCCGTGCCGAGTACGCGGTCATCACGTCGAACGCCAACGGTGCCATCGAGAATCCGTCGGCGCAGATGTGATGGACGACCACAGTCAGGACGTGATCTTCTGGGTCGACCTCGATCAGTTCTTCCCTGATCGGCGGAGCCTGCGTCACGTCGAAGCCCCTCGAGGCGACACGTTCGATCTCCCCGAGCACCGCTTCGGTGTTCGCGGCCACCACCGGCAGCGCACCCAACGCTTCACCGGGTTCCACGATCACCTGCGCCGGCACTCCCTCGATCATGGGAAACAGCGTGCGCAGCGATTCGTGGCGAGTAAGCACGTCGGTGATCGCGCCCTCCAACGCGGCAACGTCCAACCGGCCTCTCAGCCTGAGCGCAATGGCGACGTTGTACGCCGCGGACGTGACGTCGAATTGATTGACGAACCACATGCGCTTTTGTGCCAGCGACAGCGGGATCGTCTGTGGCCGCGGCAAGGCCTCGAGCGGAAGGACCACCGGTCCCCCTCGCGCCGTGGCGCACTCGACCGCCAACTGTGCAACGGTCGGCGCGTCGAACAACTCTCTGATCGACAGGTTCAACGACAGCGAATCGTTCACGCGCGCCACCGCGCGGGCAGCGACGAGACTGTTTCCGCCGATCTCGAAGAAGTTGTCGTGAACACCGACTGCCCCGGATTCCAGAAGCTCTTCGAAGATCGCCGCCAATTGCGCTTCGAGCGGTGTTCGCGGCGCCAGATACGTCTGCGAGCTGTCGAAGCTGGGCGCGGGCAGAGCCTTCCGATCGAGCTTGCCGGTCGAGCCGAGCGGGAATACGTCGAGGGCGATGACCACTGCAGGGACCATGTAGGCCGGAAGGAGACCTCTCAACTCGGTGCGTAGGCCGTCCGTGTCGATCGAAGTGCCGGTCGCGGCGATGACGTAGCCGACCAAGCTGTCACCGACGACGTCGTCGTGATAGACGAGAGCAGCAGCTTGCGCGACACCGGGCAGCCTGAGCAACGCTGCTTCGACCTCGGCGAGTTCGATGCGCTGGCCGCGGATCTTGACCTGGAAATCGCGTCGACCGACGTAGTCGAGCAGCCCGTCGGCGCGCCACCGGACGACATCACCGGTGCGGTACATCCGGGTGCCAGACGGGCCGTACGGATCGGCCACGAATCTGTCTGCGGTCAGATCGCTGCGCCCGAGGTATCCGCGCGCCAGTTGTACTCCCGTCAGGTACAGCTCGCCGTGAACGCCGACCGGAACGGGATGCAGCCGCCCGTCGAGGACGTAGAGCTGGGTGTTCCACACGGGCGCACCGATGGGAATGGTGACGGTCATGTCTGGGGTGAATTCGGCGGCGCTGACGTCGACGGCAGCCTCCGTGGGGCCGTACAGGTTGAACAATCCTGCAGAACTCAGACGGGTGAACGCCTCCGCAGTGGTCGGCGCAAGAGCTTCACCGCTGCAGAACACCTGACGCAGGCTCGCGCACTGCCCGGCAGTCGCGACAGCGACGAATTCCGCGAGCATCGACGGAACGAAGTGCGCCGTCGTGACACCCTTTTCCGCGATCAACGCCGACAGGTATCCGGGATCTCGGTGCCCCTCCGGTTCCGCGATCACCAACTGCGCGCCGGTCTGCAGGGGCCAGAACAGTTCCCACACCGAGACGTCGAAGGTCACCGGAGTCTTGTGCAGCACCACGTCCGACGTGTGAAGTGGGTAGGTGTCCTGCATCCACAGCAGGCGATTGACGATCGAACGGTGCGATACTGCAACACCTTTCGGCCGACCCGTCGATCCGGACGTGAAGATCACGTAAGCAGCATTGTCCGGGTGGAGGGGTCCGACCCGATCAGCGTCGGTGATCGGCGCCGTCGTGGACACCTGACGATCGAGATCGACGTCGACGATCGGGACTCGCGAGGGAAGAGCTCCGTGGTCCTGGGGCCTGCTCAGCACGCAGACGGGTTCCGCGATGTCGAAGACGTACGCGATGCGTTCGGCGGGATGATCGGGGTCCACCGGGACGTATGCCGCACCGGCACGGATCACGGCGTGGACCGCGACGAGTAGTTCCGGAGACCGGCGAATCGACACCGCGACGCGCATGTCCGGGCCGACGCCTCGGCCGATGAGGGTTCTGGCGAGATCGCTCACCCTCGCGTCGAACTCCGCATACGTCAGCGTTCGCTCACCGAAGATCAGCGCGGCCTTCTCGGGTGTCCGGGCTGCCTGCTCTGCCGACAGGTCGGCCAGGGTAGTGATCGGTAACGCGTGCTCGGTGGCATTCCACCGCTCGAGGACCAATTCTGCCTCGCCCGGAGCTGTGAGGTCGACGTCGCCGACGACGGAGTCCGGATGGGCCGCTACCGCGTCGAGCAGCATCGTGAAACGATCGGCCAGGCCCGACATGGTGTCCGAGTCGAAAAGTTGACTGGCGTAGTTCATCTGGCCGTCGAGATGGTCGCCGCGATCGGTGAGGATGACCTGAAGATCGAACTTTGCCGCGCCCGTGGACAGTTCGTCGACCGTGACCTCAAGCTCGGGCAAAGTGACCTCGGTGGGAGCGGCGCCCTGCATCACCAGCATCACCTGGAACAGCGGCGTCTGCCGCTCTGCGAGGGATTCGACGAGTACGTCGTACGGGACTTCGGTGTGCTGCAAGGCCGCCACGTCGACGTCGCGGACACGGGTGAGAACTTCACCGAAGGTGAGCCCGCCGTCGAGAACGGTCCTGAGCACCACGGTGTTGACGAACATCCCGACGACGTCGTCGAGGGCGCGCTCACTCCGCCCGGCCACCGGAGTGCCGATCGTGATGTCGTTCGCTCCGCATTCTCGGCTGAGCAGGACGGCCAGTGCGGCGTGGATCACCATGAACGTGCTGACATCGCTGCGAGCCGCGATCTGGGCGACGCGGCGGTACGTCGCGGAGTCGATCCGGAAATCGAGATTGCCCCCGCGCAGTGAGACTCCCGCCGGCCGCGGATGATCCATCGGAAGGTCCGCGAGTTCCCCGCGGTCGGTGAGGGTGTGCGACCAGAACCGCAACTGCTCGGCGAGTATCGAATCCGGGTCGGACGCTTCGCCGAGCGCTCCGCGTTGCCACTCGCTGAAATCGCCGTACTGCACTTCGAGTGGCAGCCACGCCGGAACGCGTCCGCTCGCCCTCGAGGCGTACGCGACCATGACGTCACGAGCCAGCGGCGCCATCGACAGGCCGTCCGCTGCAATGTGGTGCACGACGAGGACCAGGGTGTGCTCACGTTCGTTCACTTCGAGCAGAGTGGCGCGGATCGGCACCGATTCACTGACGTCGAATCCCTCTCGCGCAAGTTCACTCGCCCGCGCTGCGGCCGCTGCGGCCGGCACCGTTTCGACCTCGAGATGATCGAACATCTCGTCCACACCGAGAACGTGCTGTACCGGTCCACGAGCGCTCTCGGGGAAAACGGTCCGCAAGACCTCGTGCCGAACGATCACGTCCCGCAGTGCGGTGAACAGTGCGTCGACGTCGAGGTCGCCGGTCATCGAAACCGCGATCGGAATGTTGTACGCCGGCGAACTCGGATCGAGTTGATTGGTCAGCCACATTCGTTGCTGCGCCAGAGATACCGGTATCCGGTCAGGGCGATCGATACGCGTCAATGCGGGGGCACGTGTGTTCCGTGAGTCCGCGAGGTCGGCACGTGCAGCGAGAGCGGAGACGGTCGGTGCCTCGAAGAGGTCGAGAACGCTCAGCGTCGTTCCGAGCGCTCCGTTCACCCGCGACACGACGCGGGTCGCGATCAACGAGTCACCGCCGAGGTCGAAGAAACTGTCGTCTGCTCCTGCGCGGGTGATGCCGAGCAGATCGCAGAACACCGCCGAAATGCGCTTCTCGGTCGAGGTTTCGGGGGCACGGTATTCGGCCGAGCCGCCCGCCGAGTCGATATCCGGTAACGCTTTCCTGTCGATCTTTCCTGCCGGAGTCAGCGGAATGGAATCGAGGACGACGATCCTCGACGGAACCATGTGGGGAGCCAACGAGGATCTCGCGTGGGCGATCAACTCGGAATTGTCGATGTGTGTGCCCGCAACCGCTGTGACGTACGCGGCCAACAGCGTTTCCCCACTCGGGCCCGGAACTCCGGCGGTGACGGCCTGCGCGACGCTCGGGTGGCGGCGCAGTACGTCGTCGATCTCGCCGAGCTCGACGCGGAAACCGCGGATCTTGATCTGGAAGTCGCTCCGGCCGAGGTACTCCAGCTCACCGTCGCCGTTCCACCGCGCGAGGTCACCCGTGCGGTACATGCGCTCTCCTGCAGCGCCGTTGGGGTCGGCCACGAATCGTTCGGCCGTGATCGTGGCACGCGCGTGGTATCCGCGCGCCAAGCCGACACCGCTCACGTAGAGCTCTCCGGCGACACCGATCGGCACCGGCTGAAGCCGCGAGTCCAGGAGGACGGCTGCGGCGCCGCGCATCGGCTTTCCGATGGTGACGGGAACATCGCTGCTCAATGGTCCGGTCAGGGTGGCGACGACGGTGGTTTCGGTCGGTCCGTACGCGTTGAACATCGAGCGTCCGTGTGACCATTGATCTACCAGCGCGGGTGAGCAGGCGTCGCCGCCGGTCACGACCACTCGTAGATCCGGTAGGCCGGCGGGATCGACTGTAGCCAGCGCGGCCGGGGTGACGAAGGCGTGGGTGACCCGGCCGACGCGCATCACCTGGGCCAGTTCGTCGCCGCCGTACACGGTGGGCGGCGCTATCACCATCGTCGCCGCGCCGCCGAAGGCAAGGAGAAGTTCGAGTACCGAGGCGTCGAAACTCGGCGAAGAGAAATGCAGGGTGCGGTCGCCTGGTTCGACTCCGAACCTGACTCGTTCTTCGTCGGCGAAGCTGCTCAGCCCACGGTGACTGACCACGACGCCTTTGGGGACGCCGGTAGATCCCGAGGTGTAGATCAGGTACGCCGGGTCGTCGTAGCGCACGCGGGAGCGACGTTCGGAGTCGTCGACCGGTGCATCCGAGCGGTATGTGTTCGGTTCGTCGGTGTTGAATTCGTCCAGAAGCAGCCAGTCCACCGAATCGGCGAGCCCTGCATGGTGTTCCCCCACGCTGATTCCGACAACAGCTCCCGAATCGGTGAGCATGTGCCGAATACGATCTTCGGGGTAGTGCGGATCTATCGGAAGGAAGGCACCGCCGGTCTTCGCCACCGCCCACGTCGCGGTCACGGATTCGATCGACCTCGACAGCGCAAGGGCGACATAGGTGCCGGGGCCGACTCCCCTGTCGATCAGTTCGCGGGCGAGTTTGTTCGACTCGGCGTCGAGTTCCCGGTAGCTCATCTCACGATCACCGAAAACGAGCGCTGGGGTATCGGGGTTCACAGCCGCGGCCCGGCGGAGGATGTCGGGGAGGGTCAACGGGGCGGACGCGGTCGCTCCCCGTGCCGGTACCAGGGACTCACGCTCGAACTCGTCGAGAAGATCGAGGTCTCCGACCGGCGTTCGCGGGGCTGCTGCTGCGCCGGCAAGGATGCGTACCAGTCGCGAGAGGAAGGCTCGGACCGTGGATTCGGCGTAGTGCTGCGTGGAGTATGCAACCTCGAGGGCGCCGGTATCCGCGTGGACCCCGATCGCCACATCGATACCGGTGATCGCTGTCTCCTGCGAGCCGTCGTCGAGATGGACGTGCAACTCGGGCAACTCGGGGACACCTGCTGCCGATCGAAGAACCAACGCTTCGCGTTCTCGAGCGAGAGAACTCACGAACTCGTCGAAAAACGCTTCCGGATCGACCTCGCAGCGCAGAGGCAAAGTCCCCCACTCGGTCCTCGTTCCGATCAACACGTCACGGCGCTCGGTCGATCTCGACAACAATGCCGCAAATGCCGCGTGGACAACGGCAAAGAGTGAAACACCTTCCGTACGCGCGAATGTGGCGACCGCGGGATCGAGCGGGACGCTCAGCCGAGTCGCGCCGGTGGGCTCCGATTCTGCGTCGATTCGCTCGAGCCCGAGGGCGGAGCCCTCGTCGGCGTCCCCCAGATATCCGGCCCAGAACCTTTCGTTTTCCCTCTGCCGTGCGCTGCGTGCCCCGGCCTCGGCGCTTGCCGGATGAATTCGGCTCATCGGCGTGCCGGCCGGTGCTGCTGACAGTTCTGCGACCAACTCGGTGAACGCCCGGTGATGTTCGGCCAGTTCGTCGTGACCGTAGCGATTGGGGTTTCCGCGAAAGTCGATCAACGTCTGCGCCGGATCGCCGCTCTGGTACACGTTGACCAGCAGATCCTCGACCGGACCCGACGTGACGATGTGATATTCACCGGTCAGCGGCCCCAGGGTTATCTCTTGCCGGAAGAGCATCACATTCATCATCGGACCGGACAGACGCGCGTCGCCGACGGTCAGACCGGCATCACGTCGAATGTCCTCGAGGCTGCATCGCTGGTGACGAAGCGCACCGAGAAGTTCGAGTTGGACCCGCCCGACCAGATCGTCGACGCTTTCGTCGGGGTCGACGTGGATGTGAAGTGGCGCGACGTTGACCAGCATGCCGCCGGACCGTTGCAGCGGGGCCGTCGTCCTCGCGGAAACCGGCAAGTTGATCAGAACGTCGCCGTAGCCGGTGTTGCGAGACAGGTAGCACGCCAGGGCTGAAATCAGTACCGCCGCCGGAGTCGCCCCGGAACGCGAGTTCCATTCGTCCAACGCGGCAAGGCTTTCCGTCGACATCGAGGCGCTGACGAGCTCACTCCGAGCGGTCGGGGGTCCCTCGCGGGTCGCCAACGTCGAACCGTGTTCGACGCCCGCCACTCGCTGGGCCCAGTACTCGCGGTCGGCTTCGAACCGACTCGATTCTCGGTACTTCTGATCGAGTTCGGACAGCGTCATGACGTCGAGTGCCTTGTTCACCGCAGGCTCTCGACCTTCGACGGCTGCGGTGTAGATCGCCGCAATCCTATTGACGATCGTCATTCCGCTGTATCCGTCGAGAGCGACGTGATGAATTCTGGTGTACCACAGGTAATCCCGATCACCAGTTTGAAGAATTGTCATCTCGACGAGACGATCGCGAGTCAGATCGAGCGTCGTCGCGTAATCGTTGTCCATCCACTCCGACGCAGCCTGCCGAGGGTTCTCACGCTCGCGGAAGTCGAAGTAGTCGATGCCCGGGTCGATCGTGAAGTCCACGATCTGGCACGGCTCCCCGTCCGGGTACATCAACCGTAGAAACGGCGATTCGAACTCGTGGGCAGCCTCCACTGCGGCGCGACTGAGCAGTTGCATGTCCAGATCGCCGTGGAACTCGATGTACTGCGCGATGAAGTACGGGACAGTCGGGTGAAGTTGCTGCGCGAACCACATACTGCGCTGCACCGCTGACAGGGGGAACGCTCCCGCCGGCAGGCTTCGCGATCCGGTCAGCGGATCGATCCTCTTGTCGGTATCCATCACGACCACCCCCACACAGCGTTGTGACGATCAGCGCCGGGAACTGTGGCTCGGGGATTGAAGAGAAACATCGCACCGCCTCGATATCGAGTGGAAACCATGTGGCGATCCTGCGAGAGCGCAGCCGAAGGTCATCGACCTCGACGAAGGGTCGCTTCGAAGTCCGAACCTCCCCGAAGGTCCGAACTCAGGATCAAAATTTGTCGTCGTCAGGCGTCAGGAGCACCGCAGTGCTGCAGTGCTCGACGCAAGGCTAGAAACCGGTTGCCCACACCTGCTTCACCGGAAACGTTCGGCTTCACGGGCAAGTTCGGTCAACCGTTCACATAACTGCGTGAGCTCGGAACTCTGGGCGCCCTCGGCGACAGCTGTCGCTACATCTTCGGCGGCGCAGCGAACCTCGAACATTCGATCCACCAGTTCGACAGCCTCGATTGCGGTCAAGATGACGGCATCAGCCGGGATGGACGTGCCCTTGACGGCGTTGCGCTGCTCGTATGCGCGCTGGCGACAGGACTGGCTGCAGTACCGGCGACGTCGACCCACTCCCGTGACCGCAACCTCGCGGCCACACCACACACACGGATTTCCGGAACGCGCAGTCTGCGGTGATCCGACGCGTGTGCTTTCAGCCATGAGTCGACACTGTACTCGAGATTCGGACGCCTTCGATGAACGCGCACGGCACCCGGTAAGATGGAGAGGTTGCGTCTTCTCGCCACACGGGAACCAATCGGGTGCTCGTGGCGTTGTAGATGAGTGTGAGCGTCTACTCCCCAAGTCAGGGCGCCCACCAGCGGTGACGAACGAAGAGAGGACACCACCATGGCAGATCGCGTACTTCGAGGTAGCCGTCTCGGAGCTGTGAGCTACGAGACCGACCGTGACCATGACCTCGCGCCCCGTCGTATGGCCAAGTACAAGTGCGAGAACGGCGAGATCTTCGACATCCCGTTCGCGGACGAAGCCGAGATCCCCGGCACCTGGTTGTGCCGTAACGGACTCGAAGGCACCCTCATGGAGGGAACTGCTCCCGAAGCCAAGAAGGTCAAGCCTCCCCGCACCCACTGGGACATGCTGCTCGAGCGTCGCTCGGTCGAGGAACTCGAAGAGCTCCTCAAAGAGCGTCTCGATTTGCTGAAGGCCAAGCGTCGCGGCGCATGAACTAGCACTTCGATCAAGACCGTCCGGTTCTACACCGGGCGGTCTTTCTCGTTCTTCGGGGAGTGATCGTTCACAAGTCGACGTCATACTTCGGCCCTTCTTCGACGTGGCAACTCCAGGATGCCTCGCCGTAGTGAAAAATGTTTCAGCACAGCGTCATTCAGCATCCAGGCGCACTCACGGGCCGACAGTGCGCAAATCCCGGATTCGCGCTGGAGAACCATCGGCACTGCTTCGTGCACCAGTGTGAGCTGTATCCCCCACCCTGCGACACACCAAACTTCCAGCTGTCGAGCGGCGTCCGAATTCGACTGCCCCGAATGTTCGCGGACTAGTCGACGGTGAACCTTCGCATCGCCAGATGCCCGAATACGCCGACCAGAATCAATGTGACGCCCGCGGTCACGGAAACCGAGTCGGTCACCAGCCCCGCAATACCGGTCACGGCTACGAACACCGGCAGAAAGTCGAACAGCCTGAAAATCGACTGCGGGGGTTCGGTTTCGCGACCCTGCGCCTGAGCAGCCTTGTTCGGCGCGTACTCGGGATACCACTCGGTGAACGAGATCGCGAAGAACGTTCCGAGCAACTGCAGAATCCATCCGGTCCAGAAGTTGTCACCGTCGTGCAGCCGTGCATCTCCGAACAGGCCCACCGCAGCCGACCAGGTGAAGGCGAGAGCCCACACTGCCGTGATGACGTAGTTGATGCGCAAGAACAGTGGCGTCGTCCAATACTCTTCGGGCGTCGACTCTTTCGCGTACTGCAACGTAAACGGATTACGAAGCAGGATCGACCCGAACGCAAAGACCACCAGTGCGATGTTGGTCAGTTCCCCGCCCCAGAGTTCGAACCACCGAATCGTGTTCGCCGACGCGAGGAGCCCGATGGATGCCAGAACGCCGAAGAACACGACGTCGAAGACCTCCAACAGCTTCACGGTACCGCCGCGCCGGTGACTGGCCGCCAAGATCAGCAGCGACAACCCGAGCGCAGCGGCCGCGGATTCCTCGAACCTTCCCGGCCCGGAGAGCAAAGACAGCAGGATCCACGGTGACAGGCCGGCGAGAGGTGACTGCAGAACCGCGTCGACGACACTGGTCTTGCGAACTGCAGTCTGGGGCTCGGTCTTCTCAGGCTCGGTCTTGTCTGGCTCGGTCACGGGAGGCCGCCTTTACGCAGGAACGGGTGGCACAGCGAGTACCCGCGTAGGTGCCCCTCGGAACATCGAGTGCCCGATATCCGTTGCTCGGCTCAGACTGGCGCAGTCTCCTCGGGTGATTGCTCAGCCTGATCTCGGCGTCGGTCTACCACTGCCATGGCAATCGCGCCGACCGCGATGATGCCGAGCACGATCTCCGGCGCCGGGCCTACTCGAGTGGCGAGAGTGGAGCTGGTCGAGAGTGGCACCTTCGCCACCAGTGCCGCCGGCACGAACAGGTCGGTCTGCGAAGTCACTGCACCATCGGGACCGATGATGGCGCTGACACCACTGGTTGCGGCGACAACGACGGCGCGGCCGTGCTCGACTGCACGCACACGAGACATTGCCAGCTGTTGATACGTCATCTCGGTGTCCCCGAAGGTGGCGTTGTTGGTCGGTACCGCCAGCAGTTGCGCACCGTTGCGCACCGATTCCTGGAACGCTCGGTCGAACGCCACCTCGTAGCAGGTCGCGACGCCGATCGGCACACCCGCTGCGTGGACGACACCGTTGCCCTCGCCGGGTACGAAATTACCCGCACGATCGGCGTACGAGGAGAAGTTCCGGAAGAAGCTTCGGTAGGGCAGGTATTCGCCGAACGGCTGAATGATCTTCTTGTCGTGCTGTTCCTGAGGACCGTTGGCGCCGTCCCACACGATCACCGAATTGGTGGTCGTACGATCGGCATTCACGAGTACGGTGCCGACAAGAATCGGCGCTCCGATGGCTTCGGAGGCTCGGGTGATGTCGGCCGCGGCATCGGCGTTCCGCAGGGGGTCGATGTCCGAGGCGTTCTCCGGCCAGATCACGACGTCAGGCTGATCGACGCGGCCTGCGTCGACCTCGGCAGCAAGTTTCACGGTTTCGGTGACGTGGTTGTCGAGGACCTGCTTGCGTTGCGAATTGAAGTCCAAGCCCAACCGCGGAACGCTTCCCTGAATGGCGGCGACGGTGATCGTTCGGTCTCCGGAATCCATGGTGGACAGGACCGGCGACATCACAAGAGCAACGATCACGGGCACGAGTACGGCGGCAACAGCTCCGAAGAATCCGCGGTCCCATCGTTTGGCCGCGACAGCGACGGCTACTGCTGCCAAGCCGGTACCGGTCAGGGCCACCGCGAAGCTGAGCAGCGGCGCACCGCCGACACTCGCGAGTGGGAGGAGCCACCCTTCGGATTGGCCGAATGCGAGCCTGCCCCAGGGAAATCCACCGAAAGGAACGCTGGAACGAAGCCACTCGGTCAGCGTCCAGGTCGCGGCAATCCACAACGGCGCCCACGGCAATCTCGCCACCAGGACCGCAAGCAACCCGAACAGTCCGATGAACAACGACTCCACGGCAGCCAACGCGATCCACGGGACCGCGCCCACGAACACACCGATCCACGGAAGCAACGGCACCAGGAAACCGAGACCGGCCAGATACCCGTAACCGAATCCGGCACGAAGGCGCAGTCCGCCACGACCGAAGTTCGTCAACACGCATGTCAGAAGAGCGATCCCGACGGGCGCCAGAAACCACAGGGGGCGGGGTGGGAATCCGGCGAAGATCAGGAATCCACCTGCGGCTGCGTACAGCGAACGTAGCCAGGCGGAACCGGTGAGCACCGCATTCACGCGTGAGCGGTCACCGACGGGCGCCTGGGCGCCGGCCTCACTCACTCGTCGCGCCGCGCTGATAGACAACGCGTCCACGATGAACCGACTTGATGCAGACCGGAATCGGCGCATCTTCCGCCAACCTCGGCAGAGCGGGTACTCGCGAGCGCGGATCGGTAGACCATCGCTGAACCGAATCGGCCGGTGCGCTCACTTCGAGTTCGCCTGCCTCCCACACCACGTAGGAGGCCGGTGCGCCCGGATTGAGGGTTCCCGCTGCGCCGTCCCGCACTCCGCCCGCGCGCCAGGCTCCGCGTGTTGCCGCGGAGAAGGCCGCACGCGGCGAGATTCCACTTCCGTCGGTGCGGTGCTGGACAGCGGCGCGCAGCATCGCCCACGGCTCGATGGGGGTGACCGGGGCATCAGAGCTGAATGCGAGCGAGACACCCTTACCGGCAGCTGGTGCGAACGGATTCAACGCTGCTGCGCGGTCGACTCCCAGGCGTGTGGCGTACAGACCGTCGGTGCCACCCCACAGTGCGTCGAACACCGGTTGGACGCTCGCAATGACGCCCAACGCCGCGAAGGTCTCCGCGTCGGCCATCGACATCATTTCCGCGTGCTCGAGACGGTGACCCAGCGCAGCGACCTTGGGGCCACCCAGTTCGTCGGCGACCTTGCGGAACGCGGCAGCTGCCGACGAGACGGCGCCGTCACCGATGGCGTGGAACCCGGCCTGGACTCCTGCAAGCGTGCAGGCCCGGATGTGTGCGGCGATCGCGTCGACGTCGAGATATGCATTACCCGTCGAATCTGGTTGGTCTGCATAGGGTTCGAGCAACCATGCGGTATGCGAACCGAGCGAGCCGTCGATGAAGAGATCCCCGCCGAGTCCGTGCGCTCCGGTTTTGTCGAGGAGTGCCCGAGCATCCGACTCGCTGTCTACGCGCTCACCCCAATAGCCCCGAACCTCCACGCCGTGGTCGTGGGCCAGCAGTTCCTGGAAGTCGGTCAATCCCGAGATGTCCGGTCCTCCGCACTCGTGCACGGCAACGATCCCGCGGGAGGCGCACAGATCGAGCGCCGCGGTGCGGGCAGACGCGCGCTGATCTTCGGTCAGCAGGTTCCGAGCGGCATTGCGCGCGAGGTGGTGTGCGTCGAAGGTCAACGGGCCGTCGGCCGAGTATCCGGCAGTCTCGGCGAGGCCGGAGATCCCGTCGCGCAATGCGCTCGAGCAAGCGGCCGAGTGAACATCGATCCGCGAGAGGTACACCTTGCGGCCAGGGGCGGCCGCGTCGAGATCTTCGGTCGACGGCGGCGTCTGATCGGCCCACTCGGTGTCGTCCCAACCGTGTCCCCAGATGACTGCGTCGGGATGGGCGGTTTCGGGGTTTGCCGCTGCGAATGTTCGTACTCGCGAGAGGCATTCGTCCAGTGAGTTCGCGCCCACGAGATCCAGACCGACGAGATTGAGGCCCAGTGCAGTGATGTGGACGTGGGTGTCGACGAATCCCGGAGTGACAAACGCACCGCCCAGGTCTTCGACCTCCGCGGCGGGATGCAACGCCCGTCCGGCGCGCTCGTCGCCGACCCACACGACGGTGCCGTCGGTGATGGCGATCGAGGTCGCATCAGGTGCAAATGAACTGTAGATCCGGCCGTTGACCAGCAGACGAGTAGTCACGAGCACCCAGTCTGCCTGTTAGTACTGCGGCCCCCGCGAACGGGTGGGTGTATCCGTGTCCAGAATCTCACCCTCGAGGACCAGTTCCTTGCCGTTGCTGGCGACGTACTCGGTGGTTTCGGGTGTCTCGACGATGATCTCTCCGTCGATCACCTCGCCGTTTCCGCGCATGCGTGACGCATAGCCGACGGTTCCGGCGAAGGCGTCACCGCCGGCGGCAAATGCTGCTGCGCGCTTGCCTGCCAAGAGGACCGCCAGTGGGCGGAGCGCCCAGCGGGTCGGTGGAATCAGAAGGAGAAGTCCCAGAACGGAAGTCACGAGTCCGGGCACGAACATCAAGGCGGAACCCGCAGCCACCAAGGCGCCGTCGGCGACCGCCAGTGACGGCGACCCCTCACCTCGCGTGGCCTTGCGGAAGCCGTCCATGACTCGTCGCCACTGCGAACGCATGAGGATCAATCCGACAAGCGAACCGGCGAGAAACAGCAGCACTGTCCAGGCGACACCGATGGCGTTGCCCACGATGACCAAGGCTGCGATCTCGACGATCACGTAGAGGAGGAATACGGCGGCGATCATGACGTCCCCTTTCAGACGGTCTATTCGTTCAACGCTCGGGGGGCCGGTTTTTCTCCCGACAGCGACGCAGAGGGGCAAAAACAGTGGGGTGCCGTGAGTCACACGGGCCTCCCGTCGCTCACGTGCGACTTGCCTGGCGTTAACTAACGCTCCGCTAACGATTCTAAACCTCAAGTTGACGTTGAGACTCTGCGCATGGTCAAGTCACTTCGGGCCGCATTTCCCGGCCTCATGAAATGAAGGAGCCCGACATGAGCCGACTCCCCGGCAAGACACTCGCCCGACGCATTCCCGCTGCCATCGCCGGCACTGCCGCCGTCGTGGCACTCACCGCCGGCAGCGCGATGATCAGCGCGGGAACCGCGGCCGCAGAACCGGTAGTACCCGAAGGGATTGCCGCACTGATCGCGCAGGCCGCAGCCATCTCGCCCGAAGCCTCTGCTGCTGTTCAGCAGTTGATCGGCACGGCAGGCGCTGATCAGATCACGGCCGCCCTCGATCTGCCGGACATCGGCGTCACGAAGCCGCAGTCGTTCATGTACCCCGCGCCGACGGTCGGGTGTGGCGTGGCCGGTGAACCCGTCACCGTCACCCTCAGCTCCGCACAGGCCGGTCCGAACTTCCCGTTGCCGCCGTGGGTCGAGGCCGACCACCTCCGGTTCCAGGCAATCCCGGGTTACGTGGGCATTCCCAAGACCTCTGGGTTGAGTGTCGCCTGGATCAACATCGGCACGTTCAAGGGTGGCATCGTTCCGTTGGACGAGAAGTTGCCGGTACTCGATACGCCGTTGCTCTCGAAGGTTGTCGACACCGGTGACGGCAAGGTGTTTGCCGCCCTGTTCGGCAACGTCGACTACGCGGACGGCAAGACCTGCATCGTGCTGCCCACAGTGGGCGCATTCGATGCCTGAGCAGAGCCAAGCGCTCGCGGCCTGACCGGCGGCCGGCCTACGCGCCCGGAGTCACCAGTCCGGTCTCGTAGGCCAGCACCACCGCCTGCACACGATCACGCAGGTCGAGTTTGGTGAGAATCCGTCCGACGTGCGACTTGATCGTCGATTCGGACAGGTACAGCTGCTGTGCGATCTCGATGTTGGACAGTCCCGTGGCGACGTGTCCGAGGACTTCGCGTTCGCGTTCGGTGAGGACGTCGAGGACCACCGGATCGCGTCGCGGTGCCGGCCCGTCGACGATGAATCTCGACAGCAGCCGACGAGTCACCTTCGGGGAAACAACCGCGTCACCGGCCGCGACGCTGCGGATGGCCGACACCAGATCCTCGGGCGGGGTGTCCTTGAGAAGAAACCCGCTGGCTCCGGCGCGCAGGGCGCCGAGCGCGTGTTCGTCCAGGTCGAACGTCGTCATCACCAGGACCCTGGATTCGATCCCGGACGCGAGAATCTGCTCCGTCGCTTTCACTCCGTCGACAATCGGCATCCGCACGTCCATCAACACGACGTCAGGCTTCAGCGCCACCGCCGCGGCGACCGCCGCGGCTCCGTCACCGGCCTCGCCGATGACCGAAATGTCCTTATGCGCTTCGAGCACCATGTTCAGGCCCATCCGCATGAGTTCCTGGTCGTCGACTAGCAGCACGGTGATGGGCACGGCGTAAACCTATCGGGCCTGAGACGTCGGTGCCAACGCGATTGATCCCGGCCGGTATCAATCGTGGATCTCGAGCGGCAGCTCTGCGTACACACGCCAACTGCCGTCGGGGCGTCGGCCGGTCTCGAGTGTTCCGTGCAGTACCGCCACCCGCTCACGCATGCCGACCAGTCCGTTGCCCGAGCCGTGAGAGAAGGTCGAACTCGACGTTCCGTTGTCTACGACCTCGAGCAGTACCGCGGTCTCGGTGCGGCGCACGGTGACTCGGGCCTTCGGGTTTGCGCCGGCGTGACGGAGGACATTGGTCAGTGATTCCTGAACGAGGCGGTGAATGCCCAGGCTGACCGACGGACTGACGTCGTCGAGCTCGCCGGTCAGCTCGAGGCGCACGCCGAGACCAGCGGCACGCATCATCTCGACGACCTTGGCGATACCGGCTGTTCCGTGTTGCGGCATCGCGTCGCTGCTGACCTCGGTGCGCAGAAGGGAGACGGTACGGCGAAGCTCGGCAAGGGCGTCGCGTCCGGTGCTGGAGATGTTGCCGAGCGCCTTCTTGGTCAACGCCGGATTGGAATCGACCGCGTACGAGGCGCCATCTGCTTGCACGATCATCACACTGACCGCGTGGGCGACGACGTCGTGGAGTTCGCGGGCGATTCGGGTTCTTTCCGTGGCCACCGCGTCCTCGGCGCGTCGATCCCGTTCGTACTCGGCCACTTCGAGTCTGGCGGCCACTTCCTCGTCGTAGGCGCGGCGCGCGCTCAAGAACTCGGCGGTGATCCAGGCGAGTGCATACAGCAGTGTCGCGATGATGATCGTGAGGATCACGTCTTGGCGGATGACGAGCAACGAGAGAGTCATGTCCAGGGCCAGGAAGCAGGCGAAGATCGCCCCGGTACGTCGATCGACATAGGCAACGAGGGTGTAGAGCGAGACCCCGAGAGCCAGTAGGCCTGGATGTTCCGCAGCCGGATCCCCCGTCGCCCACATCACCAGGGTTGCGAAGTACGACATGGACAAGATGGACGCTGCCGAGGTGCGCGGAAACTTGCGGCGCCACACGACCGGCAGACAGATCAGAAACCCGACGACGAGCTGAGGCCATCTCTCCTCGCGGGGCGAGCTGACGAACGTGACAACTTCGAGCGCGAAGAACACGAGCGCCAGAGCGCTGTCCGCGATCATCGGCTTTCCTCGCAGCCACAGGCTGAACCTCCGCATGTGCTCAAGAGTGTCACAGCTGTGAAAGAGTCACCGCCGTGGATATTGCTGATTGGGGACTGCTGATGACGGCAGCGACGGCGGCGGGTTGGGTGGACGCCGTCGTCGGCGGAGGCGGATTGATTCTGTTGCCCGCGCTCTTTCTGGTCGCCCCGCAATTGACCCCGCAAGCGGCGCTGGCCACCAACAAACTCACGGCGTTCACCGGGACAAGTGCCGCGGTGTACACGTTCTCGCGTCGAATCCCGATGGAGTGGCGGCAGATGGCGCCGGCAGCCGCGTTGGCTGCGGTGACGGCCGCGTGCGGAGCGGCTGCCGTTTCACTGATCGACAGGAAGTACTTCATTCCGATCGTGATGGTGGTCCTCGTCGCTGTCGCCGTCTTCGTGACACTGCGTCCGACGCTGGGGACCACGATCGCCACTCATCGTCCGACACAGCGCAAGACCGTCCTCGTCCTGCTGCTCTCCGCCGGGCTCATCGGCCTCTACGACGGGCTGCTCGGACCCGGCACGGGCACGTTCCTCATCATCAGCTTCGCCACCTTCCTCGGAACCGAATTCGTTCGGAGCGCAGCGATGGCGAAGGTGATCAATCTCGGTTCCAATTTCGGCGCGCTCGCCTACTTCGCCGTCACCGGGCATGTCTGGTGGAGTTTGGGTTTGGCGATGGCGGTGTGCAATGTTCTCGGCGCGGTCATCGGTTCGCGGATGGCGCTGAGCAAGGGATCCGGATTCGTCCGGATCACGCTGTTGGTGGTCGTGATCGCCATGGTGATTCGCCTCGGATGGCAGCAGTTCGGTTGAGATCGGCGGTCGTCGACTAGCGTCGTGTGCGTGACCGTCACCCGAGATGTCGATGCAGATTTCCTCGCCCTCCCGTTGCGAGCTGTCGCTGATGCGGCGCTGTCGGCGGCGAAAACAGCCGGTGCTCAGCACGCCGATGTTCGTGTCCACCGCGTGCTCACACAGTCGATCCGTTTGCGCGACGGCGTAGTTCAGGCCGTGTCGGACGGTGACGAGATCGGGGTCGCCGTCCGCGTGATCGTCGACGGCACGTGGGGGTTCGCCTCGCACGCCGAGGTGTCCCCTGACGTCGCGGCTGCGCTGGCACGCCAAGCGGTCGAGGTCGCGAAGGCATTGCGCTCGCTCAATCGGGATCCGGTCACCCTCGCCGACGAGCCCGTCTACGCCGACGCGACGTGGGTGTCCCCGTATCTCGAAGATCCCTTCGCGGTGCCGACGGCCGACAAGGTAGCCCTGCTGGTCGACTACTCCGGACGGCTCCAAGCCGCTGACGGCGTGGACCACGTCACGGCGAGTGTCCTCCAGGTCAAGGAGCAGACTTTCTACGCGGATCTGGCCGGTTCGTCGATCACCCAGCAACGGGTGCGTCTGCACCCCGAGTTCGAGGCGACTGCCGTCGACAAGTCTGCCGGCAGCTTCGAATCGATGCGTACCTTGGCGCCGCCGGTAGCGCGCGGTTGGGAGTACCTCGGGGAGCAGAGCACGTGGAACTGGGGCGATGAGCTCGCGCAGATCCCGGAGTGGCTGGCCGAGAAGACCAAGGCGCCCACTGTCGATGCAGGTCCGACCGATCTCGTGATCGATCCGACCAATCTGTGGCTCACGATCCACGAATCCGTCGGGCACGCCACCGAATACGACCGCGCAATCGGCTACGAAGCGGCTTACGCGGGTACGTCGTTCGCGACGCCGGACAAGCTGGGAACGCTGAAATACGGAACGCCACTCATGCACGTGACCGCCGATCGTAACGAAGCGCACGGCCTGGCCAGCGTCGGATTCGACGACGACGGAGTCGCCTCACAACGGTGGGATCTGGTCGCCGACGGAACACTGGTCGGATATCAACTCGATCGTGTGTTCGCGCCGAGACTGGGACTGACGCGTTCCAACGGCTGCTCGTATGCCGACTCCGCACATCACGTTCCCATCCAGCGTATGGCCAACGTCTCGCTCTCCCCCGATCCCCATACGGACACCTCGACCGCAGACCTGATCTCGCGCGTCGAGAACGGCATCTACGTCGTCGGAGACAAGTCCTGGTCGATCGACATGCAGCGCTACAACTTCCAGTTCACCGGTCAGCGGTTCTTCAAGATCCGCGACGGAAAGCTCGACGGCCAGGTGCGTGACGTGGCATATCAGGCGACGACGACGGACTTCTGGGGCTCGATGGAAGCCGTCGGCGGTGAGTCGACCTGGCGCCTGCAAGGCGCATTCAACTGCGGCAAGGCGCAACCCGGCCAGGTTGCGGCGGTCAGCCACGGCTGCCCGTCCGCTCTGTTCCGCGGAGTCAACATCCTCAACACTCGTTCGGAGGCTCAGCAGTGATCGATCCGCAGCAAGTCGTCGAGCGTGCATTGGCCGCGAGGACGGTAGACGAATCGTTGGTGATCGTGACCGATGCGAGTGAGGCGTCGCTGCGGTGGGCCAACAATTCGATGACCACCAACGGAGTGTCGCTGTCCCGGACGTGGACGGTGATCTCGATCGTGCGCGAGGGAGACATCGCGAAGGTGGGCACTGTCAGTTCCAGCAGTGTCGATCCGGAGCAGATTTCTGCACTCGTGAAAGCAAGCGAACAAGCTGCGCGCACAGCAACTCCCGCCGACGACGCGTCCGACCTGATCACCCAGTCGGCGGCCGAGACCGACTGGGACCTGCCGCCCGCCCTGACCGACATCGGTGTCTTCGCGCAGTTGGCTGCCGACCTGTCCACGGCCTTCGACGGCGGTGACCAGCTGTTCGGGTTCGCCCACCACCAGATGCACACCACTTGGCTCGGATCTTCGACTGGCGTGCGACGCAGAACGGCTCAAGCGACCGGCTCCGTGGAGATCAACGGTAAGCGCGGCGACGCCAGCGCTTGGGTCGGATCGGGGACCGTCGATTTCAGCGATATCTCGATACCGAACCTGTTGTCGCAATTGACCACTCGACTCGACTGGGCGGGCAATACCGTCAGCCTGCCTGCCGGCCGCTACGAGACGATTCTTCCGCCGTCGGCTGTGGCGGACCTGATGATCTATCTGATGTGGACCATGGAGGGCCGCGGCGCCGAAGAGGGGCACACCGCACTTTCCTCCACCGGCGCCACGCGGATCGGTGAGAAACTGGGTGCCTTGCCACTCACGCTGACCTCCGACCCCGGCGCCGAGGGCTTGCAGTCCGCGCCGTTCGTGATCACGACGTCGTCGAGCGAATCCGTCTCACTGTTCGACAACGGCATGGAGATCGAACCCGTCGACTGGGTCCGAGACGGGGTCGTCAATGCGCTGGCGTACCCACGCCACGCTGCACGAGAATTCGGTCGACCTGTCGCAGTTCCCGGCGACAATCTCATCCTGACCGGTGGTGACGACACCTCGATCGAGGACATGATCGCAGGTACCGAGAAGGGTCTACTGCTCACAACCCTCTGGTACATCCGTGAGGTGGATCCGACGACGCTGCTGTTGACCGGACTTACCCGTGACGGGGTGTATTTGATCGAGGACGGCAAGATCGTCGGCGCCGTCAACAACTTCCGTTTCAACGAGAGCCCGCTCGATCTGCTGCGGCGGGTCACCGAGGCTGGACGCACCGAGATCACACTCCCGCGCGAGTGGAAAGACTGGTTCACTCGGACAGCGATGCCGCCGATGCGCATTCCCGATTTCCACATGTCCTCGGTCAGTCAGGCGCAGTGATGGCGAAGGTCGTGATCGCCGGTGGCACCGGTGCTCTCGGCCGCCGGATCAGCGACGATCTCGCCGACCGTGGGTATGACGTCGTGGTCCTGACTCGATCACCGAAACCCGGTCGGCACAGGCAGGTTCAGTGGGACGGTGTCACGGTCGGCGACTGGGCAGGAGAACTCGACGGCGCCGCGGTGATCAACCTTGCCGGCGAGTTGGTCGATCGCCGACCCACCCCGGCAAACATCGCACTGCTCACCAGCTCCCGAGTCGATCCGACGCGCGCGCTGGTCGAAGCGTCGAAACTACTGGCGAACCCGGTTCCGGTGTGGATCCAGGCGAGCACGCTCGCGATCTACGGCGATGCGGGTGAGACCCGATTGGACGAGGCTTCTCCTCTCGCTGACGGGCCGCCTCAGATGACCGACGTCGCAAAGGACTGGGAGGCAGCGGTCGAGGGCGCAAACACGTCACGAGTAGTGATCCTGCGAACCAGCGTCGTGTTGGAGAAGGGCACACCGGCGCTCGAGCGACTCCTGTTGCTCGTGCGTCTCGGGCTGGGTGGACGCGTGGCCTCGGGTAGTCAATGGACCAGTTGGATTCACATCGACGACTGGCTGTCGATCGTGCGGTGGGCCCTGGAACCCGATTCAGCTGCCTCGGGCGTGGTCATCGCGACTGCTCCGGATCCCGTCCGAAACTCAGAACTGATGGCCGGCGCAAGCACCTTCATCGCCCACCTGCGCCGCCGACGCCCGCATTCATGGTCAGAATCGGCGCGTTCCTTTTGCGCAGTGACGCTGCCCTGGGCCTGACGGGTCGTCATGCCGTGTCGAAAGTGTTGGCGGACAACGGCTTCTCGTTCACCTATCCGCGGTTCGATTCAGCGTTGGACGATCTGCTCGGCAACTGATGCGCGGTCAGGCTGCAGTGATGGCAAGTCCGATCGTTCCGGTCTTGCCGCGGCGCAGGAGACTGCCTTTCATGGTGATCCAGCCCAGGATTCCGTAGCGACGCGCGATCGCGTCGCGAGCATGATCGGTGCCCGGTCCGTCGAGGATCTCGGCGACGGCGGCAACCGGTTCACCCTTCGGATTTCCCCGAGCGTCACACGCAGCCACGGTGACTGACGGGTTTCGCCTGATGCGCTTGACCTTGTAGGAATCTGTGACGGTCCACATCAGGAGCTTGTCGCCGTCCGGTGCGGCCCAGAGCGGAGTCGCCACCGGCGTTCCGTCCTTGCGGAAGGTCGTGAGTAGGACGTATTTGGCCTCGGAGACACGCTTGAAGTCGGGGTTCACTCCTCGAGGATAGGTGTGAGCGCCTCCCGCTGAACACAGACCGACTTCCGCGACTATCTGGCGACCGCTCAACCTCGGCTGAAACATGCCACTTATGCACGTTTTATCCGGTTCCCTGAGGCATTGAAGACGTCGTTTCGTCCACAAACTCCACCTCGAGTTATTCTGAGGCAAATCGTCGAACTGGGGAGTCGAACAAACACATGCAGCGTCGTGACTTTTTCAAAGCGGCCGGGATGGGCGCAGCCGTTGCAGCCGCGACACCGCTCATGTCGACCTCGATCAGCCACGCCGCCCCCGCGCCTCTGCGTGAGCTACCGATGGGTGCCGATCACTACCGCGCACTCGTCCCCGAGTTGTTCGCACCCTCGCCTACTCCCCCGGAGCATTCCGAGGCCATAGTCGTCGGTTCAGGTTTCGGCGCCAGCGCCACCGCTCTCCGGTTGGCGCAGAGCGGCACGCAGGTCACGATCCTCGAGCGCGGGCTTCGCTGGCCGCATGATCCGCAGCGGGAGATTCACACCTCCGACATGCTGGCCGACGGCCGCGGAGTGTTCCGGCGAACATCGTTCACCAACCTCACTGGGCTTCCTGTGGTGTGCGACTACTTCAGCGGCGTCCTCGATGCCACCGACTACGAACACATCTCGGTCTGGCGCGGCGCTGCCGTCGGCGGTGGTTCCATCATCTTCACCGGCGTGATGATTGCGCCCGAGCGCCGATTCTTCGAAGCAGTCTTCGGCAATTCCCTCGACTACGACGAGATGGCGTCCACCTGGTACCCCAAGGTGCGCCAGATGTTGCGTCTGAGCCCGTTGCCCGAAGACATCTACCAAACCCCGAACTTCGGCCACTCCCGTCGTTGGGATCAGGACGCTCGTCGTGCCGGCTTCGATCCGCAACGCATCGACGGGATCTGGAACTGGGACGTGGTGCGCTCAGAACTCGACGGCCGAACCCGAGCCTCGGCCACCGTCGGGGACAGCAACATGGGTAACTCCAACGGCGCGAAGTTCGACCTCACGCAGAACTACATTCCCGCCGCCGAAGCCACCGGACGAGCCACCGTCTGTTACGGGCATCAGGTGCTCGCGATCAGTCGCGAACGTGATGGACGTTACGTCGTCGATGTCGAATCGACGGATCCGACGGGTGCCGTTCTGGCCCGGAAGACACTCACCTGTGACCGTCTGTTCCTCGGAGCAGGCTCGATCGGCACGTCCGAGCTGCTGGTACGCGCCCAGGCGACGGGCGCGCTGCCGAACCTCAACGAACACATCGGTAAGGGCTGGGGAACGAACGGCGACGCCGGGATGGTGCGCTCGTTCGGCTTCAGTGACGGCACTGCGCAAGCCGCACCGTCGGCATCACGCATCGTCGACGAGTCGGGAATGCCACTCTCCCTGGAAAACTGGTACGTCCCCGGCCTACCCGTCAACATCGGCATGCTCGGAACCCTGGGTATGACTCTCGACTCGCAACGCGCCGACTTCGCATATGACGGCGGCTCCGATCGGGTTGTGCTGAACTGGCCGAAGAACGGCAACGACGCCACCGTCGAGGCCCTGCGCGCCGTCCAGAACAAGATGGCCTTCGCCGGCACCACGCTGCCGTCCGCCCTGCCGTTCGCGAAAGACGTCAATTCCTCGTTCACCGCGCATCCCCTCGGCGGTGCGGTTCTGGGCAAGGCCACTGACGGCTACGGGCGAGTCAAGGGCTACGACGGCCTGTACGTGATGGACGGCGCTGCCATTCCGGGCAGCACCGGCACCGTCAATCCGTCACTGACCATCACTGCTCTGGCGGAGCGGAACATCGCTCAGATCATCAAGTCCGGACGCTGAAACACTTCAGCGCCCGGACCTGCCGGTAATGCTCGAGGTTTACTCCCCCTCGAGTTCGCCTTCGGTTTCGAGGTACACCTGACGCAAGCCGTCGAGTGTCTTCTGCTCGGGGTGCTCCCACATGTTGCGCTCGGCGGCTTCGAGGAGCCGCTCGGCGATTCCGTGCAAGGCCCACGGATTGGATTGCGTCATGAACTTCTGGTTCTGCTCGTCCAGAACGTAGGTCTCGGCGAGCTTTTCGTACATCCAGTCCGCGACCACGTTGGTGGTGGCGTCGTACCCGAAGAGGTAGTCGACCGTGGCTGCCATCTCGAAGGCACCCTTGTACCCATGACGGCGCATCGCGTCGAGCCAGCGGGGATTGACCACGCGCGCCCGGAAGACACGTGCGGTCTCTTCCGAAAGTGTGCGTGTGCGAACCGATTCCGGCCGAGTGCTGTCGCCGATATATGCCTCGGGCGACTTTCCGGTCAGCGCGCGCACGGTGGCAACCATGCCGCCGTGGTACTGGAAGTAGTCGTCCGAATCGGCGATGTCGTGCTCACGCGTGTCGGTGTTCTTGGCCGCCACGTTGATTCGACGGTATGCACTGCGCATGTCGTCGGCTGCCGGGATTCCGTCGAGCCCACGTCCGTACGCGAAGCCGCCCCAATTGGTGTACACCTCGGCGAGGTCGTCGTCACCGCGCCAGGTCTTGGAGTCGATGAGTTGCAGCAGGCCGGCGCCGTAGGTTCCAGGTTTCGAACCGAAGATACGGGTGGTCGCACGCCTGGCGTCGCCGTGCTCGGCCAGGTCGGCCTGTGCGTGGGCGCGCACGTAGTTCTGCTCGTCCGTCTCGTCCAGTGCCGCGACCAGCTGAACGGCGTCGTCGAGCAGTGCGAGCACATGCGGGAATGCGTCACGGAAGAATCCGGAGATGCGGACGGTGACGTCGATGCGCGGGCGGCCGAGTTCTTCGAGATCGATCACTTCGAGGTTGACGACGCGTCGGCTTGCCTCGTCCCAGACGGGGCGAACACCGAGGAGCGCGAACACTTCGGCGATGTCGTCGCCGGAGGTACGCATGGCGGCGGTTCCCCACACCGACAGACCCACCGAGCGCGGGTACTCGCCGTGATCGGCGAGATAGCGAGCGGCGAGCGACTCGGCCATCGCCTGACCGGTCTCCCACGCAAGGCGTGAAGGAACTGCCTTGGGGTCGACGGAGTAGAAGTTACGACCGGTGGGAAGAACGTTGATGAGGCCGCGCAGCGGTGACCCGCTCGGGCCGGCGGCGATGAATCCGCCGTCGAGCGCGTGCAGGACCTGCTTGATCTCGTTGTCCGTCTGCCGCAGACGCGGAACCACTTCGGTTGCGGCGAACTGCAGGATCTTCACGACGGTCTCGTCGTCGCTGAGGTCTTCGGCGGCAGCGGGGTTCCAGTCGGCGTCGTACATGCCGCGAACCAGTGCGTGCGCCTTTTCCTCGACGTCGTCGACACGGGTGCGCGACTCGTCGCCGTCTTCGCTGAGCCCGAGTGCTTCACGCAAACCGGGAACGCTCTGTTCACCGCCCCACATCTGACGGGCACGCAGCATGGCGAGGACCAGTTCGATTTCGGCGTCGCCCTGGGGTGCGCGGCCGAGAATGTGCAGACCGTCGCGGATCTGGACGTCCTTGATCTCGCACAGCCAACCGTCGACGTGCAGGAGCATGTCGTCGAACACGTCTTCTTCGGGCCGCTCGGCGAGGCCGAGGTCGTGGTCCATCTTGGCGGCACGCATCAGTGTCCAGATCTGCTGGCGAATGGCCGGGAGCTTGGACGGGTCGAGTGCGGAGATGTTGGAGTGTTCGTCGAGCAGCTGCTCGAGGCGGGAGATGTCGCCGTAACTTTCGGCGCGGGCCATCGGCGGGATCAGGTGATCGACGAGCGTCGCGTGAGCACGCCGCTTTGCCTGTGTTCCCTCGCCCGGGTCGTTGACCAGGAACGGGTAAATCAGAGGCAGGTCACCGAGCGCTGCGTCGGTGCCGCAGTTGCTGGACATGCCGAGCGTCTTGCCCGGCAACCATTCGAGGTTGCCGTGCTTGCCGAGGTGAACGACGGCGTCGGCGCCGAATCCGCCGTTGTCCGGTGTCGCGGCGATCCAGCGGTATGCCGCGAGGTAATGATGGCTCGGCGGCAGATCCGGGTCGTGGTAGATCGCGACGGGCTTCTCACCGAATCCGCGGGGCGGCTGGACCATGAGGACGATGTTGTTGAATCGCAGTGCCGCGATGACGATTTCGCCGTCCGGATCCTGCGATCGGTCGACGTACAGCTCGCCGGGCGCTGCGCCCCAGTGTTCCTCGACCCCACTGCGCAGTTCTTCGGGCAACGTGGCGAACCATTCGCGGTATTTTGCTGCGGAGATTCGGATCGGATTGCCCTCGAGCTGCTCGGCGGTGAGCCAGTCGGGATCCTGGCCACCGGCCGCGATCAGGGCGTGGATCAGCGCGTCGCCGTCCTTCGCCGCCAGGCCGGGTACTGCGTCAGGGCCGTCGACGGGTCCGAGGTCGTAACCGGCAGAACGCATTTCAGTGAGAAGGTCGATTGCGCTCGCCGGAGTATCGAGGCCGACGGCGTTGCCGATACGAGCGTGCTTGGTCGGGTAGGCCGAGAGCATGAGTGCAACGCGACGCTCGGTGGTGGGAATGTGGCGCAGCTTGCCATGGCGGACTGCGATACCGGCGACACGGGCAGCGCGCTCGACGTCGGGGACGTACGTGGACAATCCGTCGGAGTCGATTTCCTTGAAGGAGAACGGGACGGTGATGATGCGACCGTCGAACTCCGGCACCGCCACCTGCGTCGCGACGTCGAGAGGCGACAGTCCGTCGTCGTTCTCGTCCCAGGTGGCGCGGCTACTGGTCAGGCACAGGCCCTGCAGGATCGGGACGTCGAGTGCAGCGAGTGCAGCGACGTCCCAGGCTTCGTCGTCGCCACCGGCGGAGGCGGTCGCGGGCTTGGTGCCGCCGGCAGCAAGAACTGTGACGACCATGGCGTCGGCGCGGCGGAGTGTGCTCAGAAGTTCGGCTTCTGCGGTTCGCAGAGATGCGCAGTAGATCGGGAGCGCGGTGCCACCGGCCTCGGCGACGGCGTCACACAACGCCTGGATGTACCGGGTGTTTCCGGCCAGATGCTGGGCGCGGTAGTACAGAACTGCGATGACGGGACCGGTCGCCGAGTCGAGGTCGGGCGCGAAATCAGCGATTCCCCAGGAAGGCAGGTGAGCCGGCGGCTCGAAACCGTGGCCGGTGAGCAGAACGGTGTCGGAAAGGAAGTGGTGCAGTTGTGCCAGATTCTGCGCGCCACCCTCGGCCAGGTAATTGTGGGCCTCGGCAGCAACGCCGGCGGAGACCGTCGAGCACTCCATGAGGTCGGCGTCCGGCGCATGCTCACCACCGAGGACGACTACGGGGAGTCCGGAGGCGAGGACCATGTCCAAGCCGTCTTCCCAGCTGCGACGGCTGCCGAGGATGCGAACGATCACGAGGTCGACGCCGTCGAGCAAAGGCGGCAAGTCTTCCGAGACCAGCAAGCGTGAGGGGTTGGCCCAGCGGTAGGAAACTCCGTCGCCGGCTTCCCGGCTGGCGCGGGCGCTCAGCAGATCGGTGTCGGACGTGGAGAGCAGAAGAATCACGGGTGAAGCCTTCCTGGGGTTTCGCGCCCCGTGGCACAGATCTGTCATCGACGGCGGTTGAGGGTCTGACTCGTGTTTCCGAGCGGAAACGCGTCCCGCTCGAGCAACACTCACAGTGGCGCGACCGCACCGGACTTTCACCGGTTTCCTCAACTGCCGTCACTGGTGGTGGTGATGCTACCGGTCCGCAGAAGGCACTCATGACAGGTCGTACCCTGGAGCCATGCCCACGGACCGTTCACAGCCAGACGCGTGCCCGGGTGCACTGCAAGTTCACCACGCCGCCGACGGCGCACTGGCACGCGTGCGCCTACCCGGCGGACTCCTCACCCCCGCCCAATTGCAGACGCTCGCCGACGCAGCGCGCGATCTGGGCAACGGCCAGATGGAACTCACCTCGAGGGGCAACGTCCAACTGCGTTCGGTCTCGGACCCCGAAGCCTTCGCAGCGCGAATCGCGTCGGCCGGTCTGCTGCCGTCCGCGACGCACGAGCGAGTGCGCAACATCCTCGCGTCCCCACTGTCCGGCCGTATCGGGGGCGTCGCCGATATTCGTGAACTGGTCCACCGGCTCGATTCCGCCATCCAAGCGGATCAGGCATTGGCGGGCCTGCCCGGGCGAACCCTGTTCACCCTTGACGACGGGCGCGGAGACATCACCGGGCTACGGGGCGATTTCGGACTCCACGCGCGCAGTGCCACCGAACATTCACTGGTGCTCGCGGGTCACCACACCACTCACCTCGTACAGGCGGACGACGCCGTCGAATTGCTCCTCGAGGCGGCTCGATCGTTCCTCGACGTCCGCGACAAGCATTGGCGCCTGGCTGAAGTTCCGGACGGAATCGAGCGCACCCTCGAGCAGTTGGGTCTGAGCGCCGAGTCCACCGGTGCGGCAGATCTCACGGCGGATGCACGGCCCACCATCGGTTGGCTCGAGCAGCGAGACGGAACGGTCGCCCTGGGCGGCGGCCTGCGATTCGGGCTGCTCGACGCTCGGCTGGCCGAGTTCCTCGCCGCCGTCGACAAACCCGTTGTCGTGACGCCGTGGCGATCGGTGCATATCTTCGACCTCGACGAATGGGCTGCCGAACAGGTGGTCCGGGTGTTGGCGCCGATGGGGTTGATCTTCGACGAGAACTCACCGTGGCTCGACGTCACCGCCTGCACCGGAAGCCCGGGATGCGAGAAGTCGCTCGCCGACGTGCGCACCGACGCGATCACCGCCGTCGAGCAGGCAGAACTGCCCGTCGTCGGGCGCCAGCACTGGGCCGGGTGCCACCGCAGCTGCGGACGTCCCCGCGGGGACGTAGCGGATGTGATTGCGACGGGTGACGGTTACCGGGTGAATCCGGCCGATCGGTGATGCCTCTATCGTGTGGCACATGATCGAGTACATCCGTGACGGCGCGGAAATCTATCGCCAGTCCTTTGCCACCATTCGGGCCGAAGCCGACCTGAGCCGTTTCCCGGCGGATGTCTCGCAAGCTGTAGTGCGCATGATTCATGCAAGTGGCCAGGTCGATCTCGTCGACGACGTCGCCTTCACTCCCGGTGTCGTCTCGGCTGCGCGTGCCGCTCTGCGCGACGGCGCGCCGATTTTCTGCGACGCCCAGATGGTGGCTGCCGGGATCACGCGCAAGCGTCTGCCCGCCGGTAACGACGTCATCTGCACCCTCGGCGATCCGCGGGTTCCCGTGCTGGCGTCGACCATCGACAACACTCGTTCGGCGGCTGCTCTCGAACTGTGGGGAGCCAAGCTCGAGGGCGCTGTTGTCGCGATCGGAAACGCACCCACCGCACTGTTCCATCTCCTGAACCTCATCGAAGCCGGCGCGCCCCGTCCGGCCGCCATCGTCGGAGGCCCGGTCGGCTTCATCGGCGCTGCCGAGTCGAAGGAAGCCCTCATCGAACACGCCAGCGGGATCGATCATCTCGTGCTCCGCGGCCGACGCGGTGGCAGCGCGATCACTGCGGCCGTCGTCAACGCGATTGCGAGCGAAGTCGAATGAGCGCAGGCAAGCTCTGGGGTGTCGGCATCGGCCCCGGCGATCCCGAATTGGTGACCGTCAAGGCAGCCCGCGTCATCGGCGAGGCCGATGTGATCGCATTCCACTCCGCGAGGCACGGCAAGAGCATCTCCCGAGCAGTTGCAGCGCCGTACATGCGCGAAGGACAGATCGAAGAACACCTCGTCTACCCCGTGACCACCGAGACCGTTGATCATCCCGGCGGATATCAGGGCGCGATGGACGAATTCTACGAAGCGGCTGCCGAACGGCTGGCAGTTCACCTCGCGGCCGGTCGAACCGTCGCGTTGCTCGCCGCCGGCGATCCGCTCTTCTACAGCTCCTACATGCACATGCACAAGAGGCTGGCCGATCGCTTCGACGCCGAAGTGATTCCCGGTGTCACCTCCGTCAGCGCGGCCTCTGCTGCCCTTGGAAAACCGCTGGTCGAGGGTGAAGAAATCCTCACGATCCTGCCCGGAACATTGCCGCAGGCCGAGCTGACCAGGCGGCTCAAGGAAACCGACGCCGCAGCCATTCTCAAGCTCGGACGCACGTTCCCGCCGGTCCTGCAATCGCTCGAGGATTCCGGCCGCCTGGGCGAAGCGCACTACGTCGAACGCGCGAGCACCACACGTCAACGCGTCGAATCCGCTGCCGAGGTCGACCCCGACGGAGTTCCGTACTTCTCGATCGCCATCGTTCCGAGCCCGTCGAACAACCCTCGACCTGCAACCGAGTCGCGCGGCGAAGTGGTCGTGGTCGGACTCGGACCGGGCGACACCGCGTGGACCACACCCGAAGTGGCGCATGAGCTTTCGTTGGCCACCGACCTCGTCGGCTACGGCCCGTACGTCGATCGCGTGCCGACGCGTCCGGGCCAGCGGCGCCATTCCAGCGACAACCGCGTCGAAGCCGAACGCGCCGCGATGGCGTTGGACCTGGCGAAGAACGGCGCCCGTGTAGCTGTCGTCTCGTCGGGAGATCCCGGCGTATTCGCCATGGCTGCAGCAGTTCTCGAAGTTGCCGCCGAAGACCAGTGGCGCGGCGTCCCGGTCCGCATCCTTCCCGGTATGACGGCGGCAAACGCTGTCGCCAGTCGCGTCGGCGCTCCCCTCGGGCACGACTATGCGGTGCTCTCCCTCTCCGATCGCCTCAAGCCGTGGGATGTCGTCGCTCGCCGTATCTCGGCAGTTGCAGCCGCGGACATGGCGTTTGCGGTCTACAACCCGGCGTCCAAGTCCCGGACGTGGCAGGTCCAGGCCATGAAGGACCTCGTGCTCGAGCACCGCTCCCCCGAGACTCCTGTTGTCATCGGGCGCGATGTTGCCGGCGCCGAGGAATCCGTTCGCGTCGTGACCCTCGGTGAGCTCGAGCCTTCCGAGATCGACATGCGGACTCTGCTGATCGTCGGCTCCTCGATGACAACCGTCGTCGAAACCGGTTCGGGCCGTCAGGTGTTCACCCCGCGGCGCTACCCGGAGTGACATCCACGCAGCGATAGCATGGCGTCATGCCCGTCAACCGGACCCGGAAAGCCAGATACGCGCGCAAGCGCAAACGCCGAATGGATCTGGTGGAGCACGACCTGTCCGCCGAGCAATGGTCCGCGCTCAAAGCCGCCTGGGGTGGATGCGCGTACTGCGGTGAGCCGGACGAGTCGCCGCAACGTGACTGCGTGCTGGCGATCTCCCGCGGTGGGCGCTACACCCTCGACAACATCGCACCGGCATGCCGCTCGTGCAATGCGAGCAAATGCAACAGCGAGGTCACTCTCTGGTTGCGGCGCAAGGGGTATGACGAGAAGGCCTTCCTCCTGCGCCACGCGGAGATCGGCATCGAGATGAGGGCTCAGTTCTCGGAGCAGTCGTGACGACCCCGGACGAGTTACGCCCGATTCTCGACGAGTTGATGGAGTTCGAACCTCTGTTTCACCGAACGCGAGTAGCAATGTCACGAGACGAGTTCGGTGCGGTCGTCGACCCGGGGTTCCGCGAAATCGGCGCCTCGGGTGCGCGATACACCCGCGACTACGTGCAATCGGTAGTCGAGAGCCGGCGACTTTTCGGCGAAGTGAACGACGCGGCCGAACTCGGGTGGACAGTTGACCGGCCTGCGCTGAACCGAATCGCTCCTGACGTGTATCTGGTGACGTATCGGCTGGCCCAGGCGCATCGGGTTACCGAGCGATCATCTATCTGGCGGTTCACGGAGAATCGATGGAGTGTGCTGTTTCATCAAGGAACAGTCGTGGAAAGTGGCCTGGAAGCGTGAACGAATCGATCCACAACCCCACCATTCCGCTTTGGGTGGACATCACCTTCACCGTCTTCGTTCTTGCCTGGATCTTCATCACGATTAGCGCGCTCGTGGCGATCGTGCGCACCGACTTCGACCACTCGGGCGGCAAATTCTGGTGGTCGGCACTGGTGATCGCGGTGCCTGTACTCGGTGCGCTCGTCTGGTTGTTGTTCGGACGACCCCCGCGTGACTCCAGGTCCCGAACCTGATCTACACCGACGGTCCGGCAGTAGTCTGAGTACGGTCCGGTGCTGTCACTCTGCGCGTATCAGGGGAGAACAACGAGATGAGACCACTTCGATACTCGATCAACGTCACCCTCGACGGCTGCTGTCATCACGAGGCGGGGCTACCACCCGACGAGGATTCGATGCGCTACTGGACCGCTCAGATGGAACGAGCCGATGCCTTGCTGTTCGGCCGTGTGACCTACGAGATGATGGAGTCGGCGTGGCGGCGTCCCGCAACCGGCGCGTGGCCTGACTGGATGGACGAGTGGGAGATCCCGTTCGCCGAGACCATCGACGAGGCCAAGAAGTACGTCGTATCGAGCACGCTGAGCGGGGTCGATTGGAATGCCGAGCTGGTGCCGGGCGACTTGGGGCCAGCAGTTCAGCGACTCAAGGAGCAGCCCGGCGAAGGCCTGTGGGTTGGCGGCGTGACACTCCCCCTGGCATTGGCAGACCTGGGACTGATCGACGAGTACGAGTTCGTTGTGCAACCGGTCCTCGCCGGACACGGACCGACGTTGCTCGCGGGCCTGCGCGAGCGCATCCAACTCGAGCTCGTCGATCGCCACGAGTTCCAGTCGGGTGCAGTCGCCGTGCGATATCGGCCCACTCAAATACCGCCCCCGGGTCAGGTATCGGACGGGTAGTCGACGCATGGCTGGACATGCGCGGTTGAAACACATGTCGTCGCCTCAGTTCGGACGCGAGAAGAGTTACCACCAGTCTTGTTCGGTGTTCGGTATTGACCGGACACTCGGCACAGCAACAGCATTAGCCACCGAAGTTCTCCGGACAATCCTCGACGAGATCGAAGCATCGAACTGGATCACGAACAAGTTCGTTCCGCCCGGCGGACAGAAAGGAGCATCGGCCGCCAGCGGTCATTCCGGCCGGCCTAGCTCCGTGCGCACTGCACGTCAGGCTGGTTGGTAACCGGTTGAAGAAGCCAGTGTCCAGTCTTCAAGGCCCCATATCTGAGCGCCCGTTATCGCTAACACATCAGCATGTACCACCAAGTCGACGAACGCGCCGCGCTCGCAGGGTGGACCACACAGTCTGACCTGGCGCAGATTTAGGGCTGCGATCTACGTTGATTTCCGTTCCGGTCGCGTTCCTGTGTCGCAGTGTACGCAGTCTTCTTCTTCTTCGAGGTCGTTCGTGTGCCAGCAGTCCGTACAACGCCAGTGCGTTGCCTTGCTGTCGCTTTCCGCTGACCCTCCAGCTGCAATGCGTATTGTCAAGTCGCAATGGTTGCGAAGACGCCGGGTTACCGCTAGTTCTCCACTCTTGTCGGCCAACTCGACAAGGAGTGCTGTCGTGTGCGTCACTTCGGGGCGATCCATCGAAAGAAACTTGTCGAAGATAGCCGCCGGATCGGATGAAAGTTGGGAAGCTGCTGCGCAAACCCAAAAATGGCATGGCGCACGATCATTCTCGATGTGCTCTAAGAGATCATCGCTGAGGGCATCGGACTTTTCGTCCCAAACGAGTTCACACGCGGACCGTGCGATGAAGTCCGCTGGGGAACAAAGCAGGTGCACCATCTTCTCGTGCGCCGCCTGCAAGTCGATTTTGCCGCTAGCTAGTGGTGCTTGATGAGGTGGTAGGCGCTTGATGAAGCCGAGGCGCATGAGGTCTTCAAGGCCCGTATCGCCACTTGTGTCGCGGGCATGGTTAACGATCGTTGCCACGTTAGCTGGGTTGATATCAGCGGCTTCGCAGTACAGCACTGCCAGCTCTGTGAGGTCTTTACCGATCTCGTTGTGGGCTTGAACACCCATGCGCGAAGCCGACTCTGACCCGAGCTCCAAGACGTCCACGAGGTCCAAGACATCAGAGGACCACCATTTTTCGGATGTGGAGAGTGCAGATCCCGTAGTTGCGACGCGACCCAGTGATTCCATCTCGTGTGCTGACCAGCGTCTTCCATCTGGGGCATCGAGAATGTGCTTCGGAAGCGATCTCAGGGGCGTCTCGCGAGCTATCGAAAAGCCCGCGGTTTCGAGTGAACTGAGTATGCGTTGGCGTAGTCTGGAACTCATCGATGCACGGCTCGCGCACTCTTCAGCATGTTTCGCCATGTCGGGTGTGAACTGGTTGACAAAATGAATCGCATCTACCGTCAGTTCGATTCGGCCGCTCAGTAAGGGCTCACCGGAACGGATTTTGAAGACATGACCGCGTCGTCCTTTATCTATGATTGGTTTCGGGTATGCCGGAAACTCCAGTTCAAAGGCCGAACGCAGCTTATCGAGTTCTCTGTCAGTCAATGTCCTACTATCGACACGTGCATCTGTGATGACTGCGAAAGACGTTGCGACAGCGCGTTCATCGGCGCGTTCAGCTTGCGCCGTTACGGCATCTCGTCGAGTGCGAAGTTCCAGTGGACAACGGAGCCGCGCTGCCGACAGCACGAAGGGCCAACGAGGGCCGTCGCGTAATTGTCGCGCCGCATTGCTGTCGATCAGTTCCCAGTCCACCCCGATATGGTCTCGCTCACGGGTTTCAGCAGTCGCCGCGTCGCAAAGTTTCGCCAGGCACCGTTGGACAGTCGAGGTCGGCAGGTCATTCTTGGTGCCGAAGGTCGAGACCCAATCCAGCGCGCGCTCGGGTCTCGTTCCGTCGTTTAGAAATAGTTCAGCGAGCTCTTGGTCCTTACCGATTGCGAGCAAAGCGGTGTCAACCATTGATTCGTCGGCGAGTGCGTGAGCGACCCAGCCCTTCTTTGCATCTGCGCTAGCTTTGGTGACCCACAGTGCATCAGCCAGTTCTGCGAATTGACGACTGCGAGGTTCGATCAGATTGGATTCAGATATGACGAAGACACTCATACGTTCGTCCCAGAATTCTACTGCGTGCGTGGCAATCTCGTCCGCTTCACGCGCACCTAGTTCCCAAAACTCTATATACATCCTCCCCACAGATTCGATAGCATTTTGCACACTCACAGGCCCTGACCGGGCGAGGGAGTGTCCTATCACGGTGAAGGCGTCTAGGAGCATTCGTGGAGTGAGTAATCCGTTGTCATAGTCGATAAGAATGCCGGCAGAACGTTGACGCTCCCAGGTCTCGATTCCAAGTCGAACGGCATCTTCGAGGATAGATGCGGGTGAGGATGCTACCGAAACATGTTCTGCGGCAATCAGACTCGCAATCGTCATCGCAAGTAGGGGGACCTTCGATATCTGCTCGGAGTCCGTGAGGACGTTTTCAAGTGCGCGGATCTTGGCTGCCTGCCATCTTTCTCGGCAGTTCACCGGATCCTGAGCGGACAGCGCGTGAATCAGTGCGATCGGAATCGTCTGCGGTGACTCCGGAGGGGCCAACTCAACCGAGGGCAGCCCTAGGTGCTTCACCTGGACGAGAATGCTAGGTCGCGTCGTCACCACCACACCGTTGCCGCGGAGGTGCCCGTCGAGCAGTTTCTTCAGGCCAGTTAGCACATGTCGAGTTGCAGTTCGGCATTCGTCGACCCCGTCGAGAACCACAAAAAGTGCTCCGTCGGACGCGTGTTCCTCGATGATTGAGATGAGGTCCTCGTCATTGGCGAGATGATCGGCGCACGACAGGACTAGTCGGAGGTTGACATCTGATTCGTGCTCGACTTTCTTCGCGAGTTTCCGGAGTCTAATGACGACCGGAACCGGCGCATTGCGATCGGAAGCCAATGACGCTGCGAGCTGATCGATCGCTGTCGATTTCCCAGCACCGGGCCCTCCATACAGGACGTAGCGCTTTAGTCGCCTAGTGACGTCCATCAGCGGATAAGAGCGGCTGCGCTGGTCACTCTCAGGGGCGTCCATCGTTCCTTTAATCTGACGCATCAACCCTTCTATGCGCAGAGTCGGAAGTTCGCAGCCTATCGGCGGCTGAATTGTGTCGCGAACTGCAGAGACCGCCTCCCTGTAGTCGTCAATTAACTGACGTTGAGCGGTGAACCGTTGAGCAGGTGCGCCTGAAGTATCTGAGATGATGTCGATTCCCCCGTTCGACAGTTGCCGCCATAGGTCGGGGATGGTGCACGCTGACGCGGTGCCAGCAAGATGATGGGTAAAGGTCTTGAGTATCCCTATTGCGGACTCGACTTGAGTGTTTGCCTTCAGAATCGTACTGATCCATGCAGTAGTTGACTCGTATCCAGGGGAAGTGACGTCGGTGCAATCGATCCGCCAAGCATGCAGCGTGTCGAGCAATAACTCCCGCTCGATGCCGTCGAACTCTTGTAACTCATCCCGGATAGCTTGTAGTGCACCACTCTCGTCCGCACTAAGAGTTCCACCCCTTCGGCGTTTCCGCAGCGCAGTATTGAGTTCACGGACTTCGCCGACAAACTCGGCCGCCGCGATCACCAGCTGATCGTCATACCCATTTACCCTGCAGTGATTGGCAACTTGCTTCAGCGAGTCACGTAGATGCTTGTTGCGGCCACATGTGCGCTTGCATTGGAAGTACGCTCTGGATCCGTCGCGATTTGTAACAACAAGATCGTCGACCGGGTCAATCGACTCGAATTCAATCTTCGTCGGCTCCTGACCGGCGCCATACTCGAGTGCCAGGACGGGGCGTCCGATTAGACCAAGGACTGCCACTACTGTCGCCACGCCACCCCGGTAGGTACTACCAGCCTCGTTCGCTTGTCCGCCTCGGTTCTCCACAGTGCATTTGTACCCGCACACGACAATCGAGAATGTAGAAGGTCTGACGCCGGGAACAGGGCCAAGTATGGACTCCTCGACTCGGTAAGCTTGAACCGCGACTGGTACGCAGGTGACCAACCCTGGTGGGCCGAGGATTCGATCGGCGACGGCGGCCCCTATGTACTGCTCACGCCGGGCGGAGCTGGCAAGGCCACGCTGGTCAATGAACTGAAGCGTCGCGAACCCGACAGTATTTCGTTTGACCTGCGGCTACAACGATCCCTCACCGAGCTACTCAACTCCTTTTCTCCAGGCGAGTCCTCGCCTGGAAAACACCCCGGATCCACCGGCTCCGTCGACGCTGTCGACGAAGCACTCCAGGTCGACGCGGGCATTCTGACCGAAGAATTGCGCCAGCAGGCGTGGAATCATCTCCCTAACATGCACATCGAGGTTATCGTCGTCCTCGACATCGGCCCGCGGGCCTGAGCGCGCTCGATGCCGGCGTCCGGAAGCCGCATCGTGAGTTCCGAGTACCGCAACCGGATCTGGACCATGAAAACCAAGTCAGGACGTCCACTGTTGAACGGTTTGTACTTGCTGTAGTTCCAACCGTCGAGGGCGCAGTTGTCGTTCCATCGAAGACGCGCGACAGGGACGAATCCGGGTTTCTCGTAGATGTCGGGCAGCAGAGTACCGAAGCAGTCCACGTATCGGCGTCCGGCGGCGCCGGACGCCGATACGTGTTCACGTCAGCTCACAGGAGCGCTGGCGCTCCCGCCGAGGTGGCGGGCGAAGAACCGAGCCGAACTGTCGCGCTCGTAGTCGGGCACCGGATAGTGCCTGCCTGAATAAGCGTGCAGCGTCTTCTCCTTCGAGCCGAAGGCATCGAACAACGCCACTCCTGCCGTGCGGTCGTAATCCTTGTCGTCCCAAGGGATCCGGTACTCGAGCGGGACGGCGAGCTTTCGTGCCGCCTCGATGAGGGAGTCGTCCACAAAGACTCCCCCGAAGCTCACGGCAGCGATCCTGGACTCGACCGGGGCCAACATCAGCCCGGTCACGACTCCTAGCGACACGCCGCCGAAGCCGATCGGAGCGTCGGCGTCGACGTCGGGCAGCGTTTGCAGCGCGTCGATGGTCGCCTGCCATTCCGGCACTGCACGCTCCGCCAACGATCGGGTGTACTCGACGACGATCGGGGCGATCGGCTCGTGGGCCGCCCTAGCCTGGTGGATCGCCTCGACCCACTGTTCGTCCTGTGTGTTTCGCGGCCGGTCGCCATGTCCGGGCGCGTCGATCGCGGCGACTGTGAACCCGTGGGAGCTCACGCTGTGGAGCGCACTGGCAACCAGACCTGGTGCCTTCTTGTGCATGCCGCCGGAGTGCCCGGACAGCAGAAGTGGTGATCCGACGGATCCGGATGCGGGTGACCAGAGGACACCGCTGATGTCGTCTAAAACGAAATGCCGTTCGACGACACCGTTCGATGTTGTCTCGGAAGTGAATTCGATGGTCTGAGAATGAGATTGCATGGTGTTACCTTTCGGGATTGCCTAGTCGAGGCGCTCCCGGCGACACCTACGTCAATCGCCGATCCGTGAACACGAGTGGGAGCACCCACATGGTTACTGCGTTCATGGGTCTCACCTCCTGGCGTGTTGTCACGGTCTCGCACAAGCTATCAATCCGAACCGGACCTCGTCCAATCAATTTCTCGCCCGCTGATCCGACAGACGGCTCAGCCACTTCTACGATCATGTGTAGTAGATTCCACACTGTAACCAACCGGTCGTTATGGGGAGTCGAATTGTCGGTCGATCCAGTTCTCGCGCAGTACAGCGACTACGCTTTCGCGTCGTCTTTCGCGATTTACGTTCTCGCCCTGGTTCTTTCCGTTGTCGACTTCTCCAACACACCCCTCTCGACCGCAGCGCGACCGGCACTCGTATGTGTCGGAAGCGCATCGAATCCAGCATTGCCCGGTCGGATCGCTTTGCCGCCGAATCGAACCCGTGCGCATCGTGCGGGTCGCGCTGCCGTGTCTCTCACCGTCGTCGCCCTGGTTCTCAACGTCACCGCGCTTGCACTTCGCGGCATCTCGACGCACCGATGGCCTCTCGGAAATCTCTACGAGTACGCGCTCTTTCTCAGCGCGGCATTGGTGGCATGCTGGCTGGTCATCCTGCGGCGGTACCCGATTCGCTCGTTGACCATCTTCGTTCTGGCCCCCACCGTCGTGCTTCTGTTCGTCGCGGCTGCAAGCATGTACGCGGAGGCAGCGCCTGTCGTTCCCGCTCTTCGTTCGTACTGGATCGGCGTTCATGTCACGATCATCGTTGCCGCCTCCGGCATCCTTACGTTCGCAAGTGCGGTCAGCGCGCTTTTCATTATTGCCGAAGTAGGTCCGCAGGCGAAGAATCCCGCGTTGCGTTGGATTGCGGCCAGGCTGCCGTCATCCGAATTGCTTGACCGCGTGGCTTACCGAACAACGATCGTCGGGTTCCCGCTGTTCAGCATCGGCGTGATCTGCGGGGCAATCTGGGCGGAAGCCGCGTGGGGACGTTTCTGGGGCTGGGATCCCAAGGAGACGGTCTCGTTCATCTCCTGGGTTCTCTATGCCGCGTACCTCCATGCGCGCGCAACCGCCGGGTTCAAGAACATGCGTGCAGCATGGATCAATGTCGCTGCGCTCGCAACAATGCTCTTCAATATGTTTGCAATCAACTACGTCGTGTCGGGATTGCATTCGTACGCTGGGTTGAATTGACACCGACAACGGGTCATACCCGCGATCGGTCGACGCTCTCGCGGACGGCGCGGATGTAGCGGCGCGTGACAAACGCTTGCACTCGACGTCCGATCGGAGCGCCGAGACGCACCCACCACGTTCCCGGCTTGGAGAACGCGATGATCTCGATGCGGACCGCTTTGCTGGCCTCGTCGAACTCGACGACAAACAGCTCCTCCCCACATTCGGGGTGGCCGGCGCGGGTTCCGTATGCGAAGCCCTTGCGATTGGGTTCGTCGACGACGTAGACGATCCGAACTGGGATAGTCACCGGACCGAGTCCGAAGGTCGCATCGTGGCCCGCCACGGCGGTCGGGGCCGCCGTACGGACGGTCAGACCGGCTCCGCGGTGCATTCCCCAATTCAGGACGGTACGAGCGGCAACCTCGAAATCCTCACGTCCGGATCCGACAGTCGCGCTCTCGTGAACGTGGTGATAGCCGGCGGGAAGAACGCCGGACGTTGCGCCCACCTCGAGGTACGTCAGCCCGCCCGGGCCGGACGCCATCACGGCTCGCGTCGGTGGCTGAGGATGTTGATCACGTGACCGTCGGGGTCGGCAGCGAAGAACCTGCGCACACCCCACGGCTCCTCCGTGACGGGATAAACGATGGTGTCGCCGCGCTGCACCGCGGCCTCGTACGCTGCGTCGAGATCGTCCACCTCGACGGAGACGTCGGGAACCACCGGCGCATGAGCGTCGTGCGTCATGACGCTGATCTGCAAGGACGGATCCGTCGGCGAAGCCAACGTCACGATCCACCCGTGATCCATGACAACTTCGAGGCCCAGCACTTCGGTGTAGAAGCGCTGCGCGGCCTCGAGCGAACTACTCGACAGATCCGAAACTATCCGCGTGACGGCCATGTCCCGCAGGTTACGCCGCCGCCGGAGTCCACCGCGACTTGACGAGCCGTTCGATGTCACCGGAAAGTTCGTCGCTGACGATTCCTGGAAGCAGGATCTGCCACATCTCGTCGACACGATCCGGAAGATCCGAGCGTCGGGTGAGAACGTTCGAAACCAGCTGTACCCCGGTGAATGCCGAGGGCATGAACCTGCCGAACGATTCTGCGCTGACCGATTTTCGGATTTCACCTTTCGCCTGAGCTCTGGCGGTGAGATCGGTGATTGCCGAGATCCATTCGGCGTACGGTTCCACCGGCCCCTCGTACGTGCTCAGTTCCAACGTGAGGCGAATGCCCGCGCGAACGATCGGCTCGTCGACAATCTGGCGTGCCATTTCGTGCGTGAGCATGATCATCTGTTCCAACGGGTCCTTACCCGTCGCGGAAATCGCCTGCACCGATTCGATCGAGAGCCGATGCTGTTCGGCAATGATGAATTGGGCGAGCTCGTCCTTCGACGCGAAATGGAAGTACAACGCGCCCTTGGTAGTACCGGCCCCCGAGACTATGTCGGCCATGCTGGTGCTGCCGTAACCAGTCTTCTCGAACTGCGCGGCCGCGCCGGCAACGATTTGCTGCCGAGTCAGCTCGGCGCGTGCTTGCTTGACCACTGAATCCCTCTCGTCCTCCCAAGGCCCCCGCCCAGCAAACCCCACGGTTCGCGCCACACTTCAGCTATACCCAAAAACTTCACAATTGCCCCACATTACCAGCGCTCCTTCCATTGCTTCAATTACGAATGCAACAAAGTCGCTGGTCAGACGTCCGATTTAGAGGGAATCTCCTCTCCCCAACGTGCTTTCGTCAACCCGCGCACGATCTACCAACTCTCCGACGAGGAGCGTCAATTCCATCATCTGGTCCGTGATTTCCTCACGCAACTGCGCGGCATCTGCCTCGGAAATCGCCCCGGACTTGGTATCGAAGGACATCAACAACTCGATATTGGTGCGCAGTGCAGTGAGCGGAGCCAGAAGGTCCTGGCCCGCTTCGGTGATGAGACTTCGCTGGCGCGCTCGCGATTCCGACAACGTCCCGAGCATCCGATTGAAACTGACTGTCAACGACGCCAACTCGTCGTCACCGGTCACAGGGATCGGCGCGAGATCATCCGTTTCGGCAACTCGCCGCGTCGCCGCAGTGAGTCGCGAAATCGGCCGTAATCCTGTGCGTGCCACAGCATCTCCGGCCGCGTAGGCAAGGGCGATACCGGCCGCCCCGAGAGCCGCCAACACCACTGCGAGTCGCTTGAGGACCGAACGCGTCGGCCCCAGGGACTGGGCGACAACCAAAGTTTGGCCTGCAACCGAGGGTTCGACAAGAATTCGATACGCATCGACGGTTGCGATCGTCTGCGACGAATTGCCGTCTGCGATCGACCTGATGGCGTCTGCACTGGTGCTGAACGGCGGCAGACCGGGGGTCGCCGTCACCAAGGCGCCGTCGGCAGTGAGAAGCCCCACCGCCTGGATGACCGCGGTATCCGCGCCGGCCGTCAATCCCAGAACCGGTGTGACACCGCCGAAATTGACGGTGTCGGTGATCGCGTCACTCGTGCGCTCGAGTTGCCGATCGACGTTGCCTTGCAAATAGGCGTTGAACACGATGTACACCGCCGACGCCGACACGATCACTGCGATAGCCACCAGGCCTGCGGTCAGCAACTTCACGCGTGCATGGAGCGTCCGAACGTGAATTCCCGTTGGTTTTCGACGGCTCATTCCGGGAACCGACACTCTCATGCGCGGTCCCGCAGTGCGGCGTCGAAAGATCCCAACATCCCTCCAGTATGGTCACGGAACCTTAGACGAACCTGAAGCGAACGCCCTGTCGGCCTCACGGCGCCGTTCCACGACCGAAAGCCGTGAGCCAGTCCACGGCCCCGGCTTCGGTGTCGAATGCCTCGACCGCCTCGGGGGTCGGTGGTCGCTCGACGACGATCACCGGGATCGACAGCTGCCTGGCCGCAGCGATCTTTGCGTACGTCTGTTCGCCGCCACTGTTCTTGGTGATCACGACGTCGATGCCGTGAGCCCGCATCAGATCGACTTCTGCTTCGACGTCGAATGGGCCACGTGCGAGTAGCAATTGCGAGTGAGGCGGCAACGTCCCGGACGGCGGATCGATCGAGCGCACGAGAAACGAGACGTCCTTCACACGGTCGAACGCCGCAACTCCTTGCCTCCCGATCGTCAAGAATGCGTGGGAGCCGACCCTCGGCATCAAGTCTGCGGCGTGATCGAGATCGCGTACCGGAAGCCAGGTGTCGCCGGGTTGCTCACGCCACGGCGGGCGTCGGTACATGGCATACGGCACGGAATTCGCGACGCACGCCTCGAATGCATTCTTGGTGATGCGAGCGGCGAACGGATGCGTGGCGTCGAGCACTGCACGAATGTCGTTGTCCGACAACCACTCCGAGAGCCCTTCCGCTCCCCCGAACCCGCCGATGCGCACTTCCCCCTCGGGCCACCGAGGATCGCGAACCCGGCCGGCCAGTGAGGTGACAACTTCGAGGTCTGCTGAACCTGCCAACCGAGACGCGATCACTCGGCCTTCGCCCGTGCCTCCGAGTAGGAGTACGCGACGACGGACACCTGACGAGGTCAGTGTGTGCTTCTCTCACGCGCTGCCGAGTAGAGGTAGCTGTCCGGAAATCCTTCCGCAGTCAACACTCGGCCGACGACCACAACGGCCGTCTTCGTGATGCCGGCTGCATGGACAAGTTCGACGATCGTGTTCAAAGTGCCTCGAACAACGATCTCCTCGGGTCGGGAGGCAAAGGCGACCACCGCCACGGGGCAGTCTTCGCCGTAATTTTCGGCCAACTCGGATGCGATCTGTTCGATGCGATGAGCGCCGAGGTGAACCACCATCGTGGCGCCGCTGCGGCCCAGGGACCGCAGATCCTCACCCTCCGGCATTGCCGTCGACAAGGTGGAGACACGGGTGAGAACAATGGTCTGGGATACGCCTGGAACGGTCAGCTCGCGCCCCAGCGCGGCTGCTGCCGCGGTAAATGCAGGAACTCCGGGAACCATGTCGAAATCGACGCCCGCGGCGTCCAGACGGCGGGCCTGCTCGGCCACAGCGCTGAAGATCGACGGATCACCGGAATGCAGGCGCGCGACGTCCAGCCCGGCCGAGTGCGCTTCGACAAGGATCGCGGTGATCTCGTCCAGGCTCAGGCGAGCGGTATCCACGACCTGTGCGCCGACCGGGCACCACTCGAGCAATTCCGCCGGAACAAGGCTGCCGGCGTACAGGCACACGGGGCTCGCGGCGATGATGCGCTGCGCGCGGACAGTGATCAGATCGGCCGCACCGGGACCCGCACCGATGAAATGAACGGTCATTGTGAGGATTCCTCCGGCGTATCGGTGTCCGCGTCTGCAGACGGCTGACTTTTTGTGACGGACCATTGGACCACCGGAAGTTGCGGGCGCCAAACATTGAACGTGCCCAGTGGCTCGGCGCGCTGAACCTGGAAGCGTCGCAGCGTCCCTCCATGGCGGCCCATCCAGCCGAGCAGCAACGATTCGGATTCGGCGGTCACGGCGTTGGCGACAAGACGTCCACCCACGCTCAGCTGCTCCCAGCACGCATCGAGCATTCCCGGTTGCGTGACGCCGCCGCCGACGAACACCGCGTCAGGACGACGAGCCTCGTTCGCGAACGCCTCGGGCGCGGTTCCTTTCACCGCCAACGCAGGCACGCCGAGATTGCGCGCATTGGTGCCGATCTGTGAAACACGGCTCGCAACCTTTTCGAATGCTGTTGCGGTGCAACGCGGGTGGGTTCTCATCCACTCGATGGCCACGGTTCCCGACCCGCCGCCGACGTCCCAGAGGTGTTCTCCCGGCGCCGGCGCGAGTGCGCACAACGTCAGCGCACGAATCTCCTGTTTGGTCATCTGACCGTCTCCGACAAACGCTGCATCGGGTAGTCCCGGGATTCGAGTCAGCCTCAACGGATCATCGGCCGCGATGCACTCGACGGCCAGAACGTTCAACGCGTCCACGTCCTCGTCCGCGTGATCCCACTCGTCCGCGACCGTGACGGTCCGCGATTCCTCGGCCCCACCCAGCTGGGCCAGCACAGTCATGATCGATCGACCGAATCCCGCGCCGGACAAGAGACGAGCCACCTCCCCCGGTGTCGCGCGGCCGTTGCTCAAAACCAGCAGGCGCGCACCACCTGCCACTGCCGCCAACACGGTCGCCGAGTCTCGGTTCACCAGGCTCACGATTTCGATGTCGGCCGACGCCCATCCCATTCGCGCGCTCGCCAATGCCACCGACGACGGGTGGGAGATCACTCGCACGTTGTCCACGCCGAGCAGCCGAACCAACGTGACGCCGAGGCCGTGGAACATCGGATCACCGCTCGCGAGTACACATACTCGCCGATCGGCGCTCTCGGCGAACATCGACGGCAACGCCGGGATCATCGGAGACGGCCAGGTCAGCCGGGTGGGCGCACGTCGCGCCCCGAGGTGTGTCGCCGGGACCAAGTCCAACTGTCGCGGCGACCCCATCAGGACCTCCGCGCCGAGGATTGCGCCCTTTGCACTTTCGGACAGCCCGTCCCAGCCGTCGGCACCGATGCCGACGATCACCACCGGGTGTGCGGTCATCGCGGCATCCGGCGCCAGATCGTCTGAGGCAGAAGCCGCATGACGAAGAACACCGGCTGCAGGATTCGCGGTACCCACACACGCGTCGCCCCGGAGTTCAGTCCCCGTACGACGGCGTCGGCGACCTGCGACGGGGTGCTCGACATCGGGGCGGGCGACATCCCTTCCGTCATCGTGCCGATGACGAATCCCGGGCGTACCAGCATCAATTGGACGCCCGAACCGTGCAGTGCGTCGCCCAGACCGCTGGCAAATCCGTCCAATCCGGCCTTTGCGCTTCCGTAGACGTAGTTGGCGCGGCGAACCCGAACGCCGGCGACTGACGAGAACACCACGATCTTGCCGGTTCCCTGTCGGCGCATGATCTCCGCGAGGTGCGTGAGGACGCTGATCTGAGCCACGTAGTCGGTGTGCACCACCGCGACCGCATGCGCTGCGTCGGTTTCGGCACGCGCCTGATCGCCGAGAATTCCGAAGGCCAGCACTGCAACCGAAATCCGACCATGCTTGGCGACCACGGCGTCGAGGAGGTCTCCGTGCGTGTCCACGGCGTCGGCATCGAACTCGACGGTGGAGACGCCGACCGCTCCGGCGTTCCTGAGTGTCTGCTCCTGCTCCGACAGCTCGCCGCTGCGCCTGGCAGCCAGAACGATGTTGCGGCCCGGCGCGAGCCTGACCGCGATCTCGAGGCCGATCTCACTTCGTCCGCCGAGGAGCAGTACCGTCTCGACGTCATTCACGTTCGCACCCGCAGTCACCGCTCCAGTGTCCTGGATTACCGTCGTGGCATGACGCTCACCCCCTCCACCACACCATCGTCACAGCAGACTCTCACCGAAGACGGGCTGAAGTTCGTCGGTGAGTACCACCTCGCGACACTCACGACGTTGCGTCCGAACGGCACCCCACACGTCGTGGCCGTCGGATTCACCTGGGACCAGGAAGCCGGAAAGGCGCGCGTGATCACCAGCGGTGGTTCGCAGAAGGCGATCAACGCAGCGCGCGGTGGATACGCTGCAGTCAGTTCGGTCGACGGCGGCCGCTGGCTCACGCTCGAGGGGCCGGCACGCGTGCTCACCGACGCGGACTCCGTGGCCGACGCCGTCCGGCGCTATGCCGAGCGGTACCGCCAGCCACGGGTCAACCCCGCGCGCGTGGTCATCGAAATCGACGTCACACGCATACTCGGGTCCGCAGCGTTCAAGGAAAGCTGATCAGTCGAGGACAGTCAGGCCGTGCGGACGGTTGTTGAACGACTCGCAACCGTCCGCGGTCACGACGACGATATCCTCGATTCGGGCGCCCCAATTTCCGCGGAAGTAGATTCCCGGTTCGATACTGAAGGCCATACCTTCGACGAGTTCGATGGTGTTGCCCTCGACGATGTACGGCTCTTCGTGCACGGACAGCCCGATACCGTGGCCGGTGCGGTGAACGAACACCTCCGCAAGCCCCTGTGCGGCAAGAACTTCACGGGCGGCAACGTCCACCGATTCTGCGGATACACCTGGCCGCACCGAATCGACAGCAGCCTGTTGCGCCGCCTCGAGTACCGCGAACTGTGCTGCAACCTCCGCCGACGGCTGTCCCATGCTGTACGTGCGGGTGGAGTCCGAGTTGTATCCGGGCTCGACCGGTCCGCCGATGTCGATCACCACGACATCGCCGCTCTCGATCACCCGGTCCGAGACCTCGTGGTGCGGGTCGGCTCCGTGTGGGCCCGATCCGACGATCACAAACGCAGCCTCGGTGTGCCCCTCTTCGAGAATCGCCGCCGAAATCGCCTCGCCCACTTCGGCTTCCGTACGACCGACGATCAAGAACTCGGCCATGCGGGCGTGAACACGGTCGATCGCCGCACCGGCCCGTCGCAGCGCCTCGATCTCGGCGTCGTCCTTGACCATCCGCAATTCGCGCAAGACGCCGGTGGCGAGGATCGGCAACGCACCCAACGTGTCTGCCAGGGGGATCAAATGCAGCGCGGGCATCGCGTCCGTCACTGCAACCTTGGCGCCGGCCGGGAGTTGAGCCGCCACAATGGCATACGGATCAACACCGTCGACCCAGTCGAGGACGGTCAACCCGAGGTCGCCCACTGCCGATTCCTTCAACGACGCCAACTCCAACCGAGGAAGTACGACGGAGGCCTTCGCGGTCTCCGCAGCGATGACCAACGCGGTCAAGCGCTCGAACGAATCAGCCCGAGAACCCGTCAGGTACCGCAGATCCGGACCGGGAGTCACCACCAGACCGTCGAGTCCTGCTGATCGAGCCAACTCGGCGGCGCGAGCGATACGTGCGCCGTACACGGCGCTGGAGAATCGGGAATCCTGTTCGGCTGGAGACGTCATGGCTTACAGGTTAGTGCCGACTGGCAGGATGGTGACCATGAGTGGGCCATTGCTTCTCCTCGACGGTGCCAGCCTGTGGTTTCGTGCGTTCTACGCGCTGCCCGAGTCATTCGTCGACCCTGACGGGAGACCTGTCAACGCGGTGCGCGGTTTCACCGACATGGTGGCGTCCCTGATCACCAAACACCAGCCGAGTCGTCTCGCCGTATGCCTCGACTTGGATTGGCGACCGCAGTTCCGCGTCGACGCGGTCCCCACGTACAAAGCGCATCGCGTCGAAGAAGGATCTGACGGTTCCTCCGAAGAAGTTCCGGACACGTTGACACCTCAAGTCGACATGATCATGGACGTGCTCGCAGCAGCGGGTATCGCGACGGCGGGTGCTGTCGGACTCGAAGCCGACGACGTGCTGGGCACGCTTGCCGCCACCGAGCGCGAAGATCTCACCGTCGTCGTCAGTGGTGACCGCGATCTACTGCAGGTCGTCACCGACGAGTACGTGCCCGTTCGTGTCCTCTACGTGGGCCGTGGCCTGTCCAAGGCAGAACTGTTCGGACCGGTCGAGGTTGCCGAGAAGTACGGAGTGCCCGGAGACCGCGCGGGTGAGGCCTACGCCGAACTCGCGGTACTGCGAGGAGACGCCTCCGACGGTCTACCCGGCATCAAAGGTGTCGGTGAGAAGACTGCGTCGACGCTGATGCTCCGCTACGGCTCGTTGGCCGGACTTCGGGCGGCCGCGGCTGATCCGGAATCCGACATGGCCAAGGGAATTCGCGCAAAACTCACTTCACCGGAAGCAATGGCTTACCTCGACGCTGCGTTACCCGTCGTTCGGGTGGTTCGCGACGCGGACGTGCAGTTCTCGAAGGACGACCAACTCCCGGCGACCCCCGTCGATCCCGCACGATTCGAGGAAGTGGCGGCCTCGCTGAACATCGAACGCTCGGCCGGCCGGCTTGCCGCCGCGCTGAAGGCTGCGGCGGCAAGCCGTTCCGATCAGTAGAGCGTCAGCTCGGGCGGCTTACCTCGTACGTGCCGTTGTCGTCGACAAACGTCACGGTCACGTTCGACTTCACGCCCGCGATCGAGAGCGTGCAGGTGAACTTGTTGCCTGACTTGACTTCCTGATCCGCGGGGCACTGAACGTTGCTCACGTTCTTTGCCCCGTAGGACTCGGTGACGATCTTCTCGACGCCGGCCTGAGCCGCGCTCTGATCGAGCGTGTTCTTGCCGAAGACACCGAACACCAGAGCTACCACGACAGCCGCCAGAACGACGAGAACACCGATCGCACCGAAGATCAGGGGCTTCTTCGACTTACCCGACTGGTTTCCGGGCGCACCGGGACTCGGGAACGGCTGAGCCTGGTTCCACTGGTTCTGCTGCCCCGGAGTTTGGCCGGGAGTCGCGGCGCCCCACGCCTGCTGCGGTGCGGCGGCAGGAGGCTGACCCCACGCCTGGGTTGCGTCAGGTGCCTGCTGTTGCCCGGGCTGTCCCCACGGCTGACCGGGAGGCTGCTGCTGGGGCTGTCCCCACGGCTGTGGCTGGCCGGGTTGTCCTTGCCCAGGCTGCTGCGGCTGACCGTACGCAGGCTGACCACCCGGCTGCGCGGGCTGCCCGTATGCAGGCTGTCCCCACGGCTGTTGCTGGCCGGGTTGTTGACCGGGCTGCGGTGTCTGACCAGGCTGACCCCACGGCTGTTGCTGGCCGGGCTGCTGACCAGGCTGCTGTTGACCGCCCGGCTGCTGAGGATTCTGCCCCCACTGCTGCTCGTTCGGCTGCTGCTGATCACCAGGACCCCATTGCCGATTCGGATCGTTCGGTCCGTAAGGCCCGCTCATGTTCGCCTCCCACTCGAAATACCAGTCTGCGAATCAAACCACATAGTTGAGGTCATGCTGCGTCGACAGCAACTACCCCGCGACGAATTGCAGCTACTGCCCGCGCCGCAGTCTTCGCAACGTCGGCATCCGTCGAAGTCAGGCGGACCTGATCGAGGAGGTCGATCACCTGACGACACCAGCGAACAAAATCACCCGCAGACAGTGCACGGCCCTGCACTCCGGCCGCGATCAGCGCGTCGACAAGCGAGTTCTCACTCGCCCAGTGATAAACGGCAGTGACGAATCCGAGATCCGGTTCCCGCGTCGGCGGTAGCTTGTGGCGAATCTCGTCCGACCGCAGTTCGCTCCAGAGTCGTTGAGTGTCGTTGAGCGCGTGACGAAGTGCCGCCGTCGGCACCCGGTCAACGGTGTCGCCGTCCCGACGCGATTCGTAGACCACCGAGGACACGACGGCTGCAAGTTCGGCCGGGCTGAGACCCGTCCACGCGCCGGTTCGCAGGCACTCGGCGACCAGAAGGTCGCTTTCCGAGTAAATGCGGCTGAGTCGTCGTCCGGATTCGGTGACTTCTGGGGCTGCTTCGGCAGTCATGTACTCACGCTCTTTGAGTAGCGCGATGATTCGGTCGAACGTCCGCGCCAGCGAGTTGGTGGTGGCCGCAGCCTTTTCCCGCATCGCCTGTGTTTCGCGGGCCAGGCGGTTGTAGCGCTCACCGATCCGGCTCAGATGTTCGCGATCAGGCCAGCTGTGGCACGGATGCGACCGAATCGCGCGACGCAAAGTAGCGACCTCGGCGTCCTCGGACGCGCCCGCTTTGTGGCGCTTCTTCCGCCTGGGCGCACTGATCCCGGTACTTCGCAACGCCGAAGCCAGATCGCGCCGGATCCGGGCGGTGTGGTGATCGACGTGCTTGGGCAGGCGCATCTTCCCCAGGACCTCGGCGGCTTCGGGGAAATCTCCCGACGAAAGACGGCCGGCCCACTGATCGGCAGTCAGAACGAGCGGTCGTGGGTCCTTCGGATCGTTGTCCGGGACGAGGACCACAGCCACTCCGGAATGACGACCGATGGGAACTGCGATGACGTCGCCGCGGGCGAGTGCGCGGAGGGACTCCACCGCATCTCCGCGGCGGTCCTCGCGGCCCTTACGTTCGAGCGCACGCTCGCGCGCACCGAGCCGCTCACGCAACGACGCGTATTCGAAGTACTCGCCGTCTGCACCGCCGAGTTTCTCCTGCAAACCCTTCAGTGCTTCTTCGTTCCGCTCGATGCCACGCACGAGACCGACGACGGAGCGATCGGCCTGGAACTGCGCGAACGAACGCTCGAGCAGCTTGCGTGAATCGGCCGCACCCATGCGCTCGACCAGATTGATCGACATGTTGTAAGAAGGCCGGAACGAGCTGCGGAGCGGGAACGTCCGAGTCGACGCCAGTCCGGCGACGTCCGTCGGCTCGACACCGGGCTGCCACAGGACCACAGCGTGCCCTTCGACGTCGATACCGCGTCGGCCGGCTCGACCTGTCAGCTGCGTGTATTCCCCCGGCGTCAGTTCGGCATGCGATTCGCCGTTGTACTTGACCAGCCGTTCGAGCACGACCGTTCGGGCCGGCATGTTGATCCCGAGGGCCAACGTCTCGGTCGCGAAAACCGCCCGCACGAGACCTTTGACGAACAGTTCTTCGACTGTCTGGCGGAATGCCGGCAGCATGCCGGCATGGTGAGAGGCCAGTCCGCGACGCAACGCCTTGCACCAGTCCCGATATCCGAGAACTTCGAGATCTTCCTCGGGGAGTTCGCCGGTGTGCTTTTCGATGATGGTGTCTATCTCGCGAACCTGCTCCGGGGAAGTCAGGTCCAGCCGGGACCGTAGGCACTGTGAAAGAGCCGCATCACAACCGGCACGGCTGAAGATGAAGGTGATGGCCGGTAGCAGTCCGGACTGATCGAGCTGAGCGATGACGTCAGGTCGCGGCAGGGGCCGGAAATCATTGGAACTCTGGTAGCTGCCACGGCGTCCGCGGCCACGCGGCTGCCAGCTCTCGACGCGTTCGAGAGCCTGACGCTGTTTGACGTGGCGAACCAGATCCTGGTCGACGAGCACGGTCTTCGGCCCAGCGGCAGGGTGACTGCGGCTGTCGAAGAGATCGAAAATTCGTCGACCGACCATGATGTGCTGCCACAGCGGAATCGGCCGCGTTTCGTCCACGACCACAGTGGTATCTCCGCGAACGGTCTCCATCCAGGCGCCGAACTCTTCGGCATTGCTCACAGTGGCCGACAAGCTCACCAGGCGAACATCCTCGGACAGGTGCAGGATCACTTCCTCCCACACCGCCCCGCGGAATCGGTCGGCCAGGTAGTGCACCTCGTCCATGACGACGTGCGAAAGCCCGCGCAGCGCCTCCGAGTTGGCGTAAAGCATGTTCCGCAGGACTTCGGTAGTCATGACGACCACCGGTGCGTCGGAGTTGATACTCGAATCACCCGTCAGCAGGCCGACTTCGCTGGCGCCGTAGCGCTCGACGAGTTCGGCGTACTTCTGATTGCTCAACGCCTTGATCGGCGTCGTGTAGAAGCACTTGCGTCCCGCTGCCAGAGCCAGGTGGACAGCGAACTCGCCGACCACGGTCTTGCCTGCGCCGGTCGGTGCGCAGACAAGGACTCCGTGGCCCGCTTCGAGCGCAACGCATGCCTTCACCTGGAACGGATCGAGTTCGAACTTCAGGCTGGACGCGAACGTGCTCAGTTCACTCTTGTTCATAACCACCTCGTCAGGGTTTCACACGCCGCCGACGTGGTGGCACGGCGCTCAGAGAGTGTCGGTGAAATCCTGGCCGGGCGCGTTGTCGCCGGCAGTGTCGGATTTCTCCGCGACCGAAGCCTTGGACTTGGACTTACGTCCGAACAATCCACTGGATTCGGCCTTGGGTTTGGTCGGATTGTCGAAAGCCTCGTTCAGATCGGACGGAGCCGAGATGGAGGAAGCTTCCTCGTCGGACAGTGCGCCCCAGTCTTCGCCGGCTCGCTTGGCCTTGCGCTTGTCGTTGAGACGAGCGATCTGGACCGCGACCTCGAAGAGAAGCGTGAGAGCCAGAGCGAGCGCCAGCATCGAGAACGGATCCGAACCCGGCGTGGCAACTGCAGCGAATACGAAGAGCCCGAAGATCAATCCTCGACGCCAGGCCTTCAGACGCTCGTACGTCAGAATGCCCGCAAAGTTCAGCACGACCACGAGCAGTGGAATTTCGAAGCTGACACCGAAGATGAGCAGCAGATTGATGATGAAGCCGAAGTACTCCGAACCACTGAGCGCGGTGATCTGGACGTTGTCGCCGATGGTCAGGAGGAAGTGCAAAGCCTTCGCCACGACGAGGTACGCCAGGATTGCGCCGAGAATGAAGAGAGCGGCACCGGCGGTGACGAATCCGACCGCGTATCGACGTTCCTTTGCATAGAGGCCCGGGGTGATGAATGCCCACAGTTGGTAAAGCCACACCGGGCAGGCAAGAACGATGCCGGCGGTGAGCGCCACTTTGAATCGCAGCATGAACTGCTCGAACGGACCGGTCGCCAGCAATCGGCACGCGTCGTCGGTGCTGAGGTTGGCGCGACTCTCGGACGGAAGCTCACAGTACGGTCCACGAAGCAGATCGCCCAGACTTTCGAGACCGAGTATCGAGTGTGAGTACCAGAAGAAGCCGAACGCCGTGGTGATGATCACGCCGAGGAATGCGAACAACAAACGAGTCCGCAATTCGTACAGGTGGTCGACCAACGACATGGTGCCGTCTGGGTTGACCTTCCGCTTGCGGTTACGCGGGTCTAACGGAATACGCACTGTGCATCCTGGTCTTGGTCAGCAGACAACCGGGGTGAACGAATATTTCACCCCGGCTAGAACGCAGTGTGTACTAGAGCGGCTTGACTTCGGTCGGCTGCGCAACAGGTGCTGCTGCACCGTTTGCGACCACCGCGGTGTTGGCCGTCGGCAACTGTGCCGGAGCAGGCTGTGCGACCGGCGCGCTTGCGGGCGCCGCATCGTCGTTCTGCATTTCCTTGACTTCGCTCTTGAAGATGCGGAGGGAACGACCCAGACCGCGTGCTGCATCGGGAAGCTTCTTCGACCCGAACAGAATTACGACGACAACAGCGACAATCAGCCAATGCATCGGCTGCATTGCACCCATAACGACCTCCCATGATCAGATTCCTCGATGCTACCGGACACAACCGGCGCTCGGAGGTGCCAAAGCACTTACTTCAGCTACCTTTTACCTGTTTGTTTCCTGCGAACTCACTGAACGTGACGTTTCCCGAAGTTTTACGAACCGATTACGTCATAGGCGTCGAGCGCCGCAACGGCCCGATCATGTACTTCGGAGACCAGTTCCGGTGGATGAAGGACCCGAACTCCCTCACCGAATCCCAACACCAGCCTCGCCATCCATTCCAGTGTTCCGAAACTCATCGTCGCCTCGACCGACCCGTCGTCGTTCACGTGCTCGACGTCCATCGGGTAGTAGTCGAGCATCCACACCCACTCTTTGGTGATGGACAACCGTGCTTCCGGAAGGGAACCGTCGCCGCTGAACAACTCGAGATTCGAATCCTCCTCGAGGGCCTGCGGCGGCGGGTCGGCCGGCTCGTCGAGTTGGACGGCAGCGTCGATCCGATCGAATCGGAACAAGCGCACGCCCTCGGCTTGACGGCACCACGCCTGGAGGTAGCTGTAGTTGTCGACCAACACGATGCGAACGGGGTCGACGATGCGCTCGGAGACCGCGTCACGCGAGGCCGAGTAATACGTCAATCTGAGGGCGGTCTTGTCCGCGAGCGCGGCTCTGACCGTTGCGGCGATCGGATCTTCGGCGATGTCCGGCGTCGGCGACGTGTCTCGATCTTGACCGATGGCTCGTGCCGCGGCCGATCCGGCGGCGTCCTCGATCTTCGCGATAGCGCGCTGAGCCGAAGACGGATCGACCATCCCCGGCATTTCCACCAACGACCGAAGGGCGATCAGCAATGCCGTCGCTTCCGTGGAGGTGAGGCGCAACGGGCGATCGATCCCGGCCGAGAACGTGACCTCGATACTTTCCTCGGAGAAGGACAGGTCGATGAGATCACCGGGGCCGTAACCGGGCAGTCCGCAGACCCACAGTTGATTGAGGTCGGTCATCAGTTGGGTGGTGCTGACGCCGAGTTCCTCGGCGGCCTCGGCGGGACTGATACCAGGATTCGCGATGAAGTACGGCACGAGGTTGAGAAGCCGCGCCAACCGCGACGACAGTCGATTGCTCATCAGTTGTCCCCCTGTCCATTGCTGGTGACCGGGCTTGCTGCGGCGGCGCGAAGCTTCGCTACGACCTCCGCACGCAAATCCGGTGGGTCCAACACCAGCGCATCCAACCCGTGCCCGGCGATCAACCGAGCGGTCCATTCCCAGGATCGGACGGGAATGGCCAGCACGCTGCCGTCGCGATCGGTCAACCGCCGATCGGAAGACGACGTCGCAAGCCGGCGAAGCTCATGCGCGCGGCCGTCTGCGACCCACACGGTGGCAGTCCCGGTAACGACGCCCGAACCGGTCACGCGATCGACGACCTCGCGGAGATCGACACCTTCGGGTTTGTGAACCGAACCGGCCGGGCCGAACTCCCTGACGTCGTCCCCGATTCGGGAGAGCCGGAAGGTCCTCACCGCATCCCGGTCGACGTCGTGCCCGACCAGATACCACTTGCCGTTGTGCGTGACGACGCCCCACGGTTCGACGGTGCGCTCGGTGAACGGTTCGTTCAATGCCCCGCGGTGCTGAAAATGAACTGCTCGGCCGGCATCGACCGCTGCAAGCAGCTTGCCGAGCGCGGGCTCCGAACCCCGGGTTCGTGCCGGAATCGCGGTGACCGGCGCGGCACTGACTTCTGAGTCGACCTGGACGCCGGCCGCTCGGAGTTTGAGTAGTGCACTCTGGGCTGCCGAAATCAGTTCCGGCGATTCCCACAACTGCACCGCGACGGCTACCGCAGCAGATTCCTCGCTGGTGAGGTCCACGTCCGGAAGCTCGTAGGCATTGCGATTGATCCGGTACCCCTCGACCGTCGAGAACCGTCCTGCCAGACCGGTTTCCAACGGGACACCCAGGTCACGAAGTTCGTTCTTGTCGCGCTCGAACATGCGACTGAACGCTTCGTAGTTCGCGGATTCGTTGTACCCGGCCACACTGTCACGGATTTTCTCCGCCGTGAGGAACTGTCTGGTGGACAGCAATGCGATCACCAGGTTCATCAACCGCTCGATTTTTGATGTCGCCACGCCGAAATCCTAGTGGCTATCCGATAACCGAACGCGCGCCGGACACTTTCGTGCCCGGCGCGTCGCCGCAAAACAGACCTGCCGTGTTGTAAATCGCGAAATTGGGTGACCTACATCGAAGCGATCAAACGCTCGACACGCTCGTCGACGGAACGGAACGGGTCCTTGCAGAGCACCGTTCTCTGTGCCTGATCGTTGAGCTTGAGGTGAACCCAGTCGACCGTGAAGTCCCGGCCTGCTGCCTGGGCTGCGGTGATGAAGTCGCCTCGCAATTTCGCGCGCGTGGTCTGCGGCGGATTCTCGACGGCGTCGTCGATCGTCTCGTCCTCGGTGACCCGCTTGACCAAGCCCTTGCGCTGCAGCACGTCGAAGACACCCCGGCCGCGTTTGATGTCGTGGTAAGCCAAGTCGAGCTGCGCGATCTTGGGATCGGACAGGTCGAAACCGTGACGGTCCTGGTATCGCTGGAACAGCTTGCGCTTGATGACCCAGTCGATCTCCGTATCGACCTTCGCGAAATCCTGAGCTTCGACGGCGTCGAGGGTGCGACCCCACAGGTCGACAACCTGCTCCACCTGCGCGTCCGGTTCGCGGTTACGCAGATGTTCGACTGCCTTGGCGTGGTACTCGCGTTGAATGTCGAGGGCACTGGCCTGACGACCACCAGCGAGGCGGACAGGCTTCTTGCCGGTCACGTCGTGACTGACCTCGCGGATGGCACGAATCGGATTGTCCAGGGCGAAATCGCGGAACGAAACCCCGGCTTCGATCATCTCGAGCACCAGTGCTGCAGAACCGACCTTGAGCATCGTCGTCGTTTCGGCCATGTTCGAATCGCCGACGATCACGTGCAGTCGGCGGTACTTCTCGGCGTCCGCGTGCGGTTCGTCGCGGGTGTTGATGATCGGACGCGAGCGAGTGGTGGCCGACGAGACGCCCTCCCAGATGTGTTCCGCGCGCTGCGAGAGGCAGAACGTCGCGGCCTTCGGCGTCTGCAGTACCTTGCCGGCACCGCAGATCAACTGGCGCGTGACGAGGAACGGCAGCAAGACGTCCGAAATGCGGGAGAACTCACCGGCGCGCGCGACGAGAAAGTTCTCGTGGCAGCCGTACGAGTTTCCGGCCGAGTCGGTGTTGTTCTTGAAGAGGTAGATGTCGCCACCGATCCCCTCCTCGGCAAGTCTCGCCTCGGCGTCGATCAGCAGTTCTTCGAGCACACGCTCACCGGCGCGGTCGTGATTGACCAACTGGATGAGACTGTCGCACTCGGCCGTCGCGTACTCAGGGTGCGAACCCACGTCCAGGTACAAGCGGGCCCCGTTGCGGAGGAAGACGTTGGAGCTGCGGCCCCACGACACGACACGACGGAAGAGGTAACGAGCAACCTCGTCGGGGCTCAGTCGCCTGTGCCCGTGAAAGGTGCAGGTAACGCCGAATTCCGTCTCGATACCCATGATTCGTCTCTGCACACTTCGACACTACAACCAGAATGGGAGGTTCACCCGTGTACTTCGATCGCGTCGTAAGTCACGACTCGACAACGTCGGGCAGCGGCATAGTGTGACGGTGTGAGCCTTATTCGCCGAAAAGTTGTCCGAAGCGACGTCAAAGTCATGGAAAGTACTGGAGCACTGCGCCCTTCCGTGCTCGACCCGACCATGCGGTTTCTCTCCAGAGCCGCCGATCACGGCGTTTTGTGGATGGTTGTCGCCGCCTTGCTCGCGATGATCGGCGGGCGGCCCCGTAGGGCAGCAGCACGCGGGCTGCTCGCACTGGCCGGTTCGAGCGCGCTGGCCAACGGCATACTCAAGCCCCTCTTTCCCCGCCGACGCCCACCGGCACGCGTCTGGCTGAGCCCCAAGCGAGGAGTCGACATCCCGACCTCGTCCTCGTTCCCCTCCGGCCATTCCTCATCAGCAGCGGCATTCACTGCCGCAGTGGCCATGGAATCCCCGGTTGCGGGAGCTGCGCTGGCACCACTCGCTGCAGCAGTGGCGTATTCACGCGTTCACAACGGAGTCCACTGGCCGTCCGACGTCTTCGCGGGCCTCGCGGTCGGCGGCGCAATCGCTGCCGGCACCCGCCGTTGGTGGGCGGTGCGCGACGAAGAACCCGCCGAACTCGGACCCGAGTGCGTCGTCCCCGCGCTCCCGCGCGGAGAAGGCTTGTTGGTCTTCACCAATCCTGGTTCGGGCTCCGAGGACGACGGGATCGTGGAATCGATTCGAGAACTTCTTCCGGAGGCGATCGTCTACGAGTTCGACGCGGACATCGACTTCGACATGCAGATCGATGCCAAGATCCCCGAACTCTCACCGAAGGCGTTGGGAGTATGCGGGGGCGACGGAACAGTGGTGACGGTCGCGACCGCGGCGACAAAGCACGAGCTACCACTTGCGGTTTTTCCCGGCGGAACGCTTAACCACTTCGCCCGCGACGTCGGGGCGGTGAATGTCGAGGAGACCGCACAGGCAGTCGAGTCGGGGCAGGCGGCATTTGTCGACCATGCGGTAGTGCGCACGGATTCCGGAGTGACTGCACGGTTTCTCAACACCGCCAGCCTCGGCGGATACCCCGACGCTGTGCGTCTGAGGGAAAAGTGGGAACCGCGATTCGGTAAGTGGCCGGCCGCGGGAGCCGCGATGATGCGTGTTCTCGCAGCGGCGGAGCCGATGACGGTCACCATCGACGGGAAGCGGACCACCATCTGGATGCTGTTCGTCGGAAACGGGAGGTATTCCCCAGCTGATCAGGTGCCGATGTCGCGTCCGGAGATGAACCGTGGACTACTCGACGTCCGCTATCTGCGCGCGGACAAGAAATTCTCGCGCTCACGTCTGCTGTTTGCGGCTGCCACAGGCACATTGGGCAGCTCGCGGGTCTACGTTCGCGAACTCGTCTCGTCGATGTCGGTCCGAGTCGCCGATTCACCGGTAGCCATCGCCACCGACGGTGAAGTGGTGGCAGACGCGCGCCGGTTCGATTTCGACACCGAACCGGGCGCGGTGGCCGTCTACAGAATCACGCAGTGACTCCCTGACCTACACAGTGACTACGAGGGTGCGTCGCCGTTTGCCGGCGGCGCATCCTCGGTTGCTGCCGGAGCTGGAAGCATTTCTTCCAATGCCGTCCCCGCGATCCGTTTGAACGCACGGCGTGGACGGTTGCTGTCGAGGACGGCAACCTCGAGTGCACTCACGTCGAGAGTTCGCGGTTCCGCCTCGGCGGTTCCGGCCGGCGCCGGGCCGCCCTTTTGGAGCGCCCCGACCGCGAGCCGCACCGCGGATTCGAGGTCGAGGTCTCGCTGATAGGACTCGCGCATCGCCGTCACGATCGGTTCGGTCGTGCCGCCCATGACCACGAATTCCTGCTCGTCCGCGATGGAACCGTCGTACGTGATCCGGTAGAGCTGGGCCGGCGTACTACTCCCGAAACGGCCGATCTCGGCAACGCAGATCTCGACCTCGTAGGGCTTGGGCTGCTCGGTGAAGATCGTTCCCAATGTCTGTGCGTACGCATTGGCGAGCGAACGTCCCGTGACATCCCGACGGTCGTACGAGTACCCACGCATGTCCGCGTGGACGATGCCCGCGCGACGCAGATTCTCGAACTCGTTGTACTTGCCCACCGCGGCAAATCCGAGACGGTCGTACAGTTCGCTTACCTTGTGCAGAGCACGCGACGGATTCTCCGCGACAAAGAGCACTCCGTCGCGATAGGTGAGAACGACGACGCTGCGTCCGCGGGCAATTCCCTTGCGCGCCAATTCCGAACGATCGCGCATGATCTGTTCGGCTGATGCGTAATACGGCATCGTCATAGCGCAGACTCCCCTTCCGGACTCGCGGTCGCCGTGCGAGCCGCGACGATCTCCCTGGCGATCTCGGCAGCCTTGGTGGGCGACAACTCCACGGCGCCGGCCGAGGTGATGGTGACCGCTGTCGGATAGATCCCGCGTATCAGGTCAGGACCACCGGTAGCCGAATCGTCGTCTGCCGCGTCGTACAGCGCCTCGACAGCGAACCGAAGCGCAGTGTCCTCGTCGATTCCCGGTGAATACAGCTTCTTGAGCGCCGATTTCGCGAACAGGGAACCTGATCCGACTGCGTGATAGCCAGCGCGCTCCTCGTATCGTCCACCGACGACGTCGTAGGAGACGATGCGACCGGCGGTCGACGGATCGACCGCGTCGAGGTCGTAACCCACGAGCAGTGGCACGACCGCCAAACCCTGCATCGCTGCTCCGAGATTTCCTCGAACCATCGACGAGAGTCGATTGGCCTTGCCGTCGAACGTGAGGGGGACGCCTTCGATCTTCTCGTAATGTTCGAGCTCGACCGCGAAGAGTCGGACCAGTTCGATTGCGATCCCGGCCGTTCCGGCGATACCCGCAGCCGAGTAGTCGTCGGTGACGTACACCTTCTGCACGTCACGGCTGGCGATGAGGTTGCCCATCGTCGCCCGGCGATCACCAGCGAGCAGAACTCCACCCGCGTAGCTGATCGCGACGATGGTGGTGCCGTGCGGAGCTACGTCTCCCCCGCCCATGACAACACCTCCTGTGTCGGCGAAGCGGTTCTGCGGAAGATGTTCCGGTGCGTGCACCCGAAGGTATTCCGAGAATGACGACAGATTCGAGCCGAAGCTCAACCGTGTGTCCCCGTCTGTGATCCGGGGCGCGCGATCCACCGTCACTGGCCGCCCTTCTGGACGTAGGCACGGACGAAGTCCTCGGCGTTCTCTTCCAACACGTCGTCGATCTCGTCGAGCAGGTCGTCGGTTTCTGCAGCGAGCTTCTCGCGACGTTCCTGGCCGGCACTGCCGTCGCCACCAGTGGTTTCGTCGTCTTCGCCGCCACCGGCACGCTGCGTCTGTTCTTGAGCCATCGCCGTCGACCTCCTTGTGTGAAGGGAGCTCTCGCGAGCATCCTGTTCGGCCCAGCAGAGTCGGTAACTGATCCCGCTCGGACCTTCACCCTACCGAGCGGCACCGTCAGGTGTGGAGAGACGCGACGGCGAGCAGCATCGGCTGATTTCAGTGAGTGAGCTGATCGACCAATTCCGCGGCGCTGTCCACGGAGTCGAGCAATGCTCCGACGTGCGCTTTGGTACCTCGAAGCGGCTCGAGGGTAGGGATGCGGATCAACGATTCGCCGCCGAGATCGAAGATGACCGAATCCCAGCTCGCGGCCGCGATATCGGCACCGAATCGGCGTAAGCACTCGCCGCGGAAGTACGCGCGAGTGTCGGTGGGAGGGTTCGTGACCGCGTCGAGAACCTGCTGTTCGGTGACAAGCCGCTCCATGGAGCCGCGAGCAACCAGGCGGTTGTACAGGCCCTTGTCGAGTCGCACGTCTGAGTACTGCAGATCCACAAGATGCAATCGCGGCGCCGACCACGCGAGTCCCTCACGATTGCGGAAACCTTCGAGCAGACGCAGTTTGGCCGGCCAGTCGAGGATGTTCGCGCACTCCATGGGATCGCGCTCGAGGAGATCGAGAACCATCGCCCACTTGGCGACGATATCGTCCGCTCGCGGGTCACGATCGGCCTCGCGATCGAGGAACTTCGAGACTCGTTCTAGGTAAATACGTTGCAGCGCAAGCCCAGTCAGTTCGCGACCGTCGGCCAGTGCAACGGTCTTGCGCAGCGTGGGGTCGTGGCTGATGTGGTGGACGGCGGTGACCGGACGTGCCAGTTGCAGATCGGTGAGGTCGACACCCGCCTCGATCAGGTCGAGTACCAGCGCGGTTGTTCCCACCTTGAGATACGTCGACATCTCCGCGAGGTTCGCATCACCGATGATGACGTGCAGACGGCGGTACTTGTCCGCATCCGCGTGCGGTTCGTCGCGGGTGTTGATGATTCCGCGCTTGAGCGTGGTCTCGAGGCCTACTTCGACCTCGATGTAGTCGGATCGCTGCGAAAGCTGGAATCCGGCGTCGTCGCCGGACTGACCGAGACCCACACGACCGGAACCGCAGATCACCTGCCGAGACGCGAAGAACGGCGTCAAGCCGGTGACAATCGAGGCGAACGGGGTGTCACGCGAGCAGAGATAGTTCTCGTGCGTGCCGTACGACGCACCCTTGCCGTCGACGTTGTTCTTGTACAACTGCAACCGTGGGGCACCCGGCACGCTGGAGGCGTGCCGTGCAGCCGCTTCCATCACTCGTTCGCCGGCCTTGTCCCAGATCACGGCATCGAGCGGGTCGGCGACCTCGGGGGCCGAGTACTCCGGATGGGCGTGGTCGACGTACAACCGTGCCCCGTTGGTGAGAATCATGTTCGCGGCGCCGATCTCGTCCGCGTCGATCACCGGTGCGGGACCGCTCATTCGCCCCAGATCGAAGCCTCGGGCATCTCGCAGCGGAGATTCCACTTCGTAATCCCAGCGTGTGCGCTTGGCCCGTGGCACGCCCGCTGCGGCGGCGTAGGCAAGCACCGCCTGCGTTGAAGTGAGAATCGGATTCGCCGACGGCTCACTGGGTGAAGATATTCCGTATTCGACCTCGACACCGATGATCCGCTGCATGACACAAGAGCCTATGTGATTGCGGCGCGGCGCCTACAGGCGTGGCACAGTTGGAGGAATGCACCAACCTCTCACCGCAGACCTGAATCCCGCGGACGAGGTAGTCGCCGTGTACGACCGGACGGGTAATCCGATCGGCCGAGCAACGCGTTCCGTCGTCTACTCGGGTGGGCTCTGGCACGCGAGCGCGGGCGTTCTGGTTCGCACCTGGGACGGCTCTCGCATCTACGTTCATCGCCGAACCGACACGAAAGCGGTGTTCGGGGGCTATCACGACTGTCTTGCCGGAGGTGTCGTGGATCCAGGTGAGACGCCGCAGGAAACTGCGATCCGTGAAGTGGGTGAAGAACTCGGAATCTTCGGAACAGCAGATCAGCCACTCCAACTGACGGAAATCGCTCGAAAATCCTGGGACGGTGAGTGGAAGAACTCTCCGTTGCGCTGTCACCTGTTCGCGTTCGAACTCAGATACGACGGGCCGATGGCACATCAATCCAGCGAGATCGCCGAAGGTTGGTGGTGGACGCCGAAAGAACTCGGCGCCCACCTGCAGGATCCGTCGTGGCCGTTCGTTCCGGACTCACGCGCGCTGCTGGCCGACTATTGCTGGAGCTGAACACCACTGGAGCTTGAACACCCATGGGGCTTGAACACCACTGGGGCTTGAACACCACTGGGGCTTGAACACCACCGGGGCTTGAATACCACCGGGACTGCGATCAGCCCGGGGTGATCGCCGAGAGCCACGCGGCGAACGCGCTGGGGTTGCGGGTCTGTGCGAGCACGCGACCGGGTCCGGTGAAGTCGAAGACAAATCCTTCGCCGGACTTCATCGACTGAATGGTGCGTCCCTGAACGGCGCGCCGCATGTTGAAGTTCATCCCGAGGTCGTAGGCGACCACGTGACCGGTATCGATCGTGACCGTCTCACCTGGCTGCAAGTCGATGACGTCGATCGCGCCGTAGACGGCCAGCACTACTTCACCGTCACCACTTGCCCGCAGGCCGAAGCCGCCCTCACCGCCGAAGAGGTTGGACATGCCTCCCCACTTGGACTCGACCGTCACACCGTAGGAGTTGGCCAACCAGGTTCCACGGTTGAGGAAGAACGGGCGATCGGACGTGATGGTCAGTGGGATGAGATCACCGGGAAGCACACCGGTCACGTCGACCCAACCACCTTGCGGCGGAGCGGTATACGTCGTGACGAAAAATGATTCGCCGCTCAGCATCGACCGCTTGAGTCCCTGCAGGACGCCGCCCTGCGCCTTCGCTTCGAGAACCACCCCGGCGGAATGCGCGAGCATTGCTCCGCTCTCCACGCGCAGCGGTTCGCCGGGCGCGAGGTAGCAGCGAGCCACAGTGGACGACGGATTGTGTCGAAGATGTATCTGCACGGCGGGACTCTAAACCAGCGCGACCGACCGGTCCAATCGCAGCGGAGGGATCAGCAGCGACGCATCGATCAGGCCGGCAACTCTCGAGGAGTAGCCGGCCCGATCGATGTTCGTATTTCTACAGATACTGGCCCGTGTTCGACTCCGTGTCGATCGCGCGGCTGGCACTGGCGTTCTTGCCCGTGACGAGAGTGCGGATGTAGACGATCCGCTCTCCCTTCTTGCCCGAAATACGTGCCCAGTCATCAGGATTGGTGGTGTTGGGCAGATCCTCGTTCTCGGCGAACTCGTCGACGATGGAATCGAAGAGGTGCTGCACACGCAAGCCCGGAGCACCGGTGTCGAGTACCGACTTGATCGCGTACTTCTTGGCGCGGTCGACGATGTTCTGGATCATCGCACCCGAGTTGAAGTCCTTGAAGAACAGGACTTCCTTGTCACCGTTGGCGTAGGTGACCTCGAGGAAACGATTCTCTTCGCTCTCCGCGTACATGCGATCGACGACGCGAACGATCATCGCCTTCAAGCATGCAGTGCGATCTCCACCGAACTCGGCGAGGTCGTCCGCGTTGATCGGCAGACCGTCCACCAGGTACTTCGAGAAGATGTCCTGAGCGGATTCCGCGTCGGGACGCTCGATCTTGATCTTCACGTCCAGTCGGCCCGGACGCAGGATGGCAGGGTCGATCATGTCCTCACGGTTGGAAGCACCGATCACGATGACGTTCTCGAGCCCTTCCACGCCGTCGATCTCGCTGAGCAGCTGCGGAACGACCGTTGTCTCCACATCGGAGGAAACTCCCGAACCACGGGTACGGAAGATCGAGTCCATCTCGTCGAAGAAGACGATCACGGGCGTGCCCTCGGACGCCTTCTCACGAGCACGCTGGAAGATCATCCGAATGTGACGCTCGGTTTCGCCGACGAACTTGTTCAGGAGTTCCGGGCCTTTGATGTTCAGGAAGTAGGACTTGGCGTCCTTGCTGTCCTGGCCGCGGGCTTCGGCGATCTTCTTGGCCAACGAATTGGCGACGGCCTTGGCGATGAGCGTCTTACCGCAACCGGGCGGGCCGTAGAGCAGTACGCCCTTCGGCGGTCGAAGCGAATACTCGTGGAACAGATCCTTGTGCAGGAACGGAAGCTCGACGGCGTCACGGATCTGCTCGATCTGACGACCGAGACCACCGATGTCGTCGTAGTGAACGTCCGGAACTTCCTCCAGAACCAGATCCTCGACCTCGGCCTTCGGGATGCGCTCGAAGGCGTATCCGGCCTTGGTGTCGACGAGCAACGAGTCGCCCGGACGCAGTTTCCTGGTCGGAGAATCGGCGTCGTACGCGATGATGTCGGCCTCGGGGTCGGCGAAGACGGCTGCCAACGGCGCTGCGAGCCAGACGATGCGCTCTTCGTCGGCATGACCGACAACCAGTGCGCGCAGGCCGTCGTCGAGTACCTCACGGAGCGTACTGATCTCGCCGACCTGCTCGTAAGTCCCGGCTTCGACGATGGTGAGTGCCTCGTTGAGACGAACCGTCTGCCCGAGCGCGAGAGTGTCCGTGTCGATATTCGGTGAGCACGTCAATCGCATCTTGCGACCTGACGTGAACACGTCGACGGTCTTGTCCTCGTGTACCGAGAGGAGGACTCCGTAACCGCTCGGCGGTTGACCGAGTCTGTCGACTTCTTCACGAAGTGCGATGAGCTGCTGACGGGCCTCCTTGAGGGTGTCCATCAGCTTGCTGTTTCGGATGGACAACGAGTCCACCTTCGACTCCAGCTCACGCACCTGCTCCGGCGATTGTGCAAGTTGTCGGCGCAGAACTTGTGCTTCCACTCGTAGCGCGTGGAGTTCTTCTGCTGCCGCAACCGAATCCGGGTTCTCTGTCGAGCTCATGTGCGTCTCCTCCCAGTGCGATCCATCAACGCTACCGGCATAAGGGCCCAACTGTCGCCAGACACGGTGCGCGAGTGCGAATTCACACCTGCGCGCGGACCGTGCCGACTGGTCTCGAGCCAGAATTTGGTCATGTTAGCCTTGCCTACAAGATGGAGACAGCGCCTGTCTCTCTTTACAACGAAAGGTAACGCTGTGATCATCCGCAAGACTCTCATCAGCGCTTGTGCCGTCGCTGCCGTCCTGACCATGGGTGCATGCAGCTCGGACGACAACAAGGACTCGACGGCTGCCAGCTCGACTTCCGCCGCCGCCTCGAGCACCACGGCCAAGGCCTCGGCTTCCGCCACGACGTCAGCTGCCGCTGCCGCAGCGGCTCCGACGGCCGAGGAGCTCAACGCTTCGCTCGTCGCTCTGATCGATCCGGCCAAGCCGATCGAGGAGAAGACCGCTCTGGTGGTCGACGGAACCAAGCGTCAGGCCAACATCGAGACGATGAGTGCTGCGCTGGGCGGTAACCCGGCCTACGCGATCACGTTCAACGTGGACAACGTCAAGGTTGACGGTCAGACTGCAACCGCAGACGTCGCCGTCGTCAGCCCGCACGGCGCCGCACCGGCCACCCCGTGGACCTGGGAGCTCGAAGATGGCTCCTGGAAGCTGTCCGACACCTCGGCTTGCGTGCTCCTGGAAATGGGCCGCGCTTCCTGCACCGCATAACTTCCAGCTACAACAAGAGCGGCGATCCAGTATCCGGATCGCCGCTCTTGTTGTTTTCGTCTGGTTACTTGGCCGCGGTGTTCGAGCCCTTGCCCGCACGCCGCTGAGGCTTCGGGGTGACCGTTCCTTCGGCCAGACGACGAGCGCTCACGAGGAACGCGGTGTGGCCTTGCATCCGATGCTCGGGGCGCACCGCCAAACCGACGACGTGCCAGCCGCGAACGATCGATTCCCACGAGCGGGGCTCGGTCCAGCATTCCTGCTCGCGCATCGCTTCGACGACCTTCGAGAGCTGAGTAACGGTCGCGACGTAGACGATCAGAACGCCGCCCGGGACGAGGGCCTTCGAAACGGCGGGTAGGACGTCCCACGGAGCCAACATGTCGAGTACGACGCGATCGACCTTGCCGCCGTGCGCTTCCGGATCGAACTCCGCGAGATCGGCGATGGTCAGTTCCCAGTTCGGCGGACGTTCACCGAAGAAGGTCTCGACGTTGCGAACCGCATGTTCGGCATGATCGTCGCGGACCTCGTAGGAGATGACCTTGCCTTCGGGTCCGACGGCACGCAGTAGTGAACACGTCAATGCGCCGGAGCCGGCTCCGGCTTCGAGCACGCGCGCTCCGGGGAAGACGTCGCCCTCGTGGACGATCTGAGCCGCGTCCTTCGGGTAGATGACCTGGGCACCGCGCGGCATGGAGAGCACGTAGTCCACCAGTAGCGGACGCAGGGCGAGGTAGGGCGTGCCGTTGACGGACTTGACGACGCTGCCCTCGTCGGCGCCGATCAGATCGTTGTGAACGATTCCGCCCTTGTGGGTGTGGTACTCACGGTTCGCCTCGAGGACGATCGTGTAGTGGCGTCCCTTGCCGTCGGTCAGCTGGACTCGGTCACCGACTCGGAACGGCCCGGAAGGACGCTTTCCCGGCGCAGTGATGTCAGCTTCTGGAAGCTCTTGTTCGGGAATCTCGGCGACAGCGGACTGCACAACCTCATCCACTTCGGTCGTGCCTTCTTCTGGTTGTAGCTCGTTCGCCATGCGCAGATGATCCCTGTTCGTTTGTTTCCGGTGTCCTCGCCACCGGCTCCGACGGAGTTGTCGGACCAACCGCATAGCCTGCCAGGTGTGAGCTCTGTCGAATTGCCAGCCCCCACTCCAACGGGTGCAACATCACAGGAGCGCCCGCGTAGTCGGCCTGCGCTCTCTCCGTCCCGAGCAGGTGACTACAAGCAGTGTCCCCTGCTCTACCGGTTTCGAGCGGTCGACAGAATTCCGGAAACACCTACCAGGGCCCAGGTCAGAGGCACCGTCGTGCACGCTGCGCTGGAAGCTCTGTTTGCACTTCCGACCGGCCATCGGGTGCCGGACCGCGCGGCCGAGCTCGTCCGTCCCGCGTGGGAACGTGTCAGTGCCGAGAGCCCCGAGGCTGCTGATCTGATTCCGGAGGACGAACTGGACGCGTTTCTCGGCGAAGTCGCCAAGCTGGTCGCGACGTACTACACACTCGAAGATCCCACTCGATTCGATGCCGAGGCGTGCGAGGTGTACGTCGAGACCGAATTGGACAACGGCGTTCGACTCCGCGGCTTCGTCGACCGGATCGACGTAGCGCCGACGGGTGAGGTGCGGGTGGTCGACTACAAGACCGGGAAGGCGCCCCGCGAGTTCACCGAATCCAAGGCGCTCTTCCAGATGAAGTTCTACGCGCTCGTACTGTTGCGCACTCGCGGAATCGTTCCCGCGCAACTGCGGCTGATCTATCTGGCCTCCGGCTCGATTCTCACGTACGCCCCGGACCACGACGAGCTGATCAGATTCGAACGGACCCTCTCTGCCATTTGGAAAGCGATCCTCGCAGCAGGTGCGACCGGAGACTTCAGACCCAAGCCTGGCAAACTGTGCGACTGGTGCGATCACAAGTCACTGTGCCCCTCGTTCGGCGGAACACCTCCGCCGTATCCAGGCTGGCCTGATCTGTTGAGCACCGAACCTGTTGTCGCAAAGGAGAATTCATAACATGACGGACAGTTCGTACTACCGCTACCTCGGAACGACGGAGGAAGGGCACGAGCGGTTCGCGAGCACGCAGGCAACTGTCAGCATCTGGGGCCCGACGCTGCAGCACGGCGCTCCCCCGTCGGCGCTGTTGGTTCGAGCCCTCGAGCGGTGCGGTGCACGCGACGAAACCCGTCTCACGCGCGTTGTCGTCGAGATTCTCGGACCGATTCCGATTGCCGACCTCGAAGTACGGTCCTGGATCGAACGACCCGGTCGCCGAATCGAATTGATCGTTGCCGAGCTGTGGGCGACGACTGCCGACGGATCTGCACGCGCCGTCGCGCGCGGAACGGCCTGGCGGATGGAGACAGTCGATACCGGCGACGTCGTCCACGTTGTCGATCCTCCACTCGAACCCCGCGACAGCGGCACCCCGGGCGTTCTCGAGGGCCTCTGGAGCGTCGGCTATCTCAAGACTCTCGACTGGTCCTGGATTGCTCCGATCGGGTGTGTCGGAACCGGGAAGGTATGGGCGCGCCCCAAGCCCGAGCTGGTCGAGGGCGAGAAGATGTCTGCTCTCGAGCGTTTGTTCGCGGTGGCGGACATCTCCAACGGCGTCGGCGCCAAGCTCGACCCGGAGCACTGGACGTTCCTCAACACCGATCTCACGGTGCATGTCTTCCGTGTGCCCGAGGGCGAGTGGGTCGGTGTCGCCGCCGAAACCACCACCGGTCCGGACGGCGTCGGTATGTGTGCGGGAGTGCTCTACGACGAGCAGGGTGCCGTCGGCCGTATCGCCCAGACTCTGCAGATTCGCGCCCGTTCCTGATTTCCGGGAACGGGCGCGAATGCGCGTAAATCTATTCGGGCAGTGATCAGAAAGCGCGTACCGAGCGGATGTTCGACGCGAGGATGGCCTTGGCGCCGAGTTCCGCCAAGGCATCCATCACCTGGTTGTGCCCCTTGATCGGGACCATTGCGCGAACCGCGACCCAGTCGGGATCGGCCAACGGCGAGAGGGTCGGCGACTCCATACCCGGGGTCATCTTGATGGCGTCGTCGAGGATGGTGCGCGGGCAGTCGTAGTCGATCATCAGATTCTGCTGAGCGAAGACGATTCCGCGTACGCGTTCGATGAGCTGGTTGCGTGCGGGATCGTCCTGCGGAGCGCCGGTGCGCTCGATCAGGACACCTTCGGAATCGCAGAGCGATTCACCGAAAGCAACGAGGTTGTGTTGACGGAGAGTGCGACCCGACCCGACCACGTCGGCGATTGCGTCGGCGACACCGAGCTGAATCGAGATCTCCACGGCGCCGTCGAGACGGATGACGGTGGCGTCGAGTCCACGATCGGCGAGGTCCTTGCGGACCAGGTTCGGGTACGACGTCGCAATGCGCAGGCCGGACAGATCCTCGACCGTCCAATCCTTGCCGGCCGGTGCTGCGTAGCGGAACGACGAACGGCCGAACCCCAGCGACAGACGCTCGGACACGGGAGCTCCCGAGTCGCCGGCGAGGTCGCGACCGGTGATGCCGAGATCGAGCTCACCGGAGCCGACGTAGATCGCAATGTCCTTGGGGCGCAAGAAAAAGAACTCGACCTGGTTGGCAGGATCCAGGACCGTCAGATCACGGGAATCGGTGCGTCGACGGTAGCCGGCCTCGCTGAGGATCTCGGCGGCGGACTCGGACAGTGAGCCTTTGTTGGGAACTGCTACGCGCAGCATGGTGGATGTCCTTTCGGAAGGTGTGGGTGACGTGAGACGACGTGAATCGGAAGCCCTGGACGAGCGAGATGGCGAACATCTCGCTGGTCAGCTCCGATCACAGATGTCGGTACACGTCCTCGAGGGTCAGTCCGCGACCGACCATCAACACCTGCGTCCAGTACAGCAGCTGGGAAATTTCCTCGGCTAGCTGCTCATCGCTCTGGTATTCCGCAGCGATCCACACTTCACCGGCTTCCTCGATGACCTTTTTGCCCTGAGCATGCACACCGGCGTCGAGGGCGGCGACAGTGCCGGACCCCTCGGGGCGAGTAGCAGCACGCTCGGTCAATTCGGCGAACAAGGATTCGAAGGTCTTCACGGGTAGACATTCTTTCACGAGGACGGAAGCGGTTTTCACACCCCCACGAACAGCGGTGTTCACAGGCCTGCGTCGAGGGTGCGCGAACTCACGAATCTGCGGGTCTGCCCGGTGATCGGATCCGGGTACTCGAGTGCCCTCGCCAACAATCGCAATGGCGTGGAGAAGTCGCCGGGCACCGCAGGCAGATACTCGGGGTAGTAATTGTCACCGACGATCGGGACGCCCAGCGAGTTGAGGTGCAGGCGAAGCTGATGGGTCCGGCCGGTCCGTGGGAGCAACCTGTATCGCCCAAGAGTCCGGCCGGCCGAGTCGGTGATCACCTCGATCAGGTCGATCGAGGTCTCACTGTTCGGCTCGCCATCGATCTCGGTAGCCGTCATCTCGCCGTGAACTTTATTGATGCGGCTAAGCACCGTGCGTGGGAAAGTCAGTTCCGGATCGAAGCCTGCGATCGCCTCGTATTCCTTGACGATCCGCTGCTCGGCAAAAAGTTCCTGGTACGGCCGTCGTAGGTCCGGTGTCACCGTGAAGACGATGACACCCGCCGTCATTCGGTCGAGGCGGTGAACGGGCGCAAGATCAGGAAGATCCAAGTCACGACGCAGTCGCACGACGGCGCTTTCGACGATGTGCGCTCCCCGCGGAATGGTCGCCAGGAAGTGCGGCTTGTCGATCACGAGAATCGAGTCGTCGCGGTACAAGATCTCGATCTCGTGCGGTACCGGAATCTCGGGCGCCGGCTCGCGGTAGAAGTACACGAAACGGGTCGGCTGATAGGGCGTTCGGCTCGTGATCTTCCGCCCGTGCTCGTCGACGACGTCCCCGGCGTCGACGAGGTCCGTCCACAGGTCCCGCTCCCCCGGGTGCTCGCCGATCAGGTGCTCGAGGACGGTACGCGCCGACGACTCCGCCGGCATCCGTAGCCGGTCAGGTCCGAGACCGTTTCGGATCGGCAACGGAGCCTTGGGCACTGCTCAGTCCTGCTCGAGGTCTGGTGAACAACTCTCGCAGAGCAATTCGAGCGTTCGGCCGTCGCCGTCGATCCGATTGCGGTACCGCGGTGTCGGAGTACCACAATCGACGCACACGCCGAGTGTCTTGGCTTCGGATGAGAACTCGATGTTCATCCGCTTGTCGAACACGTACAGGGAACCGTCCCAGAGACCGCGGTCGCCGAAAGTTTCGCCGTAACGGACGATTCCGCCGTCCAACTGGTAGACCTCGTCGAAGCCACGTGAGCGCATCAGCGAAGACAACACCTCGCAGCGCACGCCGCCGGTGCAGTACGTGACTACGGCTTTGCCCTTGAGATGGTCGTATTTGCCGCTGTCGAGTTCGTCGACGAAATCGCGAGTGGTGGCGACGTCCGGAACTATCGCATCTCGGAAACGACCGATCTCGGCTTCGAAGGCATTGCGCCCGTCGAAGAACACGACGTCGTCACCGCGACTGTCGACGAGTTCGTGTAGTTCCTTGGGTGCCAGGTGAACTCCGCCGCCGACAACACCGTTCTCGTCGACTTTCAGCTCGTCGGGGGCTCCGAACGTCACTATCTCCGAGCGGGCCCTGACGCTGAGACGAGGGAAGTCGTTCCCGAGTCCGTCCGACCACTTGATGTCCGCGGTACGGAAGGGCTCGTAGCCACGCGTACCGCGGACATATCGCTTGACGTCTTCGATGTCTCCACCGACCGTCGCATTGATCCCGTGAGGCGAGACGATGATTCGGCCGGTGAGGTTGTTGGACTCGGCCAGGCTGTGCTGCCACAGCTTGATCGCTTCCGGGTCCGCCAACGGCGTGAACTGGTAGAAGAGAACAATTTTCGGAATAGCCACAGCAAATCCAGCCTAACGTGCCGCGCTCGAGTGAACGTCGTGAAGATCGTGAATGGACAAGTCCACCAGAGACTCTCGAAACACGCGTCCAGGGCCGGCCGGGACATCGACCTCACACGGAACGACGAGCACCGCGCAACCCGCAGCGTCGGCCGACGCCGTGCCGGTCGGCGAGTCCTCGATCGCGAGGCACTGCGCCGGCTCGAGCCCGAGTAGATGCGCGCCGCGCAGGTACGGATCCGCCGCCGGTTTCCCGTTGGGGACCTCGTCGCCGCACACCGAGTGGTCGAAGAACTCACGGCCGAGCATCCCGAGTGCCCGATCGACCAGTACTCGCTCGGTGTTGGTGACCAGTGCGGAACGCAGACCACCGTCACGCACGGTCGACAGTGCATCGCGAGCACCCGGCCGCCAGGTCACGCCGTCCTCGAACAGATCGCCGACGCGGGTGTACATCCAGTCCTTCGCCTCGGCGATGGCATCTGGATGCTTCTCCAAGCCGAGCGCGTCGAACACCGTCGCCAAGGCGAAGGGGCTCGACGCGCCGATGACGGCGACGCGTGTCGCTTCCGTCATCGGTCCGCCCAGGCGTAGGGACAGCTCACGAAGCGCGATGTCCCACAGCTTCTCCGAATCGAGCAGGGTGCCGTCCATGTCCCACAGCACACCCCCGAGGGTTGATTCGGATACTTCGGTCAACAACTCAGACATTGAAATACTTTGCTTCCGGGTGGTGCAGGACAAAAGCGTCCGTGGACTGCTCGGGATGCAGCTGCAGTTCCTCGGACAGTTCGACGCCGATTCGCTCGGGTTCGAGCAACGCAACCAACTTGGCACGATCCTCGAGATCCGGGCACGCGCCGTATCCGAACGAGTAACGAGCGCCGCGGTACTCGAGATCGAAGTAACCGGCGACCTCGGTGGGGTCCTGCTCCGCGACGGTGTGACCCTCGGGAAGCACAAGCTCTTCACGAACGCGTCGATGCCAGTACTCGGCCAGAGATTCCGTGAGCTGGACGCCGATTCCGTGAACTTCGAGGTAGTCGCGGTACGAGTTCGACACGAACAATTCGTTGGCGAAGTCCGCGATCGGCTGACCCATCGTCACCAGCTGGAACGGAAGAACGTCGACCTGACCGGTTGCCTCGGCGTCCTTGCGCGAGCGGACGAAGTCCGCAATGCACAGGAATCGATCGCGGTGCTGACGCGGGTAGGTGAACCTGAACCGTTCGGGTGCATCCGGTTTGGGCTCGGTGAGCACGATGACGTCGTCGCCCTCCGAGATCGCCGGGAAGTACCCGTACACAACGGCGGCGTGCGCGAGGATGCCCTCGGACGTCAGCCGATCGAGCCAGTACCGAAGCCTCGGACGGCCTTCCGACTCGACCAGTTCCTCATATGTCGGACCGTCGCCCTTGCGCTGACCGCGCAGGCCCCACTGGCCGAGGAAGAGAGCGCGCTCGTCGAGCAGCCCCGAGTACTCGGACAGCGAGATTCCCTTGACGATGCGTGAGCCCCAGAACGGCGGTGTCGGTACCGCGATGTCGGTTGCGACATCGGAACGCTCCGGCAGGACGACGGGAACCGCTGCAGCTTTACGCTTTTCGGCAATGCGCTTGGAACGCTCGTGGCGGGCCTTACGCTCGGCAGCCTTCTCGCGAGCAGCGATGGCCTCCGGGCTGTCCGGCGCGGGGCCACCGCCACGCTTGGTCGTCATGATCTGGTCCATCAAGTTCAGACCCTCGAAGGCGTCGCGGGCATAGCTGACGTCGCCCTCGTACACCTCCTGCAGATCGTTCTCGACGTAGGAGCGCGTGAGCGCCGCACCACCGAGCAGAACCGGGAACTTCTCGGCCACTCCGCGTGCGTTGAGTTCCTGGAGGTTCTCCTTCATCACGACGGTGGACTTCACGAGCAGGCCGGACATGCCGATCACGTCGGCCTTCTTGTCCAACGCGACGTCGAGAATGGTCGCGATCGGCTGCTTGATGCCGATGTTGACGACCTCGTAGCCGTTGTTGCTCAAGATGATGTCGACCAGGTTCTTGCCGATGTCGTGAACGTCGCCCTTGACGGTCGCGATCACGATGCGACCCTTCCCGTCCTCGTCGCTCGCTTCCATGTGCGGTTCGAGGAAGGCCACGGCAGCCTTCATGACCTCGGCCGACTGCAACACGAACGGCAACTGCATCTGACCGGAGCCGAACAGCTCACCGACGGTCTTCATGCCCGACAGCAAGGTCTCGTTGATGATGGCCAGCGGCGGCTTGATCGTCATCGCCTCGGTGAGGTCGTCGTCGAGGCCGTTGCGCTCACCGTCGACGATGCGACGTTCGAGGCGTTCGAACAACGGAAGTCCGGCGAGTTCCTGTGCACGGGACTCACGTGCCGACGCAGCCGATACGCCCTCGAAGAGAGCCATCAGCTTCTGCAGCGGGTCGTAGCCCTCGCTGCGACGGTCGTAGACCAGGTCGAGTGCGGTTTCGCGCTGCTCGTCCGGAATACGGGCCATCGGCAGAATCTTGGACGCGTGAACGATCGCCGTGTCGAGTCCGGCCTCGGTGCACTCGTGCAGGAACACCGAGTTGAGGACCTGGCGAGCGGCCGGGTTCAAACCGAACGAAATGTTCGAGATACCCAGCGTGAAGTGCAGTTCCGGGTACGCAGCCTTGAGCTGACGGATCGCTTCGATGGTCTCGATGCCGTCGCGTCGCACCTCTTCCTGACCGGTGGAGATGGGGAAGGTCAAGGCGTCGACGATGATGTCGGACTCGGCGAGTCCCCAGTTTCCCTTGATGTCCTCGATCAGACGCTTGGCGATGGCCACCTTGGTCTCGGCCGTGCGTGCCTGGCCTTCTTCGTCGATGGTCAGGGCGACGACCGCCGCGCCGTGCTCCTTGACCAACGTCATGATCTTGTGAAAACGCGATTCAGGGCCGGCGCCGTCTTCGTAGTTGACGGAGTTGACGGCGCAGCGGCCACCGAGGTGTTCGAGACCGGCCTGCAGCACGGCAGGCTCGGTGGAGTCGAGCATGATCGGCAGCGTCGATGAAGTCGCCAGACGACTGGCCAGTTCCGACATGTCGGCGGCACCGTCGCGGCCCACGTAGTCGACGTTGAGGTCGAGCATGTGTGCGCCGTCGCGGGTCTGGTCCTTGGCGATGTCCAGGCACTTCTGGTAGTCCGCGGAGAGCATTGCCTCGCGGAAAGCCTTGGAGCCGTTGGAGTTCGTGCGTTCACCGATCATCAGGATGCTGGCGTCCTGCTCGAACGGCACCGCCGAGTACAGCGAAGAGGTGCTCGGCTCGTGGATCGGAGTGCGCTGGGCCTTCTCGACCTGACGAACCGCGTCGGCGACGGCGCTGATGTGCTCGGGTGTCGTACCACAGCATCCACCGACGAGACCGAGTCCGAACTCGGAGACGAAACCACTGAGCGCTTCGGCCAATTCGTCGGCGGTCAGCGGGTACTCGGCCCCCTTGGGGCCGAGCTGCGGCAGACCGGCGTTGGGCATGACCGACACCGGCAGCGTCGAGTACTTGGAGAGATGTCGGAGATGTTCGCTCATCTCGGCCGGCCCCGTGGCGCAATTCAGGCCGATCATGTCGATCCCGAGAGGCTCGAGTGCCGTCAATGCTGCACCGATCTCACTGCCCAGGAGCATCGTTCCGGTTGTCTCGACCGTCACGTGCGTGATGATCGGCAGCCGCAGTCCGAGTTGCTCCATCGCACGCTGACTGCCGAGGATCGCGGCCTTCACCTGAAGCAGGTCCTGGCAGGTTTCGACGAGGATGGCGTCGGCGCCACCGTCGATCATGCCGAGCGCAGCTTCGGTGTATGCATCACGAAGGACTGCATACGGTGCGTGTCCGAGACTGGGGAGCTTGGTTCCCGGTCCCATCGAGCCGAGTACGAAACGGGCCATGCCGTCGCGGCCGGGTCCCATCTCGTCCGCTACTTCGCGGGCGAGAGCAGTGCCTTTTTCCGCGAGCTCGCGGATCCGGTGAGAGATGTCGTAGTCGGCGAGGTTGGGCAGGTTGCAACCGAAGGTGTTGGTCTCGACGGCATCGGCACCAGCGGCGAAGTACGCACGGTGGATGTCTTTGAGCACGTCGGGACGGGTGTCGTTGAGGATCTCATTGCACCCCTCGAGGCCGAGGAAGTCGTCCAGGGTGAGGTCCGCGGCCTGCAACATGGTGCCCATCGCTCCGTCGCCGATGACAACGCGCTGTTTCAGCGCATCAAGCAGGGCAGAGTTAAATGGGGCAGACATGCCGTCCAGAGTAGTGGGCGCACCGACAAGCTCTGGCCGTAGGCTGGGTGGGTGAGTCCAAGTGAGTTCCCCGTCACTCCCGACGGCCCGGTCGATTTCGACGATTCCGCGGCCTTCGAGAGTCCTGACGGCTTTGCCGTCGACAGCAGCGACCGCCTTGAAGGCGACATCCCTGTCCTTCGTGATCCCATCCTCGTTGCAGCTTTCGAGGGCTGGAACGACGCCGGTGACGCGGCCAGTGGTGCGGTCGAACATCTCGAGCTGATCTGGGACGCCCAGCCGCTCGCCGAACTCGATTCCGAGGACTACTACGACTATCAGGTCAACCGTCCCACGGTCCGTCAGGTCGACGGAGTGACCCGCGAAATCGTCTGGCCGGCAACACGTTTGTCGGTCTGTTCACCTCCGGGTAGTGAGAGCGACATCGTCCTGCTTCGCGGGATCGAACCCAACATGCGGTGGCGCAGTTTCTGCGAGGATCTGCTCGAGCTGATCGACCAACTGAACGTCAAGACCGTGGTCATCCTCGGCGCCCTGCTCGCCGACACTCCGCACACCCGCCCGGTACCGGTCACGGGCACGGCGTACAGCAGCGAATCCGCTGCACGATTCAACCTCGAACAGACCCGCTACGAAGGGCCGACGGGCATCACCGGAGTCCTTCAGGACGAGTGTGTTCGTGCTGGTGTACCCGCCATTTCGTTCTGGGCGGCGGTTCCGCACTACGTGTCGCAGCCACCCAACCCGAAGGCCACCGTGGCCCTCCTTCAACGGGTTGAGGATGTGCTCGACATCGAGGTCCCCCTCGGGGAACTCCCGGCTCAATCGGAGGATTGGGAGGAAGCGGTCAACGAAATGACCGCGGACGACGAGGAAATCGGCGAGTACGTGCGCACTCTCGAGGAACGGGGGGACGCCGAGACCGACATCAGCGAAGCGATCTCCAAGATCGACGGCGACGCCATCGCCGCGGAATTCGAGCGCTACCTCAGACGGCGAGGCCCCGGCAGCTTCGGACTGTGAGCAAGAACACCCCAGGAGGCGACGGCGGGAGTCCACAGCGCCCACTGCGCCTCCGGCTGCAACTGATCGCGCTGTACGCCGGCGGGTTCCTCGGCCCGTTCGGCGGCGGTGTGGTTGCTTCCATCCTCCCCGAGATCGGTGACGATCTCGGGGTCGGACCATCGGCGGCAGCCTCTTCGCTCACCGCGTACCTGCTCCCCTTCGCCGCTCTGATGTTGGTGTCGGGGACGCTCGGAACACGCTGGGGCAAAGTCCGGACGGTACGGATCGCATACGGGGTCTACGTTTTCGCGTCGTTGGCATGCTTCCTGGCCCCGACTCTCGAAATCTTTCTGGCCGCCCGGGTACTACAGGGCTCCGCGAACGCATTCACCACACCGCTACTGCTTGCCTCTCTGGCGGCCGCAACACCGCAGGCCCGACTGGGTCGGGCCCTCGGCGCCTTCGGTGCCTTCCAGGCCGCAGGGCAGTCGTCGGCTCCACTGATCGGCGGTCTGGCGGCTGAATTCGACTGGCGTCTTGCCTTTCTCGTCATTGCAGTGGTCGCAGGCATCCTGGGTGCCGTCGGACTCCCGAAGTCGGAAACACCGACAGCGACTGCTCCCGCACGCCTGCGTGATGCACTTCGCCCGGAAGTGCTCCGCATCGGCATCGCTGCACTGCTCGGCTGGGGCGCTCTCGGTGGGCTGAGCTTCCTGCTCGCCTTCCGCTTCGAAGACGAGTTCGGACTGTCCCCCACTGTCCGCGGCCTACTGCTCACCGTCTTCGGTGTGGCCGGCATCCTCTCGGCCCGGCGCATCGGAATCCTCATCGATCGCATCGGCGCACGTTCATCGGTGATGATCGGCGCCCTGGGCGGTGCTGTCCTGGTCTCCATCGTCGGCCTCGCCGGCCTGGTGCCTGTGATCGCGATCGCATGGTTTGTCGCAGGCGTCGCGAGCCAGTTCGTGCTGGTCGGCGTCAATGCGGCGGTACTCGGCTCCGAGGGGCCTAACCGCGGCGGCGCCGTGTCGGTCGTGCAAGCGATGCGCTTCGGCGGCGCTGCCCTCGCTCCCCTGGCGTTGACCCCGATCTACGACTCCTCGCCTGTCGCGAGCTTCCTGATCCCTGCACTACTGCTCGCCGTCGTCGCTCCCCTGGTCATGCCGAAGCAACGCTGATCGGTCTTTGCCATTTTCGGAATTCGAGTTGTGCGGATGGTGAAGTTCGCCGGTGAAAGTGACCACCGTTGTGTGTGATGGCGTGACCGAGCAATATTCGGAAAATCTAGTGTTTCCGTCAACGACAGATATTGATACCATTGGAACATGAGCGAATCTGAATCGGAACCGGAACGGCCGATCGACATTTTTCGACGATCGGTTGCCGTCATCGAAGAAAATTTGCCTCCTACCTGGTCTTTGTCGACGCAGCGCTCCCCCGACCTGTCCGAGGCCCCGCTCCGACTCGACCTCCGCTCCCCTGACGGCGCGGTGGCCAAATTCGGCGTCTACGCCGCGCACGGTGTCCTGAGCAGCGACGTTCCCGGTATCGCCGATCGCTTCCCCACCGGTCAATCGGGCTTCGTGTGCGCAAAATATCTGTCCGAGCCCGTGCGCCGGCAGCTCGATTCCCACGCGATCTCGTACGCAGATGCCACGGGCAACGTGTCGTTGACCGCTGATCGACCTGCAGTCTGGGTGCGTGGACGCGGAGCCGACGCCGACCCGTGGCGGGGGCCCGGACGTCCTTCCGGACAGCTGACGGGCGATCCGTCAGCTCGCGTCGTGCGAGCGCTTGCCGATTTCGCGGCGCCGCTGGCGATCACTGCCTTGGTGCGCCTGGCCGGTGCGTCGACGGGAGCAACCTATCGGGTGGTTCAGACACTGTCGGATCGTGAACTGGTGACCAGGCTCCCCCGCGGTGGGATCGGCGACGTCCGCTGGCCGAAGATGCTTCGGGAATGGGCAGCTGAAGCCGGCACCAAAGCGCCGACGCCTCACGGCTTTCACGCGCCGGACGGTCTGGAGGCTCTCTTCGATCAACTGCGTCAACTCAGCGGTCACATCTATGCCGGTACCGCCTCGGTGGCCGCTGCGCCCTTTGCTCGGTATGCGCCCACCCGACGTGCTCACTTCCATGCCGACAACGTCGATCAGTTCGCCGACGCTCTCGGCCTGCGGCGAGTGGAATCCGGCGGTGACGTGTGGATCACCGCTCCCGTCTCACCGTCCGCGTTCGACCGATTGCTCACTCGCGACGGCATTCGCATCGTCGCACCCAGCCAGGCGTTCGCCGATCTGCTGGTCGGTCCGGACTCCGACGAGGCGGCAGCCGAGCACCTGCTCACATGGATGATCGAGAACGAATCGCAGTGGCGACGCGCCGCATCCCCTGCTACGGATCGCCCGTAGGAAAAAGAGGGGCCGTCTCTCGCCTACCCTGTCATGGTGGAAGAAACGAGTGCGCCCGATTACGCCGCGTACGCCGACACCAATCGACTGAAGCTGTTTTCGTTCACGATCGCGGAAAAACGGGCCGAGTACCTCTGGGTGCTCCGTGCCTTCGACCATGCTCGCGCCAACTACACAGTGCTGCTGCATGCCGGAACCGTCGCGCAAATCCTCGAGAAGATCGGTGGCTCGGATCCGGCGGCCGATCTGTCGGCGGCGGAGGTCACTCCCCTGTTGGATCAGCTTCACGTCTGGGAGATCCTCGAGCGCAGCTACGACGGCACCCGCGCGGCCACGCTGGCCGAGTACCGTAATCGCCACTTCGTCTACCAGTTCGGTCAGGCCGGATATCAGGTCTATCGATCGGTCGAGGACGTTCTTGCCGCCCGCCTGGACTCGGCGTCGCTTTCGCGTCTCGCCTTGGCGGATCTGCTCGCAGACATGTCCGAACTTGCCGAAGCCAACCGCAGTTCCGACGGCGACCTGATCTTCCGCAAGCTCAAGCGCCTGGACTCGACGCTCTCCGACATGGCTGATCGAGCCGCGCACTTCTATCTGACACTGGGCGACCTGGTACGTACCACGGAGATCACTCCGCAGGCTTTCCTCACGCACAAGGACGCTCTGCTGACTCACATGCGCGAGTTCAGTTCCGACCTGGCGCGCTACGCCCCCAAGCTCAAGGAAGCGATCGAGCACGTCGAATCCACCGGTGTCGATCGCATGATCCGCCTCGCCGCGGCCAGTGACGAGCGGGTGTTCGTCCCGATCACCGAACGTGAAGACGATTGGGCGGCGCGGTGGCGAGGATTGACCGCCTGGTTCGTCTCCGCGGAATCGGGGATCAGCGAGTCCGAACGCCTCCGTGAGGGCACGATGAGTGCGATCGCCGCGGTTCTGGCCCTCCTTCGCCGCGTCACGGAGACCCGTCGCGGCGGCGTCAGCCGCGAGAGCCAGCTCCGGCACCTCGCCGGCTGGTTTGCCGCCACGCCGTCCGAAGACGCAGCTCATGCTCTGTTCCAGGCAGTGTTCGACCTCGGCCGTCCACGCCATCTCTCGATGGTGCATCCGGACGCCGACATCATTTCTCACTCGCGTTCGTGGTGGGAGGCGCCGCCGGTGGAGATCGCACGAACCCTCGCCGAAACCGGCCGTCCGCCCTCACCCGGATTGCCGAGCAAGGTCGCCCGCAACGACGGCAGCATCCGCCGACTGCGCGAAGAGCAGTTGGCGGCGCAACGTACCCGCAGCGCCGCCGCGCAATCTCTCGCGTCGAACGGTGTCTATCAGCGTGAACTCAACGAGCAGGAGACCGAAGTTTTGCTGAGTTTGCTCAATGCAGCATTGACCGCACGTGTTCCGGTGGTGGGACGCGTCAAGAGCTCCACCGGTAGCGAGAACGGGGTGAAGCTGACACTGAGTCCCTCGGACGGTTCGACCACCATCAAGACCGCCCGCGGGCGTATGCATCTCGACGGTATCGAGGTCAGTGTTCGATGAGAGCTCGCGAGATCACGCCCCTTGCCCTCGATTCGTACCAACGCGCGGCGCGCGTCATTCTGTCCAACCACCTGATCACCTCGACGTATCCGGATCGAATTGCGTTGCCGCTCTTGCGCCGTTGGGCCACCGAGCTGCGTGACGACCTACTGGAACTGTTCGGCTACCGCCTCGAGGTGACAGAGACCACCGCGCGCCTGTTCACGGTGTCGGATCGACTCAACCCGTCGGCACCGGCCCGGACTGCCTCCGAGCGAACCTTCGATCGCACGCGCTACGCGTACCTGGCGTTGTGCCTGGCCGCGTTGGGCCGCGCCGGAAACCAGATCACGTTGTCGGAATTGGCCGATCACGTCGCGGCCGACGCCGCGCAGGTGGACGGCGTCGAACTGTCCACCGATCGTGCGTCGGACCGCGACGCATTCGTCGACGCCGTCGGTTGGCTCGGCGTCAGGGGCGCCATCGCCCTGGCCGACGGTGACGCTAACGGCTGGGCGTCCAATCCCGAAGCGGGCGAAGCGCTTTACGACATCGATCGTTCCGTCGTCGTCGCCCTCTTCCGTCCGCCGCGTGCCCTGCAGCACCTGCACTCCATTCGAGGACTGTTGGCCGCCGAGACCTCGAGCGCCTCCGAGGACGACGGAATTCCCGTGGACGCGAAGGAGATCGGCCGCCGGGTCCGCCGGGCTCTCGTCGAGCGGCCGGTCGTACTGGCCGGCGAACTCGATCAGCACGAGTTGATCGCGTTGGCGCAGCCCAAGACCGCGTCGGAGGTCGAACTCCTGACGGGGTTGGTGGCCGAGCGCCGTGCCGAGGGGATCGCGATGATCGATCCCACCGGTCGCCTCTCCGACGTCCGCTTCCCGAGTACCGGAACGATCGCTCAGGTGGCGCTACTCCTCGCCGGCGAGATTGCCGACCGTGTACTCGACGTCGACGCTCCCGAACTGCCGAAACTCCCGATACCGCACGTGTCGGACGATCACCTCATCGAACAACTCGATGCCGCCATCCCCGAGGCCGGGATCTTCGAAGACCTCGCAGACGAGGACGACGAATTCGCGCTGCCTGCCGGCGAACCGGCCGAGCCACCGGAACCCGTCACGTACCCGAAAATCGACGACGACTGGCTCGCTGACAAGGTCACCGAGTTGGTGGATCAGTTCGGACGAACCTTCGCGGCGCAGTGGCAGGCCGATCACAACGGACTGCGCAAGCAGGCCCTCGGATTGTTGCAGCGCCTACGCCTGACGCACGCGGTCGACGGCGGAGTACTGGTGTTGCCCGTGCTGGCCCGGTACCGAGACGTCGTGGTCTCCGTGCGTGAAAGAGACCCTCACATCGATTTCGCGGTGGACAACTCCGCACCGGATCCGGTCGACGAGTTCGGCCCCGGATCTTCCCCCAACGGCGAACTATCAGAGGTAGAGAACGTATGAGCAACGCCCGCTTCCGACCTACTCGGGCTGGAATCATCAACCTCTGGGACTACCGCGACCAAGAGTTCTCGTTCGCCGACGGTCGACTGGTTCTACGAGGGCCCAACGGATCCGGTAAGACCAAGGCCCTCGAGGTCTTGTTCCCGTTCGTCTTCGACGGTCGCATCGAACCGCGGCGCCTCAACCCGTTCGCCGGTGAAGAGCGCACCATGAAGTCCAATCTGCTCTACCGCGGTCAGGACAGCGCGCACTCGTACGTGTGGATGGAGTTCTGCCGCGGCTCCCTCGAAGATCCCGAGTCGGTGACCGTCGGGATCGGCATGCGTGCCACCCGCACCAACGACAAGGTCACCCGCTGGTACTTCGTCGCCGACGGCCGCGTCGGGGTCGACTTCTCGCTGATCGGCAACGACGATCGTCCTCTCACCAAGAAGCAGCTGGCCGAACAGCTCGGAAGCGACTCCATCACCGACCGCCCCCTCGACTACCGCACCGCGATCGACGCGCGGATGTTCGGTCTCGGTGTGCAGCGTTACGACCAGCTGATCAACCTCATTCTCACGCTTCGCCGACCCCAGCTCGCGAAGAACCTTGATCCGAAGGGCCTTTCGCAGGCGCTCACCGACGGCCTCCGTCCGCTCGACGATCAACTCGTCCTCGAAGCTGCGCGTTCGTTCAGCGACATGGAGGAGGTCGGCCGCGCGCTCGAGGGACTCGCGGCCGCCGATCAGGCAGCACAGAGTTTCATCGGGGTCTACACCAAGTACCTGCGTCAGCAGTCGCGCGGAGAGATCGAACAGGTCAGCACCCGCCTCGCAGCGGTCACCAGAGGTGTTGCCGCCATGGACGAGTCGTCGCTCGCCCAGACCCGCAGCCGTGAAGCACGCGCAGCAGCCGAGGAGCGCTTCAACCAGGCCGAACAGGCACTCGAGAATGCGCGCGCCAATGTCGAAGCGTTGCAACGCTCGAGCGCCTACGAAGGCAAACAGCAGCTCGACGATCTCGCCCAGGCGGTCGCGACGCTCAAGCTCTCGACCGAGCAGCAGGCAGACAAGTCGCGGAAAGCGCAGGCCGCACTGGCGCAGCGCGGCGACGAAGCCGACAAGGCCGCATCGTCGGTCAAGCGTGCGGCCGAAGCACTCTCACGCGCCGAGGACGAACTGCAGGCAGCCGCCGAGGACGCCGGCATCGTCTGGACTCCCCTACCCGACGGCTCACGCAGCGACCAGATCACGGCAGCCGTCCGTGGACATGCCGAAGAGCGTGACGGGGACGTACGCGTCGTCCGCGCCGCTCTGGCGACCGTCGAGAAGGCCGCGACCGAACGCTCCCGGGCCGAAAACAGCTCGCGCCGTGGACAAGAGCTGCTCGAAGCGTCCAAGGCCGCTGTGCTCGAGGGCGAAGCTGCCGTGGAACTCGCACGCAGTCAGTGCGCCAGTGGGCTGCGCGCGTGGTGGACCGATCACTCTTCGTTGTTCTCAGCTGTCGGCGCAGACACGTCGCTGTTCGAGGCTCTCGACGCGGCGCTCGCCGAAGTCGGCGACGAGGACGCTCCGGCGCTGTCCGCAGTTCTCACCGAGCACACCGAGGCAGGCACCGAGACGCTGCGCGAGCGACGTCGTGAGGCCGAAGCTGAAATATCGGCATCACACGCCTCGATCGCAGCTCTGAAATCCGAGCGCAAGGCCGTCTCGGCGGAACACGACGACGCTCCGCCGGCCTTCCACGCACGCACCGACAACCGCAGCGATCTGGGTGGGGCACCGCTGTGGCAGCTGGTGCGCTTCGCCGATTCCGTCGAACCAGACGTGGCCACGGGAATCGAATCCGCACTCCAGGCGGCAAATCTGCTGGACGGCTGGGTCTGCCCGGATGAGACGATTCCCGATCACGTCAGTGAGCAGTTCCTGACCGCTCTGCCGGTCAAGCAGCGCCCGAAGGGACGAACGCTGGCCGACGTCCTCGAGGTCGAAGGCAATGCCGACGTACCCGACGCTCGGGTACAGGACATTCTCGCGTCGATCAGTCTCGTCGAGGCACCGGGCGACTCCGATGCAAGCGTCGCGATCGGCGTCGACGGCCGCTTCTGGCAAGGTGTCGCGCGTGGCCGGCACGTCAAGGCCGACGCCGAGTACATCGGCACGACAGCGCGGGCGCGTCGACGCGAAGCTCGGATCACCGAGATCGACGCGGCTCTGGAAGAACTTGCCGCGGCAGTCGATACGGCCAAGGCACTGGTGACGCAGACCAACGAGCAGCTGAGCCGAATCAACTCTGCGGCAAAGGAATTGCCGAAGACAGGGTCGATCCTGCGCGCACTCAAGACCGTCACCGAATCCGCCGGAGCACTCCGCACTCGCTCGGAGGCCACGGAAACGGCACAACGCGAACTCGATGCGGCGATCGCCGATCTCGCGGCGAAGGAAAAGCAACTCCGAGCCACGGCGTCGCAGCACCGGACCCCGCACGTCGGCCGTGAACTCGACTCCCTCGCCGCAGCCATCCGTCATTTCGAGAAGCAGGGCGAACTGGCACTGCGCTGCCGACGCGAGCATGCCAAAGAAGTCGAACTCGAACGCGAGTCCCGCGACCGACTCGACGAATCACGTGCCAATGCCGAGGAATTCGCCGAGGAAGCCGCCATCGCCGAGGAGAGTCTGCTCCAGCAGGTGCAGCGTCTCGAGACACTGCGCGACACCCTCGGTGCGAGCGCCGAGCAGATCGATCTGGACCTGGCAAAAGCCCGCGCGAAGATCGAGGAATGCAAGGTCGAGCAGCGTGCAGCGCGAAAGGCATACGACGCCGCGGTGCTCCAGATCGGCACAGCCGAGGGTGCGTACAACACCGCTGTCGAGACGCTTCGGCACACCCTGACCGAAACCCGCAGTGATGCAGAGCGACTCGCACCCTATGCTCGTCCGGATCTACTCGAGTTGTTGGGCGTCAAGGAACATCTGAGCTGGCCGGCAAGTTCGGCGGCGTGGATGAGCCCCGATCAGTTGGTCTACCGCATCCAGAACGAAGATCGCAGTGAGGACGCGGCCCACCCGCCGGTCCTGCCCGAAGACGTCGACAAGTTGTACCGAGCGCTCGAGGCTGCGACCTCGGCGGTACGCGTCACCGACGGCGCCCGCAAGGCAACCCGCACGGCACTGACCTCGGCGTTGCAGGACTTCGACGCCCAACTCGCAGCGGCCGGACAGGACTACCGTCTGCAGTGGGATGCACCGGACGGACTGACCGTCGTACGAGTGCAGGATGATCAGGGCTATTCGTCGATCGGTGAATTCGCAACGCGGATCCACGATGCTCGCGGCGATCAGGAGCAGTTGCTCACCGAATCCGAGCGTCGCATTCTCGAAGACGCCCTGCTGACCGGATTGGCTCAGCAGATTCACGAGCGCACCGTCGACGCACGCGAGTTGATCGCTCAAATGGGCACCGAGATGCGTGAGCGTCGTATGTCCTCGGGCAACACCATCGGAGTTCACTGGGTGCTCGCCGACAATCTCGACGACAGCTCGCGGGCGATCTCCAAGCTGCTGGATCGCGATGCGTCGGCCCTCGGCGTCGACGAACTGGCCACTCTGCGAGCACATTTCGCGACCCAGATCCGCACCGCCCGCGCCGCGCATCCCGAGCGTTCGTACCCGGAGATCCTGTCGTCGGCGCTCGACTACCGCCAGTGGCGCGTGTTCTCGTTCACCCTCATCAGCGGTCAGGGCAAGGAGGACCGGCTGACCGTTGCGCGACACAGCGCACTGTCCGGTGGCGAGCAGTCGGTTTCACTGCACCTTCCGCTCTTCGCGGCGGCGCACGTCATGCTGGACTCGGCCGACCCGCACGCCCCACGTCTGCTGGCACTGGACGAGGCTTTCGCCGGTGTCGACGACAACGGTCGCAGCGAACTGCTCGGTTTGAGCGTTCAGTTCGACCTGGATCTCTTCATGACCGGCTACGACCTGTGGATCACGTACGCGGACGTCCCGGGGTGTGCTCACTACGATCTCGCGCACTCCACGGCCGAGCAGGCAGTCAGCGCGGCGCTGCTGGTGTGGTCGAACGGTGAGCTGCTCGCCGAGCACGACGGAACCGATCTGGCGAGGGCGTTGGGCTCGCCGCTGCGGCGCCGGGTGCCGACACCAGCCGAAGGTGCGCTGGACTACGCCTAGAAACTGCTGTGCGCCTTTATTAACCGCGGGCGGTTAATAAAGGCGCACAGCAGGGGTTCAGCGAAGCGAAATACCCAGCAAAGCGTCGACGGCATCGGCGAACTCGCCGGGTGCCTGCGCGTCGGATCCGCCGCCCTCGATTGCTCGACGTGCCCAGCCGTCGAGCGCGTCGAGCGCCTTCGGGGTGTCGAGGTCGTCGGCAAGGTGCTGACGCAACCGTGCGACGGTGTCGGTGGCGGACGGCGCGGAACCGAGGGCGGCCGCCTCCCGCCACAGCTTCAGACGTGACTGCGCATCCTCGAGGACCTGTTCGGTCCAGGCGCGATCCTGGCGGTAGTGACCGGAGAGCAGTCCGAGGCGGATCGCTGCGGGGTCCACCCCTTCGCCGCGCAGCTTGGAGACGAAGACCAGGTTCCCGCGGCTCTTCGACATCTTCTCGCCGTCGAGGCCGATCATGCCGGTATGCACGTAGTGCCGCGCGAAACGGCGATCACCCGTTGCCGATTCCGCATGTGCTGCCGAGAACTCGTGGTGCGGGAAGATCAGGTCGCTGCCGCCGCCCTGGACGTCGAATCCGGAGCCGATGCGATTGAGCGCAATGGCAGCGCATTCGATGTGCCAACCGGGGCGTCCCGGCCCGAAGGGTGAGGGCCACGAGGGCTCGCCCGGACGCTCGGCACGCCAGACGAGTGCATCGAGCGGATTGCGCTTTCCGACGCGATCGGGATCTCCGCCGCGTTCGGCGAAGAACTTCTCCATCGTCGCGCGGTCGTACCCCGACTCGTAACCGAACTGCTCGGTAGCGTCGGCACGGAAGTAGACGTCGGGGAACTCGGCGTCGTCGACGATGTATGCGGCGCCGGAGGCCACGAACTTCTCCACCAACTCGACTACTTCGTTCACCGATTCGACGGCGCCGATGTAGTCCTTCGGCGGAAGCACGCGCAGCGCTTCCATGTCCTCGCGGAAGAGAGCCGTCTCACGCATGCCGAGGACGATCCAGTCCTCGCCGTCGCGGTTGGCGCGCTCGAACAGCGGGTCGTCCACGTCAGTCACGTTCTGGACGTAGTGAACGTCGTGTCCGGCGTCGCGCCAGATGCGGTTCACGAGGTCGAACGTGAGGTACGTGGCCGCGTGACCGAGGTGGGTGGCGTCGTACGGGGTGATGCCGCAGACGTACATCGTCGCCTTCTTGCCCGGAGTGACGGGGCGAACCTGACGGTCGGCTGTGTCGTACAGCCGCAACGGCGGCCCCTGACCGGGAACGGACGGGAGTGCGGTATCGGACCAAGACTGCATGCTGCCGAGCCTAGTGGAGACTGCTCTGGGGCTGGGAAGGTGCTGGCTGATCCTGCTCCGGTTCGGGCGTCGACGCGAGCTTGCTCGGCCACCAGATCTTCTGACCGATGTCGTAGGTCAAGGCCGGGACCAGCAAGGATCGGACGATCAGGGCGTCGAGTAGGACACCGAACGCCACGATGAACGCGATCTGTGCGAGGAACAACAGCGGGATCACCGCCAACGCCGAGAAGGTTGCTGCCAGAACAACTCCGGCAGAGGTGATCACTCCACCGGTCACGGTGAGTCCTCGCAGCGCACCCGCCCGAGTGCCGATCTTCAGCGCTTCCTCACGCACCCTCGTCATGAGGAAGATGTTGTAGTCGATTCCCAGCGCCACGAGGAACACGAACGCGAACAGCGGGACCACCGGATCCGCGCCCGGGAAGCCGAAGATGTGGTCGAACACCAGCGACGAAATGCCCAGTGTCGCAGCAAACGAGAGCACAACGGTGCCCATGAGGAGCAGCGGTGCGAGCAGCGAGCGCAGCAGGAGCGAGAGAATCACGAAGACCACGATGATCACCACGGGAATGATCAGTGTCCGGTCCCGCGTCGAGGTGGTCTTGGTGTCGAGGTCGGTCGCGGTCACACCGCCCACCAACGCATCGGCACCGTCGACGGCGTGAACTGCATCACGTAGCCGAACAATCGTGTCTTCGGCCGCGAGCGAATCGGCAGCGTCAGTCAGCGTCGCCTGCAGGGAGACTCGTCCGTCGACCACCAGAGGTGCTCCCCCGTTCTGGACAACACTCACATCGCTGACACCTTCGACGCGACTCGCTTCGACGACGGCATCGGCTTGGTCGGCATTGGCGATCACCACCGCCGGCGACCCGGAACCCGCGTCGAAGTGCTCACCGAGAATCTCCTGGCCTGCAACCGAATCGACGTCGAGCAAGAAGATGTCGGACGAAGAGACACCGCTGGCTTTGAACTGCGGCATCATCAGCGCGAAGATCACAAGCACCAGCGTCGACGCCACCCAGAAGCGGCGCGGATGCCGACCGATTCGAGCAGCGAGCCCGGCCCAGAACCGGTGATCGCTCGCCTCGTCGTGGTGCTCGCGGTCGGCGTCGAACTTCGGTGTGGTCGGCCAGTACGCCGTCCTCCCGAACAGAACGAGGACAGCAGGTAGGAACGTCATCGATGCGAGGAAGGACGCGGCGATGCCGATGGCGGCCACCGGACCGAGTCCGCGGTTCGAGTTCAGGTCGGAGAGCAACAGGCACAGAACGCCCGCGATGACCGTTCCGGCAGATGCTGCAACTGGTTCGAGCGTCGCGCGCCACGCAGTGCGCATTGCTGCGTACTTGTCCTTCTCGATCCGCAGTTCCTCCCGGTAGCGAGAGACCAGAAGTAGCGCGTAGTCGGTGGCGGCACCGAACACGAGGATGAACAGGATGCCCTGGCTCTGACCGTTCAGTGCGATGACGTCCGCGTCGGCGAGCAGATACACGAGCAAGCTCGACAATCCGAGCGCGAAGATCGCCGAGAAGATCACCACGAACGGCAGGATCGGGCTCCGGTAGACGACGATCAGGATCAGGATCACGACGGATCCGGCAACCAACAACAGCAGTCCGTCGATACCGGCGAATGCTGCCGACAGATCCGCAACCTGCCCGGCGGGACCGGTGACCTTGACTGTCAGTCCGTCGGGGCTCGACTCGAGCGCCGCGCGCAGCGCTTTCACGCTGTCCTTGACCTCGAGGGTGCTGTCGACGGGCAGGAACATCTGGAGCGCCTGCCCGTCGGCCGACGGGATCGGCGGCGATGCGGCGTCACCGAATCCCTCGGTACCGACAAACGAATCGACGGTCTGGGACAGGAAGGTGGAGTCGGTGGGCTCGAGTCCACCGGATCGTTCCGCCACGACGATGGCCGGCACGAAACGTGTGTCCGTGAAGCTCTCTTGAAGCTTCGCCACCTCGGTGGCTTCTGCCGAGGCCGGCAGGAACGACGTGTTGTCGTTCTGCTGCACCGTGCTGAGCTTTCCGGCGAACGGCCCGCCGAATCCTCCGATGGCCAGCCAGCCGATCACGAGGAGAGCTGGCACAATCCATCGAAGGCGACGAACAGGACGATTTTGTACTGGTGTGCTCACTGGGTCTCCAGGGATCGGCAGCAGAGAGGGCTTGCCGACTATTTTGTTCAGCATGCTGAGTAATTGCAAACGGAAGGCACGAACATGAGTAGCGACGGCCTGGACGACTGGCCAACCGGCCGACTGTTGTCCACCGCTGCACGCCTGGTAGAGCACTCGTGGGAGAAGGTTCTGCGGTCTCAGGACATGACGCACGCCGGACTGATCGTGCTCCACTCCATCGCCGGTGGACCCGCGTCGCAACGCGACATCGCAAAGAATGCCCGAGTAACCGATCAAACGATGAGCCGCACCATCGATCGCCTCGAACGAGCGGGTTACGTCACCCGAGACACCGATCCGCGCGACGAACGTCGGCGCGTGATCGCGATAACCGACGCCGGACGACTCACCTACGAGCGACTGCTCACGCTCGAGAAGGAAGACGCCGCATTGACCGTCGGTGTCGGGGACGTCGCCGCGCTGCGCGAACAACTACTGCGGTTGGTTCGCTCGCCCGGATTGAAGACGGCAACTCGCGAACAGCAAGAACCTGCGCGCGAGTAGAAGGCGCGGCTAGAAAGCCGGCCAGGGAATCGTTCGATGGCCGTTCGGTTCGGGCATCACCGCGGACTCGGCGAACTGCATCGCCCGCACGGCCAAGGCCACGACTTCTTCTTCGGTGATCAGTTCGGACAACTCGTCCCCGAGATCCCCGTCGAGGGTTGTCGCGAATTCGGCGACGTCGGCGATCAAGGCACCGGGTACGGGCTGGCCGGCCCAGCCCCACAACACGGTCCGCAACTTGTTCTCCGAGTGAAGACAAATTCCGTGATCAACTCCGTACACCGAGCCGTCGACGCCTTCGAGGGCGTGACCACCTTTGCGGTCGGCATTGTTGATGAGGACGTCCAGAACGGCCATTCGCTGCAGCCGTGGATCGTCCGCATGGATCAGCGAGACGGGTTCGCCCTCCGAGTCGAAGGCCTGCAGGACCTCGAACCACCCGGGCGGAACATTGCCGGGACTGCACAGGTCGACCATCTCGAGTCCGCCAGATCCGTCCGCACGGCGATCGACGGTGTCGATCCATCGCTGCACCATTCCCGGCCCGAAAGGCCCGTCCCGCAACACTGTTCGCGGAATCACACCCCAGCCCAGCGCCTCTGACACCCGGTACGACGCGACCTCACGCCCCGCCAGAGTGCCGTCCGGGAAGTCCCACAGCGGACGCTCCCCACGCACCGGCTTGTAGACCACACGGGTGGACTGCTCCCCCAGAGTCGACTCGCACACCAGCGTGGCGTTGCTCGCTGTCGTGATCTGACCGATGAGCGTCAGATCACCCTCGAGCAGAACGTCCGGCACACCAGGTTCGGACACGACGTCAGACCTCGTCGTCGTCTGCGTCGTCGATCGCAAAACCGAAGGACTCGCCGCGACGGTATCCGTTGGTGCGGATGCACACGTGCCCCTCGGGCGCCAACGGTTCACCGCACAGCGGGCACGGAGCGCGTCCCGCCGCGATGACGCGCTCGGACCGCAGCGAGAATTCACGCGCTTGCTCCGGGGTCAGGAACACACGGACAGCGTCCGGACCGTCGTCGGCGTCGTCGAGGACAACCGATTCGTCGAACTCCGTCTCACTGACGGCAAGCAGCTCCACGACGACCGCACCGGCATCGGCGTCCCAACCGAGCCCCATCGTGCCGACCCGGAACTCCGCGTCCAGCGGAGTGACCAGTGGGCTGAGATCGGAGACGTCGTCGGCCTGCGGCGGAACCTCGGTTCCGAAGCGTCGATGTACCTCTTCGAGGAGAAGGCCCATGCGATCAGCGAGGACCTGAACCTGCTGCTTCTCGAGCAGCACACTCACCACCCGTGATTCGTGCACGGCCTGGAGATAGAAAGACCTGTCACCGGGCTCGCCCACCGTTCCTGCGACAAATCGGTCAGGAGTGCGAAATACGTGAATCGCGCGCGACATTGCACCTCCTCGAGTTCGAGCAGAACATCACTGAATACCCATTATCCGTCACAGCTCACGCACCGACCTCTCCGCCGGGGACTGACTCCTGTGCGGGAGCCGAACCGTTGGTCGCGGCCTTCGCTGCGCCGATCGCGGCGAGCACGTCTCCGGTGTCGTTGACTCGCAGAACGAACGGCAGTGTCGCCGTGTAGCGAATCACGCTGACCGAGGCGGGCTCGGCGACGATGCGCTGGAACGAATCGAGGTGCATCGCAAACGCGTCGGCGAGAACCGATTTGATGACGTCACCGTGCGTGCACGCGATCCAGACGACGTCCTTGCCGTGTTCTTCGGCCAGCCGTGCGTCGTGCTCTCGGATCGCGGCGACGGCTCGCGCCTGAACCTGAGCGAGCCCTTCACCGCCGGGAAAGACTGCACCGGAAGCGTGGCGCTGCACCACTTTCCAGAGCGGTTCTTCCAACAACTCCTTGAGCGGGCGACCCGTCCAGTCGCCGTAATCAACCTCGATGAGGCGATCCTCGACGACCGGTGTCAGACCACGGTCGACGGCAATGGGGCCGACCGTCTGCTCGCACCGCAACAGCGGCGAGCGGACGATCTCCGCGATGTCCAGACCGACCAGCCGATCGACGACGCCTTCGGCCTGTTTCCGGCCGTGGTCGTCGAGTTCCACACCCGGCGTTCGACCGGCCAGGGTATGGGCAGTGTTGGACGTCGACCGCCCGTGCCGCAGTAGGACAACTGTCATTCCACAACCCTAATGGGGCGGTGGCCGCACGGACGGGTGGTCGACGTCGAAACGGGCACTATGTCGCGGACACGACCCCTGTGGCCAGCAACGCAAGGACGACTACGCCGAGAGCGATTCTGTATCCGACGAACCAGTACATGGAGTGATCGACAACAAATCGAAGCAGCCACGCGATCGCTGCATAACCGACCGCGAAGGCGATGACCGTTGCCACCAGCAACTGCGGACCGCTCGCGTTCAGACCCTCACCGGCCGGCTCGAAGGCATCCGGGAGGCTGAACAAACCGGAAGCGAGAACCGCGGGAATCGCCAGCAGGAAGGAGTAGCGTGCCGCAGCCTCGCGGGTGAGCCCGAGGAAGAGTCCGGCACTGATCGTGCCACCCGAACGTGAGACACCCGGGATGAGCGCGAGCGCCTGAGCCGAACCCATGATGATGCCGTCGCGCGCCGTGAGCGATTCGATCGGACGCGTCTTGCGTCCGTAGTACTCGGCAGCGGCGATGACGAGTGCGAACACGATCAGCATCGTGGCAATCAGCCACAAATTGCGTGCGCCGGTACGGATCTGGTCTTTGAAGAAGAACCCGAGGATGCCGACCGGGATGGTGCCGATGATGACGTACCAGCCCATCCGGTAATCGAGATCTCCCCGGTGCTCCGCGTTGAACACACCCCGGAACCAGGCAGTGATGATCCTCACGATGTCGCGCGCGAAGTAGATCAGGACCGCCAACTCGGTGCCGAGCTGCGTCACCGCGGTGAACGACGCACCGGCGTCACTGCCGAAGAATATCTCCGACACGATTCGCAAATGTCCGGAAGACGAGATGGGCAGGAACTCGGTCAATCCCTGCACGAGGCCCAGGATCACGGCCTGGAGCCAGGTCATCGCTTCGCCCATCACTCACCGATCCCGGCTGATTCGAATGGGGTTACTGCACACAGGTTTCGTGTGTCGGGTTCACGTTTCACCGGCGCCACGCTACCGGGGCCCACCGTGCCGCGCCGCGCCCGGCACGTCCGTGTCCGAATACCCCGACTCGAGGCGAGCGCCCACTAGTCTGCACGTGGTGAGATCTCTCGGGTGCCGCACTTGCGCACACGAGTCGGGCGCGAGATGCAGGCGGTTATGAAGCACAGATCTGTCGGAACGAGCGGACTTCGGGTCTCGCGACTTGGGCTCGGCACACTGACATGGGGACGCGACACGGACGGCGACGAGGCCGCTGCGCAGCTACTCGCGTTCGCCGAGGCCGGCGGAACCCTGGTCGACACCTCGCCCGCGTACGGTGCCGGTGCGGCGCAACGGATCCTCGCCGAGTTGCTCGACGACGTCGTTCCACGTGACGAACTCATCATCAGCTCGAGCGCCGGCATCGATCCCACTCCGATCGGCACCGACCGCGTCGACTGCTCGCGGCGAGGATTGCTCCGCCAGCTCGACGCGACTCTTCGTGAACTCGGAACCGACTTCCTCGACATGTGGCAGGTCGCAACCTGGGATCCGCTCACGCCTGTCGACGAGGTTGCAGCAACCCTCGACTACGCGGTCTCGAGCGGCAAGGTGCGGTATGTCGGAGTGCGCGGCTACCTCGGCTGGCAGCTCGCAACGGCCGTCGGAGCCGGTGGCGCAACAACGCTCGCCGCGACGCAGGCCGAGTACTCGTTGCTGGCGCGCGGCGTCGAGGAAGAATTGTTCGCAGCGGCGGCCCATCACGGCGTCGGAGTGTTCGCCGCAGTACCCCTCGCGGGCGGCGTTCTGACCGGCAAGTACCGCGACGGCATTCCCGTCGATTCCCGCGGCGCCGACGAGGCACATTCACAGGACGTGCAGAGCTATCTGACCGATTCCTCGATCCGGGTGGTCGACGCAGTCGTTACCGCCGCCGACGGTCTGGGTACTTCTCCACTGGCGGTGGCACTGGCCTGGGCACGCGATCGTGCCGGGGTGGCCAGCGCCGTCGTCGGTACGCGTGATCTCGCCCAGTTGACAGGAGTACTGGCAACCGAAGAATTGGAACTGCCGAAAGCGATTGCCGCGGCTCTCGACGACGTGAGCGCTTAGTTCGTCCCGCTGATCGAAATACCGGAGGTATCGTCTTGGCGAGGGCAGGCTAACCTAGTAGGCAACGCTTGACTACAGCCTCAGGAGAATCAATGACCACGCTCGACGTAGACAGCCTTTCCGCAGACGCAGGCCCCGCCTTCTCCGAACGAATCAAGACCGAGACGGACGCAGCACACCGCGAGACGGAGCAGTCGCGATTCGTAGGCGCGCTTCTCGGCGGTGAGCTGACCACGGCTGGCTACGCCGCTCTTCTGGGACAGACGTACCTCGTCTACACGAGCCTCGAAGAGGCCGGCCGCACACACGCCGACAACGAGTTGGTCGCTCCGTTCCTGTCCGAGGATCTGTTGCGGGTGGCTTCGCTCGAAGCCGATCTCGAGTTCCTCGGCGGACCGAACTGGCGCGACGAACTCGTGGCCTTGCCGGCAACCGAGCGTTACATCGCCCGCCTGAAGGAGGTGGCGTTCGACTGGCCTGCCGGCTTCGTCGCACATCACTACCTGCGATACATGGGTGACCTCTCGGGCGGACAGATCATCCGCCGGATGCTCGAGCGCGCCTACGGATTCGAGACCGACGGACTTCGCTTCTACATCTTCGAAGGCATCCCCAAGCCGAAGCCTTTCAAGGACGACTACCGCTCGAATCTGGATGCACTGCAGATTCCTGCCGAAGAGCAGCAGCGTTTCATCGACGAGGTGAATCTGGCGTACCGCCTCAACGGTGACCTGTTCGCCGATCTCGAAGGCGACATCGAGAGCTACCTCGTCAAATGATGAAGCGCTTGGCCGCGGCGGCACTGGTCGCAGCAGCGGGTATCGGTTTGGTCGCTTGCGGCTCCAGCGACAATTCCACGACCTCGCAGGGTGCCCGGACCGCGGTACTCGAAGATTCCAGCCCGGTTCCCGTGGCCGACAACCCGACCGCGACTCTGCCCGTGACGGTCAAGAGCTTCGACGGCGTCGACGTGACCATCACCGACAACAGCCGGATCGTGGCGGCCGACCGCTACGGGACGCTCGCAACGACGACGGTAGCTCTCGGACTCGGTGACAATCTTGTGGGCCGCGACACCGCCGCCAAGTTCCCTTCAGTCGCGGACGTGCCGGTTGTCACGGTCGGCGGCCAATCGCTCAATACCGAAGCGATCCTCGATTTGAATCCCACCGTGGTACTCACAGACACGAGTATCGGGCCCAAGAGCGTCCAGGATCAGTTGCGCGCTGCGGGTGTTCCCGTCGTCTTCTTCGATCCCACCCGAACACTCGAAGGTGTGCCGAGTCAGCTCCAGGCCGTCGCCGACGCCCTCGGCGTTCCCGCGCAGGGCGCCGCGCTTGTCGACCGAACCGAATCGGAGATCGCTGCAGCTCGCGACCTGGTTCCCGACGAGGGTGATCCACTGAAGATCGCGTTCCTCTACATGCGAGGATCGGCCATCACCATGATCGGCGGTGAGGGTTCCGGAGCCGATTCGTTGATCGAGGCGCTCGGTGCCACCGATGCAGGCACGGCCTCGGGCATCACCCAACAGTTCGTGCCCATCACCAGCGAGGCGCTGATCGCAGCCGCGCCGGACGCTCTCCTCATGATGACGGATGGGTTGGCGTCGATCGGCGGTATCGACGGCCTCGAAAAGGTCCCCGGCATCGCTCAGACACCGGCTGGAAAGAACAAGAACGTAGTCGACATGGAGGACGGGGTGCTACTCAGCTTCGGGCCGAACACCGGACGTGTCATGGCGGCCCTCGCCGAAGCGATCTACGCGCCTGGCGGATCGTGAGCAGAGATTCGTGAGTGCTGATTCGTGAGTACAGAAATAGGCAAGACAGAGACCGGTAAGTCTGGGCCCGGAGCCGAGGATTCACACGACGTCAAGGGTGCCGACAAGTCGGCATCCGGCCCCGCATCGAGGTCGCGGGTGAGTGCGGTTCTGATCAGTTTGACCCTCGCTCTGGTGATCGTGGCAGTGCTGTCGGCGTGCATCGGTCAGGTTCCGACGTCGCCGCTCGAGGTTTTGGGCAGCATCCTGCACCGCATCGGCCTCGATCTCGGTCCGATGCCCGCCCATCCCAGTGGTGAAGTGACCTTGTGGGAGGTTCGCTTCCCCCGCGTCGTGCTCGCCATCTGTGTCGGCGCGGCGCTGGGATGTTCCGGAGCGCTACTGCAAGGTGTGTTCTCCAATCCGCTCGCCGAGCCCGGAGTGATCGGAGTGTCCGCGGGTGCGGCGGTCGGCGCGAGTGCTGTCATCGTCGTCGGCGGCACGTTCGTGGCCGGCTGGGCCGTGGCTGCCGCTGCGTTCGTCGCCGGGCTCGTCACCACCGCGGCGGTCTACCTGCTCGCTCGGCACGAAGGCCGAACCGAAGTGGTGACGCTCGTTCTGACCGGCGTTGCGATCAATGCGTTCGCGGGCGGCCTCATTGCGTTCTTCACGTTCGTGGCCAGCCCGTCTGCTCGCGATCAGATCGTGTTCTGGCAACTCGGCTCACTCAACGGCGCTTCCTGGAACGCCGTCCTGATCGTGGCTCCGATGGCCGTCGTCGGGATTGCCGCGACGATGATGATCGCCCCACGTCTGGACCTGCTGGCTCTCGGCGAACACGCCGCTCGTCATCTGGGCGTCAACGTCGAACGACTGCGCCAGTTCGCGGTACTGATCGTCGCCCTTCTCGTCTCCGCGAGCGTTGCCTTCACCGGCATCATTCTTTTCGTCGGGCTGGTCGTTCCGCACCTGATGCGCATTCTCGTCGGGCCTGGCCATCGCGCGTTGATTCCCGCCAGCGCCTTGGCCGGAGCACTGGTTCTGCTGGTCGCTGATCTCGGCTCGCGTTCGCTGATCGACAACGCAGACCTGCCGCTCGGAATGTTGACCGCGCTGGTCGGCGGACCCTTCTTCTTCTGGCTTCTCCGACGCACCCGCGCGCAACAGGGCGGGTGGGCATGAGCAGCCTCGTACGAAACTGGCGCGAACTGTTCGGCCGCGTCACTCCCGAACCGGAGAGCCCGGCCGTCGGTGATGTCACGCTCGCGGCGCGCGACATCACCGTCGAACGCGGTGGTCGACACATTCTCGAAGGCGTGTCCATCGAAGTCCGGGCGGGAGAAGTGGTCGTCCTCGTCGGTCCGAACGGCGCCGGCAAGTCGACTCTTCTTGCGGCGTTGGCCGGTGATCAGCCCGTCATCGCCGGGCGGGTGGACGTCGAAGGTACTGACCTCACTCAGTGGTCGCCGATCGACATGGCGCGCCGACGCGCGGTGCTCCCCCAGAAACACACCATCGGATTTTCGTTCAGCGCTCGCCAGGTCGTTCGCATGGGACGTTCGCCCTGGGCCGGAACTGGCCGAGAAGACCGCGACGGCGCTGCTATCGCTGCGGCGATGAAAACCTGCGATGTCGAGGGATTCGCCAATCGGCCGTTCGCCGTCCTGTCCGGCGGCGAGCAGGCGCGGGTCGCTCTTGCCCGGGTACTGGCACAGGAAACGTCGACCATCCTGCTGGACGAGCCGACTGCAGCACTCGATCTCGGACACCAGGAAGCGGTGATGTCCGTGGCACGCGCCCGCGCTGCCGACGGCGATGCCGTCGTCGTGGTGTTGCACGATCTCGCGTTGGCAGCGGCGTATGCCGACCGAATCGTCGTACTCGAGAACGGTCGCATCGCCGCCGACGGTCCCCCGGAATCGGTGTTGCACGAAGAGCTTCTGACCCGCGTCTACGGTTATCCGGTCGAGGTGTTCCCGCATCCGACAACCGGAGCGACGCTGGTCATCCCGCGCCGAGAGTTCACCGAACAGAATCGATGATCGATCCCAGTCTGTTGAGGACGGCTCTCACCGTCGGCAGGCTGCGTCCGTCGCCCTCCCGATCGCCGTCACCGATATCGGGATGTGACCAATCAGTCTCGGTCGAGAGAACTGCGTCACGGACCACACCGGCGATGCTTCGCTCGTCGGTCAGATCGATGTCGGTCACCGATCGCTCCGCCGTGGCGACAACGTCCGACGGGGTCGGCACACTGTGCTCGCAGTATTCGCCGTATACCTCGACGAACAGCATGCTCTTGCGTACGCGGAACGCGAAAGTTCGACCGTCGGACCTGCCGAAACCGTGTGCATGAGCGCCGACGGTGAGGTCCTCGATCTCGAAGCCCGGCCGCGCCGGTTCGGGCGGCTGTGCGCCGGAATCGGTGGGTTCTGTGGGAATCACAATGATCTCCTCGGTGATTGCAGCGTCAACCGCAATCGCTGTTCGTACGGTATCGCGTCAAGGGTGTGAGCGGAATGGTCGGTAGTTCCTCGACGCGATGAACGGCGCCCGACTGCGATCAGGGATGATCGATGACAGTCGCACTGCGTGAAGAACAGATGACAAGAAAAAGAGGAACTACACATGGCTCGCCTAGGGATCCGCACCACTGCAGCAGCAATGGGGGCGGCGGTTCTGCTGGTCACAGGATGTTCTTCCGGAGATGGCGGAGACGACCTCATCACGATCGATCCCGCTACGGCAGCGGTCTCACCGGCCACCACCAGCACCCCGGACGGCGTGGTTCACCCGTATTCAGGTCTGATCGATTCCATCACATTCGACCCGGTCACGCGCAGCGCTGTCGTGGTTGCCAACGACCCCCGGTCGGTGCTGGTCGTTCCTTCGGACGGTTTGGCCGGCGCCGACCCCGCCTCGGCAGGTCGTCCGACAGCCCTGGATTCCGACGTACGCGACGTGTCGATCGGCTCTGACGGTAGCGCTCTTCTGTCGATGGATCGCCAGGTAGTGAAGCTGAATCTGACTTCGGGCGAACAGACGTCCACCCCTGTCGACGGCCAGGCGAATTCCGCAGTCGAGCTCGACGACGGCCGTATCGCGATCGGCACGGACAATGGTTCAGTTCACATCGTCGACCCGAAGACCGATCAGTCACAGACGGTTTCGGGATTCGCATCCGTCGACGAACTCGCGGTCACCGGCGACAACCTGAGCGCCCTCGATCACCGTCAGACCTCGCTGACGGCGATCAATCTCGAAGACGGCAAACTCGGCGTCGCTCTCCGCGCCGGTGAGGGCGCAACACATCTGGCCACCGATCGCTTCGGACGCATTCTGGTCACCGACACCACCGGCAACGAACTGCTCGTCTTCACTGCCGATCCACTCCTGATGCACCAGCGCTACCCTGTCGGCGAGTCGCCGTACGCCGTTGCCTACGACGAGACCGCTGATCGGGTGTGGGTCACGCTGACCGCGACCAACGAAGTGGTCGGCTTCGATCTGTCGTCCGGCATCCCCGTGGAGACCGGACGGTTCAAGACGGTGCGACAGCCGAATTCGTTGGCCGTAGACTCTTCCAACGGCAATCTGATCGTCGGATCGGCAACCGGTGACGGGCTGCAGGTCATCCCGTCACGGGAGAACTGATGGAAAAGCGTACGCGCGGGATCCCCGCGCAGTGGGAAACGTCGGACGACAAGTTCGACTATGTGCCGCTCCGGCTACCACCGAACGTTTCGCGGGTCACCGCGTCGATGCGTCTGGCGATCTCCGCCGAGTTCGGCGGATGGGAACTCTCCCGGGTCCGTCTGTACCCCGACGGCAGTCGTCGTGTGCTTCTCAAGCGGAAGAAGACGCCGCTGCACGTGACCGATCCGGACGGCATTCAGCACTGATCGTTCAACAGACGAACCAGAGCGCGCCGCTATCGAAACCGCTGACAAAATCACACCATCGAAGAGCTGGAGAATCGTGTACCAACTGCTGCTGAGCCTGATGTTCCGGATCCCGCCGGAACGCATCCACCACATTGCCTTCACCGCGATGAAACTGGTGACACGGTTCGCTCCCCTTCGCTGGCTGGTCGCAAAAGTCCTAGTCGTCGACGACCCGGTACTGCGGAGTCAGGCTTTCGGTCTGACGTTCCCGGCACCTCTCGGCCTCGCCGCAGGATTCGACAAGGACGCCACCGGAGTCGACGCCTGGGGCCCGTTGGGATTCGGTTTCGCCGAGGTCGGAACAGTGACGGCCCAGGCTCAGCCCGGTAACCCCGCGCCGCGTTTGTTCCGTCTTCCGGCCGACCGCGCTCTGATCAACCGGATGGGCTTCAACAACCACGGCGCTGGTCACGCGGCGAACTTCCTGCGACAGCGCCGCGTCACGGTCCCGATCGGTGCCAACATCGGCAAGACCAAGATCGTCGAAGCCGCCGACGCCGCTGCCGACTACACCGCCAGCGCGCAGCTTCTGGGTCCGCTGGCCGACTTCATGGTCGTGAATGTCAGCTCGCCGAACACGCCCGGACTCCGTGATCTGCAGGCCGTCGAATCACTGCGCCCGATCCTGCAGGCCGTGCTCGACACCGTCAGCGTGCCGGTACTGGTGAAGATCGCGCCCGACCTCTCGGACGAGGACGTCGACGCTGTCGCCGATCTGGCAATCGAACTCGGACTTGCCGGAATCGTCGCGACCAACACCACGATCCGCCGCGACGGTTTGAAGACCCCGGACGCCGAGGTGGCTGAACTCGGGGCAGGCGGGCTGTCCGGTGCACCGGTTGCCGAGCGCTCCCTCGAAGTACTTCGGCGCCTGTACGCCCGGGTCGGCGACAAGATGACCATCATCTCGGTCGGCGGTATCGAGACAGCCGATCAGGCGTGGGAGCGCATCCTCGCCGGCGCGACGCTGGTGCAGGGATACACGGGCTTCATCTACGGCGGACCGTTCTGGGCCCGCAGCATCCACAAAGGCATAGCCAAGCGCGTGCGCGCAGCCGGCTTCTCGTCGATCGCCCAGGCAGTTGGAGCCGAGAACCCTCGCTAGAAAACTGCTGTGCGCCTTTATTAACCGCCCGCGGTTAATAAAGGCGCACAGCACAGTGATTATTCGACCTCGAACGTCCCGGTCAGGGTTGCACGCGCAATCGCGTGATGGAACACGTTGAAGCCGAGGAACGCCGGCGACGAGTCAGGGGTGACTCCGTCGAGCGTCTCCACGTCGAGGGCATGCACCGCGACGATGTAGCGATGCGGACCGTGCCCGGGAGGCGGGCCCGCACCGATGAAACCGAACCCGCCACCGTCGTGGCGGAGGGTGACGGTTCCGGCGGGCAGGACATCGCTGTCCGCCGCGCCGGCACCGGCGGGGAGTTCGGTGACGGAAGCGGGGATGTTCGCCACGGCCCAGTGCCAGAATCCCGACGCCGTCGGTGCGTCCGGATCGAACACCGTCACGACGAAGCTCTTCGTCTCGGCCGGAAAGCCAGACCACGAGAGCTGCGGTGAGATGTCTTCGCCACCGGGGACACCGAAGGCTCCACTGGCCTGAGCGAGCTTCAGCGGCTGGCCGGCAGTGATGTCGTCACTGGTCAGCTCGAAACTCGGCAACTTCGGCAATGGTTCGTACGGATCGTGCGCCATGCGAATCCTTTCTGTGACAAGAGAGCTCGATGTGCGTCGAGCTCACGGATCTATCCACGTGCTCGTCAGGAATTGAGCAGGAAATGTTCCAGAACACGTGTCCCGAACAGTAGTGCGTCCACCGGAACTCGCTCGTCGACACCGTGGAACAGCGCACTGAAATCGAGCTCGGGCGGCAACTGCAACGGCGCGAAGCCGAAGCAGCGAATGCCCAGTTTCGCGAATGCCTTCGCGTCGGTTCCGCCGGAGAGCATGTACGGCACGGTGCGAGCTTCCGGATCGTGCGCAAGGATCGCCTCGTTCATGGCATCGACGAGATGGCCGTCGAACGTCGTCTCGTACGAGTCCAGCTTGGTGATCCACTCGCGGGTCACGTCGGGACCGATCAGTTGGTCCACCGTGCGCTCGAATTCGGCCTGCCGTCCCGGCAGCACACGGCAGTCGAAGACCGCCTCGGCCGTCTGCGGAATGACGTTCGCCTTGTATCCGGCCTTGAGCATCGTCGGGTTCGCGGTGTCACGGAACGTCGCCCCGATGATGTTGGCGATCGTCCCCAGCTTTGCGAGGGTGCCGTCGATGTCCGGTGATCCCGGATCGAAATCCAATCCGGTCTCTTCGCCGACGGCGGTGAGGAACTCGGCGACCGAATCCGAGATCACGATCGGGAACTGATGCGCAGCGAGCCGCGAGACCGCGCCGGCGAGTGTCGCGACCGCATTGTCGTCGTGGAGGAAGGAGCCGTGCCCGGCGCGTCCCTTGGCAGTCAGACGCATCCAGCCGAGACCCTTTTCCGCAGTCTCCACGAGGTAGAGCCTGCGGTCGGTTCCGTCGGGCCGCGGAACCGTCAGCGAGAAACCGCCTACCTCACCGACGGCCTCGGTCACTCCCTCGAACAAATCCGGGCGATGCTCGACCAACCATTGGCATCCGTACTTTCCGCCCGCTTCCTCGTCTGCCACGAAGGCGAACACCAGATCGCGCGGCGGCACGACGCCTTCCGCCTTGAACTGCCTGGCAAGAGCCAGGATCATCCCGACCATGTCCTTCATGTCCACGGCGCCGCGCCCCCACACGTAGCCGTCCTGGACGGTGCCGGCAAAGGGATGGACGCTCCAGTCGGCGGGCTCGGCCGGAACGACGTCGAGGTGACCGTGAAGCATCAATGCACCTCGACCCGACTCAGCTCCCTTCAAGCGGGCAAAGACGTTCCCGCGGCCGGGCGCACCGGACTCGACGTATTCCGTCTCGTAGCCGACTTCTTGAAGCTGCGCGGCAACCCACTCCGCGCACGCACGCTCGCCCTTGGTGGTTTCGAGTTCTCCCGTGTTCGAGGTGTCGAAGCGGATGAGAGAACTGACCAGTTCGACTACTTCTGCTTCGGCTCTGCTCGGATTCGGATTATTCGGGGTTGTGGTCATTCCACTTTCCTACCATCGAATCAGACGGCGCGGGCGACCGGAATGCCCCGCAACCTGGCGATTTGGGGCAGCTCACCTAATCGGATACTCTTTCCCAGCACCGAGAAATCGGGGCCGAGTCCGAGTGGCGGAATGGCAGACGCGCTAGCTTGAGGTGCTAGTGTCCTATTAACGGACGTGGGGGTTCAAGTCCCCCCTCGGA